>Ga0308174_10000796_pt1 | contig 13883 bp, 12 predicted proteins | sample PhyPR2_FD_203894 | JGI IMG/M metagenome (GOLD analysis project Ga0308174, IMG submission 203894) | Soil microbial communities from UC Gill Tract Community Farm, Albany, California, United States - DLSLS.P.R2 | ecosystem: Environmental > Terrestrial > Soil > Agricultural land | place: USA...
TCCCGTCGCCAAAGCTCGCGTGCAGCGCAATGCAGACGAAGCGCGACCGGGCGACCCCACAGAGGAAGCGCATCATGAACGACAGTGCCACCCAGCGGCGAACGGCAGCACGCCTTTCGACGCCCGCCCATGTCAGCGCCGACGCCCGCCGCGACCTGACGGGCGCCTTGAACGCATTGCTCGCAGATTTCTTCGCCCTGCACGTCAAGACGAAGAACTTCCATTGGCACGTCTCGGGGCCTCACTTCCGCGACTATCACCTGCTCCTCGACGAGCAGGCCGACCAGCTTTACGCCACCGTCGATCCGATCGCGGAGCGCGTGCGCAAGCTCGGCGGCACGACGGTGCGGTCCATCGCCCATATCGCGCGCTTGCAGCGCGTGCTGGACAACGACGCGGAGTTCGTTACGCCACTGGACATGCTCGCCGAGCTGCGCGAGGAAAACGGCAATGTCGTGCGCCGGATGCTGGAGATTCACACGCTATGTGACGACCATGGCGACGTCGCGACGGCGAGCCTCATCGAAGTGTGGATCGACGAAGCGGAACGCCGCATATGGTTTCTCTTCGAAGCTGGCCGCCCGGCGGAGGCGGCGGGTTGCTGACCCACGTCCCGTCGGCACCCGCTTCCGCAGCCAAGCGGCACCAAAGCGTCGCTACTTGACGCCCGTCATCGTGATGCCGGCGATGAAGTGGCGCCGGGCGAGCAGGAATGCGATGACCAGTGGCGCGGTGAGGATCGTCGCGGCGGCGGTGAGCGCGCCGTAATTGGACCCGGTTTCCGCATCGGCGAAGAACATCATCCCGAGCGGCGGCGGCGCGAGGTTGGCATCGGAGATCACGATCAACGGCCAGTACAGGTCGTTCCAGTGCGCGACGAACGAGAACACGGCGAAGGCTGCGATCGCCGGCCACGCGCTCGGCACCACGATGCGCCAGACGATCTCCAGCTCACTCATGCCGTCGAGCCGTGCGGCCTGCAGGATGTCGTCGGGAAAGCCCTTGAAGAACTGCCGCAGCAGGAAGATCGCGAACACCGACAGGAAGAACGGCACCATCATCGAGACGTAGGTGTTGAGCAGGCCGATGTTGGCCAGTGCGATGTACAGCGGCAGTGCGGGCACCTGCACCGGGATTGCGAGCGCGAGCAGCGTCAGCACGAACAGCACGTTGCGTCCCGGGAAGCGCAGCTTGGCGAGGGCATACGCGCAGGGTATGGCAACCAGAAGCTGCACCACGAGGATTCCCGCGCACACGATGAGCCCGTTGAGCCCGAAGCGCAGCAGCGGTGCGGACGTCAGGGCCCGGCTGTAGTTGTCGACCGCGGCGACGTGGCGCGGCCACAGCCGCAGGGTCGCGGTGAAGATCTCGTCGGGCGGCTTGATCGACGTGACGAGCATCCACACGAACGGCAGCAGCACGAAGGCCGCGCCGGCGAGGAGGAAGCCGTGCACCAGCAGCAGCCCGACGACGCGGCGGACGCGTTTCATCCGTAGTGGGTCCGACGGTCGAGGACGAACGCCTGGATGACCGAGAAGACGAGGATGAACGCCAGGAACACCACGGTCAGCGCAGCGGCATACGCGGTGTGGAAATACTGGAATCCTTCGAGGTAGATCGAATACAGCAGCACCTCGGAGGCCCCGATGGGCCCGCCGTGGGTCATCACCGCAACCGTGTCGAACACCTTGAACGCGGTGATCGACGTCGTCACGATGACGAACATCGTCGTCGGACCGAGCAGCGGCCAGGTGATCGTCAGGAAGCGGTCGATCGGATTCGCGCAGCCGTCGACTTCGGCAGCCTCGTAGAGGTCCTTCGGAATGGCCGTCAGGCCAGCGAGGAACAGCACCATGTTGAATCCGGCCAGATGCCAGACGCCGATCAGCGCCAGCGTTGGCAACACGAGGCCCGGATCGGAAAGGAATGCCTGTCGTTCGATGCCGAGCGCGTCGAGCAGCGCGTTGACGGGGCCCAGCTTGGGATGCAGGACGAACGTCCACACCGTCGCCATCGCGATGAGCGTCGACGTGACCGGCAGGAAGTACACGACCTCGTAGAACGACCGCGTGCGCTTGCGGCCGTGAACCAGGACGGCGACGAGCAGCCCGAGACCCACAGCGAGCGGCAGCACGATCGCGACGTACATGAAGGTGTTCCACAATGCGCGACGGAACGCCGGATCGGTCATCGCCTTGCCGAAGTTGGCGAGCCCGATGAACTTGAAATCGAGGTTGCCGAGGTCGTAATCGGTGAACGCCATGACCACGAGCACGGCAAGTGGCGCGAGGCTCGTCGTGAGGAGCAGCAGCGTGGCCGGCAGCGCGAACCCCATGCCGGTGAGCTTCTCCATGAGCTCGCGCCGGCGCAATCCTCCGGGCGCGGCAGGGCCTTGCACGAGGGTGCTCATCGGGTCGGGTTCGGTACCGCCGTCGCGCCCGGGATGCGCACGGCCTCGCGCCGCGATGCATCATCGACGACGCGGATGCGCTCGCCGGCCGCGTCGAACACATGGCAGGCGAACGGCGAGAACGCGAGGAGCAGCGCGCCATCACCGGGGGGCGCGCTCTCGGCGGACACGCGACAGGTCACGACCGTCCCGTCGAGTCCGTCGACGTCGCAATGCATGATGTACTCCGCGCCGAGATTCTCGACGCGCCGCAGGCGAGCGCCGATGCTCACCGCGTCGCGCGGCGGACGGTGCCCCGCAGGCAGCGGCGTGATGCTCTCGGGACGCAGGCCCACGCTGACGGCGCTGCCCGCGGGCAGCGACGCATCGACCGGCAGCGCCGCGCCCGCCACGACGATGCGACCGCCGGAGTCGACCTGGCCCGGCAGCACGTTGATCGCGGGGCTGCCGATGAACTGCGCGACCTTGAGGTTGGCCGGGCGCGCATAGAGCTCCGAAGGCGTGCCGAGCTGCAGGATGCGCCCGGCATCCATCATCGCGACGCGGTCGGACATCGTCATCGCCTCGACCTGGTCGTGCGTCACGTAGACGAACGTCGCGCCAAGCCGTGCATGCAGCTCGGCGAGCTCGCTGCGCATGTGGACCCGCAGCTTCGCATCGAGGTTCGACAGCGGCTCGTCCATCAGGAACACGTCGGGGTGGCGCACCATCGCGCGCCCGAGCGCCACGCGCTGGCGTTGACCGCCGGACAGCTGCGAGGGCCGCCGCGCGAGCAGGGCCCCGATCTGCAGCTGCGCTGCAACGGCATCGACCTCCTTCGCGATGCCGCGCGTCACCGAGCGGCGTCGTGGCGACAGATGCTTGACGAGGGGCAGGCGCTCCCACAGCGACAGCCGCTGCATCGACAACGGCAGCGCGATGTTCGCTGCGACGCTCATGTGCGGATAGAGGGCGTAGCTCTGGAACACCATGGCGACCCGGCGCTCGTGCGGGCGCAGGTGGTCGATCGCGCGGCCTCCGACCTCGACCGAGCCGGCCGACTGGGGCTCGAGTCCGGCGATGATCCGGATCAGCGTCGATTTGCCGCAGCCCGACGCGCCTACCAGCGTGACGAACTCGCCATCCGCGATCTCGAGGTCGATGTTCGACAGCACCTGGGTGGTATCGAACGACTTGGAGATGCTCCTCAGCGCGACACTGGCCATGCCGGGCTCACTCGACGCGGGGCGCCGGATAGACCTCGTGGATGACGTCGTCGATCCAGAAGCGCGCAAGCTCCGGCACTTCGACGGGCCGCACGGTCACCGATGACCGATCGAAATCGTAGATCACCGCACCGAGCCGCTTGTCGCCCGGCATCTTCATCTGGCGCTTCTCCGAGACGACGAACCCGGCCGACGGACAGAACACGTAACGGCAGCCGTCGTGCGTTTGCGCATGCATCTGATGCAGATGGCCGCTGGCGACGAGCGTTACGTCTTGCGCCTGCAAGCGAGCGAGCAACGGTGCACGAACCGCGGGCTTGATCGCCCAATACCCGCTGTCACCCTCGTCGGGAAGGTCCAGGAACAGCGGCCGGTGCAGGAACCAGGCGAGCGAGCGTTCCCCGCGGCTTTGCATCTGCGCGTCGAGCCACTGCGCCTGCTCCGCTTCGCGCGCGAGACATGAGCCGAAGAGCATTGCGTCGAGGCCAATCAGGCGCCAGCCCTCGAGATCGAGCGACCACCAGTCCGGCCCCAGGTGCCGCCGCCATGCGGCGATGCGCGCCTCGTCGACGGGCTGGGTCGGATGTCCCGGATCGCCGACGTCATGATTGCCCGGCACGCACAGCACCGGAACGCCGAGGTCGCGGAACAGCATCGCGCAGTGCGCGAGCTCCGCCTCGACGCCCGCACCGTCGACCGTTACGTCCCCGGTGTGGATCACGTAATCGGGGTCCTGCGCGCGGACCCATCGTGCAAGCGGCTCCCAGTTGGCCGCGAAGTGCGACTTGAAGGGGCTGAGGTGCGTATCGGAGATCTGGACCACGCGTTTCATGCGATCTCCGTTTTCATTCGACGAGCGCCCTTGCCGTCGCTTCGTCGGTGACGAGGCCGTTGATGAGCCGGCCTTGCAGCGCAGCGCGCAGCGCGCGCACTTTGCGCACGCCGTGCGCCACGCAGATGCGCGGCTTCGTCGACGAGCCGGGCCGAACGCTGGTGACGCGGCGGTTGACCGGGTGATCGAGGATGCGGCCCTCCGCGTCGAACGCCCAGGCCAGCGTCGCGCCCACGGCGCCGCAGCGCATGAGGTCGAGCAGCTCGTCGCGGGAGATGAAGCCATCGCGGAACAACGGGCTCTCGGGGTCGAACTGGCTGAGCCCCGCGATCCAGGCATCCGCCTCCTCCGCCATCCGGAAGACCCGCGCGACGCAGTCCATGGCAACGAGCAGGTCGCGCTGCGCGCCGTCGGCCGCGTGCATGGGAAGTGGAATGGGAAACGCCTGTGCGCCGGTCAGCTCCGCCAGCTTGTCGAGCGCATTGAACGGGCTCGCCGATCCATCGGGCGAGATGTTCCCCGCGAGCGACACCAGGCGATGCAACGGCCGCGACATGGGCGCCACGAGCGCTGCGCACGCTTTCACGGACCGTCCGGTGCCAAGCGCGATGAGCAGAGGTTCGTCCTTGCGCAGCATGCGCTCGAGCACGATGGACGCCGCTGCGGTCACACCGGCGAATGCCGCGGCCTCGTCGCCGCCGGTCGGCACCACGTCGCAGTGCATGAGGCCGTAGCGCTCGTTGAGACGCTCTGCAAGCGCCATGCATGCCGCGATCGGGTGGTTGAGGCGAAACGAAATGAGCCCGTCCGAGCGGCACAGCGACACGAGCCGCTGCGCCGAAGGCCGCGAGACCTTGAGCGCGCGTGCGATCTCGTCCTGCGTCTTCCCCGCGATGTAGTACAGCCACCCCGCGCGCGCGGCTTCGTCGGAACGGGTCGAGGAAGGATGCATGGGCGGTGCGTTGATGGTCGGGCTGCGCGCATCATAGCGTCGGATCAAGCCGTGAGCAATTGAGCGAGTGCATCGCCGCTGCGTCGCAACAACTCCGCGGGCGCGCGAGTGCTTGTGCGAGTAAAAGCTCTCTGCTAGAGTTTTTCGGCGAGGAGGACGCCCATGAGACCGCGGTGGAAATCAGTCGTGTTGTCGGTCGCCACTGCCGCCATGGCGGCGCTTGCGGTCGCTCCAGCGTGCGCGCAGAAGGTCACGCTCGACGTGCTCTATGCGCAGCCGGGCTTTGCGAAGTACCACGAGCCGATCGCGCAGTCCTTCATGAAGACCCATCCGGACGTCGAGATCAAGTTCCGCGCGCCGGCGAAAGACTACGACGAAGGCCACCAGGCGATGCTGCGCGCGGCCATCGTCAACCAGCTGCCCGATGTGTATTTCCCCGGCTTCGACCTGATGGGCGAACTGATCGACGTGCTGGACAAGCGCGGCCAGATCGTCGACCTTGGTCCGAAGCTGGCGGCGGAACCCGCGGCATGGACGCAGGCGAACTATTCCGACGCCATGATCAAGCTCGGTCAGATGCACGGCAAGCAGTACGGGCTTGCCGTGAACGCGTCGCTGCCCATCCTGTATTTCAACGCCGACCTCGTGAAGAAGGCTGGCGGCGACCCCGCCAGGATGCCCGACACGTTCGACGGTGTGATCGCGCTCGCTGCCAGGATCGCGGCGGCCGCGCCGGGCGTCGCCGGCATGGCGTTCGACATCCACGTCTACCCCGGCAACTGGCTGTTCCAATCCATTCTCGACTCGTACGGCGCGCGCATGCTCGACGAGTCGGGGGCCGCAATCGCCTTCGACAACGCGACCGGCCGCAAGGTCATGACCGACCTGCGCCGCTTCGTCACCGAGGGCAAGATGACGCTGCTCGACCTCGAGGCGTCGCGCCAGCAGTTCCTTGCCGGGCAGACCGGTCTGTTCTTCGACACGCCGGCGCGGCTGCGGCTCATCACGGACGCGGTCGGCACGCGCTTCGCGCTCGGCACCGCGGCATTCCCGATCAACGACAAGGCGAAGGGCGGCATCCCCACGGGCGGCTGCGCGATCATCGTCACGACCAAGGACGCGGCCAAGCAGAACGCGGCGTGGGAGTATGCGAAGTTCATCACGGGCCCCGAGGCGCAGAAGATCATCGTCGAGACGACGGGCTACCTGCCGCTCAACAAGCGCGCAAGCGGTCCGGAATACCTCGGCCCGTTCTACGACAAGAATCCGAACTTCCGCACGGTCGCCCTCCAGTCCGACCGCGCCATCGCGTGGCAGGGCTACCGCGGAGACGCCGTGCGCATCTGGCGCATGCAGCGCGACATCATCGCCAAGGTCATGCGCGGGCAGGTCGCGCCCGACGCGGGACTCGACGAGCTCGCACGCGAGACCCGGGCAATGCTGAAGTGACACCGCAGGCGTCGTCGCCGTCCGCGGGCCTGCTGTTCGATCTCGACGGCACGCTCGCCACGACGGAGCACCTCCATCGCGCCGCGTTCAATGCGCTGCTCGGCGACGACGACGCCCTCGACGCCGCGTCATTCGCCCAGCGCGTCAAGGGACGGTCGAGCATCGACACCATCGGTGCGCTGTTTCCGGCAGCCGACGGTGAGGAGCGCGAGCGGCTCATCGAGCGCAAGGAACGGATGTTCCGCACGTTGGCCGCTCAGCATGGCCTGGTTCCGACGCCAGGCGTGCGAAGCTTGCTCGACTGGATCCGCGCGCGCGGCATCGCGACCGCGCTCGTGACCAACGCTCCCGCCGCCAATGCCGAAGTCGTCCTCGAGATCCTCGGAATCGCCCATGCGTTCGACGTCATCGTGAGCGCGCACGATCTTGCGCGCGGCAAACCGCATCCCGAGCCATACCTCGCTGGCCTCGCGGCGCTCGCGCTCGACGCCACGCGGGCGCTGGCGGTCGAGGATTCACTCGTCGGCATCGCATCGGCGCGCGCCGCCGACCTCGATGTGATCGCCGTCACCGGGGCCACGAGCGAGGCAGGCGTGACTGCCGGAGCGGTGATCGCCGTGTCGGACATGTCCGATCCCCGCCTCCTGGACTTCATCGCAGCGCGTTTCGGACTCGCTCGTTAGGCCGTCGCTGCAGTTGGTGCGGTTGCCGCGAAGCGCGGTGCAAGATCGCGATACAGCGCGCGGAACACGCTGCGCCGCCCTTCGAGCTCGTCGGCCAGCGCGGCATCCGGCTCGATCGTGCGCGCGAGCGGTGGCTTCGTGAGCGCGACCGCGGCGTCCACGTGGTCGACGGCCATGCGCGCCAGCCGCGCCGCCCCGAGCGCCGGACCATATTCACCGTGGCGCGGATAGAGCAGCGTGCGGCGCAACGCTGCCGCGATGATCCGGCCCCACACGGGCGAGCGTGCGCCGCCGCCGATCACCGCAAGGGCGCCGATGCGAGGCCCGCTGACTTCGAGCGCACCGAGCCCGTCCGCGAGCGCGAATGCGACGCCCTCGAGCGCCGCGCGCGCCACGTCGGCGCGCGTCGATGCGCTGTCGAGGCCGAACAGCACTCCGCAGGCCGTCGCGTCGTTGTGCGGTGTGCGCTCGCCGTCGAGGTAAGGCAGCATCACCAACCGCTGGGAACGACGCGGGCTGGCTCGTTCTGCCTCGGCGACGAGCGCCGTCTCGTCGCCGAGGCCGGTGATCCGCGCGGCAAGGGCGAGCGTGGACGTGCAGGCCAGCATGACCGCCATGCGATGCCAGCGCGCGTCGAGGCAATGACAGAACGCGTGAATCGCGTTTGCAGGATCCGGACGCGGCACATCGTCGGCAACGAAGATCACCCCCGAAGTGCCCAGCGAGAGCAGCGCATCGCCTTCGTCGGCGATGCCCACACCGGCCGCGCCGCAGGCGTTGTCGCTGCCGCCGCCGGCCACCGGCGTGCCTGCGGCGAGGCCGAGCGCCTCCGCTGCATCGCGCGCGAGGCGGCCGGATATCGCGTTGCTGGCCACGAGGTGCGGCATGGCGTCGAGCGTCAATCCCGATGCCGCGACGAGCTCCGTCGACCAGCGCCGGGACTCGAGATCGAGCCATAGCGTGCCGGCGGCATCCGATGGCTCGCTCGCGTGTTCGCCGGTGAGCACGAGCCGCAGCCAGTCCTTGGGCAGCAACACCCTCGCGATCCGCGCGAACGTCGCAGGCTCGTGATCGGCGACCCAGATGAGCTTGGGCGCCGTGAACCCGGGCATCGCGAGGTTGCCGCTGATTGCACGCGAGCGCGGCGCGCGCTGCTCGAAGATGCTGCACGCCGCGGCCGACCGTCCGTCGTTCCATAGGATCGCCGGGCGCAGTATCGCGTCGTGCGCATCGAGGAGCACGGCACCGTGCATCTGGCCGGCGAGCCCGATCCCCCGCACCGCACTTCGCGCAGCGGCCGGCAGCGCACGGACCGCGACGACCGTGGCGGTCCACCAGTCATGCGGCTGCTGCTCGCACCATTGCGGGTGCGGCCGTGCGACCTCCAGCGGTGCCGCGGCCTCGTGCGTCACGGCGCCCTGCTCGTCCACCATCAGCGCCTTGACCGACGAGGTTCCCAGATCGATACCGAGGAACATCGCGTCAGCCGGCGTACGCCGCGAGGGCGCGCGCCGTGCCTTCGCGGGCGAGCGTGCGCAACGCGGCGCCGAAGGCGGCGATGAACGCAGGATGCTCCCCTACGGTACCGTAGATGTCGTGCATCGAGAGCCATGCGCGCGGATCGAGCGCGCTCGCGCGCGCCGCGGCGGCAAGACGCGGCCACGCATCGTCGTTTGGCTCGATCACCGCGCCGCTGTCCGTCGTGCCGGCGCAATAGCGGCACCACGCCGCCGACACGAGTGCCAGGCCCGCCACCGATTGGCCGCGCTCGAGCCGCGCGCGGATCGTCGGCACGATGAACTTGGGCTGCCGGTTCGATCCGTCGAGGCACAGCCGGCGGATGGTGTCGCGGACCGCGCGATTGGCAAAACGGCGCTCGACGCTCGCCTTGTAGTCCAGGAGATCGACGCCCGGCACCGGAGGCACGACGGGGATGACTTCCTCGGTCAACAGCCGGGAGAGGAAGCGGCCGATGCGCGGATCGGCCATCGCCTCGTGGACGAACACGATGTCGAGCAGCGCCGACACATACGCGATCGCCGCATGCCCGCCGTTGAGGATGCGAATCTTCATCCGCTCGTAGGGATGGACATCGTCCACGAACGTGACGCCGACATCCTCGAGCGGCGGCCGTCCTGCGCAGAACCGGTCCTCGAGCACCCATTGCCGAAACGCCTCGCAGAACACCGGCCGGGCGTCGTCGATGCCGAAGCGCGCGCGCAACGCCGTGCGCTGCTCATCCGTCGTGGCCGGCGTGATGCGGTCCACCATTGCATTGGGAAAGCTCGCGTGCTCCTCGATCCAATGCGCCAGTGCGTCGTCGATGCGCGCGGCGAGCCCGACCATCGCGGCGCGCGTCGCATCGCCGTTGCCGGGCAGGTTGTCGCACGACATCACGGTGAATGGGCCGCGTCCCTCGGCACGCCGACGCGCGAGCGCCGCGACGATGGGCGCGAAGCCCGTGCGCGGCGCGTGCGCATCGCGAGCGGACGGCGCAGCGGGTGCCGCACCCGGATCGCGGGCCAGCGCCGCATACGCCGCGGCGTCCGCGACGATGTCCGGATGCGCGCCATCGAAGCGGCCGGTGGCCGCGTCGACGCAATACCCGCCTTCGGTGACGGTCAGGGACACGATGCGTGTCGCAGGTTCGGCCATCGTGCCGACCAGCGCCCGCACATCGGCGGGGTCGACGAAGCCGACCATCGATGCGGTGACGCGCGGCCGCGCCTCTTCGCCGTCCTGCTCGACGACGGTGGTGAGCCAGTCCTGCTGCGCCAGCGCCGCGCGCATGGCGCGATCGCCTTCGCGCACGCCTGCACCGATGATGCCGTACGCGCGACCACGCCCACGCGCGAACAGCTCGTCCAGGTATACGGCCTGGTGCGCGCGGTGGAAATTGCCGACGCCGACATGCACGATCCCCGCGCGAAGGCTCGCCGGGTCGTAGCCCGGCGCCGCCACGTTGGGCGGCAGCGCACCGAGCGCGGCGCGGCGCAGGACAATCGGTGCGCGTGGAATCCTGGAGGATGGCGTCGTCATGGCGTGCCTAGCGCGCCAGCAGCGCGCGTGCGGTGTCCTCGTCCGTGACGAGACCATTGATGATGCGGCCCGCGAGCGCGGCGTGCAACGCGGGGAGCTTGGCCGGTCCATGGGCGACACAGATCCGCGGCTGCTTGGTCCCGGGCGATGGTCGTGCGCTGGTGACGCGCAGGTTCAGGCCCTCTTGCAGGATGCGTCCTTCCGCGTCGAACGCCCAGCCCAGGTTCTCGCCCACTGCGCCCAGGCGCACGAGCTCGAGGAGGTCGTCGCGGCTGATGAAGCCGTCGCGATAGAGCGGCGCATCCTGGTCGAACTGGGACAGTCCCGAGAACCATGCGTCGGCGCTTTGCGCCATCGCAAATACCCGGCGCACGGGGTCGAGCGCGAGCAGCTGCTCCCGCTGTGCGGGCGTGGTCGCGTGCATCGGCAGCGGCATCGGGAAGTGTTGTGCGCCGGTCAGCTCGGCGAGCGCTTCCGGCGCGTTGAACCGGCTCGCGGAACCGTCCGGCGAGATCGTCCCGACCAATGAAACGAGGCGATGCAAAGGCCGGGACAGCGGCGCGACGCGTGCGACGGTGGCGCGCATCGCGCGGCCGGTGCCAAGCCCGAGCACGAGCGGCTCGGTGCTGCGAAGCATGCGCTCGAGCGCGATGGACGCAGCCTCGGCGACGCCCACGAACGACGTCGCGTCGCTGCCGTCCGTGGGCACGACATCGCAGTGCCCAAGCCCGTGGCGCTCGCGCAATGCCGACGCCAGGCTCATGCATTCGTTGATCGGATGGTTCACCCGGAAGCTGATGAGCCCTTCGGCACGGCAAAGCGACACCAGCCGCTGCGCGGTCGGACGCGACACGTTGAGGATCCTGGCGATGTCGTCCTGGGTCTTGCCGGCGATGTAATAGAGCCAGCCCGCGCGGGCGGCCTCGTCGAGGCGTCCATTGGGCTCGTTCATGGCAGGCCGGGCGTCGTCATGAGTCCGAACGGTCATCGCTTCATCATAACTTTGGCTCTCGAGTTGAGCAATTTCGCACTGCACAACCCGATGCGTCGGGGCGGGGACGGCATGCGGGCTTCGTTGTTGCCTGATCAAAAGCTCTTTGCTAGAGTGAATGTGTCAAGCCATTCGGGTGCGACACGTACCGTGTCGCCATCACGGACGCCGCACGTTGCAAGCCTGGTCGAAGGGAGCCAATCGCGTGAAATCGCTTGGGAGGTGGAACGTCGCCGTCTGGGTCGCGTGCGCGGGCGCAGCTCTCGCGTGCGCTCCAGCACGGGCGGAAAAGGTCACGCTGGACGTCCTGTATGCGCAGCCGGCGTTCGCCAAGTACCACGAGCCTATCGCGCAAGCCTTCATGAAGGCGCATCCCGACATCGAGATCAAGTTCCGCGCGCCGGCCAAGGACTACGACGAAGGTCATCAGGCGATGCTGCGGGCCGCGGTCACCAATCAGTTGCCGGACGTGTACTTCCCGGGCTTTCATTTGCTTGCCGAGCTCGCGGGGGCGCTCGACAAGCGCAGCCAGATCGTCGACCTTGGGCCGAAGCTCGCGCAGGAGCCCGAGAGATGGCGTGCGGCGAACTATTCCGACGCCATGCTCAAGCTCGGGCAGGTGCGCGGCAAGCAGTACGGGCTGGCCGTGAACGCGTCGCTCCCGATCATGTACTTCAATGCCGACCTCGTGAAGAAGGCGGGCGGTGATCCCGCGAAGATGCCCGATACGTGGGACGGCGTCATCGCGCTCGCCGCCAGGATCAAGGCGAGCTCTCCGGGCGTCGCAGGCATGGCGTACGACGCGCACGTATGGCCCGATACATGGCTGTTCCAGTCGATCATCGACCAGGCGGGCGGCCGCGTGCTGGACGAGAGCGGCACCAAGGTAGCGTTCGACGATGCCGTTGGGCGCAAGGTCATGACGGACCTGCGCCGCTTCGTGGTCGAGGGCGGCATGCCGGTGATCGACTATGAAGCCTCGCGGCAGCAGTTCGTCGCGGGCCAGACCGGCCTGTATTTCCAGACGCCCGCCCGCATGCGCCAGACGACGGACAATGTCGGCGCGCGCTTCACGCTGGGAACGGCGACCTTTCCCCTGGACGACAAGGCGAAAGGTGGCATTCCCACCGGCGGCTGCGCGATCGTCGTCACGACCAGGGATGCCATGAAGCAGACGGCCGCGTGGGAATATGCGAAGTTCATCACCGGCCCCGAGGCGCAGACGATCATCGTCGAGGCGACGGGATACATGCCCGTCAACAAGCGGGCGAGCGGCCCCGATTACCTCGGGCCGTTCTATGACAAGAATCCCAATTTCCGCACGGTGTCACTGCAATCCGACCGTGCCGTGCCGTGGCAGGGCTATCCCGGTGATACCGTGCGCATCTGGCGGATGCAGCGCGACATCCTCAACGAGGTGATGCGCGGCCAGGTGGCGCCGGGCGCCGGTCTCGACCGGCTCGTGCGGGAAACGCAGGCGATGCTGAAGTGAGGCTGTCGCGCAGTTGCTGCATCCGTGCAGATCTGCCGGACCGATTGACGATGCGCGGGCGACGTGCCCGCGCGGTATCCATGCGCCAGGCATCATCGCGGCGACGACGAACAGGAGGAGGACGATCATGAAACTGTCTTGGAGCAAGCTCGCGGCCGCGGCCGCGACGGTGGTCGCGCTGGGTGTTGCCGGGACTGCACTTGCGCAGAAGGTGACGCTCGACGTGCTCTACGCCCAGCCGGGCTTTGCCAAGTACCACGAGCCGATCGCCCAGGCATTCATGAAGGCGCACCCGGATGTGGAGATCAAGTTCCGCGCGCCGGCCAAGGACTACGACGAAGGCCATCAGGCGATGATGCGCGCCGCGGTGACGAACCAGCTTCCGGACATCTACTTCCCGGGCTTCCACCTGCTGGGCGAGCTTTCGGCCACGCTTGAAAAGCGCGGGCAGATCGTCGACCTCGGTCCCAAGCTCGCCGCCGAGCCCGCCGCGTGGCGCACGGAGAACTACACCGACACGGTGATCAAGCTTGGTCAGGCGCACGGCAAGCAATACGGTCTCGCGGTGAACGCCTCGCTGCCGATCATGTACTTCAATGCCGACCTGGTGAAGAAGGCCGGCGGTGATCCGGCGAAGATGCCGGATACGTTCGACGGCGTGATCGCGCTCGCGGCCAAGATCGCCGCCACTTCGCCGGGCACGGCGGGCATGAGCTACGACACGCATGTCTGGCCGGACACGTGGCTGTTCCAGGCGATCATCGACCAGGCCGGCGGTCGCATGCTCGACGACTCGGGCACCAAGATCGCGTTCGACAACGCGGTCGGCC
>Ga0308174_10000798_pt1 | contig 13865 bp, 15 predicted proteins | sample PhyPR2_FD_203894 | JGI IMG/M metagenome (GOLD analysis project Ga0308174, IMG submission 203894) | Soil microbial communities from UC Gill Tract Community Farm, Albany, California, United States - DLSLS.P.R2 | ecosystem: Environmental > Terrestrial > Soil > Agricultural land | place: USA...
TTCTAGGATTGCGCGGCGGAGTGCCGCCAGAACTACCAGAATAGCAGCCTTTTGCGTGGTTTGGGATAGGCTAAAAGGGATGAACTGGACCGCAACGGGTGCATTCCTGATGGCGCTTGCCGTAGCGCTGGGGGCTTTTGGGGCGCATGGGCTTCGCAGCAAACTGGATGCTTACTCGCTATCGGTTTATGAAAAAGCCGTTTTTTACCACTTCATTCATGCACTGGGTATCCTGCTGGTGGCGGTGCTGGCTCGTACGGGTACGTTTCCGCTGGTTTCGCAATCCCGCGTAGCTTGGTTCCTGTTCCTCGGCATCCTCATCTTTTCGGGCAGCCTTTACGCATTGGCGGTATCGGGTATCCGCATACTAGGAGCCATTACGCCCATTGGGGGGCTGTGCTTCATCATTGGCTGGCTCCTCTTTGCTTATTACGCGGTCCGCGCCCGCGCCGTCACGCTTTGAATCTCGAGAAGAGTTCGCGCGCCCGAACCGTCCGGCAGCTCATACCGGGAGATAATTTCGGCACGGACAGGGCGTTTCCGCGCTTCCAGCAGCTCCGCTTCCACATCGGGACCCTTGTAAAGGACCAGGCGCGCTCCCCTTTTGAGGGCCTTCCCAAACAGATCGAGCAGGCGGTCCAGAGGGGCCACGGCGCGCGCCGTGATGACGTCCACGTGTCTCGCTTCGGCGACGCGCTCGGCACGGTCTACGATCACGTGGACGTTCGGCAAGTGCAGCGATTCTACGGCGCCTTCCACAAATCGCGCCTTCTTCCCGATCGACTCGGCGAGCAGAAACTGCGTCTCGGGTAATACGACCGAAAGCGGCACGCCTGGGAAACCCGCGCCGGTACCAGCATCCAAGACACGTCGCGCATTCCGGAACGCCCGCCATGGAGCGACCGAGTCATACACATGCTTGATGGCGGCGTCGCGCGGGCTCAGAATCCGCGTCAAGTTCATGTATTCGTTGGCGGCGACGATCAGCTCCAAGTGCCGCGCCGCTTTTTCGATCAATGTCTCCCGGTGGGGGATGTCTGAAGGTAGAACACGCTCCAGTTCTTCGGCGAACTCCACGTTCCCCATCATGCCATTCGTGAAAAATCGGAACTCACAGAAGAGCGTCCCACTCGGAGCGCTTTCTACTGGCGCGCGCCGAACAGCGCTCTGAATTGCTTGATCAGTTCCGTGCAGGCGATATAGATGTTCAGCAACCCCAATCCGCTGACGACTCCGCGGAAGTAACGGCTCATCCAAATATCAGAAAGTGTACGGGAGTGGACTGGGACCCAGTTCAATTCCCAGGAGCGCATCCAGGGAAACACGAGAAGGAAGAAGCCCAGCTCGAAGGCGAAGATGACCAGACAGAAACCCAACACCCGTTGATGCCATCGCCAGAACCGATTGGGCTTTGGTGCGGGTGGCGGATTGCTGGCAATTCGTCCGGGCGCGGGAGAACTCATTCAACGGGCCTGCTTTCCATTTCTTCCTGTGCAAAGAGATCTGCAGGTTCCTCAAATGACGCAGGGGGGAGGGCGCCGGTTTGCAGATAACCACTCCAGTGACTTTTCGTCGAGCTGGCGCGCACGGGAGCAAAGGAAAACCGATGCAGGGATGTCGGCCCGAACTCACGAAGGGCGCGGCGATGATCCGGTGTGGAGTAACCTTTGTTCGACGCCAGATTGTATTGGGGAAAAATTTCGTGCCAGCGCCGGAGGCACTCATCGCGATGCACTTTCGCGACGATCGAGGCGGCCGCAATTGACCGGCATCGGGCATCGCCATCAATCAAAGCAAGCTGAGCCAGGGGCAGATCGACTGTAACGGCGTCGATCAGGAGGTAGTCGGGGCGGACGGGCAGCGCTTCCACGGCACGGCGCATCGCGAGCCGCGAGGCCTGAAAGATATTGATCTGATCGATTTCGAAGACATCGGCGCCGCCCACCGCCCAGGCAATGGACCGGGCTTTGATGGACGCAGACAGTTCGACTCGGGTCTCGTGATCCAGAACCTTGCTGTCGCACAGCCCTCGGATGGGGCGTTGGGGGTCCAGTATGACCGCCGCAGCGAACACCGGACCGAAGAGGCATCCGCGGCCTACCTCATCTACGCCGGCAACAGACAAAAATCCCTGCTCACGAGCAGCCTTTTCGTAAGAACTCAAGCACCGGATAGACGTATACCTCCCGTCCTGAACGGGCGCCCTGCCCCGCCGGTTCCGTACTTTGCCGCGAGCACGTGGAGGCACTGAGGCGGAAGCCTATTCGCGCTCGCGTAAACGGGCTGCTTTTCCTTTAAGGCCGCGAAGGTAGTACAGTTTGGCGCGGCGTACGCGTCCGGTACGAACCAGGTCAATATGATCGACCACGGGGGCGTGAAGCGGGAAAATACGTTCTACCCCTTGACCAAAGCTGACCTTGCGCACCGTGATGGTCTCGCCCATGCCAACGTTGTTCCGTGCGATGACGGTCCCTTCAAAGGCCTGCAGCCGCTCCTTTTCGCCCTCTCGGATCCTTACGTGAACCCGAATGGTATCCCCGGGGCGAAACTCCGGGTGCGCAGTGGCACGAGCGTGCTTGCTAATAAACTTGCTGACAAGAGCGTTTTGCATATTTAGTTCTGCTTTCTTTCACGGCCGCCGATCAAATCCGGTCGAAGCCGCTCTGTTTTTTCGCGCGACGTCATCCGCCGCCAGCGCCTAATCGCTTCGTGATTGCCCCCCAGCAGCACTTCCGGCACCTTCCAGCCGCGAAACTCAGCGGGCCTGGTGTACTGAGGACAATCCAATAAACCCTCATACTCCTCGCCGAAACTCTCGTTCCGCGAAGATTGCTCGTTGCCCAGAACGCCGGGCAACAAACGCGCCACACAATCCACTACGATGGCTGCGGCTAACTCCCCGCCGCTTAACACAAAATCTCCTACCGAGATCTCGTCGTCCGCAAGATGCTCGGCCACGCGCTCATCCACGCCTTCATATCGCCCGCAGATCAACAACAACTCATCCAGTTGCGCATACTGACGCGCGGTTTCCTGGTTAAAGCGCCTGCCCTGAGCGGAAAGCAGCGCCACCTTCCGGGCGGCCGACCGCTCCGGGAAAATGGTTCCTACAGCCTCAAATAACGGCTGGGGCTTCAACAACATGCCTTCGCCCCCGCCAAAAGGCCGGTCGTCTACCGTCCGATGACGATCGTATGTCCAGTTTCTCAAATCATGGACCCAGATTTCCAATTTATTGGCGGCCCGGGCCTTTCCAACCACGCCATATTCAAACGGTCCCGAAAAGAATCCGGGAAAAATTGTCACAATGTGAAATTTCATCGCTCCCGGACCTCTTAATCATTAACCAATTTGTTAATTCCTACAGGTCCAGCAATCCTTCGGGGATATCCACCGAGACGGCCTGCTCTTCCAGTTTCACCTGGCAAAGAGAGGGGACGAACGGGATCAACACCTCGCGCCCATCCACACTGACCTCCATTAACGGTGGTCCGCCATACTCCTGCCACCCCTCGATCTTTCCCACCACTCGGCCACTCGCCGCATTAATGACGGAGCAGCCAATCAGGTCGGAGCGAAACCACTCCCCTTCAGGCAATTCTCCACGCTCGGTGACGGGCACCCAGAGGTCCGCACCTCGAAACCGCTCGGCTTCGCTGATGGAATCGATACCGGCAAATTTCAGCACCCAATCGCCCCGATGGGCCCACGCCTCTGTGAGTTCCACAGGCACGTCGGCACCGTCCTGTAACCTCGCCTGCGCTCGCCTGAGCGTTTGCAATCTGCCGGGAACATCGGTTTGCGATCGGGCCAGCACTTCGCCGCGATTCCCCCGCGGCCTGAGTATCTCGGCTACGACGACGCGATCCCGGTCCATGCGTTCCCCAATCTGAAAGGGCGGACTACTCCAGGATCTCCAGCGAAAAACGCCGGTTCAACTTTGTTCCCACGGCGCCGAGAAGCGTACGAATCGAGCGCGCAGTACGGCCCTGCTTCCCGATCACCTTGCCCAGATCGCCCTCCGCTACCCGCAATTCGAAAACGGTGGACTGTTCTCCGGTGATTTCATTAACGACCACCTCGGCCGGAGAATCGACCAGGGCTTTCGCGATGTCCTCCACCAGCGTTTTCACACCGTTACTGTCGTTCATGTGCATCCTAAAATATAGAGCCTTGGCCTAACACTTCCATCAAATTCGAGATTTGTGCAGCCCGAAGATTACGGCAGCCGGTACTTACGGCGCTAGGCGACAGCAGGAGTTTCAGTCTGTGCCGGAGTAGCCTTGAGCAAACGGGTGACTGTATCGGACGGTTGCGCGCCGTTCTTGATCCAGTGATCGATGCGGTCGCGATCCAGCTGAACCTGCGCCGGCTTCGCTACGGGATTGTAGAAGCCCACCACCTCGACGGAGCGGCTGTTCCGAGCCCGTTCCTTTTCAATCACCACCACACGATATGTGGGTTTCTTCTTGGCACCGAAACGCGCCAGACGAATTGCTAACATTCCTAACCTTTTCTACTTTCCTATCGGCCAGATGGCCGGTCTACTTCAGTGAGTGCCCGTCACCGGGACACGCAATATCTAAAAACCGGGAAACCCAGGTAGCTTCATCTTGCCCAGCCGTTTGCCCAGCATTCCGGCCTGCCCCGTAAAGCTCTTCATCATTTTACGCGCTTGCGCGTACTGTTTCAGAAGATTATTGACGTCCTGGACCGTGGCTCCGCTTCCTTTGGCGATCCTGCGACGGCGGGAACCATTGATAATCATATAATTCCGGCGCTCTTTCGGAGTCATGGAGTCGATAATCGCGACAATGCGGCCTACTTCGCTTTCATCGATTTTGGCGTTTTTTAATTCCTTGAGCGGACCGATCTGAGGCATCATCTCCAGCAGTCCGCTCAATGGTCCCAGTTTTCGAATCTGCTTGATCTGGTCGCGAAAATCTTCCAGGGAGAAATCATCGCCGAGCAGCTTTTCCTGCATCTTCTCGGCGGTTTTCTGGTCGATCGCCTGCTCCACCTTATCAATCAGTGAAAGCACATCGCCCATGCCCAGAATGCGGGAGGCGATGCGGTCCGGAAAAAAGGCCTCCAGCGCGTCGGTCTTTTCACCCACACCAACGAACTTTAAGGGCTGCCCGGTGATCGAGCGAATGGAAAGAGCCGCGCCACCTCTGGCGTCGCCATCCATTTTTGTGAGCACGACGCCCGTTATTCCGAGTTGTTTGTGGAACTCGTCGGCGGAGCGCACGGCATCCTGTCCCGTCATGGCGTCCGCCACGAATAGAATTTCCGACGGATTCAGCGCTTCCTTCAGCTCACGGAGCTCGTGCATTAACTGGTCATCAATATGCTGACGGCCGGCGGTGTCGACCAGGAGGATATCCCTGCCCGCCTGAACAGCCTCCCGCCGCGCGGACCGGGCCAACTCCAACGGCTTCGTCTCCTCCGGCGTGCCCTCATAAATAGGCGTATTGACGTTTTTTGCAAGAATACTCAGCTGATGGCGGGCGGCGGGCCGGTATACGTCCACCGAGACCAACTGCGGGCGGCTCCCTTCCTTTGTAAGAAAGCGCGCGAGCTTGGCCGTGCTGGTCGTCTTCCCGGAGCCCTGCAGTCCTACAATCAACACCACACTCGGCGGCTCATTGGCAAGCTTCAGCTTGGCCTGTTGGCTACCGAGCATCTTGGTGAGCTCGTCGCGAACAATCTTGATGACCTGTTGGCCCGGCGACAGGGCGGAAAGCACCTCTTCGCCCATGGCCTTTTCTTTGACCTGCTCGATGAATTGCTTGACGACCTTGAAATGGACGTCGGCCTCCAGAAGAGCCACGCGGATTTCGCGCAGCGCCTCGTCCATATTGGCCGCCGTTAATTTTCCCTCGCCGCGTAGGTTCTTAAAGACCCGCTGCAGCTTATCGGACAAGTTGTCGAACATTTTTATTAAGTCAGAAGTTTGTCGCTGGGACAAGAGCCAGGCGTGCAGACGCACGTATAGCCAAGCAGGAACCCGTTAATACCTCCAGTATAGCCAAGTCGAGCCAGCTCCGCCAACCGGTCCCTATTGAGTAAATTTTACCTAGCCACACCCGGGCTGTAAGGGTACTTACACATCCTAAAACGGGTTCCATTTCGAATTTATTGTTTCAATTCAGAACCCCTGATTTTGCCGTTCACAGAATTAGCTCTTTTTTTATTTGGTTTGTTTTCAGAGGTTTAATCGGATTTTTTTCAGACAATTCGGCGTGGCCACCCATAAGCTCCTAGGCGTAAAGGAGCTACACCAAATGAACTTCTTCCTATCCATGCACCCGCCGGTAATTTTCGACGTACTTGTCGCCGCCTTTCAGGCACTGTTTGGCAACTAATAAAGTTCTAATTTGGAGTCACTGGCCTGCTAAAGCCGAGGCTATTTTTGTCAAAATATACTACCAAGTAAAAAATACTTGGTAGTTTTTCGAATTGGTGTTAGAGTACGGTTGTAAACCTCCGAGAGGATTTTTACAAGGACCGACTCTGCAACCGCATCGAGGCTGGAGACGAGCACTTGCCTTGTGGCCGTCAACAGCAACATATATGTTAAGCGTGCTCTGTTGCGGGCATGTCGGACTCCTGTGCGCGGCACCTTCCCAGCAACCCCCCTCCATAAAGGCGAAAATCGAGACCTTAATTGAAGAGGGTAAACAGCAAAAGCACGACGGGCACTTCGCCGCGGCTTTAGGCATTTTTTCGAATGCGGGCAGAATTGCACACCAGAATCATGACGCCGGGCTCGAAGCCAAGGCTTTGGCCCTTAGCGCCGGGTGCCAAATAGGGCTTTTTAGGTACCGGCAGGCGCTGGCTCAGGCGAACGAAGCTCTGGAGCTTGCGGTCCAGGTGAAGGACGACACCGTCGCCGGAGCAGCCGCAGGCAACTTGGCTACGGTATACGCTCAACTTGGTGACTTTGCGAACGCAGGGCGGCGGGCTGGGCAGTCGGTTACGTTTCTTCGACACTCGAACCGTAAAGACTGGCTCGCGAAAGCACTTCTGAACTCAGGCGATATAGAAGCCCAGCAGGGTCAAGCGGACCCGGCCAGCCGTGCTTACTTCGAATCGATCCAAATCGCGCGGGATGCTCACATGGCCGACGCCGAAGCCATGGCGGAGCTTCACCTAGGTGAATCGCTTCTGGATGCGGACCGTCTCCAGGAAGCTCGCCGGGTACTCCTGAAAGCAGTACAATTGCTGCGGCAAACCAAAGATGATGACCTGGCGATTGCCCAGGCGGACATCGCCGAACTGGACTTCAAAGAGAAGAAGTATGCCGAGGGCCTCTACATGCTGGATCGGGCCCTGGCGTCGCATCACCTCTTAAGTGTCTCGCCGTACGTGCCTACGCACCTTCGTGGGGAGATCCTGTTGGCTCTCGGACGCCAGTGGGATGCACTGGCGGAGTTTCGGAAAGCGGCCAACCAGGCCAGCAAGTGGCGTCAGGGCGCCCTGCCGGGCGATGCGACGAGCCTTCGGACCGTATCCTATCTGCACAGCATTTATCAGGATTTTACGGAGCTGGCCGCCAGTCTTGCGCTGAAAACCTATAACACTGCACTTGCGCGTGAGGCAATCGAAGTGTTGGCTGATAACCGGGCGGCCAGTCTCCGGGAGCAGATCGCAGTGGCCCTCGATCGGAAAGGCGCCTTGCCTCCCGAGTATTTTCAATTACTGTCGGAACTTCAGTCTGCCCAAGCCTATGAGACTTTAAGCCCCACCCGCGAAAGCCAGGCGAAAGTCGAACAGATTCGCCTGCAGGTCAGCGAGCAAGAAAACAAATTCGGAATAAATTCTGAGAATTTTTTCGACAAAGCCGAGAAGATTTCTTCGCGAAAGTCACTTAGAAACATCCAGCGCGGTCTCGGCGGCTCAGAACTGCTTTTAAGCTTTTGCCTCGGCAAGGACAAGTCCTTTCTCTGGGCGATTACCAATGAGCAGGTAAAGCTGTATGAACTGCCGCCGGAAGCGAAGCTCACCATGCATGCTGAAGCATTTTCGGAAGCGGTACACCGTGGACCATCTGCGGTGAATGCCGGCCGTGCATTGAGCAGCGACCTTTTTTCCCATCTGGACCGCAACTTTCTGCAGCGTCCCGATTGGGTCATCGTAGGCGACGGTGCCCTGCTGAACAGTGTTCCGTTTTCTGCCCTCCCCGAGCCATCCGGTTCTGGCTATACGTATCTGGCGGTTAACCACCGAGTGCGCTCTTTGCCGAGCGAGGCCTTATTGGGCGGCAGCTCATCTCCGGTGATGCCCCAACCGGAGTTTATCGGAATTGCGGATCCCATCTACAACCTAGCTGACTCCCGCCGAAGCAGAAGCCAGCTTTTCGTTAAGGCCGCGCATTCGGAGGGATTTGTGGCACTGGCCCGGCTAGTCGGCAGCGACCGGGAAGTCCGGGAAGCGGCCAAGATGAGCGGCTTGCCAGTGTCCCAATTTTTGACAGGCGTCAAGGCCACCGGCGCTGAATTGCGCAACGCGCTGTCTTCCAAGCCTGAAGTGATCCATTTCGCAGTTCATGTGGTCAGCCCGGACGGAAAACCGGAGGAAGCCGCCCTGGCGCTCAGCCTGACGGACGACGATCTTCCGGAAATGCTGACTCCCGAAACGATCTCCGCCTATCGCGTTCCCGGCAGCCTGGTAGTCCTTAGCGGTTGTTCGTCCCAGCAGGGGAAAACCCTGCCGGGAGCTGGATTGATCGGCTTAAGCCGTGCCTGGCTACTGGCGGGAGCGTCCGCCGTGGTGGTCAGCGCCTGGCCCACTCCGGACGACTCAGGACACTTTTTTTCAGCCTTTTACAGTCATTTAGAGACGAAGACTCTCACATCCAGATCGCTCGCTAGTCGGGCGGCCGCCGCGCTCCAGTTGGCGCAGACCGACATGCAACGCGGTGGCGGATACCGAAGCTCGCCTGCTTTTTGGGCGGCTTACTCGATCATTTCCAAGGAGTAACCCATTTTATGTTGGCGGCACAGCAAAAACTCAGTCCTACCCCGGCAGCAAATGTGACCCAGCTAAGCCCGGAGGCCGAAGAGGCGAAGACCTCAAAGCCCGGCTTTACCACGGTTGAGTGGAGTGAACTAGTATCGAAGGTAAAAGCTGGCGAAGACGAAGGGATGGAACAGCTTTACAAGCTGTTCAGCCGCGGTATTCGCTATTATTTGTGCCGTCAGCTAGGGCCTCAGGAGTTGGAAGACAAAGTTCACGACACCTTCCTGATCGTCGTGAATGCAATCCGTCGCGGCGACCTCCGCGAACCGGAGCGCCTGATGGGCTTCGTACGAACAGTGGTGCGCCGCCAAGTAGCCGCTTACATCGAAACCGCAGTCCATACCCGCCGCGAGCAAGCCGATCTGGAGACTGGCATCACGGTCGCCGACAAGAAACAGAACCCGGAGCAGGAAGCGATCCTCCGCCAAAAGACTGCCTTGATGAAGAACGTATTGGAGTCTCTCAATCAACGGGACCGCGACATTCTGGTACGCTTTTACCTGATGGAGCAGTCGCAAGAACAGATTTGCCGTGAGATGTCCCTCACCGAAACGCAGTTCCGGCTCTTGAAGTCGAGAGCCAAGGCGAAGTTCGGGGAGATCGGAAAGAAGAAGCTGACCGCCAGCGGAATTTTTTCGGTTTTCGTGAGAACTCAGGCGAGCTGAGCGCACTAGCCCTGTAGGAGAGGGAAGACTAAGGTCTTTTAATCTTACTGATGCAAGACATTTATCTCGATCATCCAACCGAAGAAGCGCTGGAGCGTTTCGTTCTAAATCATGCCGACGAAAAGGAACTGGAGATAGTTGAAACCCACATTTTAGCCTGCGAATCTTGTGTGACCCGTCTCGAAGGCCTTGAACTACAGATATCGGCGACCAAGCTCGCCTTGCAGCAAGTGCGCAACGAGCAGTTCGCCAAGCAGGCTACAAAAAAGACCGCCTCCTGGAAGACCTGGGCCACTGCTCCCGGGCTGTCCCTAGCCGGAGGACTTGCCGTCCTCGCTTTGGGAGTGGTGCTTGTTCCCCAATTTTCGCAGAAACAGCCCGCCGCTGTAGCGTTGTCCGCTTATCGAGGGCTCGAGAACCTCACCGTCCCCGAAGGACGCCCTTTACACATAAGCCTTAACGCAAACGACCTCAACAGTGGGCCGGTGGCAGTGGAACTTATTAATGAGAACGGCCGGAAGCTTTGGCAGGGCTCGTCCAATATTCAAGGCGACAAGGTCGAAGTTTCAGTTCCGCAGATCAGCGAGCGAGGGACTCATTTCTTTCGCCTGTACACACCGAAATCCGGTCAAGCGGAAGGCGATTTGCTACGGGAATTTGCTTTCCAGGTGAAATAACCGTCAAAACACCCGCCGGTGCAACCGGTCTAACGTAAATTTGGCCGTGTTGGCAACCGCCATCACGGCCATTACTCCTGCCTGCACGGGGTCGCTCACCACGAGGTCGCAAGCATCTGGTACGCTGCCCGCCATATTCAAGCTGATCACGATCAGTCCTTCACTACGAACTTCCCGAACCGCAGTTTCAATATCTCCGCCCATCAGCGATCCGGCCAGGACGAGAGCGCGCACGCGAGCCAGACGCCGAACCGCACGAACGGCTGAGGCTAACGTCTGCTCACCGACCAGCGGAATCGTATCGATGGAGATGTGCTCGCCGCGAATGTTGTGGCGGTCGGCCTCCGAGATTGCCCCAAGCGCCACCTGGCCCACCTGAGCGCCACCCCCAATGATGATGACGCGCTTCCCATACACCTTTTGAAGCGTCTGTACAACCGCGACCGAACGCACAACGTCGAGTTGTTCGAGGTCCCTTACCAAGCCCTCCGAGCTTTCCGGCAAATCGAGCTCTAAGTAAATGGGTGTTTCGACCGGACGGTCCTCGATGATGGAGATGGACCGAATATCGCCCTGGTGCCGGGCTATCACACCGGTCAACTGGTGGAGCACTCCCGGAGCGTTCGCAACGACCAGAACCAGACCGAGTTTGTCCTTCCCTGCCTCGCTCAGATCACCACCTCATACTTTTTCAAGAGCTCGTCCCAGACACCCCGGGCCTTCAGAATGAGCTCAATCACTTCCCGGACCGCGCCATCGCCGCCCGACGCTTCGGTGGTGGCCTTTGCTGCACGTTTCACCTCCTCTCGGGCGTTTGCGGTCGCAAAAGACAGCCCAACACGGCGCATGATCACGACATCGGTGAGGTCGTCGCCGATGTAGGCCACCTCTTCCGGCGTAACTTTCGATTCGGCGAGAATCTGTTCGAGAATGGGGATCTTCTCGATATGGCCCTGAAAAACCCAGGTCATTCCGACTTGGCCCGCCCGCGCTACGGTGGCGGGGGATTCCCGGCCGCTAATCACGCCAGTTTTGTAGCCGTACCACGTCAACCAGCGCAGCGCGATGCCATCCTGCGAATCGAACCCCTTCGTTTCAACCATCCCGCCGTGGCCGTCGGGGACCATATAAAGACGGCCGTTGGTCAGCACGCCGTCTACGTCCATCAGCAGAACCTTGATCCCGGAAGCCGCCTGCTGGAGATCATGTTCGGTAAACGGGTGCCTAAAGATCATGGCTCGCAGGGAAACTGGTTGAGAATGGAAATGTGAGCATAGCTGGTACGCTGCCCGATCGGGTAGCGGAAATCATGTCTCGTTATAACATGCTGTCTCCGGGTGGGAGGCTGGGCGTGGGCGTCTCCGGCGGCGCCGATTCCGTAGTGCTCCTGCATATCCTGGCAGTGCTTTCCAGACGAGCAGGGTTTGAGGTTGTTGCGCTCCACGTGAACCATCAACTTCGGCAAGAAGAGTCCTTAGCGGATGAGTTGTTTGTACGGGCTCTGGCGAAAAGACTCGGGCTGGCGGTCGAAGTCAAGCGCGTCAAGCTTCCGGAGGCCGGCAACCTTGAGCAGAACGCCCGGACGGCGCGCCAGACGTTCTTTCGTGAAGCTATGGAAAGCTTGGGGCTGAACGGAGTGGTGCTGGGACATACGCGGAGCGATCAGGCCGAGACGGTGCTGTTCCGATTACTCCGGGGCTCGGGGCTGGCGGGATTGGCCGGGATGAGGATTGCCACGTCCGACGGTTTGTTCCGGCCCCTGTTGACCACCAGCCGGGCGGAAGTTCGGAACTGGGCTGAAGGCAACGGGATCACCTGGCGGGAAGATTCGAGCAATCAAGAGCTTCGCTTCCGGCGGAATCGCCTGCGCCTCCAGGTACTCCCGGCGCTGGCGGAACGATTCAACCCTAACCTGGAAAAGACCCTGGCCGGGACGGCCGAACTGGCGCAAACGGAGGAAGAATACTGGGCGGAACGAATGGACGCTCTTTATCCCCAGATTTCGAAGCGAACCAGCTTGGCTTCGTTCCTTCAAGTTCCGAAGCTGACAGAGTTGCACCTTGCCGAACAGCGCCGGGTGATCCGCCGCGCCGTGCACGAGTTGCGAGGCGACCTTCGCTCGATCGATCTCGACCATATTGATGGAGTACTGCGAATCTGTCGAAGCAGACATGGCCACGACCGGATTCTGATTCCCGGCGTGGATGCGCTCCGCTCTTTCGACGTACTGCGGATGACCCGTTCTGAGTCCTCCAGCCAGGAAGAGCGCCATTACCGGATTCCCCTGGAGCCAGGGGCCTGGCAGACTCTGCCGTTCGGGGCGGGAAAAATATCTGTAAACTGGGCAGATTGCGGGGCCTCCGATTGTGTAAACTTCAATAAGGTTGAGGGAACGGCGCTGGAAAGAGTAGAACTGGACGGGGATCAACTTTCCGATTCAGATGTTCCTCCCCCTTTGTACGTACGGAACTGGCAGCCGGGTGATGAAATACACCTGCCCGGACAGGCCGCGGCGAAGCGATTGAAATTTCTTTTTCAAGAACATCGGGTTTTGCTGTGGGAGAGGAAACACTGGCCCGTTCTGCTTTGGAAGGATGAGATCGTGTGGGTACGCCGATTTGGCTGTTCGGCCAAATTCAAGAGTTCCGCTGGAAGCCGGAACGTTCTTACGATCTCATATCGCGCGGACGCGCCCGACCCTGAAAACTTGACCAGAGACCTCAGTTTGAATCCAAATTAGCCAAATTGACGTCTTTACTTATGGTGGGCCGGATTGCAGATCCGGTTGGTAGCACGAGGGTGATCCGAGTACACATACTCGGGCTGGCGAGATGGTAGGCCAGCAGAAGGTGAATACATGAGTTCAAATGTGAAAACCGCAGTATTTTGGGTAGTCATTATATGTGCGGTTGTTCTTGTTTATATGGCGGTGAAGACGGGCCGTGGGCAGCCGCCGCAGAACCTTTCGGTATCGCAGTTTGTCGATGACGTCCAGGGTGGCAAGGTCAAAGAAGCCAGCATTACCGGGACCGATGTTCAAGGAACTTTGGTCGACAACGGGGTGTCCTCCCAGTTCCACACGGTGATTCCGCCGAACTATCCCGAGATCTACAAGATGCTTCAGGACAAGGGCGTGAAGTACACGTGGAAGGATTCGACGGGCAACGGCTGGATCGGTATTCTGTTTAACGCCATCCCTGTTTTGATTCTGCTCGGGCTGTGGATCTTTATGATGCGGCAGATGCAGAGCGGCGGGAACAAGGCTCTCAGTTTCGGGAAAAGCCGGGCTCGCCTGCACTCCTCGCAGCAGAAGAAGGTGACGTTCAAAGATGTAGCCGGAGTGGAAGAGGCCAAGGAAGAACTGCAGGAGATTATTGAATTCCTGCGTGAGCCTCAAAAATTCCAAAAGCTGGGCGGTCGGATTCCCAAGGGCGTTCTGCTGATCGGGCCTCCTGGAACAGGTAAGACGCTGCTTGCTCGCGCGATTGCGGGCGAGGCA
>Ga0308174_10000801_pt1 | contig 13851 bp, 8 predicted proteins | sample PhyPR2_FD_203894 | JGI IMG/M metagenome (GOLD analysis project Ga0308174, IMG submission 203894) | Soil microbial communities from UC Gill Tract Community Farm, Albany, California, United States - DLSLS.P.R2 | ecosystem: Environmental > Terrestrial > Soil > Agricultural land | place: USA...
TGGAGACGCTCCCCGACGCACTCCCCCAGGAGAACCCCCATGGTCAACCTCGACCGTCGCCGCTTCCTCCAGATCGCCGGCGGCGCCGCCGCTGCCACGATGCTCGACCAGAGCATCGCCCGTGCCGCCGCCATCCCCGCCAACCGCGCGACCGGCACCCTCAAGGACGTCGAGCACATCGTCGTCCTCATGCAGGAGAACCGCTCCTTCGAGCACTACCTCGGCAGCCTCCGCGGCGTCCGCGGCTTCGGCGACCCGCACCCCGTGCAGCTGCCCAGCGGGCGCAACGTGTGGCACCAGTCCGACGGCACGCGCGAGATCCTGCCGTTCCACCCGAGCGCCGACGACCTTGGCGCGGCCTTCCTCGAGGGCCTGCCGCACGGCTGGACCGACGGGCAGGCGGCCGTCGCCAAGGGCCAGTACAACGGGTGGGTCCCTGCCAAGGGAACGACGACGATGGCGTACCTGAAGCGTGAGGACGCCGCCTTCCACTACGCCCTCGCCGACGCGTTCACGGTCTGCGACGCGTACTACTGCTCCTTCATCGGCAACACCGACCCCAACCGCTACTACCTGTGGAGCGGCTGGACCGGCAACGACGGCAAGGGCGGCGGCCCGGTGCTGTACAACGACGAGCTCGGCTACGACTGGCGCACCTACCCGGAGCGGCTCGAGCGGGCCGGCGTCTCGTGGAAGGTCCACCAGGACGAGGGCACCGGCCTCGACGCCGCCGGCTCGTGGGGCTGGACCTCCGACCCCTACATCGGCAACTACGGCGACAACTCGCTGCTCTACTTCAACAGCTACCGCAACGCCGCCCCCGGTTCGCCGCTCCACAAGAAGGCGCGCACCGGCACCAGAGCCCGCGACGGCCAGGACTACTTCGAGCTGCTGCGCCAGGACGTCGAGGCCGGCACGCTGCCCTCGGTCAGCTACATCGCCGCACCGGAGGCCTTCAGCGAGCACTCCAACTGGCCGACGAACTACGGCGCCTGGTACATCTCCAAGGTCCTCGACACCCTGACCTCCAACCCCGAGGTGTGGGCCAGGACGATCCTGCTCATCACGTACGACGAGAACGACGGCTTCTTCGACCACCTCGTGCCACCGCACGCGAACTCGCCTGTCATCCCGGGTGCTTCGACGGTTCCGACCGACAACGAGTTCTACGACGGGAAGTACGGCCCGGGCGCGTACGGCATGGGCCCGCGCGTGCCGATGTTCGTCGTCTCCCCCTGGAGCACCGGCGGCTGGGTCTGCTCCGAGACCTTCGACCACACGTCGGTCATCCGGCTCATGGAGGCCCGCTTCGGCGTCCAGGAGCCCAACATCACGCCGTGGCGCCGGGCAGTCGCCGGCGACCTGACCTCGGCGTTCGACTTCTCGAAGACCGTGCAGGACGTCCCGTCCCTGCCGAGCACCACGAGCTGGAAGCCCTTCGACGACAAGCGCCACCCGAGCTACCGCCCGACGCCGCCCGCGCAGGGCACGATGCCGACCCAGGAGCCCGGCACGCGTCCCGCCCGCCCTCTCGGCTACGACCTCGAGGTCCGCGAGCGCCAGACCGCCGGCGCCGTCACCGTCGACCTCGACAACCGCGGCCGGCGCGGCGTCCACGTGCAGGCTCGCCTCATCGAGCCGGCCGGGCCGCCGCACAGCTACACCGTGGGTGCCGGGGACGAGCTGCGCGCCACGTGGCCGGTCACGGGTGAGTACGACGTCCAGCTGCACGGGCCCAACGGCTTCTTCCGCCGGTTCGCGGGTGGCCCCGCTCCCGAGCACGTACGCGTGGAACTGCGTCGCGAGGGGCGCAGCCACCGCGTCGCCGTCCACGTCGACGCACCCCGCGGCGTCGACGTGACGGTCGTGAACGCATACGGCGGCCGAAGCCGCGTCGGACGACGCCCGGTCACGATCGACACCGCGGGCACGGGCGGCTGGTACGACCTGACGGTCGTGGTCGAGGGGACCACCTTCCTGCGCACCTTCGCCGGGCACCTCGAGAACGGCCGACCCTCGGTGAGCGAGCCGGCGCTGGGGCGCGGCAACGGCTGACCTCGCGGGGCGGTCGGGGCGGTCGGGACGGTCGGGGCGGCCGGCGGCGTCCTCGCCCCCGCGAGGGCTCAGCGCAGGTTGTAGAACTCCCGGTGGACGTTGGCCGGCTTCACCCCGGCGCGCACGAGGTCGCGCTGCAGCGCGTTGACCATGGCCTCGGGCCCGCACAGGAACGCCGAGACCGCACGGGGCTCCACGCCCACCCGGTCCAGGACCTCCCCGGCCGTGAGCCGAGGGGCGGTCCGGGTGTCGACGAGGTGCAGGCGCAGCTCGTCGTGATGGTCCGCGAGGTGGGCGACCTCGTCGGCGAGGGGAGCGGGCCCGCGGGCGGTGTAGAAGAAGTCGACGCGGTGCGGCAGCCCGCCGGGCTGGGCCGAGCGGAGCCAGCTGAGCATGGGTGCCACCCCGATGCCCCCGGCGACCCACACCTGGTGCTCGGTGCCGCGCGTGTAGTCGAAGTGCCCCTGCGGGCTGCTGATGACGGCGGGCATGCCGGGCGCGACGAGCTCGCCGATGCTGGAGGTGAAGTCGCCGAGTGCGCGCACGGTGATGCGAACCTCCTTCTCCTGCGGGCCGCTCGCGATGGTGAAGGGGTGGCGGTGCCAGCCGTCACGGGCCTCGAGGTTGACGAGGGCGAACTGTCCCGGGCGGAATGCGAAGCGCTCCCCGAGGGGGCGCAGCCAGATCTCGAAGGACGCGTCGTCGATGGGCTCGACCGATGACACCTCGTAGTCGTGGGTGTGGGCGAAGTGCCGAGCCAGCAGCTCTCGGTAGAGGTAGAAGGCGAGCCCGACACCACCGGCCACGAGATAGGACCAGCGCAGCAGCTGCGAGCCGAAGACGGTGGAGTCCATGACCCCGTGGACGAAGCCGAAGGCGAGGAAGATGCCGGTCAGCCGGTGGAACCCGCGCCACAGGCCGTAGCTGCCGACCCACCGCCCGACGAGCCGGACCGCGGACGTCTCCATGAGGCGCTCCACCGGCCGGCGCAGCCGGCGAGGGGTGAGGGAGCGCCACCGCGGGGCGATGGCCCACACGGTCAGCGTCGCGAGACCCACGATGCCGATCATGCCGAGGGTCGGGCCGAGGTGGGTGGGGTGCCGGTTCCCGGTCGTGGCGATGTGGACGCCGACGAGGACCGTGCCGGCGATGGCGACGCGACGATGCCACACGGCGGCCTTGTCGACCCCGTCGAAGAACTGCTCCACCCAGCGCAGGGTGCTGATGAGCACGAGCCCCACCGCCATGAGCAGGACACCCTCGGCCCCGATCAGCTGGCCGACGAACTGGCCCAGGTCTCCGTCCGGCCGCGTCGACACCCAGAGCAGGGCGAAGGCGGTCACGAGGGCGGCGATCGAGGCGGGCCCGACCACCCGTGTGACGGTGTGCGAGCCGCGGTAGGGCCTGCGGTGCTGCAGCGAGGTCTGGACCGCCATGCTCAACCCTTCCGCTCCGAGCCGCGCGGCGCTGCGCGAGCGCCCCTGACGTACCCGCCCGGCCGCGTCCGCGAGCGGCGAGCGGACGCCGTCGACCGCGTCCCGGCCCCGACGGCAGCCGCTACAACGGCCGGCCGCTCGCGGGCGAACAGGTCACGCGCACTGCGCGCTGCCCGAGTCCATCACCGCACCTCCCGGCGATGCGAGGAACGACCAGTCGTACGACGTGGCGTGGAGCGTCAGCTCGAGCAGGCCGTACGTGCTGGCCAGACGGAACTGGCTGCCGGCCACCGGTCGCTGGAACTTGTAGTGGGTGTCGCCCCCGGTGCCCACGACGAACGAGCGAACGCCCTGGGGGCTCGGCTGACCCTCGTTGTCCAGCGGCGCGAGGCGCTCGTAGTCGTGGTCGTGGCCGCTCAGGACGACCTCGACGTCGGCGGCCATGAGGTCGCTCCAGAGATCGCCCATCTCGACGTCCGCGCCGTGGTTGCCCGAGGAGTACCGAGGCTTGTGCCAGTAGGCCAACGTGCAGCGCGTCGGGTGGGCCGCCAGGTCCGCGCGCAGCCACTGCTCCTGCGGCGATCCCTGCTGGCATCCGCCGACGTGGGCGCACTCGGAGTTGAGCGCGACGACGTGCCATGCGCCCAGGTCGTAGCTGTAGTAGCCCTTGTCGGGGTCGCCCGCCCGCGGGCCGAAGTAGGCGAAGTAGCCCTTGGCTTCCGGGGAACCGTAGTCATGGTTGCCCGGCACGGGAAAGGTGATGGCCTTGAACTTGCCCCAGCTCGCTTCGTACGACGCGACGTACTCCTTCAGCGACCCGCTCGGGTACTGGTTGTCGCCGAGCGCCAGCACGGCGTCAGGGCCCACCTGGCCGATCAGGCCCGCGGTCTCCTGCATGCGGCAGGAGTGCGGGGAGGACTTCTCCTCGGTCAGCAGGCTCTTGTCGGCCGGGCAGGCGATGTCGCCCGCCGCCACCACGACGACCTGCGCAGCCGACCGCACCGGCTGCGCACCCCTGTAGAGGGGCGAAGCCGTCCCGGTGCCGGTCCAGGAGGTCGCACCGAAGACGTTCGAACCCGCGACGAGCATGAGCACGAGGACCGCGGCTATCACCGCAATCAGCAGCACGCGGTGACGCGCCGCGTGGTCGCGCCACCTGGCACGGAGCGGCCGGACGGTCGGCCCTGTGGAACCAGCAGGCTGCGGGTCGCGCGCGAGCAGGCGCCAGGCCAGGGGGACCAGCATCAACAGGGCTATCACGAGGATGGCGAACAGTCCTGTCATCGACCTTCCTTTCCCGCTCGGGGAGTCGCTCGAGTCCTGCGCCAGCGGCGACACCGCGACGCCGGTGGTGCCGATCAGGGAGCGAAGGACCGTCAGGTACGTCGCTCCGTTCGCCTCGCTCGGTTCGACGTGGGTGTTCTCGCTGAACTCGTTCCAGGAGATCAGCGCCAGGGCGTCCGGCGACGAGCCCACAGCTGCAGCGTATTCCGCGCGCAAGGTCTGGCCGTCACGGCGAGGCACCGTGCTCGTCCCACCGACGTCACGAGCGTCGAAACCCGGCGCGAACGGAGCCAGCCACAGACCCCCGTGTCCATGGACCGCGCTCGACATGTCACGGAGCTTGGGGGCGTAGCCCGGGTTCGCCAGCGGATCGACCGACGACCAGTAGTACGCGTCGCCGTCGAAGCTCGTCGCGACCCGCTCGTAACCCTGCACGCTCTTCTCCGTGGCGAGCACGAGCAGCCGCTGCCGTAGTGGTGCCGTGACGGACGCGATGTCCGCGGCGTCGAACGCCCACGTACCCGACCAGATGAGCATTGGCTTGCCGAAGATGTCGAAGACGGGGTCCGGCGCGTACTCGTCCCGAAACAGGGCCATGTCGTGCGCGACGCGCCCGATGGGCAGCGGACGGCGCGAGAAGTCGAGCCCCTGGTAGATCACCGCCAGCTTGAAGTGCTGCTGGCGGGCCTCGTCCATGAGCGTCGACAGTCGGCGGTCGTTCACCGGCGTGTCCTTCCACGACACGATGAACCCGTCGATGCCGGCGGCCTTGGCCTGCGTGATGTGGCGCGCCATGACGGTCGGGTCGTCGCTGGAGTACCGCCCCGAGAGCGGGTAGTCCCGCTTCGCGCGATCCCAGGACGAGACATCGAACCACTGGTAGTAGTACGCCAGCACCGGGATGTTCCTGAGGGCCGGAGCGGTTGCCGGGGCAGCGCCGGCAGCGCCGGCCGCACTGTCAGCTTGGGGGGCGAGCGCGGCCAGCACGGCCGCCAGCACGCATACGAGCCACAGCCGTCTCATGACGTGGCCGCGACCGCGCGACGACGCCGGGACCGCACCCGCACCACCTTGAGGGCCAACAGCGACCCGAACACGAGAACGGCCATGCCGCCCACGACACCGAGGTCACGGTAGGTCACGACAGGCAGGTCGACGTACTGGTTGCGCGACAGGGCGACGGGGCGTGTGAACGCGATGCCGGGTGCCTCGACACTGACCGTGTAGTTGCCACGCGCGAGCCCGGCCACGTCCGCCTCGCCGAGCGCATCGAGCGGAAATCGCTTCGTCGACCTGTCGGGGTAGGTCAGGACCACCGTGGTGCCCACCGGGGAGCCGAACAGGAAGTCGCGTGTCTTGAAGTGGGCACCGAGGAGCAGCAACGAGATCGTCACGGTCTGTCTCTGGCTCGGCACGAACGGCTGCTGGTTGACCCGCACCACGTTGGAGCCGTCCACCTGCACCCGCTGGACCGTGTACTTGATCTCCTTCGCCACGAGCGTGCCGCTGCTGTTGACCGGTCTGATCCCGAGCAGGCGGACCGTCCCGCCGCCGGTGGCGGTGACCGTCTGGCCGTTGTCGCCGCGGAACTCCACGGTCGCCACGCGGGACCGGGGGACCGGGCGCTTGGCCGGGTCGGCGAACCCGTACCTGACGGTGAAGCTGGCGCGGTAGGCGGCCTTGATCGTCAGGTTCTTGCGGACCCTGAGGCCGGTGAGGGTGCGCTCGTAGTCCTGGGTGTGGTTGCCCGTGCGCCACCAACGCGCGAAGGAGTAGTCGCCACCCGTCTGCTGGGTGTGAGTGGTCTTGACCGTCAGCGTGTGGCCGTGCGTGCCGGCAGGGACGACGATGTGGGCGATGCCTTGCTTGTCCGTCGTGACCAGTCGGCCGTCGAAGACGAACGCAGCGCCCGGCACTGCTGGCACCGTCACGATGTTGACCGTGGCACTCGGGGCGGCGGGCTTGGGTCGGGTTGCGGCCGTGGCCGCCCCGGCCATGAGCCCGACAGCGACGACAGACGTCACCAGTGCCCGGAGGACGCGGTCACGCCACACGGGTCGCACGTCCCCTCGGGCGCTGGGCACGGCGGACGCGCGCCCACACCATGAGGCCGACGGCGAACACGAGCGCCAGGCCGTAGCAGGCGTAGATGGCCGTACTGGCGTGAGGCCCTGCCGGGTCAGGGGGCGGAGCCGCCCGGGTGGCCCCGACGATGCGGGCCTGGCTGGGCGGGGCGGCGAAGTCGAACGCCGAGGCGAGGCCGGCCGACGCGGCGTCGCGTTGCGCGAGCGGCGCCAGGGACCAGTTCTGTTCGATGAACCGCGGGACCGCTGTGTAGTCCAGCACCGTGTGGTCGACGAACCCGCGTCTGGCATAGGGGCTGGCCAGCAGGGCCGGCACCCTGAAGCCGTACCCGTGGGCGTCGACCCGAGGCGGCGGGACGTGGTCGTACCACCCACCCCATCCGTCGTAGGTCAGCAGGAACGCCGACGTCGCCCAGTAGCTGCTGCGCATGAGCGCCGAGGTCATCTTGCGGACGGCCTCCTGCCCGATGTCGACACGCGACGGCGGGTTCTCGCTGGAACCGGTCATGACGACGTACGACACGGCCGGCAGCGTCCCGTCCCGCAGGTCCCGGTAGTACTGGGACAGGTCGACGACCGTGCCCGAGAGCGCCGGATCGGTACGGAAGCGGGACATCGACAGCAGCGGGACCTTGACCAGCTGGCTCGTCCGGGACCGACTGCCCGACGCGGGGCCGGCCAGCCGCGGGTTGTAGTTCTCCACGTAGAACTTGGCGGGGATGCCCCGTGCAGCCAGGCGGTCGAAGATCGTGGGGAGTGCGTCGTAGCCGGCGCTGTCGCGCAGGACGCCGTCGGGGCTGCTCGGCGCGGTGCCCGCCACCCAGTACAGGTAGCTCTCGCGGTTGCCCGCCCGCGTCGAGGCGAAGAAACGGTCGAAGAGGACGAACGACTCGGCGAGGTTCCAGTAGTAGGGGAGCTCACGTCCGTCGTAGTGGCCCATGGCGCCGGTGCCGTCCTGGCCCAGGCGCCGGTAGGCGGCTACGAAACCGTCCATCCTGCCGTCGTCGTACTGGTACTTCTGCACGGCCGGGCCGTGGTCGAGGTCGACGGGCGCCGACGTGGGCGAGATGTGGAACGGGGTGACACACCCCTTGGTGGTCTTCACCAGCAGGTTGACCTTCTGGCACACGCCCTTCGGGATGCCGTCGGCTCCGGGATACGTGCCGAAGTAGTTGTCGAACGAGTGGTTGCCCTGCATCAGGACGACCAGGTGCTTGATCGGTGTCGTGGTGGGAACGGCGGACGGCGTGGCCGAGGCGACGGTGGCGGGCATCACGACCAGGAGGGCCATCACGGCGGTCAGGAGTCGTCGTCTCATGGCTGCACCTCGTAGACGGTGACGGCAGGCCGGTGGGTGACCGACCCGTCATCTGCCGTCACCGCGACGGACTCGGTGTGGATCGCGATGCCGCGGTACTTGTGGACGTAGCCGAGCAGCTTGGCGGAGAAGCTCGGAGACCTCTCGGCCGAGAAGCTGTCCCACACCACGTACTGGAGGTTGCCCTGCCTGAGCTCACGGTCGACGTTCTCGACCGGTACGTAGGCCGGGTTGCGGTTGAGCGGGTTCGGACTCACCGACAGGCCGTAGGCCTGCCGGTGACCGTAGAACTCGATGACGTTGGCCATGGATGGTCCCAGGGTCAGCAGCACGGAACCTCGGGGCAGGTTGCGGCCGACCCAGGTGCCTGCTTCCCGGCCGGCCGGCAACCCGCCGGCGCCGGCCAGGAACGTGGCGGACGCCGTGGGCGAGACGACGGGCCACACCGCGACCGACTGGGCGGTGAGCATCAGGGCAAGCAGGCCGGCTGCCGCCAGGCGGCCACGCCCTCTCGTCCACGACGCGACCCGCTGCGACCGGAACACGAGCATGACACTGCGTCCGGCGAGCACCGCGGCAACGGGCGCCACGGGCAGCAGGTACTGGAACCCCTTGACGGGCATCAGCTCGAAGAAGGCGAGGGGCACCACGGCCCAGGCGAGCAGCAGCCCCTCCTGCCACGCGAGCCGGCGGCCGATGAGGCCGGCGGCCGCGACCGCGACGACGACCAGACCGATCGACACGGGCACCGTCTGCGCATAGAAGGCGAGGGTGTGGTTCGGCCGGCGGAACAGCTGCCAGACGACGTAGTTGTCCCCGGTGCGAGCCGCCCCGGACAGCCTCAGCGCCAGCCAGAAGGCGAGCGCCAGACCGCTGAAGACGACCGCCATCCCGAAGACCGTGGGGAGCCGGATGGACATGGTGCGCGAGAGCATGAAGAAGAGGTAGACCCCGCCCCACAGCACCACGGCCGTCTCCTTGGTCAGGAAGGCCAGGCCCATGGCGGCCGCGCAGGCCAGCGCGTACCGGTCGAGCCGCTCGCCGCAGTAACGGGCCAGGAAGTACAGCCCTGTCGTCGCGAAGAACACCATGGCGCCGTCGAGCAGGATCTGCCGCGTCACGACGACGTGATACGGCATGACGGCGAGGACGAGCGCGGCGATCGCCCCGACCCGGCGGTCGTACAACGCCGCCCCCACCTTGTAGGTGGCGAAGATCGTGGCGACGCCGAAGGCGGCCGACAGGACCCGCCCCGCCATGTCGCTGTCGCTCCACTGGTAGTAGACCGACAGCAGGCTCTGGAAGAGCAGCGGGTGGGCTCGGAAGATGGGGAAGTAGTCGGTGTAGGCAGGGTTGCCCGCGATGCTGGCCGCCTGCCCGGCGTACACCGTCTCATCACTGTTGAGACCGAGCGACCCGATCTGCCACAGACGCAGGAAGGCGCCGACCACGAGGGCGACGGTGAGTCCCAGCCGCGGCGCCAGGCGCGGGTCGTGGCGCAGGACGTCGAGGCCGGGACTCCCGGGCGCGTCGCCCGCCGGGGCGCCGCGCCTCAGGAGGTCGACAACGATCATGACGCACCCTTCGGGTCGAATGTGTGAACGCGCCAGGTGACTCGATGGTCAAGCTGGACCGGAATACCACCACCACCTGAGCGGCTCATGCATCGGCACGAATCGAGGTCACCGCCCGTCAGTAGAGAAAGCAATGAGAGCAATTGGGATGCGATCGGCAGTCAAGTCAGTGGCAGGTGCCGCTGCCCGAGTCGGAGAATGGCGTGGCCGGATCGGCGACGAAACGGTAGTCGTAGCCTTGCGGGTGGAGCGTGAACTTCATGACGCCGAAGATGTTCGTCTTGCGCAGCTGCGAGTTGGCCACTGTGGTCGCGAAGCCGGTGAAGTTCTCACCCCCGGTCCCGACGACGAACTGGCGGATGCCGTTGACCGCGTCTGCATTGCCGGAGGGGTCCTGGGGGGCGAACCGCTCGTAGGAGTGCGCGTGACCTGACAGGTAGATGTCGACTCCGGCGTCGTACATGTCGGCGATGAGCGGGGCGATGGCCGCGCTGGCGAACGAGTTGGAGCTCCAGCGCGGGCGGTGGCCGTAGACGAGCGTGCACGTGTTGGGGTGGGCGGCCAGGTCGGCCTTGAGCCACTTCTCCTGCGGCGAGCCGACGGCGCAACCGTTCCCGCCGTTGATCCGTGTGCACTCGGCGTTGATGGACACGATGTGCCAGGCCCCGACGTCGTAGCTGTAGTAACCGTCGCACTTGGAGGTGCACGACGGCTGGCGAGGCGTGGCGAGCTTGCCGAAGTAGGTGAAGTAGCCGCCGGCGCCGGTCGTGCCGTACTCGTGGTTGCCGACGGTGGGATCGGTCAACGACTTGAAGGCGCCCCACGACGAGCCGTACGACGTCTTGTAGTCGGACAGCGTGCCGCTGTTGTACTGGCCGTCTCCCAGCATGAGGACCGAAGCGGGACTGAGGCTCTGGACGAGCCGGGCGGTCGCGCCCATGTGGCACGCGGTGGCCGTGCCGGCGCCGCCGTTGTACGAGGCCTCGGTGGGCGAGCACGCGACGTCGCCGGCGCCGACGACGACGGGGTCGGACGACGGCGCGCTGGCCGTGACCTCGAGGTACGGGGCGCTGGCGGTCTCCCGGCTGTCGAACAGGCGGACGGCGGTCGCACCGGTCGTCAGCGCGAAGCTGTAGGTCCCGTTCGACTGCACGTACGGGGTGACGTCGACGCTGATCCACGTGCCGGCCGTCAAGGCGCCGGACTGCGCCACGAGGGTGCCGAGCGCGGGCCGGTTGTTGTAGGTGATGCCGGACTCCGTCCAGTTCGACGGCTCGACTGCCAGCTTGACCGGCGTCGTGCCGGTCGAGCGGGTGTGGAGGTGCAGCGTGACCTGGTCGGGCGGCGAGGAGAAGTTCGTGACGTCGAACTTCACGTAGATGATGTTCACGGGTGAGGCGTCGGCCTGGAGCGTGGTGCCCGAACCGAAGTTCGCATCGGGCGCGTCAGCGGCGACGTACGCGTCGGCCGAGGCGGCAACGCTGACGGTGGCGGCGCCGGCGGACTGGGCCGGGCTCCAGCCGAACCCCGCGATACAGAGGAGGGCGACGATCGCCAGTGAGCGAGTCAGCTTGTGCATGATCTGTCCTTAGTCGCGGGCCATGGCTGGTTTGCCACGGAAGGCGAAGTCGTACAACGGAATCCTGAAGCGGGACGCCTGTAGACATCGGCGCGATGAGTGATTGCCGATCTTCGTGAAAATGCGCGTTTTGCCGTAGAGAAAGATCCAAGAGAAAGATGTCGGCAGATCAACCCCCTGTCAGTCGGCGGCCGTGCCGAAGAGCAGCTTGTCCACGCGGTCTTCGGACCCGGTGCGCACCGCTCGAGCGGCATCGAGATGGGCGTGCGCCGCCACCTCGTCACCGGCCAGGCACGCGAGTCCGGCACGGTGCAGGTCCTGCGCGCCCGCTGCGAGCTCCTCCTTGAGTCCCGGCAACGGCGCAGGCGGCAGCGCGAGCACGGCCTCGGCAGCGCGCACCAGTCGTGAGCAGAGTGGCCGGGCCTTCGGAGCGACGCTCGCCGCCACCGCAGGACCCACGGCGGCGACGCTGTCGTTGAGCTCGATCTGTACGGGCTCGGCCCTCTTCATCCAGGCCTGGACGCCTGGGCTCGTGCCGGGCACGGACACTGCCTGTGACCGTGCCGATGTGACGGGCTGGACCACGGACAGCGATGTCGTCACGGGCTTGGCCGGAGCTTGCGGCCCGCTCTGGCACCCGGTCAAGCCGGTCGCGAGCAGCAGGCAGACGAGCAGTGCGCGTTGCCGTCCCGTCAGGTCGGCGAGGCGCTCCCACAGGTGTTGGAGTCGGTGCACGCGTGTTCCCCCCCGGTGTTCCCCCACAGCGATTGTGCCCCCGTGGCGCGGGTCTGGGGCGGGAACGGCAGCAGAGCGGCCCGTTCCCGGGAGGTACGTCTGCGCGTACGTCTGCGCGTACGTCCTGGGGACGGGCCGCTGTGGCCGGTGCGAAGCTAGGCCGGCAGGCCGTCCGACGGACGCGCCGGCGAGCTGTCCCCCATCTGGCCGACACCAGCGACGTGCGGCTCGGTCAGACGGCCTTCGGCCAACGCATCGACGGCGGGTTCGAGGACCGTCGCGCCCGTGGCGGGGCGCCTCGTCCCGACGACCGTCCCGGCGATGACATCGGCCCAGCCGAAGTTGGGCGACTGGATCTGCGTCACCGAACCCACGTGCGTCAGGAACTTCTCGAGGATGTCCACCTCGCGCTGCCTGAGCTTGTCGATGCCCCGCCGCTTGGAGCGGCGCGCTCGGCGGAGGGAGATGGCCTGCTCCATGGTCGAGAACGGTGGGAAGCCGTAGGCGTCCTCCGTGTTGGCCATCAGCGTTCGCCTCGCTTCGTCGTGGGACAGGGGTGCGGTCAGCGCCGGCCCCCGCCCGATGATGAAGATGCGGCTGACCTGCCCGCTGGGCCGGTAGGCCGCGGTGGGCACGAGGGTGCGGATCTGGTACTTCGGCGGTGGGACGAGGATCTGCGTGATCGCGTTGATGGCGATGATCGGGATGTTGAGCCGCGCCAGGAAGAGCGCGAACGCGCGGCCGTCCTTGGAGTGGATGCGGCTCTGGAGGGCCAGGGCCGCCCGGCGTCCGAGCGGCAGCACGCGGTTGTCGACCGCTCGCAACGTGTGCGAGCTGATGGTCAGCGGCTTCGGGAACGAGTACGCCACCCCGTTGCCGTTGATGATCGTCATGTCGTCCGACAGGAAGCCTGCGATGGCCGGGTGCTCCCGCATCAACCGCAGGATGGTGCCGGTCTTGCCGGTGTCCGTCTCGGCCGACAGCATGATGGTCTCGTTGCCCAGCTGCAGGGTCGCCGAGTGCAGGAGCATGAACCCCTTGTTGACGAGCACGAAGCGCAGCAGCGCTTCGACGACGTTGGTGTAGACGACGTGGTGCGACCGTGCCAGGAGCGGGCTGACCGTCACACTGATGCGGTTGTCCAGGTCGACGCGGAAGTTCGCGCCCATCGACCCCAGGTGCTCGCGGTAGACGAACAGGCCCGGCCCCATGGTGGCTCGCACGCGCGTGGACATCCGTCGGTAGCCGACGTACCCACGGCGGACGGTGATGTCGGCGTGCTTGCCCGGCAGGCGGTCCACCTCGAACTCGGCCAGCTCCGGCAGCTTCACCTCCGACAGGATGGTGCACAGGCCGTGGATGGAGTAGCGGCGCAGCTTCGTTCGCCGACGTGGCTTGAGGTTGATGGCCATGTGCGGACCGAGCGGGTCGTCGTTCATCTCGACGAGGACCTCGGCCTTGGTGGGACGCGTGGCCGTCTCGTCCGTGAAGTCCGCGACCACACGCCGGGTGTGCCAGATCCACCGCTCGCTGATGTAGAAGCGCGCAGCGAAGATGACGGTGATGGCGACCAGGTTGGCCCACAGGTGGTTGAGCCCCAGCCACACGAGCGCCAACAGGATCGGCACCCTGAGGACCAGGTTGAAGGCGTTGTTGACGGCCCAGCTCTTGGCGAACGCCACCTTCCTGGAGGTGCCGGGCAGCCGGTTCCGGTACACCAGGCGGTCGGCCAGGATGAAGTTCCAGACCGTGGAGACCTGGGTCGCGGCGATCGCGGCGAGCGTCA
>Ga0308174_10000803_pt1 | contig 13845 bp, 14 predicted proteins | sample PhyPR2_FD_203894 | JGI IMG/M metagenome (GOLD analysis project Ga0308174, IMG submission 203894) | Soil microbial communities from UC Gill Tract Community Farm, Albany, California, United States - DLSLS.P.R2 | ecosystem: Environmental > Terrestrial > Soil > Agricultural land | place: USA...
GTCCGCTCTCAGCGGGAGTGCTTGCAGGCCGCGATAGTGGCGAATGGGGCGGAGAGGTAAAATGGGAGACAGCATCGGCGGACCCCTTGTTTTTGGCTACGGGCAACGTCGAAGGACTTGGGCCGAGTAGTGACGGCGCGGTTGCTGTGATCGGGACCTGCTGTGGCGATTGGCGCGATTACGACCCCAAGCGCGCGGCTGATCCGAGTCAAGCAATCGAAACGGTCAACGTCGGTAACGGCCCTGGCGGAGGTGGTTATGCCCTCGCTATAAGGCGAGACCAAACAGGCGCTTGGCGGGTGAAACAAATCGCCCGTTTCCCGCGAGCCGCATTCGGATTGAAAAGTATAGGCCGCGATCTATTCGCCGTTTGGAGTGGAAATCGCGCAATCGTCTTCACGCCAAACGGCATTGCAGGAGTCGCGCCCTGCGTTGGTCAGAAATAAAAGAGGGAGGGCCTTCGCCCTCCCTCCATCGGCATCTCCGCTCGCCCCGATGGGGAGACGCCGTGGTGAAATCAGTTCCCGGTGCCGTAATGGATGATCTGCGCGGAATTGCCGATGGCGGCTCCAGCGATGTTCACGCTGCCCTTCACGCTCCACACACTTGAGTTGACCGTGGCGGCGAGGTTCGAGTCGTTCAGCTGATAGTTCTGCACCTGCGCGTTCGGGGCGTTGGTATCTTCCTCGAAGCTGTTGCCTATGCTGCTGCCGGACACGGAAACATTGCCGCCGACATCCTGAACGCTCGCATTCACCAGGGTGGACGGATCGGAGGCGTGGCATTCCTGGGCGTTGTAGACGCTGACATTGCTCGGGTCGGTCGAAACGCTGACCGAATTACAGAATGCCTGCGCCGACAGATCCACATCGCCGCTGATCTGGCGCGCATTGGCGTTCAGGTCTGCCGCGATGGCGCCGCTCTGCGTATACTGCGTGGTCGTGACGTTGGTATCGTTCATCGTCGTCACGTCCAGCGAATTGCCGCCCGCGACCGACTGCCCGCTCACATCGCCCCAGATATCGCCCACATCCAGATTCACATGCGAGATCGAATCGGAAAACGTGACCTGGTTGTTGACGATGTCGCTCTGGTTCTCAGTATTCCCGTCGGCGGAGGCTAGGCTCAGTGGCAGGATCGCTAGAGCTGTAGAAGCGATAAGGATCCGGGCGATGCGAGTCATTGCTTTGCTCCTGTGGATTTGAAGGTGCGCTGGCCGCGCTGGGATACTGATTCGAGGGTGCGTAGGAGGGCTGGGGGGGCGCATACTGCTGCTGCGCGTACTGTTGTGGCGGCGGGGCGTAGGGCTGGGGCGGCGCATGTTGCGGAGCAGGGGCAGCGGCGGCCGTGTTCACAACCGCCGGTACCATGCGAGCTCTTTCACCGGGCCCTGCAAGCGGATCGGCAGCAGTGCCAATCGTGGAAGCGCAGCCAGAACCTGGCACCTTGTAGAGCCGTGACACCATTTCGAGGACTGCGCGCTCGATGGTCGAGCGGACTGCCAACTGAAGGGGCTCAAGCGCACTGTCGCCGACGCTGGCATCGAAGAAGCTGTGTCCCAGGAAGTCGAAGACCCCGGCCTGCTCCTGATGGCCGACAATCTGCTTCTGGTAGGAAATCACGTCGACCACTTCGAGCGTGCTGGTGTCGACCAGCCGCAGATCGAGGCCGACATTCATCACATAGCTGCTGATGCCGGCCGTGCCCTTCACGCCATCGGTGGCCGTCTGGCCGCCATCGGCGCTGCCGCCTTCCGAATAGATGTTGAAGTTGAGTTCGGTAATACCGCCGACGAGGTAGTAGTCCGAACCGGGAATGGACCCTGCGAAAATCTTGCGGTAGTCGCCCGGCGTTCCGGGCGCCGCCTTCTCGCTGCCGATCAGCTTGTTGTTGGCGTATTTCAGTTCCAGTTCCGCAACCGACGTATCGAAACGCTCGACCAGCGGCACGCCCGCCTTGGCCAGCGCCGACATCGCCATCAGCGCGCCGCCCTGGGTGATTTTGCGGCCGCTGTTGTCGGATTCGATTTTGCCCGTGTAGTCCGCGATCTGCCCGACCGCGACACGCAGCGGCCGCCGCGCCGTGTAGCCCGCCATGCAGCGCAGAGCATCGGAATAGGGTGTTTCATTGGCGATCACCGGCGCACCGCCAATCGGCGCGGCATAGCGGCCGGTTGCATCGGGCGCGGTACTCATGCAGCCGGATAGCGCGATCATGGCGATCGTCAAGGCCAACGGCTTTGCGAGGTGATGTCGTCCGCGCTGCGTCATGGGCGGGGCTTCCCTTTTGTCCGGTTTTTCAGTTGCCGTTTTCGTTGACGGTGGCGCTCTGGTCGCCGTTGTTGGTCTGGTGCGAATTCACAATCACCGTGTTGCCGCTGCCGACTGTCACGACGTTCAGCTGGTTGCCGATCGCCTGCGCCTGCGCGACGTTGCCGCTGCCGAAGCCCACGCCACCGGTGTTGAGCGTGCTGCCGCTGTTGAAGGCACCGAGCGAACTCATCTGCTGCACGCTCGCCTGGCCCATGTTCGAGCTGGTGAAGACCCCATTGACGACGCTGAGGTTGCCGTTGGCGTCGCGCAGCGACGGATCGATCGGCGCATTCTCCTGCGAGGAACTCATCCCATAGGGATTGTTGTAGTCGCCTGACGTACCGTAATCGGCCGCGCGAGCGGCATGAACCGCCGCGCTTCCCATCAGGGCGGCAATGATACACAGGCTAACGGCGCGCATGCTTAGGCCCCCGGGCTTCCATGGCGTGTTCAGCAACCCCCATGCCATCGGCTGAAGCAGAATTAACGCTGGGCTGTTTCACCGCGGGACGGAATCCTGTGCCTTGCACCGGAAGGCGGGTCCGCCGTCCCTTTCGCCGTTCGCCGCCTGTGGACGCGCGGGAACCGTCCTATTATGAGAAGCGATGCAGGATTCGGCAGGGTTCGGACCAAGCGTGCCGGGGTTTCCTACCTGGCGATGAGCTGACCTTATGGCATTTTTCCATCAACCTGGTGGCCGGCAGCCCTTCCTGCGTGCGCCTGCTGTCGTGCTGGGATTGGCGGCCGTTCTTCTCCTGCTGCAAGCCATTAGAGAGTACGGATTTCAAAACCAAACCGAGGCGCTTTTCTATCAGTACGGATTTGTTCCGGCGCGCTATTCACCGGGGTTCTGGTTGGGCGGCAGCCTGTTCGACCGGACGCTGCCCTTCGTGAGCTACATCTTCATCCATGCCGATTGGACCCATGTGGTAATCAACACAATTTGGCTGCTGCCGTTCGGCAGTGTGGTTGCGCGCCGCTACGGCGCCGTCCTGTTTCTGCTGTTCTTTCTGTTGTGTGGGATTGCTGGCGCAGCCCTTCACCTGGTGCTCAATTGGGGATCGGCTTCGCCAGTCATCGGTGCCTCGGCCGCAGTTTCCGGCCTGATGGGCGCCGCCTTTCGCATGATGCCGGAAGGGCCATATGCACCGCTGCATCCGCTCTTTTCCAGGATCGTGATCCTTTGGTCCGTTGTCTGGATCGGCCTGAATGCGGTCGTTGGGATTACGGGTTTCGGTGCCGGCCCGGGCATCCATACTGTCGCGTGGGAGGCGCATATCGGCGGCTATTTCGCTGGCCTTCTGCTGGCGAGCCCGCTCGATGCCCTGCGCGCGCTGTGGCTGCCGCGGCAGAATGCTTGAACCGGCACGCATTCGCCATACATCTGGACGAATGAAAGGGAGCGTGCCGTGACCGACAGCCACCCCGCCAATGGCGCCCAGACCGTTCCACCCGTCCAGCACGCGCGGCCCGCCTTTCCGGTCGTACGTCTGCTCTATGCGATTGGCTTCGCCTTCGTCGCCTGGTTCGTATTCTGGATTCTGCTTCTGCTGGGCCTGGTGCAGTTCCTGATGCTTGCGCTCAGCGGGCGTGTGAACGAAGAGTTGCGGCACTTCTGCGTGAATCTGGTGCAGTATTTGTGGGAGCTTGTCGCCTACATCATCTTCGTGCGCGATGAGCAGCCGTTCCCCATCGGCCCCTTTCCCAGTCGCCCGTCATGAAACTGTCGGGGAGCGGTCGCGGCGGGCTAATTAGCGTCGCTGCGCGCGCTGCTCTGGCATCGGCGAGTCGCCGATTGCCCCAATCCACCACCGCGCGAATGACGGGTTGCATCGCAACGCCATCATCCGTCGGTGCGTTGCCATATCAGTGATTGCATTGGTGGCGAACAGCTTCGCGTGGCGTTGCTGTTGAAGTAACTTGTCCTCTTCTTCTTCAGTCCAATCCTGGGTTCGTTGGCGTAATATCGAGTCCCAATATCTGAGCAGGGCGAAGCGGCGCGAGCGTCAACCCGGACGAATCCCCATTCCTTACCCCTTCATCGCCTGCGTGAGTTTGCGCAGCAAGCGCACGAGTTCGGCGCGCTCGCTTTCGCTGAGGCCTGACACCATCCTGTTTTCCAGTTCCATGTCGGCGCGGAAGGCGGCCTCGATCTTCTTTTTGCCGGCGGGCGAAAGCTCCACCAGCAAACTGCGCGCGTCGTCTTCCGAGGCGCGGCGGCGGATGAGGCCCGCGTCTTCCAGCCGGTCGAGCCGCGCGGTCAATCCGCCGGAGGAAATCATCAGCGAGGTGTAAAGCTCGGTGGGCCTAAGCGTGTAAGGCGCGCCGGCGCGGCGCAAGGTTGCCAGCACGTCGAACTCGCCGGTATCGAGGCCGTGGCGCTTGAAGGTCTCCTCGATGGCGGGCCGCGATTCCAGCACCAGGCGGCGGGCGCGATTCAGCACGTCGGCGCCCTTGATCTCGATCTCCGGCATCTCGCGCGACCATTGCGCCAGCGCGCGGTCCACGTGATCGGCGGCGTCGATCATTTGCCGGGCGTTCCGGTCGGCGCGTTCGCGACGGGTCCTGCTGCCTGTATGGGGATTGTTGCGCGTCATCGGCTTGGGTGACTTTCGATGCTCGAGGGCTCCTGTCTGGCGGAGACAGTGTCGCCGATGTGTGCGCCGAGGAAGCGATCAATTTCGTTCAACAGCTTTATTCGTGTTTCCGCGAATTCCAGATAGTGATCATCGCCTTCGAGTGTGACGAACTCAACCTGCTTACCAGCGTGCCTGAGTGCCCGCTCCTCAATCTGGCTCTGTTCGATTTTGACTGTTGTGTCCTTATCGCTATGGATCAAAAGTACTGGGGCGCTCACCCGTTCGGCGAAATTTACCGGCGATTGCGAATCCAATTTGCTGCTGTCCTTGTCCGCACCGATGCGGCGCCGCCAGATGGTACCGACTTCGGATTTGAACGTCGTGCCCTCGTAAACGGCATGCGCGAGATCGAAAACGCCCGCGTAGCTGACAGCGCAGGCGTACACATCTGGCTGGAAGGTGACGCCGCCAAGCGCCAGAAACCCGCCCCAACTCGCGCCCACAATGCACACGCGTTTGGGGTCAGAGATGCCGTCGGCCGCGAGCTTCTGCACACCGTCCTTGAGGTCCTGCTGTACCTTGTCGGCCCATTCGCCATCCCCAGCTTTGGTGAAGTTCCAGCCATAGCCGGAAGAGCCGCGGTAGTTCGGCTGGAGCACTGCATAACCGCGCGATGCCATGAATTGGGCCCACCAATCGAAATCCATGCTGTCACGCGCCTCAGGACCGCCATGGGGAAAAATCACGGTCGGAAGATTGCGCGCGGGCTTACCGGGCGGAAGCGTCAGGTAAGCATGAATCTGGAGACCGTCGGTTGCCGTGTAGGGGTATGGTTTCACCTCACCAAGTATCTCGGGCTTTAGCGAAGGATACGCCTCCTGAAGGATGTTCACCTGGTGGTTGGTGCTGGTGTACAGCGACAGCACCGGCGGATTTCGCGGCCCGTCAGTCAGAATGACATATGACGAGTTGGTTTCATCCTTGGACAGAATCTGCACCGACTGCCCCGGAAAGGCCTTCTCGAGAAGAGTTTGAACGTGTTGCAAAGCGGGATCGAAATAGTGCGAACGCAGAAGATCATCGTAGTAGGTCACCCCTGAAACGCGGCCGGTGTGTTCGTCTTCGATCGGATCGGCGAGATCGTAACGTGGGTCGGAAAACAATGTCTCTGGAGCGCCTGACTGTTTCCAACCGAAGAGTGCCTGCATCCCGGAAGAATCGTGCGCCAGAATGGCGACTTTGGGCTGCTCGCCTTCGGTCAGGCCGGCGACATCGACACCGCGCCCCCCATGGGCATCAAAGCTGGCAATCGCTTGACTACCGAAAAAGATTTTTGTGTTCAGATTCCAGTCCTGCTCTACGTGTCCCCACAAATTCCCGTAGCCGTCCATAAGATATTGAACGGTGTGCGGCGTACCCCGCAGTGCAAGGGCGTAACCTCCGACCGTGATATCGACGCTATATAGATCGTAGAAGCCGCTGTTAATGAACCCTTCTCCCTCTGAGGCCGCCATGTAGAGGCGTGTGGGGCGGTTCGCGACACGATCGACGATAGCAGCGCCGCTGGTGTTGTATTTGAGAAACGGCGCACCATCCATCATCAGCACGGCATTCTGCCCATTGGCGTCAACGCTGATCGCGCGGCTCCAGGTGTAGATGTTGTGAGACCATTTCTGCTTCAGATCTGCCACGAAAATGGCGATCAGCCGGTCGTTGCTTTTCCAGAACGCATATTTCGCGACCGCACCATCGAGGGCGACGGCATTCGGCTTCGAATCGGGCATTGCGAGGTTGTAGATCATGACGCCATTGCGTCCGTGGATGGGCTGGATAAGGGCCACATGTTTGCCGTCGGGTGAGAGCGTCCCTTGACTGGCGAGCGGAAGACTTCCGAACGCTTCTATTGGAGGAGGAGCTGCGTCCGCAGCGCGCACGATCGCGGCCGCAAAGATGGCGGCAAGTGCGAAACGAAACATGAAACGTCCCCCAGTTGTGAGTGTATGCAGTGTATCAGCGGTCTTGCAGCCAAGTCTGGTCGAACGCAAGCGTGCTATGCATTATCTCGGTGGCAAGCATCTTGACGGATCGGCGGTCCAGATACTATCTCGACATAAAGGTAATGGAGATCGCCATGCAAACCGCGCCCTTTCAACTTGCCGGCATCGATCATGTGGTCCTGCGCGTGGCGGACGCCGCCCGCGCGCTCGCGTTTTACCAAAACGTGCTGGGCTGCCGGCTGGAGCGCCACCAGGAAAACATCGGCTTGTGGCAGCTGCGGGCCGGCTCATCGCTGATCGATCTGGTGAACATCGACGGTGTGGTCGGAACCCGCGGCGGCGCGGCGCCCGGAAAGGAGGGCCGCAATGTCGATCACGTCGCCATCGCCATCCGGCCGTTCGAACATGAGGCATTGCGCGCCCATCTCGCCGCCCATGGCGTCGCTATCGAAGGCGGCAGCGAAGCCAATTACGGGGCGGAGGGTGAAAGCCCTTCGGTTTATATCCGCGACCCCGATGGCAACATGATCGAGCTCATGGGCCGAGGAAGGGGGGAGGGTCGGGGAGTCCTGCAAAACGAGTCCGTGTGATGACAGCATCGCCGGACGCCATATGTTGCGTCGACGGGCCTCGTGAACCGGCTTCGCCCTTTTGTTATGGAGATTTCAGACGGGCGAAAGATGGAATGATGCGGGTTTTCGTTGGCGCGGCGCCGCTGTGGTTTTTTGCGATGGCGTTCGGTGCGGCCGCGATGGCCGACGAGACTCCCATCTGCGCCGACAGGCCCACAAAATCGAACAACGCCTGCGCCGTCGATCCGGGTACCTGGCAACTGGAGACCGATCTGTTCAACGGCACCTTCCAGCGGAGCGGCGGAATCACCATCGATACGTATTTCATCACCAATCCCACCCTGAAATACGGCATCGCCGAGAACTGGGATGTGGAGGCGAACCTTGCGCCTTACGAAATCGTCCGCACGCACGATGCGTTCGGCACGCGCACGCTCGACGGGACCGGCGATCTATTCCTGCGTGTGAAGTACGACGCCATCCCGCAAGGGGATGTGCAGCTGGGTTTCATCCCGTATGTAAAGCTGCCCACGGCGCGGGATGGAATCGGCAACGGTGCTGTGGAAACTGGCGTGGCTGCGCCGGTGAACGTCACGCTGTCGGAAGTGTGGTCGCTCGGCTTCTCGCCGGAATTCGATGCGTTGAAGGATGCAAACGGCAATGGGCGTCACTTCAACAGCAGCCAGACAGTGGAAGTGGGTTATGCGCTTCCCGGCGACGTGACACTCAATGCCGAATTGTGGGGCGACTGGAACGACGATCCCTCGGGCGCGCCCACGCAATACTCGCTCGATTTCGCGGCGGCGAAACTGCTCACCAAAACCTTCCAGATCGACGGCGGGGTGAATTTCGGCCTCAACCGCGCCACGCCGGATGTTCAGCTCTACGCCGGCCTGGCAACGAAGTTCTGAGGCTTGTGGGAGCGGGGAAGCCGCACCCTGAGGGTCTTGGTGCGGCTCCCCCTCAATACGGCCCCGAAGGTTTAGGTCGCTCCAGCCGTACAGAAGGCGCGAAGCGTACCACAAATCAGCTGAGCGGATGGTTAACGGGCGCGGCCATCCACAGGATACAGCGACGAGTTCATCACCTGCGATTCTCGAAGGACCGGCGACCGGCAAAGATGCCTGCACCACTGCTGCGGTTCCTTTGTGAGGACGGTCGACGTGCCATTCTGGCTCTCGTACAAGACGCCATCGGTGTATAAATTTTGCGTGCGGAGAGTGCAGGGGCGATCATGCAGCAACGCCACAACGGCAATGTCGTCAACGCCGGCCTTTTGGCTGTCGCAGGCAGCATTGCAATTTTGCAATACGGCGCCTTGCCGCTTCTCGTTCATTTAAGTCGTGCAGAAGCATTTTTTTTCGTCATTGTCGTTGCTGCCGCCACGCCCCTGCATTACGGCCTGATGCACGAAACGATGCACGGCCACCTGTTCGGGGACGAGAAGGTCGACCGCGCCATCGGGCGCATGCTGGGCATCGCACTCGGATTGCCGTGGGAAACGACGCGCTTCGGTCATCTCGCCCATCATAGCCAGAACCGCCACAGTTTCGATCGTCCCGAGGCGTTGGGGCCCGGACAAGCGCGATTTCCCGCCGCACTCGTGTATTATTCCAAGCTCCTGATCGGCCACGCGCTCAGCTACGCGCTTGCCCCCTTGGCGGTGCTGCTTCCCGTCGGCACGACAGGGCCGATACTCGAGTGGATGGATGGCGAGCAGGAAAGCGAGCCCGTCCGCGCCGCGGCTTTGCGAATTTTTACCAACATGAGACGTCGCAACGCGATCCGGTTCGATCTGGCGGCGATCGCCGCATTGTTGGTGGTGGCGATATGGCTATGGGGTTCGGTCTGGCCGATCTTCGCGTGCTGCATCGCCGCCCGATGGAGCGTGCTCTCTCTGCTCGACAACGCGCCGCATTACGGCATGCCACTCGACTCCGGCCTGGATGCACGCAATACCTCGATTCCGTTTTTGGCGGGAGTTCTGGTGATGAACGGCAACTACCACGGTACGCATCATCACGCACCGCAGCTTCGCTGGCACGAACTGCCGGACGCCTTTGCGCGTTCCGGCGCGACGCCTGAGGGCAACTGGGTTGCGGCGCTGCTGCGGCAATTTCGCGGACCAATGCATCTGCAATGAACATGAGTGTTCCTGAAGCTTCCGAAACCGCGCCGGAACACGCCGCAGAAGTTCTGCCGGAAACCCATGCGGGGCAACCAGGAGCCGATTCCCACGAGCGCTGGAGCTTTCTGCGAGACGTGCTCGTCTTTCAGGTGAAGCTGGTACTGGGGAACATCCACAATTTCGTTTTTGTGCCGGTGTCGCTGGCCGCAGCCGCTGCGGACGTGTTTTTCAAGCACGAGCGTCACGGCTCGCGGTTCTACAAGGTGATGGAATGGGCAAAGCAGGGCGATGAAGCCATCGGTCTCTACAGCGCGCTCGAAGAGAACGAAATCACCCACCGCTTCTCCGTGGATGCCGTCGTGGCTGGCGTGGAGGATGTGATCGTGCGCGAATACGCTCGCGGCGGTACCACCGCAAGTGTCAAGGCGGCGGTGGACCGTGCGCTCGACAAGATACAGCGCGAATCGCCGGGGAAATTCAACCCGGAAGACATCGTGAGGCGGGCAGCGGAAAAGATCCGCGAGAAAACACGAGGCCGCAGCGGCGCTCCTTAGCGCTGCTCAAAACCTTCGAGCACGTTGACGGTAATGTTCGCCAACGCGTCGAGATTGTAGCCGCCTTCGAAAACGAACAGTGTAGGCTTGAGCAACTGTGCAATCGCTTCGCCCATGCGCAGGTAGTCGTTGGCCTTCAGCCGGAAATGCGAAATGGGATCGGCTTCGAAGGTGTCAAGGCCGAGCGAGACGAGCAGAACATCCGGGCCGAAATCGCGCATGCGCGTAAGTGCAGCATTCAGCGCCTGTGAATACCCGTCCCATTCGGTGAACCTGGGCAGCGGCAGGTTGAGGTTGAATCCCTCCCCTGAGGCTTTGCCGCACTCGTCGGCAAAGCCGAGAAAATGCGGATAGGCGAAGGCGGGATCGGCGTGAACGGAGACGAACAGCACGTCGCGTCGGTCGTAGAAGATGGATTGCGTGCCGTTACCGTGGTGATAATCCACATCAAGTACGGCTGGTCTCAGGCGCTGATCCGCCAGCCACTGCGCGGCAATCGAAACATTATTGAAGTAGCAATAACCGCCAAACACATCGGCGCTGGCGTGGTGGCCCGGCGGACGCGTCAGGGCGAAGGTCGCGCTATCACCGCGCTGAATTGCGCGCGCCGCGCTCAGCACCACGTCGACGGCCGTGCGCGCGGCATCGAAGGTGCCGCGGCCGATTGGCGTTGCCGTATCCGAGGCGTAGGAGCCAAGTCGCGACTCGATGTCGCTCGCATTGAAGCGCATACCGCGCGCCGGCCACGCAGAGGGAATCGCCTCGGCGGTATCGCTGGGGTAGCGCGCCCGCCAATCGCCATAAGCCGCCCGCAGAAATGCCAGGAAGGCGCCCTCGTGCACGCGCAGAACGGGTTCGTCGCCAAAGGATTCCGGTGGCAGGATTGGCCCGATCCGCCGGCGCTCAATCTCGGCGCGCACCCGCTCGGCGCGCTCGGGAATTTCTACGGCCGGCGAAAGCCGCCCCGCCTCGAATTCCTCCGTCGGTGCATGTGCCAGATGCGCCGGTGAATAGAATGTCTTCATTCGCCCGCTTGTAGCACGATGGCGCCGAGAACGATTACGCCCGCAGCGATCCATCGCCGCAGCGTCATGGTTTCACCAAGGAACGACATGGCTAGCGCGGTTCCGAACAGCACGCTGGTTTCACGCAACGCTGCGAGTTTCGCCGTGGCGCCATAGCGCCAGGCCAACATGGCGGTCCCGTAGCTGATGTCGGAAAGTAGCGCGACAAGCAGGCCAAGCCGCCACTGCCGCCGCGCCCCGATGATCACGTCGGCACCGCGAATACCGGGCGCGGTGATCAGCACGGTCATGCCATGCGCGACGAAGAACCAGAGGATGTAGGACAGCGCGACCGGCACGCTGCGCACACCCGTCGCGTCGATCAGCGTGTAACAGCCGATGGTGAAGCCAGTCGCCACCGCATAGCCGATTCCCTTGCCGATGCCGGCGCTGGCCCGATGTGAAATCCCGATGGCGATCACGCCGCCGCACACGAGCGCAATGCCGAGAAGCTGGGCGCCAGGCGGATGCTCATGCAGCACGAGCATGGCGCCGATGGCGGTGAACAGCGGACCGGTGCCCCGCGCGATGGGATAGACGGCCGAAAAGGCCGAGGTCTCATAGGATTTCACCAGCAGCAATTCGTAAAATGCATGCACGAATGCCGTGCCGGCGAGACACGCCAGCGCGAGGCCTCGCGGCACCGGCAGCAGAAACAGGAACGGCACCACGGCGACGGCAGAGAATACGCCGATCAACAGGCGCATGGCGTATTTGTCGTCCGCCCGCTTCGTCAGGACATTGACGACCGCGTGAGTGATGGCGGAAAGGAGAATGAGCAGAAGGGCGGTCATGCGAAGCCGCCAGCATCGGGGCGGCAGGCATGTCGGCGCAAGAGCTCAACCGGGATCTGATCGGCGCGCCGGGCGGACGTTTGCTGCTGCAGACACCGGCTCTGGTGATCGATCTCGATATTATGGAGCGCAACATCGCGGGAATGGCGGAGCATGCATGCCGGCACGGCATCGCACTCAGGCCGCATGCGAAAACACACAAATGTTCGGAGATCGCCAGGCGCCAGATGGAAGCGGGCGCGCTCGGCATTTGTACGGCCAAGCTGGGCGAAGCGGAAGCGCTGGCAGATGCGGGAATCGATTCCATTCTCATCACCTCACCCGTGGTGACGGACCGCGCCATGATGCGGTTGATGGCGCTGAACGCGCGCCTGCGCGAGCTGATAGTGGTGTGCGACAATGCGGAGATAGCAGCCCGATTGAATCGAGCGGCAGCAGAAAGCGGCAAGGCGCTGAAGGTGCTGGTCGACATCGATCCCGGCATGGGCCGCACCGGCATTGCGCCCGGAGATGCAGCGATGGCGCTGGTGGAGGAGGTGGCAAAGGCACGCCACCTCGAATACGGCGGACTCCAATGCTACGCGGGCAATCTCCAGCATCTGGAATCGCCGAACGAGCGGCGCGATGCTTCGCTGTCGGTGATGAAGACGCTCGCGCAACTGCGCGATGCGCTAACCGCGCGTGGGCTTGCGCCACGCATTCTCTCCGGCGGTGGCACCGGCACATTCGATATCGATCCGGATGCGCGCACGCTCACGGAGCTGCAAGTTGGCTCATACGTGTTCATGGATCGGCAGTATATCGATGTCTGGCAGAAGCCGGGTGATCGCGTGCCGTTTGAAACATCGCTCTTCGTGCAGACGGCCATCATCAGCGCCAATCGCGATGGGCTTGCCACCACCGACGCCGGGTTCAAAGCCTTCGCCACCGATGCCGGCACGCCCCTGATCGACTCCGGTGCACCGGAGGGCGCAAGCTATTTCTTCTTCGGCGATGAGCAGGGCGGCGTGCACTACGATTCAACCAAGCAGAAATTGAAACCGGGTGATATTCTCACCTGTGTCGTTCCGCATTGCGACCCGACGGTGAACCTATACGACTGTTATCACGGCGTGCGTGGCGATCTGCTGGAAGCGATCTGGCCGATCGAAGCCCGCGGCCGCGCCGCCTGAAGGGGGCGTTTTCCTCGCGTTCCTCTGATATAATCGTTCATGCGGCGTTCAGCCCCGTTGCGGCAAATTCCGATGCATGGCCCCCGGAGGGGTGCTGAAAACGAGGAATTGGAGCAATGACACGAATGAAGAAGTTTCTCGCAGGCGCGCTCGCCGCAGCCGGCATTGCCGGTGGCGCGACGCTTGCGACGACAGCCCCCGCTGAGGCAGGTGTGTCCGTTGGCATCGGTGTTGGTGTCCCCGGCTATTACTACGGGCCGGGCTACTACCCGCCCGGCGCCTGTTATGGCTACGACTATTACTACAGTGGCTATTGCGGCTATCCGACCTATTCCGGCGCCGTGTTCCTTGGCGGCCGCTGGGTCTATGGCCCGCATTACTACCGTTGGTGGGGCGGGCGTCCGTGGTTCTGGAATCATGGCGGCTGGCACAGCTGGGCCGGCTGGCGCGGCGCGCATTTTAACTGGTCGCATCGCGGCTGGGGCGGCCGCGGCTGGCGCGGTGGTTGGCACGGCGGCCACGGTGGCTGGCGTGGCGGACACGGCAGCTGGCGCGGCGGACATGGCTGGCACGGCCGGCCGACAGTCGGCGTCCACAGCCGTATCGGTGGTGCCCATTTCGGCGGTCATGTCGGTGGCCACATCGGTGGGCATGGTGGTGGTGGACACCGTCA
>Ga0308174_10000804_pt1 | contig 13838 bp, 13 predicted proteins | sample PhyPR2_FD_203894 | JGI IMG/M metagenome (GOLD analysis project Ga0308174, IMG submission 203894) | Soil microbial communities from UC Gill Tract Community Farm, Albany, California, United States - DLSLS.P.R2 | ecosystem: Environmental > Terrestrial > Soil > Agricultural land | place: USA...
GCTGACGCTCTGCCGGCACTGCGGCCATCGATTCCAATGCCCGAACTGTACTGCATGGATGGTCGAGCATCGCTTGATGCATCGCCTTGCCTGCCATCATTGCGGGCACGTCATGCCGCCGCCAAAGGCTTGCTCTGAATGTGGCGAGGAAGATAGCCTCGTCGCCTGTGGTCCCGGTGTCGAGCGCATCGCGGACGAAGTTGCCGAGCTGTTCCCCGAGGCGCGCACCGCCATCGTCACGTCCGACACAATCTGGTCACCACTCCGTGCAGCGGAGTTCGTCGGGGCCATGGAGGCCCGGGCAATCGACGTTGTCGTCGGTACCCAACTCGTAACGAAGGGCTACCATTTCCCGAACCTCACGCTCGTGGGCGTGGTGGATGCCGACCTGGGATTGGCGGGCGGCGACCTCCGAGCAGCGGAACGGAGCTTCCAACAGATTCAACAGGTTGCCGGTCGCGCCGGGCGCGGCGACAAACCGGGCCGTGTATTCGTCCAGACGCACGATCCAGAGGCCCCTGTCATATCGGCACTCGTCTCCGGCAATATTGCTGGCTTTTATGCGGCGGAGACTGAAGCGCGGAGGGAAGCTGCAATGCCTCCGTTTGGCAGGCTCGCCGCCATCGTGGTTTCGGCGGAAGATTCATCCGAAACCCAAGCTGTGGCGCGCCGCATTGGCAAGGCCGCGCCGGAAGTCGAAGGCATGGCAGTCTTCGGCCCAGCTCCGGCGCCACTAGCCATGCTTCGCGGACGCCACCGCCACCGCCTCCTGGTCCACGCCCGCCGCAGCCTCGATGTCCAGGACGTAATCCGCGACTGGCTCGCCAACGTTGAATGGAGCTCGAAGGTTCGCGTTAGCGTCGACGTCGACCCGTACTCGTTCCTCTAGCATATGACACAACAGTTGCGTGTCAGCGGCGCAATGTTAGGCGCGAAGCGCGTAATAGCACCCATGGCGTTCGACCCTCATGTCGAGCGCGGGCGCGATACTGCGAGCCAAGTCCTGACGGCAATCGAGGGAGGTAACTCGCCAAAGGCCGTCGCGCTGATCGAAACCTGGCAGCACGAGTCGGAGTGAGCGCACTTCACTCTAAAACTCATTCTATTGAAATACTTGCACACCTTAGCGCGACTGCTAGCCTGCACTCGCCGAATTAGGAGGCGTTATGCGTAAGTGGCGCTGCGTCGTGGCCGCGACCTTAATCCCATGGGGCTCCTCCGCCCAGGCCGCCTGGTATCGTGCCGACTCCAAGCACTTCATTATCTACGCCGATGAAAGTGCGCAGGACCTCACCGCTTTCGCAACCCGGCTCGAACGGTTCGACCGCGCAGTCCGGTTCCTGCGTGAAATGGACGATCCGCCGGTTGGGGACGGCAACCGTCTTACCGTCTTCGTCCTTCCAAGCGTCGGCGCGGTGCAGAAGTTGCACGGTTATGGGGACCGATATGTCGAGGGCTTCTACACGCCGCGGGCGAGCGGTTCGCTGGCATTCGTTCCACGGAGCACCGGTCCGAACCTTCCCGGCACACTCAGCGCGGACACGATCTTCTTCCACGAATATTCCCACCATCTGATGTTCCAGGCGATCGATAAGCCGCTTCCGCCCTGGGTGGTCGAGGGCTTTGCCGAGTTCATGTCGACCGTCCGCTTCGAAAAGAACGGAGACATCGGGATCGGCCTTCCGGCCTACCATCGAGCAGGCGGCCTTGCATTGGCCAATTCCCTGCCGCTTCAGACCATGCTGAGCGGTGATTACGTCAAGCTTTCTCCCGAGCAGCGGGAGTCACTGTACGCTCGCGGCTGGCTTCTCGTTCATTATCTCACGTTCGAGAAATCCCGCACGGGCCAGCTGGATCGATACGCCAGCCTGTTAGCGAAGGGGATGCCCGGCCTCGATGCCGCCCGCGCTGCATTCGGCGACTTGAAGCAGCTCGATCATGAACTGAACGTCTACGTGAATCGCAACCAGCTCTCCTATGTGAAACTCAATGGAGCGAAATTCCCGGCCGGGGATATCCAGGTCCAGCAACTCAGCGAGGGTGCGTCGAAGGTCATCATGCTGCGCGCACAATCCAAGCGCGGAGTGAGCGCGCAAACCGCTGAACCACTGGCGGTGCAGGTCCGCGCCGTCGAAACGCGCTTTCCAGGCGACGAGCTCGTCGAATTGACACTTGCCGAGGCCGAACTGAACGCGGGCCATCATGACGCTTCGGAAGGCGCCGCCGATCGCGCGCTCAAGGCCAATCCGAAGGATCCGAAGGCGCTTGTGATCAAGGGTCGGTCCGTGCTCGCCCGTGCCCGTGCGGGCACTGGCAATCAACGTCGCGAAGCGTTCGAAGAAGCGCGACAGCTGTTCATTGCGGCCAACAAGCTCGACACGGAAGATCCCGAGCCGTTGATGCTCTTCTTCACAAGCTTCGGCGAAGAAGGCGTGAAGCCTACGGCCAACGCAATCGCCGCGCTACATTACGCGTCCGACCTCGCGCCGCAGGACACTGGCCTTAGGATGAATTCCGCGTTCGAATATCTTGCCGAAGGTGAGCCGGCCGAAGCGAAGCGAGCGCTGATTCCGGTGGCCTACGATCCTCATGGCCGCGAGCTCACCCAGATCGCCCGTTCGATCATCGATAAGATCGACGCGGGCGACGCACAGGCGGCACTGTCGACGGCCCGTGCAGGTGCCGTATCGCGAGGCGGCTCTACTCCAAACTGAGCGTCCGCGGCTTGCTCCACGACGGCGACACGAACTTGCCGCGCCGAACAGCCAAAACTACGAGAAGGATGCCGGCCATCGTTGCAAGCAGGAGCGCAAGGATCGAAGCCTCAAGCCCAAACTCGCCGCCGGTGATTAACGGCGGTCCCGAGAGCTTTGCCGTAACCAGCCCATGTTCTTCGACGCCCGAGACGTTGACGTCGAACAGGAACCCTTGCGTGAAATTCCAGGCCCCATGCAGCCCCATCGGCATCCACAAGCCCCGCGTCAGCATGTAGGCGCCGCCGAGCAACACACCGGCCTCAAGAGCAATAAAGCCCGTCGCCAACCAGCTTGAGCCGGGGTTCATTGAATGCGCCAGTCCGAACAGGACGGAGCTCACAATCAAGGCGGCCCAGCTTCCCGCAAACTCCTCAATCCAGCGAAACAGGATCCCGCGAAAGAGTAGTTCCTCCATGAAAGCCGGCATGACGGCCGACAGCGCCAGATCAGATACGAGGTCTGTCGTATCGCAGCAGCCACTGATCCTGTATGCGCCAAGCAGCGCGGCCACACCGACGATGAGACTGAAGAGGCCGCCACCCGCAGCGACGCCGAGGGCGAGTTTCAACATTGCGCCGCGCTCCGGAAGATCGTCGTGCGGCTCTCTCCCCAGGTGACGAATGGCGACCTTGTAGGCGGTGAGTCCGAAGGCCACGGTGACCGCAGCCTTCACGGCCTCGCCGAGCCCGTGCCGCATCGGCGGCAACATGCTCGTGACGAAGATTGCAAGGCTGGTTGCGGCGGCAAACAGCAAGATTGCGATCAGCATCGCGACCAGCGGATGGTCCGGCAGTGACCTCTCGCCGACCGGCGAGGGTGGCTCAAGTTCGCTCATGCTGCCCCGTCATCCCAAGGAATGGTCTTCGCCCACAGACTTTCTGAAATTTAAACGAAACACAAACTGTGTTAAGGGCGCACCCGGCGAGGCGACTCGGTTCCTGCGCGGAGCCGGGCCGATGGGGGCCACGATCTAACCTAGGAGGATCGAATGGCCCGTCAGTTACGTATCCCAAGGTTGCGGACTACAGTTGTCGCCGGTGCGATTGCGCTGAGCTGCTCGACCGCAGCCTTCACCCAAGTCGTGCAGCAAATCAATCTGACCACCGACAATAATGCTTTCCTAGTCAGCCAAGGTTTTGCTCCCGCCGCGCACGAGGATCCGAACCTAATCAATCCATGGGGCATGAGCTTTGCGCCGACATCCCCGTTCTGGATCTCGGATCAGGGTAAGGGCGTGTCTACGCTTTACAAGGGCGACGGCACTCCGCAGGCGCTGGTCGTGACTGTTCCATCCCCGAGCCCTCCGCCCAGCGGACCGACCGGACAGGCCTTTACGGGTTCCAGCGGCTTCACGATTGGCGCCGGCGGACCCAGCGCCATCTTCAGTTTCGCAAACCTCGACGGCAGTATCTCGGCGTGGAACCCCGCCCTCGGCACCAACGCTGTGGCTCCAGTTGATGTGGCTGGCGCGGTCTACACTGGACTGACGGTCGGAAGCTTTGGCGGTAGCAACTTCCTTTATGCTGCGAACCATGCCGGTGGCATCGATGTGTTCGATCAAACATTCACCCCGCATGCGCTTCCCGGCAGCTTTGTGGACCCGCTACTGCCGAGCGGCGTGACGCCCTTCAATGTAGCGACGATCGGCGGGCAAATTTATGTGACCTATGCCCAGGCGGGCCCTGACGCCGACGAAGCACCCATCGGAAGCGGCATCGTCGACATATTCAATCCTGATGGCAGCTTCGCGAGCCGGTTCCTTACGGCGTCCATGGCAAACAATGTAGCGTCGCCGTGGGGAATCACCCTCGCACCGAATGCCTTCGGGCTGCCCGCCGGTGCCATCCTGGTTGGCAATTTCTCGGATGAGAATGGCTTCATCAACGCCTTTGCGGCCAATGGCACCTACCTTGGAATGATCATGGCGGGTTCGGACCCGTTCAACGTGCCTTATTTGTGGGCATTGGGGACGCGAACTGGCGGCGCCGGCGTAGATCTCAACTCTGTCTACTTCACCGCTGGGATCGGCGACGAAGACCATGGCCTGTTCGGGCAACTCCTCCCAGTGCCGGAGCCTTCAACGTGGGCCATGATGCTGGTCGGCTTCGGAGCGATGGGCCTCGCGCTACGCGGCCGACCCAAGTTCAAGCTTGCCGAGCTTTGATTTACCTGAGGGGCAGCTCCGGTGATGCGGAGCTATGCCCCTCGGACTCCAGAAGCTTCCGCTTGCGGTCCAGTCCACCAGCGTAGCCACCGAGCGAACCGTCGCTTCGAATGACTCGGTGGCAGGGAATGAGCACTGCGACGTGATTGTCGCCGTTGGCGGTCCCTACGGCGCGAACGGCCTTCGGCTGACCGATCGCCGCCGCAATCTCGGCATAGCTGCGCGTCTCGCCTGGCGGGATCTTCCGGAGCTCGCGCCAAACCGCTTCCTGGAACGCGGTTCCGGCGACGTCGATCGGCAGGTCTCGAGAGGCTAGCGGCTGCTCGATTGCAAAGAGCGTACGGTCGATCAGGTTTCGCAGGCCGCCCGCATCCTCGACGATGCTCGCATTAGGGAAATACCGGCGCAGCGAGTCCGGGCTGTCGTCGAACGTCAGCCGGCAAATGCCCTTGCTGGTCACCGCGATCAGCATCCGTCCAAGCGGGCTGTCAAAGTTAGTCCAGCGGATGGTCTCCCCTCGCCCGCCACTACGCCAAGCCGACGGAGTCATCCCGAGCCTTTCCTTCGCGTCATTGTAAAAGCCGCTGGGTCCGGAGTAGCCTGCGTCATAAACGGCGTCGGTCACGCGGTCGTTAGACTTCAGCGCATGCTGCGCGCGCAGATTGCGAAGGCCCCGCGCATATTCCGCCGGAGACACGCCTAGATCACGCTTGAAGATTCGTTGGAAATGGTGAGGCGCATAGCCGACGGCTGCTGCCAGCGCGCCGAGTTGCGGCACCTCTTCGGCATGCTCGATCAATTTGACCGCCCGAGAAACCGCTTCACGATCGCGCCCGACCTCGTCCGGCTTGCAGCGCAGGCAGGCGCGATATCCGGCCGCCCTCGCCTCGTCACCAGTGGAGAAGAATTGGACATGCTCTCGTTTCGGCCGCTTGGCGGGACAACTCGGCTTGCAGTAAATGCCGGTCGTCTTGACTGCACCGATCACTCGCCCGTCCCAAGCGCGGTCGCGGCGCATGAAAGCCGCCCAGGCGGTGTCCGCGTCGAGGTGCGCGACGTTGTCCATCCTTTCGGCTCTACGCTCCTCAATGTCAGGTGCAAACGACCGCATTGTCAGTTCCTTTCGATCTTCGCGGAGAAGCATCCGCGCGCCGCATTGTGGGCGTGGATGGTCTCGATGGTCGGATCATTGAACAGTCTCCGGATTCCTGCGTCGGCTTCTCCGGGCGAGGTGATAATCGCCGCAGCCATCATTCCATCCTCGTCGAAACCGCGTAGCGAGAGGACACGCTTTTGGAACACCGGCGGCACCTCGTCGACATACGCGGCCGGCCGCTCATCTGCCTCCGTCACGAAGATGGCATGGGTAGCGCGATAGGGATTGGCGACATCGTGGCTAACATGATTGAGCAGAAGGACCGTCTCACCGGGCGCCCGATCGGTCAGGCTGACGCGACACGGAAACGTGGGGCTATCCACGGTCATGCGGACAACGCCGCGCTTCTCCAGTTCCCCGTCAGGCAGGCCGAACAGTGGCCTGAACGGCGTCGGATCGAGCCCTCGAACCAAATACGACATGGGAATTGCTCCTTTCGGGAACTCGTGTAGGTTGCTTCCCGGGAACAGGCTTCCGTTGAGTTGCGTTCAAACGCGGGAAGTCAACGAGGGGATTTCCCAATGCGATACTTGGGACCGGCCTGATGGCCGTTGGAGTTTGCGTCAGTCGTCGTTCGAAAACGGCTGGATTCTTGCGTACGCCGTTACTTGTTGCGTGCGTTTCAGCGTTCTTCGCCTCGAGCGGCGTTTCGGCTGCTCCCCTGAAGCAGCCTCTGAGATTCTTCGAAGGTCGCACCGAGCTCAGCGGGACGCTCAAGGCGTTCATGAAAGGAACGCGTCGCGTCCTTAGCATTGGTCACGGCACCATAACGTCGGATGGCACGCTCACCCTCGTGCAACAAGTCGAGGACGAAGGCGAAAAGCCGCACCAGCGCGTGTGGCGGATCCACCAGGTCGCGCCAGGTAAGTTCTCCGGCTTCATGTCGGAGGCAGCAGGTCCCGTCACGATCGAACAGGTCGGCGACAAATATCGCTTTCGTTTCAACCTCCGCGGAGGTCTGACGGCGGAACAGTGGATCGTCCCGAACGCCGACGGCGGATCAGGTCTCAGCGTCCTTACGGTTCGCAAGCTCGGCATGGTGGTTGCCAGGTCCGAAGCAACTATCCGACGGCTCTCCCAACAAGCCAGTAATTCCCACTAGCCTAATCAGGGTTGTCTCCCTTGCATCGCCGCGAAGCGCTTGCTAGGGGCGCCGTAACCGGTGGGGGCGTGCGGGTCTAACCCGTTTACACGCCCCGTTTTTTGCATCGGGGCAATTCCAGTTCTGGAGCTATTCGCGCGTGGAGACATCCGGCGGCATTCGGGCCAGCTTAGCAGGGCGGTACGCATCCGCCCTGTTCGATCTTGCCCGCGACCAAAGGCAGATTGAGTCCGTCAGCAACAGCCTCGAGGCGCTGAACCAGGCGCTGGTTGATTCGAAGGATTTCAACGAGGTGGTCGAAAGTCCGCTCGTGTCGCGAGACGAAGCGGCGAAGGCTTTTGCGGCGATCGGACCGCAGCTCAACCTGGACCCGATCACGACCAATTTCATTGGCGTGCTTGCCCGCAACGGCCGCAAAAATCAGCTTAACGCCGTGGTCCGCGCGTTCCGGCGGCTCGCTGCCGAGAACCGCGGCGAGGTGATCGCCGAAGTGGTGACCGCTCGCCCGCTCAACGACGACCAACTTTCTCAGCTGCGGGGCCAGCTCCGCGCCCGTGCCGGCCGCGACGTCAACGTCGAGGCGACCGTCGATCCCACCATCCTCGGCGGAATCGTCGTGAAGCTGGAAAGCCAGCGCATCGACGCTTCGATCCGCACCAAACTCAACCGACTCGCTCAGGCGATGAAAGGCTAAGACTGACCCATGGATATCCGCGCCGCTGAAATCTCCCGCGTCATCCGCGACCAGATCGCGAACTTCGACGCCGAAGCCGAGGTCTCGGAAGTTGGCACAGTGCTGTCGGTCGGCGACGGCATTGCGCGCATTTACGGCCTGGATAACGTCCAGGCTGGCGAGATGGTCGAGTTCGACAACGGCACCAAGGGCATGGCCCTCAACCTCGAAGCGGACAACGTCGGTGTCGTGATCTTCGGCTCGGACGCCGAGATCTCCGAAGGTTCGAGCGTAAAGCGCACGGGCACCATCGTCGACGTTCCGATCGGCAAGGGCCTGCTCGGTCGCGTTGTCGACGCGCTTGGCAACCCGATCGATGGTAAGGGCCCGATTGAGTATACAGAGCGCCGCCGCGTCGAGGTGAAGGCGCCCGGCATCATCCCACGCAAGTCCGTGCACGAGCCGGTGCAAACGGGCCTCAAGGCGCTCGACGCGCTGGTTCCGATCGGCCGTGGCCAGCGCGAGCTCATCATTGGCGACCGTCAGACCGGCAAAACCGCCGTCGCACTCGATACGTTCATCAACCAGAAGAACGTCAACAAGAGCGATGACGAGAGCCAGAAGCTTTACTGCATTTACGTGGCGATCGGCCAAAAGCGTTCGACAGTCGCGCAGATCGTCCGCGCGCTCGAAGAGAATGGCGCGATGGAATATTCGATCGTCGTCGCTGCGACGGCCTCCGAGCCTGCTCCGCTGCAGTATCTCGCGCCTTACACGGGCGTGGCGATGGGTGAATATTTCCGCGACAACGGCATGCATGCCGTCATCGTGTACGACGACCTTTCCAAGCAGGCCGTCGCCTACCGTCAGATGTCGCTTCTGCTCCGTCGTCCGCCGGGCCGCGAAGCCTATCCGGGCGACGTTTTCTATCTCCACAGCCGCCTTCTTGAGCGCGCCGCGAAGATGAACGACAGCCTCGGCGGCGGATCGTTGACCGCCCTTCCGGTCATTGAGACGCAGGCAGGCGACGTGTCGGCCTATATCCCGACCAACGTCATCTCGATCACTGACGGCCAGATCTTTCTCGAGACGGACCTTTTCTATCAGGGCATCCGGCCGGCGATTAACGTCGGCCTCTCTGTCAGCCGCGTCGGCTCGGCGGCACAGACCAAGGCAATGAAAAAGGTCGCCGGCTCGATCAAGCTGGAGCTCGCCCAGTACCGCGAAATGGCGGCCTTCGCGCAGTTCGGCTCGGACCTCGACGCTTCGACCCAGAAGCTGCTCGCCCGCGGCGCGCGCCTGACCGAGCTGCTCAAGCAGGCGCAGTATGCGCCGATGCCGGTCGAAGAGCAGGTCGCGTCCATCTTCGCCGGTACGCAGGGCTTTCTCGACACGGTCGATGTGAAGGACATCGTCCGCTACGAGGCCGCGATGTTGAGCTACCTGCGCTCTGAAAGGCCTGAAGTGCTCGCCAAAGTCCGGGACACCAAGGCGCTCGACGACGACACGGCAGCCGCCCTCAGGGACGCACTGACCACGTTCGGCAAGCAGTTCGCTTAAGAGTTAGTACAGCACAGCAATGGCGAGCCTCAAGGCCCTCAAGATCCGCATCGGCTCGGTTAAGTCGACGCAGAAGATCACCAAGGCGCTGAACATGGTCGCAGCGTCGAAGCTGCGCCGTGCTCAGCAGAATGCGATGGCGGCACGGCCTTATTCGTCGCGCATGACAGAGGTGGTCGCCTCGTTGGCATCGCGGGTGAACGCCGGGCCGCAAAGTCCGAAGCTCCTGTCGGGCACGGGCAAAGACGATACCCACCTGATCATTGTCGCGACCAGCGATCGCGGACTGGCGGGTGCGTTCAACAGCAACATCGTCCGTGCGGTTCGCCGCCAGGCCGACGATCTGATGGCGCAGGGCAAGACCGTCCTGTTCTATATCGTCGGTCGCAAGGGCCGCCCGGTGCTGCAGCGGCTCTATCCAAAGCAGATCATCGCGCAGTTCGACACGGGCGAGATGAAGAACCCCACCTACGCGGAGGCGCAGGCTATCGCGAAGGACATCGTCGATCGCTACACGACCGACGGCATCGACGTTGTTCACCTCGCCTATGCTAACTTCCGTTCGACGCTGGTGCAGGAACCCACGATCGACCAGATCATTCCGGTCGCCGCTCTCGCGAGTGATGACACCACGCCAAAGTCTGGTGCGCCCGCCGCCGTCGAATATGAGCCGGATGAGGAAGAAATCCTCGCCGACCTGCTGCCGCGCAATATAGCGGTGCAAATCTACCGCGCTTTGCTGGAAAATCAGGCCGGCTTCTACGGGTCGCAGATGACCGCCATGGACAATGCGACGCGCAATGCCGGCGACATGATCAACCGCCTGTCGATCCAATATAACCGCCAGCGTCAGGCCGTGATCACCACCGAACTCATCGAAATCATCTCGGGCGCTGAAGCGCTCTAACCAGACACGAAGGCAAGGAAGACAGAAATGGCCACCGCCGCCGAGACCAAGCCCCGCACTCGCAACAAGAAGGCCGCCGCCACGTCCGCGACCGGATCGGGCCCGTCGGACGTCACCAGCCCGAGCATCCTCGTGGGCCGCGTCAGCCAGGTAATCGGCGCCGTCGTCGACGTCGCTTTCGAAGGCGAACTGCCGCCGATCCTGTCTGCGCTTGAAACTGACAACGGCGGCAACCGCCTCGTTCTCGAAGTCGCGCAACACCTTGGCGAGAATGTCGTCCGCACCATCGCGATGGACTCGACCGACGGCCTGACCCGTGGCCAGACGGTAAATTCGACGGGCTCGCAGATCCGTGTTCCGGTTGGTCCGATGACTCTCGGCCGCATCATGAACGTCATCGGTGAGCCGATCGACGAGCGCGGCCCGATCGGCAGCGACATGACGGCATCCATCCATGCGGAAGCTCCCGCCTTTGTCGACCAGTCGACCGAAGCAGCCATTCTGGTCACCGGCATTAAGGTCATCGACCTGCTCGCCCCGTACGCGAAGGGCGGTAAGATCGGCCTGTTCGGCGGCGCCGGCGTCGGCAAGACCGTGCTCATTCAGGAGCTGATCAACAACATCGCCAAGGGCCACGGCGGCGTGTCCGTGTTCGCCGGCGTCGGCGAGCGCACCCGCGAGGGTAACGACCTTTATCACGAGTTCCTCGAGGCCGGCGTTATCGCGAAGGATGCCGACGGCAACCCCACGCCGGAAGGCTCCAAGGTCGCCCTCGTATTCGGTCAGATGAACGAGCCGCCGGGAGCACGCGCGCGCGTCGCTTTGTCCGGCCTCACCCAAGCGGAATATTTCCGCGACCAGGAAGGCCAGGATGTGCTTTTCTTCGTCGACAACATCTTCCGGTTCACCCAGGCGGGTTCGGAAGTGTCGGCGCTGCTCGGCCGTATCCCTTCGGCCGTGGGCTATCAGCCGACTCTGTCGACGGACATGGGCGCGCTGCAGGAGCGCATTACGTCGACCAACAAGGGTTCGATCACCTCGGTGCAGGCCATCTACGTGCCAGCCGACGACTTGACCGACCCCGCACCGGCAACCTCGTTCGCCCACTTGGACGCGACGACGACGCTTAGCCGCGCGATTTCGGAGCTAGGGATTTACCCGGCGGTCGACCCGCTCGACTCTGTCAGCCGCGTGCTCACGCCGGCCGTCGTCGGCCAGGAGCATTATGAGACCGCGCGCGCCGTCCAGGAGACGCTGCAGCGCTACAAGTCGCTCCAGGACATCATCGCCATCCTCGGTATGGACGAGCTCAGCGAAGAAGATAAGCTGACCGTCAGCCGCGCGCGCAAGATCCAGCGCTTCCTGTCGCAGCCGTTCCACGTCGCGGAGGTCTTCACCGGCATCCCCGGCAAGTTCGTTCAGGTCGATGAGACGGTCCGTTCGTTCAAGGCGGTCGTCAACGGCGAATACGATCATCTTCCGGAAGCCGCTTTCTACATGGTGGGCGGCATCGACGAAGCAATCGCCAAGGCCGAGAAGCTGGCTCAGGAGGCCTAAGTCCTGGTGGGCGACTTGCGCCTCGAAGATTGCGTCAACACGCATTGCCCGTGGTCCGGCCATTCGGTCAGCGCGGACAGTCTGACTCTCTACAAAGGCAAGGTCGTCGGCTTCTGCAACACAGGCTGCCGCGACAAGTTCGAAGCGGCCACCAAGGCGTTCGATCAAGCAATCGAAGGTAAGAAGTAATGGCCGATCTGCATTTCGAACTCGTCACGCCGGACCGGCAGGTCATGTCCGACGACGTCTACATGGTCGTCGTCCCCGGCACGGAAGGCGAATCGGGGATCATGGCTGGCCACGCGCCGTACATGACGACGCTGAGGAACGGCGAGATCGCCGTCTACCGCAGCCACGGCGCGCAGCCGGAGCGCATCCCGGTTACCGGCGGCTTCGCAGAAGTCAGCGATCGCGGCCTCACCGTCCTTGCGGAGAGAGCCGGAGCTTAAGCTTTCGGTAACCATGATACTCTGCGCGGGGGTTAACGCAGTTAGCATTTTCTAAAAGTTTCGCTCTTATTCACCAGAACCATCCTTCGAGCGGCAACCGCAATGGCAGGGGTGGAATGAGCGCATTCGGAAAGCGTGGTGGGATCAGCGGGGCGCGCCCGAGCTTTGGCGTAGCCAAGCCGATGAAGGGCGGTGGCCCTGCGTCGAGCGCTTCGGCGCCTGAACTCGGAGGCGATCAATTCCCGCCGATCGACGAGCTGACACCTACACTCGACGCTCCGATCGCGGACGGCAACACCGCTCCGCAGGGTGCGATGGACCGCCTCGCCGCGCGCCAGAACGCCAGCGGCGAAGCTGCCAGCAGCAAGAGCGAAGGCTTCGAAGCCTCGGTTCACCGGATCAAGGAGCAGGTGCTTCCGCGTCTGCTGGAGCGCGTCGATCCGGAAGCCGCGGCCACTCTCAGTAAGGACGAGCTTGCCGAGGAATTCCGGCCGATCATTTCCGAGGTCCTCAATGAACTGAAGATCAACCTCAACCGTCGCGAGCAATTCGCGCTCGAGAAGGTGCTGGTTGACGAACTTCTCGGCCTTGGCCCGCTCGAAGAGCTTCTCGCCGATCCGGCCGTCAGCGACATCATGGTGAACGGCCCGGACCAGACGTACGTGGAGCGCAAGGGCAAGCTCGAGATCGCCTCGATCCAGTTCCGCGACGAAGAGCATCTGTTCCAGATCGCCCAGCGGATCGTGAATAAGGTCGGCCGCCGCATCGACCAGACCAGTCCGCTTTGCGACGCTCGACTCCAGGACGGCAGCCGCGTCAACGTCATCATCCCGCCGCTGTCACTGCGCGGCACGGCCATCTCGATTCGTAAATTCTCCGAGAAGCCCATTACGCTCGACATGATGAAGGGCTTCGGCTCGATGTCGGAAAAGATGGCGACGATCCTCAAGATCGCCGGCGCGTCGCGCATGAACGTTGTTATCTCGGGGGGTACCGGTTCGGGTAAGACGACGATGCTCAACGCATTGTCGAAGATGATCGACCCCGGCGAGCGCGTAATCACGATCGAAGACGCAGCCGAGCTTCGCTTGCAGCAGCCGCACTGGCTGCCGCTCGAAACCCGGCCGCCGAACCTTGAGGGCCAGGGAGCGATCACCATTCGCGACCTCGTCATCAACGCCCTGCGTATGCGTCCTGACCGCATCATTTTGGGCGAAATTCGTGGACCGGAGTGCTTCGACTTGCTCGCGGCCATGAACACGGGTCACGACGGCTCCATGGCGACGCTCCACTCCAACTCCCCGCGCGAATGCCTTGCGCGTATGGAGAACATGGTGATGATGTCGGACATTAAGGTGCCGAAGGAAGCGATCTCGCGTCAGATCGCGGACTCAGTCGACCTGATCGTCCAGGTAAAGCGCCTCCGCGACGGTTCGCGCCGCACGACCAACATCACCGAAGTGATCGGCATGGAAGGGGACGTCATTGTCACCCAGGAGCTGTTCAAGTTCGAG
>Ga0308174_10000805_pt1 | contig 13837 bp, 6 predicted proteins | sample PhyPR2_FD_203894 | JGI IMG/M metagenome (GOLD analysis project Ga0308174, IMG submission 203894) | Soil microbial communities from UC Gill Tract Community Farm, Albany, California, United States - DLSLS.P.R2 | ecosystem: Environmental > Terrestrial > Soil > Agricultural land | place: USA...
CAATATGAGCTACCTTGCCCACTACGCGAACTACACCGGCGGTGAAGGCGGGAAATCCGGAGCGGTCAATGCGGCCGATATCGAGGACTTGAATATTGTCCGCCAGCGCTGACGCTGTCGATCAGCCAGGGGAGCCGATCATGACTACCGCCAAACCGCGCCTGAGTTTCTGGCAGATCTGGAACATGTGCTTCGGCTTCATGGGCATCCAGTTCGGATTCGCGTTGCAGAATTCGAACGTGAGCCGCATTTTCCAGACGCTCGGCGCGAGCGTGGACGACATTCCGATCCTGTGGATCGCCGCGCCGCTGACCGGGCTGCTGGTGCAGCCGATCGTCGGCTATTTCTCCGACCGCACCTGGAACGCGCTCGGCCGGCGCCGTCCATACTTCCTGGCCGGCGCGATCCTCGCAACGTTTGCGCTGATCGCGATGCCGAACTCCCCGGCATTGTGGGTCGCTGCGGGTTTGCTATGGATCCTTGATGCTTCGATCAACATCTCGATGGAGCCGTTTCGCGCGTTTGTCGGCGACCAGCTGCCCTCGGAGCAGCGGCCGACCGGCTATGCGATGCAGAGTTTTTTCATCGGCGTCGGGTCGGTCGTGGCAAGCGCATTGCCATGGGCCTTCGCGCACATTGGCGTCAGCAATACCGCCGCGCCGGGAGCGATTCCGGACACGGTCAAGTACGCGTTTTACGCGGGTGCCGTGGCCCTCTTTGCAGCGATCGGCTGGACCGTCTGGTCGACCCGGGAGTACCCGCCCGATACGCTCGCCGGTTTCGACAGCGCACGGCTTGCCGCGCCGCCGGCAGCGACGCGTGCGCCCGGGTACGCGCCATGGCTGTGGCTCGCGGCCGGGCTGGCGGGCATCGGAGTGGTCTATCTGAGGGGCATCGACAAGCAGCTGTACCTGCTTGCCGGCGGCATTGCGGCGTATGGCGCAGTTCAGGTCGCCGTTGGTTTCAGCCGCTCGCGCAACCTGTTCACCAATATCATTGATGACATGCACGCGATGCCGGCGACGATGCGCCAACTCGCGGTCGTGCAGTTCTTCTCGTGGTTCGCGCTGTTTGCGATGTGGATCTACACCACGGCCGCAGTGACCGCAGTGCATTACGGCGCGACCGATACGCAATCGGCGCTCTACAACGACGGCGCGAACTGGGTCGGCGTGCTGTTTGCCGCGTACAACGCGTTCGCCGCGCTCGCCGCGCTCGTAATCCCCGCGATGACCCGGGCTTGGGGCCTGCGCATCAGTCACTTGATCAACCTGTGCCTGGGCGGCTTCGGTCTGATCTCGTTCCTTTTCATTCGCGATCCGCAGTGGCTGCTGCTGTCGATGGCCGGCGTCGGATTTGCCTGGGCCTCGATCCTGTCGCTGCCTTACGCGTTGTTGTCCGACAGCGTGCCGGCGGCAAAAATGGGCGTGTACATGGGCATTTTCAATTTCTTCATCGTGATCCCGCAGTTGCTTGCCGCGACCGTGCTCGGTTTTCTGCTGAAGACGTTTTTCGCCGGCGCGCCGATCAACGCGTTGCTGATCGGCGGCGTGAGTCTGGTGGTTGCGGGACTGTGCACGTTGCGGGTTCGGGAGGGGTAATGATTTTTAAGAGCGGGAAAGGGGAGAGGGGAGAGGGGAGAGGGAAAGCTTTTCGACCGGCGCACCCGCGCGCACTGGCGCTTGGGGTTATTGTCGCGCTCCTCAGCGCCTGCGCACCCACGATCAAACCTGATGCCGGCCCGTTCTACGGCACCACGGAACCGTTCGCAAGCAATGCGATTTATTTTGTCGTGACCGACCGCTTCGTCAATGGCGATCCGGGCAACGATCATCGCGATCAGGGCGGGGCACACCGCACGTTCGATATTCCGCTGCACGGCCCCAACGGCGACAGCGACAACATCGGTTACCTCGGCGGTGACTTCAAGGGCGTGCTCGATAACGCCGACTACATCCGCAACATGGGCTTCACCTCGGTCTGGGTGACGCCGATCACGGACAATCCGGACGAGGCGTTCACCGGCGGCGATCCGATCACCTGGGGCGCATCGCTGGTCGATCGCGGCAAGACCGGCTATCACGGCTACTGGAGCAATAATTTCTTCGAGCTCGATGAGCATCTGCCGAGTCCGGGCCTCGACTTCGCCGCGTTCACGAGCCAATTGAAGGCAAAAGGTTTGGCGACCGTGCTTGATATCGTCGCCAATCACGGCTCGCCGGCGTGGACGATGCCGGTGGTGCAACCGAAGTTCGGACAAATCTTCGATGCCAGCGGCAAGCTCGTCGCGGACCAGCAAAACCTGCCACCGGAAAAGCTCGATCCTAAGCACAATCCGCTGCACGCGTTTTACAAGAACAAGCCGATCCTTGCCCAGTTGTCGAACATCGACGAAGAGAATCCGGCAGCGCTCGATTACTTCGTGGCCGCTTACGAAAAATGGATCGACCAGGGCGCTGCCGCTTTCCGCATCGACGCGATCGGCCTGACGCCGCCGGAATACTGGAAGAAGTTCGGCGAGCGAATCCGCAGCAGGCATCCCGGGTTCTTCATGTTCGGCGAGAATTTCGATTACGACGCGAACAAGCTCGCGCCGTACACGCAGGCGCGCGGCAGCAACATCTCGGTCCTCGACTTCCCGTTGCGAGGGAAGCTCGCCGCGTTGTTCGAGAACGGCGGCGACTACGCGACCGTCGAGCCGGCGCTGTACCTGGAGCACGGCCCGTACCGCAATCCGTACGAACTCGTGACGTTTTACGATAACCACGACATGGCGCGGATCAATGCGACCGACACCGGGTTCATCGACGCGCACAACTGGTTGTTCACGGCGCGCGGTATTCCGGTCGTCTATTACGGCTCGGAGGTCGGATTCATGCGCGGACGTGCCGAGCATGCCGGCAATCGAAATTACTTCGGCCAGGAACGCGTCGACGCGGCGCCGGGCAGTCCCATCTACCAAGCGCTCGCGCGCGTGGCGAACCTGCGCAAAGCTTCGATTGCATTGCAGCGCGGCCTGCAGCTCGACGTCGCGTTCAAGGGCGACACGGCAGTGTTCTATCGCGTGTATGAAAATGCCGGTCAGGCGCAGACGGCGCTCGTCATGCTCAACAAGGGCGACAGCGAGCGCACGCTCGAGGTGCATGAGCATCTACAGGCCGGCGATTGGCGCGATGGGCTCAACGGCGAGCCGGTGGGCGTCGGCAATCAACTCAGCGCCAGCGTACCGGCGCATGGGCTACGCGTATTTTTCTTCGATGCGCCGATTACACGCCCGGACACACGCGTGCGGCTGGCGCAGCTGATGGCCAACAAATCACCGCGAAACTAGCCACCGGCTAAACGGACCACAGGACTGGTGCCGTCTCGACCTGCATTGCTGCATTCCGCTAAGCAAGACCATACCTGCCAACCACCCGTTGACGGGGGAAGAGTCGAAGCGCGGCTCAAGCGCTACCCTCAAGGGGAGGGTGGGGCGGTGTCAGTCGTTGAAGGTGCATATCGCAGTCTGCCAAGCAATGCTTTAGCGGGGCTGCGCACCGCAGCACGCTCCGCTTGAGTCGGGATTGCTCGTTCAGCGCTCCAATAAAATCTCGCGCACATTGTCACCGGATGTTCCCACGCGCAGGCGCCTTGTTGCTGCATCGAAGCTGAAATCGCGCACGATTCGGCCATCGATGCTGACCCGTTTCGGCGCCGCATCCAGGCCGAGAAATTCGACAAACCCGATGCGCTGCACGCGTCTCGAAGCGCTTCGGGCGGACTCCGCGCGCAGGCTGAGCGCGTTGCGGTACAACGCAATCTGCACATTGCGCGACTCGCCGTTGCGATAGCCATAGCCGTCGCCTGCGTCCTGGAACAGGTGACTGTGGCCATCGGCACCCAGGGCAACCAGGAGCGTCAGCGGCACGCCCGACATCTGGTCCGTGTGCTCGATCGCAGGCTGCACCGGAACGGCTGCCCCGGCGCGCACGAACAGCGGCAGGCGATCGAGCGGGGCGGCGACGTCCGCGAACGTACCGCCTTGATGGCGCGCGCCGTTCCACCAGTCGATCCACGCGTCGCCCTGCGGGAAATACACGCGTCGCTGCACGGCACCGGAAACAAGCACCGGCGCTACCAGGAGATCGCGCCCGAGCAGGAACTGATCGTCCAGGAGATAGGTCCGGACATCAGCAGGATACTCAAACCACAGCGGCCGCAGCACGGCATCGCCGTTCGCCTCGTGCTCGGCGAACAATGTATACAAATACGGCAGCAGGCGATAGCGCAGCTCGATCGTCGCGCGATTGATGCGTTCGAACTCCGGCCCGTACGACCACGGCTCGCGATCGGCCGATCCGATTTCGGCGTGGGTGCGAAAGAACGGCGTCAGCGAAGCGGCCTGCAACCAGCGCGCATACAGCTCCGCGCTCGGCGAGCCGGCATAGCCGCCGATATCGGCGCCGACGAACGGCACGCCGGAGATCGACAGGTTGGTCAGCATCGGAATCGTCAGCGCCAGATGTTCCCAGCTCGCCACGTTGTCGCCGGTCCAGACCGCCGCGTAGCGCTGCACGCCACTGTAGCCGGCGCGCGTCAACACCAGTGGGCGCCGCTCCGGCCGCAGCTTGGCAATGCCTTCGAAGGTCGAGCGCGCCATCTGCATGCCATAGACGTTGTGATAGCGCGCGTGAGTGCCCGGCGCGCCGTCGCCGGCATGGCGCGCGTCGAGCGCAAAAGTTTTTCCGGGGTCGTGTGCGAGGATCGGCTCATCGCTGCGCTGCGGCGGGAACGTCGCCGGCTCGTTCATGTCGTTCCAGAAGCCGGCGACGCCGAGATCGAGGAATGCCCCGTACAAGCTGCCAAACCAGGCGCGCGCCGCCGCGTCGGTGAAGTCTGGAAATGCGCACTCGCCCGGCCAAACCGCGGCATGCAGCTCGTCGCCAGCGGCGTTACGCACGTACACGCCGCGTTCGCGGCCATCGCGATAGATCGGATAGTTCAGGTCGACCTTCACGCCCGGGTCGACGATCGTGACGACTTTGAAGTGAACCGTTGCGAGGTCGCCAATGAGTTTTTGTGGCTCCGAAAAATCCTTGGGCGACCACGTGAAGACGCGATAGCCGTCCATGTAGTCGATATCCAGATGGATCACGTCGGCCGGGATATGGCGCGCGCGGAATTCGTGCCCGATTTCGCGCACGCGCGCATCCGGCGTGTACGAGTAGCGCGATTGCTGATAGCCGAGTGACCACAAAGGCGGCAACGGCGTGCGTCCGGTCAAGGCCGAGTAGTCGCGCAGCACATTGGCCGGGCTGCGGCTGTCGCCGCCGGTGAACACGTAGTAATCGAGCTCGCCCCCGCTCGCGCCGAACGTGTAGCGCGCCGGATCGGTCTTGCCCATGTCGAAATAGCTGCGGTAGGTATTGTCGAAGAACAAGCCGTAGCTCGCGCCCTGCCGCAATGCGATGAAGAACGGAATGTCCTGGTACAGTGGATCGAGCCCTGGCGCGTACTTGGGCGTATCCGAGTTCCACATGGTCAGGTACTGCTGGTGGCGCGACAGCGGCATGGCTTTTTCGCCGAAGCCGTAATACAGCTCGGACGTGTCGCGTTGCTTCGAAACCTCGATCGCCGCCGTTGCGGGGTCCATGGCCATCGGCCGAGCCGCATCGTCGGCCAACACCAGCCCGCCCTTTCCGTCGAATACGGTGATTGCCAGCTGCGGCCTTGTCTGGATGATTACTCGCGCCGACCGGGCAGCCTGGGTGCTCAGCACGATACGGCCGTCGGCGTCGGCATCGCGCATCGTGATTGCCAGCGGGTGTTGCGGCGCCGCTATCGCGTAGGACATCTCGCGGCCTGGCTCGCCAGGAGACATGCGGACGTGCACCACATCGGCAGTGATGAACGATACCAGCACGATCGCGCCGCTGGCGGTCGCGAATCGCGCCTGGTCCGAGGTGGCCGTGGCCTCGGCGAGCGGGCCCACTGTGCTCCACGCGGCCGGCGCGTCCCGGTTTGCGCCAGCCAGCGTGCATCCGAGGAGCAGAACGTGAACGAGTTTGTCGTGGCGCATGCGTATCCCAGTGGCTTGTGGTCACGGCCCGATGCCGGTGTTGTGACCTAGTTACCCGGGCGCGGCACAGAAACACAAATGAATACGTATGCAACAAATTGTTTACAAACGAGCGACCCTCTACCCTAGCCGCAGACTTAGAAACCACGCGCTTCGCATGCGTGCGCGCACTCAACGGGGAGGCACTATGTTCAAGAAAAATCTATTGGCGCTCGCAGTAGCGTCCGTGCTGGCCGGCGTCACCACCGCCGCCTATTCAGCGGATGCCGACCAGGCGACCACCGCGACTACCCAGCCTGCGGATCCAGCCGCGGCAAAGAAGACAGCAACCGGCGCAAGCAGTTCGATCACCGAAGACAAGTCGACGGTCAACCTTGAAGAGATCCAGGTGACCGGCATTCGCCACGCCATCGAGACCTCGATCGAGATGAAGCAGGCGGCATCGAATGTCGTCGAAGTGGTCGCCGCCGAGGACCTTGGCAAGCTGCCTGACATCAGCATCGCCGAATCGCTGGCGCGCGTCCCGGGACTGACCGCACAGCGTGTAGCCGGCCGTGCGCAGGTCATCAGCGTGCGCGGCCTGTCGCCCGACTTTGCAACCACGCTGCTCAACGGCCGCGAGATGGTCAGCACCGGCGATAACCGCAGCGTCGAATTCGATCAGTACCCGTCCGAATTGCTCAACAGCGTGATCGTGTACAAGACGCCGGATGCCGCGCTCGTAGGTCAGGGCCTCTCCGGTACGATCGACATGCAGACCGTGCGCCCGCTCGACTTCACGACCGGCGTCGGCGTGGTCGGATTGCGCGGCCAGCACAATTCACTCGGCTCGGCTGCCAATGCCGATGCCGATGGCAATCGCTTCAACATCAGCTATATCGGCCAGTGGTTGGACCACACGTTGGGCCTGGCAATCGGTTATGCACACACGGACACGCCCGTCCAGGAAAATCAGGTCGGTTTGTACGAACCCTGGCAGGCGATCGGCGACAACTGGCGCCCGGGCGTGCCGGCCGGCACGTATTACTCCGATGGCATCAAGGCGCTGCGCCGCACCGGTGATCAGACCCGCGATGCCGCGATGGCGACGGTCGAGTATCGGCCTTCAGGCGACTGGACCAGCACCCTGGACCTGTTCTATTCCAAGGCGAATCAGGAAGACACTGCGAACCAGTTCGAAGCGAACCTCGGCGACTACAACGGTGGTTACGACCGCCTGCAGGTCACGAATCCGCAAATCAACAGCAACAACACCTTCGTCGGCGGCGTCGCCCATAACGTGTACCCGCTGGTGCGCGGCATGTACAACGACCGCGACGACAAGATCAAGGCATTCGGCTGGAAGAACGCATTCAACGTCGGCGCCGCCCGCGTGGTGGCGGACGTCAGCTGGTCCAAGGCTGATCGCAATGAATTGAGCCTGGAAAACAATACCCAGTTGGCGCCGGCGCCGCAGCTCGATTCGCTCAACCTGTCTTATACGGGCAGCGATTTCTCCCAGCTCGTGCCGGGCTTGAATTACTCCGACCCGAGCAAGCTGTTCCTGCGCAACACGATCTATGGCTCCGGTTACGGCAAGGTGCCCAAGGTCAGCGACGAGCTCAAGGGCTTCCGCCTCGACGCTTCGCTGCCTTCGCCGGACTCGGTCGGAAAGTTTTTTTCGTCGATCGACTTCGGCATCAATTACGCCGATCGCGAAAAAGACAAGCACCAACCCGAGGCCCCGATCAACGTCGGTGCGCAGGGCGACACCACGATCGATCAAAGCCTGCAGTACGGACTGGTCGACCTCGGTTTTGCCGGCGTTGGATTCATTCCGTCATGGAACGTACCGGGCGCAGTCTCGCGCTACATGACCTTTCATCCGAATGAAGACGCGCCGTTCCTGGTCGCCAAGGCGTGGACGGTGTCGGAAAAAATCACGACCACGTACCTCAAGGGCAACATCGATACCGAATGGGGTTCGGTGCCGGTGCGCGGCAACATCGGCGTGCAGATGCAGCGTGCCGACCAGTCATCGCAAGCCAATGTATACGATCACACCCAGCCTGCTGGCAGCGAGATTCAGCCGATCGAAGGCGGCAAGAACTACAACGACATACTGCCCAGCATGAACCTGGCCTTCGCACTGGACGACGAACAGACATTGCGTGTCGCCCTGGCCAAGGAAGTCGCGCGCCCGCGCGTCGACCAGCTGCGCACGTCGCTGGATTTCGGCGTCGACAGCGCAACGGGCAAGCCGGGCGGCAGCGGCGGCAACCCGGAACTCGATCCCTGGAAAGCCAATGCGTTTGACATTTCGTGGGAGAAATACTTCGGCAGGAAGGCGTATGTGGCAGCGGCCTTTTTCTACAAGGACCTGACCAGCTACATTTATACCCAGACGCGCGATGGCTACGACTTCTCGGCGCTCGTCGCCGGCTACGTGCCGCCTCCGGGTTCGCCGCCGGCGCAGACTACCGGCAACTTCACCGCCCCGTTCAACGGCAAGGGCGGGACCTTGAAGGGCCTCGAGCTGTCGGCATCGATCCCGCTGGACCTGTTCACGCCGGTACTCGAAGGCTTTGGCTTCATCGCCAGCGCCAGCTTCAACGACAGCAGCATCGAGATCAAGGATCCGGACAGTGCCAGCAGCGTGGGTAGTGGCCCAATCGCCTTGCCGGGTTTGTCCGACCGCGTCTACAACTTCACCGCTTATTATGAGCACAGTGGCTTTGAAGCCCGCATCAATGAACGTTGGCGCTCGGACTTCATCGGCGAGATCGGCAACTTCGCCGGCAACCGCACGTTGCGCTATGTGGTCGGCGAGAACATCGTCGATGCGCAAGTCAGCTACACCTTCGCTCACGAGAACGCACTGAATGGCCTGACCCTGCTGTTGCAGGCGAGCAACCTGACCAATTCCGGCTACCGCACGTATGCGCAGACGAAGGATCGTCCGCTGGAATACATCGAGTGGGGCCGCACGATTCTGTTCGGGGCAACCTACAAGTTCTAAACGTATAGATTTTGCGGTGAGTCCTCCAACCTGCCGGTCTCCAACCCGGCAGGTTTTTTTTCACCGCCACGGATGGCGGGGATGCCGGAAATGCAGGAGCATTTTCCGGCGGGGCCCACGAGGCACTACGCCATTAGACGAAGCTGCAATCCGGGGTGATTAGATGGCGGCGTCGGCCATCCATGGCTCCTGCAGTGATTGCCAGTACTATGGGCAGCGGATCCCCGTCGTGCAGCAGTCAATTCGTCCCGCCAAACAACCACTGAATCGCTCGCGGAAATTCCACCCGCCAAGCTGCTTCATTATGGTGTGCCTCGGGGGCAATGTTCATCGTGACTCCGGCCTTGGCAACGCCAGTCGTGCGTACCTGCGCCACGGCCCGTCGCATATTGACGACCATGTGTTCGTCTTCGTTGCCCCCGGCATAGAAATATATTTTTGTGTCGGCTGGCAACGTGTGGCTCACCGTGAATTGTGAGACGGGCGGCGCGACCCAGTACGCAGGCGAAAAGATACCGACTTTCCCAAACACCTGCGGATAGCTGTACATCGCATAGTGGGAGATCAGGCCGCCCATCGACGAGCCCATGATCGCCGTGTTCGCGCGGTCGGACAACGTACGGTACTGCGTATCGATGAAGGGCTTCACCACGTCGACGATGAAATCCATGTACTGGCGGCCCTCGGCTTTGCCGAACTGTTCGTTGTCCCACGGATTCAACTCGACCATGCGCTTGGCGGCGCCGTTGTCGATGCCGACCACGATCAGTTCCAGGCCGCGACTGGTTGCCAGGCGATTCAGCGTTTCGTCCACTTCCCACTCGCCGGCATAGCCCGTAGCAGCGTCGAAAAGGTTCTGGCCGTCATGCATGTAAATGACCGGGTAGCGCTTTTGCGAGGACTCGTAACCGGGCGGCAGGTAGATGCGCACGACGCGCTCGCGATCGAGGCCCGGCATGTTCATTGGCGCAAGCACACGCACGTTGGGTGCGGCCGTGCTCTGGCGTACTGGCGTCGATGCGTTCTCTGCGTATGCCATACCGGCGAAAGCCAGGCCAAGCGCAAGTACAAGGGGTGCAAACCGGTGGGTTGTCATTTCAGCGATCCTCCAGGACAGATCCGAACATTGCAGGTATCTCGAACGTAATAGTTCCCGACGCCACGCGCGTGCGCGCACCGGTCAGGGCGTCCAAAAAGCTCGCGGCCTTCAGGTCGCCCGGCACAGAAATGGTGACTGTATGCGCGACGCGATCGTTGTTGGTTGCGGTAATCGCCCAGCGTTTGCCATCGCGACGCACCAGCACGATGACGTGCTCGTCAAGGTATGCCGGAGCGCCGAGGCTCCCGTGCCGCAGCACGGGATGCGCCTTGCGCAATGCAATCATCGACGTGTACTGCGCGATCAGTTGTCCATCGGGCCTGCCGCCGAGATCGGCCCAGGGATAGGTTGCGCGATTGAACGGGTCTTCTCCGCCGGTTACTCCGGCTTCGTCGCCATAGAATACGGCGGGCGCGCCCGGGAAGATCATCTGGAAAAACGCGGCCAGGCGCAGCCGCTGTTTCGCCAGCACGATCGTCGCCGCATCCGCGTTTTCATCGTGATAGCCGAAATCGAACAACGCTCGCGCCGAATCATGCGTGGACAGCAGGTTCATCGACGCGAAAAAAGCCTGAGGCGGGTAGTTCTCGCGCATCAGCTCGATATTGCGGTAGATGAGGCGCGCATCCTTGCCGTTGGCGTAGTCCTCGACCGCGTTGCGGAAAATGTAATTCATCGTCGAATCGAACTCATCGCCGAGGAAGAACTTCGACGCATCGAACTGGGTTTCCGCGATTGTCAGCGCGTCGCGACGATGCCGCTTGACGGCGCTGCGCCACGCGCGCCAGAAATCGTCCGGCACCCAAGGCGCAACGTCCATGCGCCAGCCCGCCGCGCCGCGGTCGAGCCACAGCTTCATGACCGCGTCGGGTGCGCCGAATGCGAAATTTCGAAAGGAAGCTGACGCCTTGTTCAACTCGGGCAAGTCCTGGGCTCCGACCCAGCCGCGATATTGCCTGGCCGCATCCGGTTGCAAAGGATCGAAGCGGTACCAGTCCGCGTACCTCGACTCCGGATGTATCGCTCCGCGATCGAACGCGCCGACTTCCGGGAAATTGCCGTAGCGGTTGAAGTACAGCGAATCGCTGCCGCTGTGGTTGAGCGAGGTGTCGACAATCACGCGCAGACCGTGCTGGCGCGCGGCCTTCGTCAGGCGCTCGAAATCGGCGTTGCTGCCGAAGTGCGGGTCGATCCTGCGGTAGTCGGCCGTGTCGTACTTGTGATTGCTCGCGGCCTGGAAGATCGGCGTGAGGTACAGCGTGTTCGCGCCGAGCGCCGCAATGTAGTCGAGCTTCTCGATGATTCCGGCGAGATCGCCACCGAAAAAATCGTTGCCGTAGCTGTCGTCCGAACCGTCGCCTGAATGCGGCACCCACGGGCGGTCCAGCCAGTCCTTGTGCACCTCGACCGAGGTGTCGCGGAACGTGTGCGGACCCGGCTGCGGGTCGTTGCCACGGTTACCGTTGCGGAAGCGCTCCGGGAAAATGTAGTAGAACACCGCGTCGCGGGCCCAGGCCGGCACGCGGTAGTCGGGACGATATACGGTCTGCCGGAAACGGCGGATGCGATGCAGCGGATCGGTGAGGCCTTGGACCTTGCCCAGCCCACCGGATCCTTTTTCGCGCGTCCAGTACACCGAATCGGAATTGTTCTGGTACAGCCAGGTGCCCGTGCCGGTTTCTATTTCGAAGTAATAGCCGTAAATGCCGATCTCCGCGAAACGATAGCTTCCGTGCCATCCGACCCCTGCGCCTTCCGCGCGCTGCACCAGTGGCACGCGTGCGACCGGGGCATAGTCGAGCACTTCCTGCGGACCTTCGAGCCGGCGCTTTTCCACGACCAACGTGGCGCGCGTCACGCCCGGCGTCGCGTGCAAGGTGATGTCGATCTGAGATCCGGAAGTCAGCGCGCCGAACGGCTGCTTGTCCGCGCTGGCGCGCGAGTCGAAGTGCAGGCTCAGCGCAATCGGATCGGTGACTTCAGTCCGCGCCGGGTCGGCAAAGTCCTTCGCGGAGACCGTCAAGGTCGGCCGCTTCGCCGTACTGTCCGTCGGATCGAAACGCAGATGCAACGTGTGCTCGCCGTCGAATGCCACGTTCACGGCGCCGGCTCCCCCGGGCTCGGACGCGGCATTCATCTCAAACCCCTCGCCGGGTTTCAGCGGCGCCGCGTCCTGGCGATTCTTCCGCCCGAACGAAGCCACCGGCGTCGACGCCGCATCGGTAATGCGCAATTGCTGCAGTCCACGCAGATCCACGTTCAGCAGATATTCGTTGCAGACGTACTGAAAGACATAGTCGTCGTCGAGCGCCCAGTTGGTCATCGATCCGCGCAGGAACAGCGGCGCTGCCATCGGCGCTGGTCGACACACCTGCGCGCCCGTCGGATCCGTATTGTCGCTGCGAGTGCCGGCGCATCCGGCAGCGATGAGGACGGCCAGCGTGAATGCCGGCGCGCGCAACTTCAGGCGTCGCCGGAGAATCGGTTGCAGTCGCTGGCGGCTCATTGCATTGCTGGCCTGACGGGGTGTCCAGCCTAGTCAGACGGCAGCCAACAAACAATTTTCTGCATACGAATTCAGTTGAAGTGGAAAGGCAGTAAGCGGGCCCGCGCGCCACGGGCAGTAGGCCCGGGCGCCAGAGCTCGTGGGCCAAGATTCAGGAGGTGGGCTGAGCCCACCCTACGCGCGCGTGGTCGAGTTGCGGATGATCAGGGACGCCGGGATGATCTGCCCCTCGACCGGTTCGTTGTGGATGCGCTTGAGCAGGGTTTCGACGAGGATCGTGCCGGCGAGCTTCGTATCCTGCTGCACGGTCGTGAGGCTGGGATTGACGAAGCCGGCCAGCGGGATGTCGTCGAATCCGGTCACGAGTACGTCGTCGGGCACGCGCCGGCCGGCTGCGTGCAGTGCCTTCATCGCGCCGATCGCAATCAGGTCGCTGGCGGCGCAGACGGCATCGAATGCCGCGCCGCGCTCGAGCAGCGTGCGCATGGCGTCGAAGCCCGACTGCTCGGACGAGATCGCGTCGACCTGCAATCCGGCGTCGACCTTGCTTCCTGCGCTCTCGAGCGCATCGGCATAGCCGCGGTAGCGTTCGAGAAACTCCGGCGAGTGGTCCGATGCGTCGCCCAAAAAGGCGATGCGCGTTGCGCCGCGCTCGAGCAAGTGCATGGCTGCTTCTCGACCCCCACGGCGATTGTCGCAGCCGACCGACACCTCCGGCTGGTCGAACGGTATCGCGCCCCAACGCACGAAGTGGATGCCGCGCGCATTGAGAAAATCCAGGCGCGCGCGATAGTCCAGATAGTCGCCGTAACCGAGCAGGATGATGCCGTCGGCCTTGTTGCTGTCCTCGAAACTCGCCTGCCAGTCATTGTTCGCCGGCTGCTGGAACGAGATCAGCAAATCGTAGCCGCGCTGGGCGCAAGCGCGCGTGATCGACGCCAGCATCGAGACGAAGAACGGGTTGATCAGCGAATCGTCCGGCGCCGGGTCCTCGAAGAACAGCAGCGCAAGCGTCCCGCTGTGCTGGCAGCGCAGGTTCGAGGCGTTCTTGTCGACCGTGTAGTTGAGTTCGCGCGCGATCTTGAGGATGCGCGATCGCGTGGCCTCGTTGACCATCGGGCTGCCGCGCAATGCGCGCGACACGGTGGGTTGGGACACACCCGCCAAATGGGC
>Ga0308174_10000806_pt1 | contig 13828 bp, 12 predicted proteins | sample PhyPR2_FD_203894 | JGI IMG/M metagenome (GOLD analysis project Ga0308174, IMG submission 203894) | Soil microbial communities from UC Gill Tract Community Farm, Albany, California, United States - DLSLS.P.R2 | ecosystem: Environmental > Terrestrial > Soil > Agricultural land | place: USA...
CCTATCAGGGGGCGGCGGGCGGGGTCGATCCGGGGCTGATCTCCGCCCTGGAGCGGTTCATCCTGGCCGATGTCCGCCCGGACCTCACCCTGATCTTCGATCTGGCGCCCAAGGAGGGGCTTAGGCGCGCCGCCGGGCGCGGCGGCGAGATGCGCTTCGAGTCCAAGGGCATGGATTTCCACCGCAGGCTGCGCGCCGGCTTCCTGGCGATCGCCGAGGCCGAGCCGGCCCGCTGCGCCGTGATCGACGCGGCCGGCGAAATCGAGGCGGTGGCGGCCGCGGTCTGGGCGGCCGTCGAGGCGCGGCTGGCGGTGCATGGCTGAGGTTCCCCATCCGCGCGAGGTGTTCGATCTCGTCGGCCACGCCGGCCCCGAGGCCGCCTTCGAGGCTAGCCGCGCGCGGGGCCGGCTGCACCACGCCTGGCTGCTGACCGGGCCCGAGGGCGTGGGCAAGGCGACCTTCGCCTACCGCGCCGCCCGCCGGCTGCTCGGCGCGCCGGGCGATCCGGCCCGCGGCGGCCTGGGCGCGGAGCCGCAGCATCCGGTGAGCCGCCAGGTGGCGGCCCGCGCGCATCCCGACCTGCTGGTCGTCGAGCGGCTCGGCGAGGACGGCAAGCCGCGCAAGGTGATCCCGGTGGACGAGGTGCGCCGGCTCTCGGAGTTCTTTTCCAAGTCGCCGGCCAGCGCGCCGCATCGGGTGGCGATCGTCGACGCCGCCGACGATCTCAACCTGAACGCCGCCAACGCGCTCTTGAAGACCCTGGAGGAGCCGCCGAGCCGCGGCGTGCTGCTGATGGTGAGCCATGCCCCGGGCCGCCTGCTGGCCACCATCCGCTCACGCTGCCGCAGGCTGGCCTTCGCGCCGCTGCCACTCGAGGAGACCGCCGCGTTCGTGCGCGCCCGGGCCGAGGTCGACGCCGAGGATGCGCTGCGGCTCGCGGCGATGGCGGGCGGCGCGCCGGGCCGGGCGCTGGCGCTCGCGGCGGCGCAGGCGCTGGCGCTGGACGATGCGGCGCGCTCGATCCTCGATCGGCTGCCCGAGCTCGACGAGGGCCTGGCGCTGTCGCTCGCCGACCGGTTCCGCGGCGGGGAGGGGATGGGCCATTTCTCGCTGCTGTTCGAGCGCCTGGCCGAGCGGGTGCATGCGCTCACCGCCGCGCGGGCCGGCGAGGGCCAGCCGGCGCTTGATCGCTGGGCCGCGGCGTGGGAGACGCTCTCGCGCCTGCCGCGCGAGGTCGAGGCCCTCAACCTCGACCGGACCGACGCCCTGTTCGCGGCCTTGACCGAACTGCGCCAGGCCGCCCAGGCCTGAAAGCCCGCCAGAGCCGATGCTGATCGACAGCCACGTCAACCTGCACGCGCCGCAATTCGACGAGGACCGGGAGGCGGTGATCTCCCGCGCGCTCGCCTCCGGCGTGCGGCTGATGGTGGAGATCAGCGACAGGCTCTCCAGCTTCGAGCAGACCCGGCTGGTGGCGCAGCATCCCGACATCTGGTGCACGGTCGGGACCCATCCGCACGAGGCGAAGGACGATCCCGAGCTGTCCCCTGAAACGCTCATCGGCCTGGCCGCCGATCCGCGGGTCGTGGGCATCGGCGAGTGCGGGCTCGACTTCCACTACGATCTCAGCCCGCGCGACATCCAGGCCCGGGTTTTCCGCGCCCACATCGCCGCCGCGCGGGCGACCGGCCTGCCGCTCGTCGTCCATGCGCGCGAAGCCGATGCGGCGATGGCCGAGATCCTGGAGGAGGAGCACGCCCGGGGCGCGTTCCGCGTCCTGATGCACTGCTACACGTCCGGCCCGGAGCTCGCGGCCCGCGCCGCAGCCCTGGGCGCCTGGTTCTCGGTCTCCGGGATCGCCACCTTCAGGGCGGCCGAGGCGGTGCGCGCGGCGATCCGCGACATGCCGCAGGACCGCATCCTGGTGGAGACGGACTGCCCCTACCTGGCGCCCGTCCCGCACCGCGGCCGGCGCAACGAGCCCGCCTTCCTGCCGCACGTGCTCGCCAAGCTCGCCGAGCTCCGCGGCTGGTCGCTCAAGGAGGCGGAAGCCCGCACGGAGGACGCCTTCTTCGCCCTGTTCGACCGGATCCCGCGCCCGTGAGCGCCACGCTCGAGGTCACCATCCTGGGCTGCGGCTCCTCGGGCGGGGTGCCGCGCGCCGACGGCGAGTGGGGCGCCTGCGACCCGGCCGATCCCAGGAACCTGCGCAGCCGCTGCTCGCTGCTCGTCCGCCGCAAAGGGACCTCCGCCGAAGCCGAGACCACGGTGCTGGTCGACGCCTCGCCGGACCTTCGGCTGCAGACCGCCCAGGCCGGCGCCAAGCGGCTCGACGCGCTGCTGCTGACCCACGATCACGCCGACCAGGTGCACGGCATCGACGACGTCCGCGCTTTCTTCCTGCGCCAGCGCGCGCGCATCCCATGCGTCATGGATGCGGCCACCGAGCGCTCGATGACCGAGCGGTTCGGCTACATCTTCGAGGGCGAGGCGGGCTATCCCGCCATCTGCGAGCCTCGCCCGCTGCCGGCCCATGGCGTGCGCTGGGCCGTGGACGGGCCGTCCGGGGCCATTCCGGTGGTCAGCTTCGACCAGGACCACGGCGGCCTGCGCTCGGTGGGCTACCGGTTCGGCGGGGTGGCCTATTCCAGCGACGTGGTGAACCTCGATGCGGCGGCGTTCCAGGCGCTCTCCGATCTGGACGTCTGGATCGTCGATGCGCTGCGCTGGCGGCCGCATCCGACCCACGCCCATGTCGAGCGCACGCTGGAATGGATCGCCCAGATCAGGCCCCGGCGCGCGATCCTCACCAACCTCCACATCGACTTGGATTATGAGGCTCTCGCCCGGAAGCTGCCGGAGGGCGTCGAGCCGGCCTACGACGGGCTTCGCCTGGAGCACGATCTGGCGACAGGATTGTCCAATGGAATCGCGGGTTAAGCTCGGTTTCCTCGCGTCCGGAGCCGGCTCGAGCGCGCAGGCGATCGTGCAGGCGATCCGCGCCGGAGACCTCGCGGCCGAGGCGCGGCTGCTGGTCAGCAACAACCGTGGCGCGGCCGCCCTGGAGTTCGCCAAGGCCGAGGGCGTGCCCAGCCTGTGCATTCCGACCCAGGCGGACCCCGAGGCGGCCGACGCCGCGCTGGCCCGGGCCATGGCGGACCATGAGGTGGAGCTCATCGTTCTTTCGGGCTATCTGCGCCGGCTGGGCGCAGCGACGCTGGCGCGCTACGCGGGCCGGATCCTGAACATCCATCCCGGGCCGCTGCCGGAGTTCGGCGGGCCCGGCATGTACGGCCGGCGGGTGCACGAAGCCGTGCTGGCCGCCCGGGCGCCGGCGAGCGCCATCGTGATCCACCTGGTGGACGAGGAATACGATCGCGGGCCCGAGGTGGCGCGGCGGGCGGTCGAGGTGAGGCCCGACGACACGCCGGAGACCCTGGAGGCCCGCATCAGGGCGCTGGAGCCGGCGTTCTTCGTCGAGACCCTGCAGCGGATCGCCCGAGGGGACCTTGAGCTGCCTGGAGAAGACCCTCCTTGATTTCCGATAATATACCTTAGGCGCAATCCGGATATCGCCGGATTGGGCAAGCGGCGCCCTCCCTCGTTCACTGAAAGCTGTCATGGAGTCGGACATGGGAAGAGTGAGGGTGGCGGGGTTCAGCGTTTCGCTGGACGGCTTCGGCGCCGGACCGGAGCAGAGCTTGGAGAACCCGCTCGGCAAACGTGGCCCCGAGCTGCATCGCTGGTGGGTCGGCACGAAGACGTTCAGGAGCATGTTCGGCCAGGCCGGCGGGACGCAGGGCGTGGATGACGACTATGGCCGCCGCTCGATGGAGGGCTTCGGCGCCTTCATCCTCGGCCGCAATATGTTCGGGCCCGTGCGCGGCGAATGGCCGGACGAGAGCTGGCGGGGCTGGTGGGGCGACAATCCACCCTATCACGCGCCGACCTTCATCCTGACGCATCACCCTCGCGCCCCGATCGCGATGCAAGGCGGGACCACCTTCCACTTCGTGACGGACGGGATTGACGCGGCGCTGGAGCGCGCCCGCGCGGCCGCCGGAGATCTGGACGTCAAGATCGGCGGCGGCGTCTCGACCGTCCGCCAGTACCTGCAGGGCGGCTTGCTGGACGAGCTGCACCTGGCGGTCTCGCCGGTGATGCTCGGGCGTGGCGAGGCGTTGTTCGAAGGCCTCGACCTGCCCGCGCTCGGATATCGGGTGACCGAGACGGCGCCGAGCGAACTCGCCACCCACATCCTGCTCAGCCGCTAGCGACGCGACGCCCGTTCTCGGCCTTGCGCTGCGCCCGTCGTCCGGCGAAAGGATGGCGTCATGACCCGACCCGCGCCGCCGGCCGAGCTCCGGCCGATCGACCGCCTGCTGGCCATCATGGCGCGCCTTCGCGATCCCGAGGACGGCTGTCCCTGGGACATCGAGCAGACCTTCGCGACGATCGCGCCCTACACCGTCGAGGAAGCCTACGAAGTGGCCGACGCCATCGAGCGCGCCGACCTGAAGGACCTCAGGGACGAGCTCGGCGACCTGCTGCTGCAGGTGGTGTTCCACGCCCGCATCGCCGAGGAGCAAGGCGCGTTCGGCTTCGAGGAGGTCGTCGGCGCCATCAACGACAAGATGGTCCGCCGCCACCCCCACGTGTTCGGCGATGAGAGCTACGGCTCGCTCGCGGAGCAGAAGAAGGAAGGCTGGGAGCAGCTGAAGGCGGCTGAGCGCCGGGCGAAGGGCGGCGCGGCGGGCCTGCTGGACGACGTGCCCGTGGGCCTGCCCGCCCTCACCCGCGCGGTGAAGCTGTCCCGGCGCGCGGCCGGCGTGGGCTTCGTCTGGCCGTCCGCCACGGAAGTGCTCGCGAAGCTCGACGAGGAGGTCGAGGAGCTCAAGGCCGAGGTCGCCGCCGGCGATGTCGAGAAGGCCCGCCAGGAAATGGGCGACGTGCTGTTCGTCGTCGCCAACCTCGCGCGTGCTCTGGATGTCGACCCGGAGGACGCCTTGCGAACGACCAATGCCAAGTTCATCCGCCGTTTCCGTTACATAGAGCAGAAACTTGCGGAGCGCGGCCGCTCGCCCGAGGGCTCGGACCTGCCGGAGATGGACGCGCTGTGGGACGAAGCGAAGGCGGCGGAGAAGGGCTGACGGACCCAGTTCCTCCCTCGCAAGGGGGAGGTGGCCCAGAGGGCCGGAGGGGGTTTCATCCGCTGATGCCGGGGCGGAAACCCCCTCACCCGCTTCGCGGGAGCTCCCCCAATGGGGGAGCAACTCGAGTTCAAGGCCCCCGCACCTCGGCCTTGGGGAACAGCTGCTCGAACTGGCCGAGCGCCTGGGCCGTCAGGCTCACTTGCAGCCGCACCGCGCCGTCGTCGGCGGTCTCGCGCTCGATCACCCGGCCGTTGCGGTAGAGCCAGGCGATGGCCGCGCCCTCCCCCGCCGGCGCGACCACCGCGACCGGCGGCGCCTCGTCGACCAGGGCCGAGACCGCGCGCAGCAGGGCCTCGCAGCCTTCCCCGGTCACCGCCGAGACCAGGATCGCCGGCGGATGCGCCCGGCGGGCCTCGCCCTCGGCGGAGGCCCGCGCCTCCTCATCCAGCAGGTCGAGCTTGTTCCACACCTCCAGGATGCGGCGCTCGTCCATGTCGATCTCGAGCCGGGCCAGCACCTCGCGCACGTCCTGCGCCTGCGCCGCGCTCTCGTCGCTCGCGATGTCGCGCACGTGCAGGATCACGTCGGCCTCGCGCACCTCCTCCAGGGTCGCGCGGAACGCTTCGACCAGTTCGTGTGGCAGGTCGGAGATGAAACCCACCGTGTCCGACAGGATGGCCGGCCGTCCGTCCGGCAGCTTCAGCGCCCTGAGCGTCGGATCGAGGGTGGCGAACAGCATGTCCTCGGCCACCACCTCGGCCTCGGTCAGGCGGTTGAACAGCGTCGACTTGCCGGCGTTGGTGTAGCCGACCAGCGCCACCGACGGGAACGGCACGCGCCGTCGCGCAGAGCGCTGCAGGGTGCGCGTGCGGCGCACCTCCACCAGCTCCCGCTTCAGCTTGGCGATCCGGCTCGCCAGCAACCGACGGTCGGTCTCGATCTGCGTCTCGCCGGGGCCGCCCATCACCCCGAAGCCGCCCCGCTGGCGTTCCAGGTGGGTCCAGGTCCTGACCAGGCGCGAGCGCTCGTAGGTCAGGCGGGCGAGCTCGACCTGCAGCCGGCCCTCCCGCGTCCGCGCCCGCCGGGCGAAGATCTCCAGGATCAGCCCCGTGCGGTCGATCACCTTGCAGTCCCACGCCCGCTCCAGGTTGCGCTGCTGCACGGGCGAGAGCGCATCGTCCACCACGGCGACGTCGGCCGAGACCGCGACGATCAGGCGGCCGATCTCTTCGACCTTTCCCTTGCCGAACAGGGTGGCGGGCGCGAGCCGGCGCAGGGGCGCGATGAGGCCGTCGCGCACCTCCAGGTCGAGCGCCTCGGCGAGCCCGATCGCCTCCTCCAGGCGCGCTTCCGCGTCCCGGGCATGGCCACGGCCCTCCCGATCCGGATGGAGGACGACGGCGCCCTGGACCGGCGCTTCGCGATCGATGGATTTCGAGCTCAATCGGACTCGTCTTCAACCGGCTCGTAGAGCTGCACGGGCTGGGCCGGCATGATGGTGGAGATGGCGTGCTTGTAGACGAGCTGGGATTGCCCGTCCCTGCGCAGCAGAACGCAGAAGTTGTCGAACCAGCTCACGACGCCCTGCAGCTTCACCCCGTTCACGAGGAAGATGGTGAGCGGCGTCTTGGATTTCCGCACGCTGTTCAGGAAGGTGTCCTGCAGGTTCTGCTTCTTGTCGTTCATCGGCTTGACCGCCTCTTTTCGTTGTCAACGAGCGGCCAGCCGCCGCCCACACACGCGACGGCCACGCTAGACCGGGACTTGCGACGGGCGCAATCGCGGGCGCCGCGGCGCGTGCGCCGCCAGAACCGTCCCTCCGGGCGGCGAGTCTCAGAGCGTCTTCAGGTAAGCGTTCCCGCCAAGTATCAATAGGCGCCAAGACGCGTCGGCTCCGGCCGCCGACACTCGCGAGCGACCCTTCAGACGGCTGTAGCCTTCGCGCGCTCGATATAGAGGCGCCGCAGCTTCAGCGCGAGCGGTCCGGGGCGCCCCTCCCCCACCGGCGTCCCGTCGACCGAGACCACCGGCAGCACCAGCGAGCCGGCCCCGGTGATGAAGGCCTCGCGTGCGGTCTTGGCGTCGTCGGGGGTGAAGGGCCGCTCGTCCAGGGCGAGGCCTTCCTCGGCGATCACCTCCATCAGCGTGCGCCGGGTGATGCCGCGCAGGATGTTGGCGTTGGTGTCGCGGGTGCGCAGCCGTCCGTCTCGATCGACGATCCAGGCGTTGGAGGAGGCGCCTTCGGTGACGAATCCGAGTTCGTCGACGAACCAGGCCTCGTAGGCGCCCGCCGCCCTCGCCTTCTGCTTGGCCAGCACATTGGGCAGCAGGGCCACCGTCTTGATGTCGCAGCGGCCCCAGCGGTTCTCCGGCGTGGTGACCACGCCCACGCCCTTGGCGGCCCGGGCTTCGGTGGCGGCGCGGTCGACGGCGCTCACCGTGATCACCATGGACGGGGCCACAGGGGCCTTCGGGAAGGCATGGTCGCGCGGCGCGACCCCGCGGCTGACCTGCAGGTAGGCGAGGCCTTCGCGCACGCGGTTGCGCCGCACCGCCTCCTTCAGCACCAGCGTCAGCGCCCGGCGGCTCATCGGCATCGGGATCGAGAGCTCGGAAAGGCTCCGCTCGAGGCGGACGAAGTGGCCCTCCGCGTCGGACAGCCGCCCGTCGAACAGCGCCCACACCTCATAGACCGCATCGGAGAGCTGGTAGCCGCGATCCTCGATGTGCACCATGGCTTCGCCGTGCGGCGCGAAACGGCCGTTCACATAGGCGACGCGGCCCATCAGTCCCCCCGCTCCTCCCGGCGAAGGCCGGGACCGAGATCGAAATCAACAGGCTTGACGGGACAGGCGCAGCGTTTCCCGAACGAAGGCTCCGCTTGCCGTCTGGGTCCCGGCTCTCGCCGGGATGCTCGGTCGGGGCCCATCAGCCGACCTCTTCCTCGACCTGCCGCGCGCCGGACAGGCCCAGCGACTTCAGCTTGCGGTGCAGGGCCGAGCGCTCCATGCCGATGAAGGCGGCGGTGCGCGAGATGTTCCCGGAGAAGCGAAGCATCTGGGCGTTCAGGTACTCCCGCTCGAACACCTCGCGCGCCTCGCGAAGCGGCAGCGAGATGATCCGCTCAGCCCCCAGGCTCGTCGCCTGGTCGCTGACCGTGGCTTCCGCCGGCAGCATGTCGGCGGTGATGGCGTCATCGCTCGAGCCCGCCGCCAGGATCAGGATGCGCTCCACGTTGTTGCGCAGCTGGCGCAGGTTGCCCGGCCAGGCGCGCACCTGCAGGGCGGCGATCGCGTCGTCCGCCAGCCGTCGTCTCGCGAGCCCGGACGCCTCGCAGATCCGCCCGATGAAGTAGTCGACGAGCTCGGGGATGTCCTCACGCCGCTCCGCCAGGCCCGGCACGTTGACCGGCACCACGTTCAGCCGATGGAACAGGTCCTCCCGGAAGCGTCCCGCCGCGATCTCCTCGCGCAGATCGCGCGAGGTGGACGAGATCACGCGCACGTCGACCTGCACGTCGGAGCCGCCGCCCACGCGCCGGAAGCGCTGTTCGACGAGCACGCGCAGGATGCGGCTCTGGGTCTCCCGCGGCATGTCGGCGACCTTGTCGAGGTAGAGCGTGCCGCCGTGGGCGCGCTCGAACACGCCGATCTTGGCCGGCCGGCCGCCGTCGCCTTCCTCACCGAACAGCTCGACGTCGATGCGCTCCGGCGTCATGCCGGCGGCCGAGAGCACGACGAACTCGCTGCGGGCGCGCGGCCCGGCGGCGTGGATCATCCGAGCCACCGTCTCCTTGCCGGCGCCGGCCGGTCCGGAGATCAGCACCCGGCTGTTGGCCGAGGCGAGCTTGGCCACGATATTGCGCAGCTGCTGGGCGGCCATGGACTTGCCGATCAGCCCCTCTGGCGTCAGCGCCTGGGTGCGCAGCCGCCGGTTCTCGCGGCGCAGGCTGGTGGCCTCCAGCGCCCGCTCCACGATGAGCAGCAGGCGGTCCGACTTGAACGGCTTCTCCAGGAAGTCGTAGGCGCCGCGCTTGATCGCGCTCACCGCCGTTTCGATGTTGCCGTGGCCGGAGATCATGATCACCGGCAGGTCGGGATCGAGCGCCTTGACCAGATCCAGCAGCTCCAGCCCGTCCATGCCGCCGCCCGCCATCCAGATGTCGAGCACCAGCAGCGCCGGCTTGCGGGCCCGGACGGCGGCCAGCGCCGATTCCGAATCCGTCGCGGTGCGGACCGCATAACCCTCGTCGGAGAGGATCCCGGCCACCAGGTCGCGGATGTCGGCCTCGTCGTCGACCACCAGAACGTCAGACGCCATTTCTCACCTTCACGCCGTCGTCGCCTTTGCCGGGGCGGTCTGCGGGCGGACCCGCGCCGCGGGGGGAAGCCTCAGGATGGCCAGCGCGCCGCGTCCCTCGCGCGCATCGGTGAGCTCGATCTCGCCCCCATGGTCTTCCAGGATTCGCTTGACGATGGCGAGGCCTAGGCCGGTGCCCTTCTCGCGCGTCGTCACATAGGGCTCCGTCAGCCGGTCGCGGTCCTTCGACGGCAGCCCCACGCCATTGTCCTCAACCTCGAACACCACTCCGCTGTCGTCGGCGGCGAGTCGGGCGCGAATGCGGCCCGGCAGACGGGGCTCGACGGCCTGGCGGGCGCCCACGGCTTCGGCGGCGTTCTTCAGCACGTTGCCCAGCGCCTGGGCGAGCATCCGCTCGTCGGCCAGCACCGCCGCGTGCGGCGGGGACTCCTCCAGCTCGACGGCGATGTCCGGGCTCGCCACCCGCTGGGCGAACACCGCCTGGCGCAGGAGCTCCGCGGCGTCGTGCTCGGCGAACTTCGGCGCCGGCATGCGCGCGAAGGCGGAGAACTCGTCGACCATCCGGCCGATGTCGCCCACCTGACGCACGATGGTGTCGGTGCAGCGGTCGAAGGTCTCGATCTCGCCGGCCGGCACGTTGCGGCGGAACTTCTTGCGCAGCCGCTCGGCCGAGAGCTGGATCGGGGTCAGCGGGTTCTTGATCTCGTGGGCGATGCGGCGGGCGACGTCGCGCCAGGCGGCGTTGCGCTGCGCCGCCACCAGCCGGGTGATGTCGTCGAAAGTCAGCACCAGGCCGCCCTCGCTGCGGCTCGCCCGGAGCCTCAGGCGGCGGGTCTCGCGGCCACGCACCACATCCACCTCGGCCTCGCCCGCGCCCGCCCGGCCCGCCGTCTCCAGGACTTCCGCGAACTCCGGCGCCACCTCGGAGAGCTTGCGGCCGCGGCCGTGGTCGCCCGGCAGCGCCAGCAAGCCCACGGCCTGGCGGTTGGCCGCCGAGATGCGGCCACGCGCGTCCAGCCCGATGACGCCGGCGCTCACCCCGGCCAGCACCGTCTCGATGAACTGGCGCCGCTCTTCGGCCTCCAGGCTGGCGCGCCGCAGTGCTTCCTGCTGTACCTGAAGATCGTTCGTCATGCTATTGAATGCACGCGACAAGACGGCGATCTCCTCCGGGTCTCTGTCGGCGTCGACGCGGGCGCTGAGGTCGCCGCCGGCGATGCGTCCCGCCGCCTGCACCAGCCTGGCCACCGGCCCCGAGATCGCGTTGGCGGACCACAGCCCGAGCCATACGGCGGCGACCAGCACCAGCAGCGCGGTTTCAGCGTAGGAGAGCGCGAAGATCGTCTGGATCCGTTCGCGGTTCTGCGCCGCCTCGCGATAGGAGACGAGCGAGGCTTCCGCATCGCGCAGGTGATTGAGGATGCCCTTCTCCAGCGGGCGGACCACGTAGAGGTAGGCGTCGGGATAGCCGCGCAGGCGGTAGACCGCCCGCATCAGATCGGTGGAATCGAACGCCGGCACCGAGATGTCGCCCTCGTCGGCGGCCTTGAAGCTGGATTCCGGGGGCACCACGAAGGATGGCGCATCGGCCGTCTCGGCCCGCGCCAGCACGCGGCCCTGCCGGTCGATCAGATAGGCGGCCGGAAAGGCGTGATAGGAGGCCAGGACGGCCAGGTAGTGGCTGAACGCGATCGGGCTGGTCTGCAGGCTGCCCGCCTCGCGGTTCAGGTCCGCGGACATCAGGGTGACGTGGTCGCCGATGTAGCGCTTCTGGTCCTCCACGTAGGAGCGGGCGACGGTCGCCGAATTCTCCACCACCGTCTGAACACGCTGGCTGAACCAGTTCTCGACGCCGCGGCTGACCAGGACTCCGTAGAACAGGGCCACGACGATCGCCGGCGCGAGCGCGGCGAACGCGAACAGCGTGACGAACCGCAGGTGCAGACGTGCGCCTGGATCGCGGTCGCGGGCCCGCAACAGGGTGGCGAACCGCAGGGCGACCATGGTGGTCAGCATCAGGATCAGGATCAGATTGACGCTGAGGACGGTCAGGATCGGCTGGCTGGCGGGGCCCAGGGGCCCTGTTTCGGGCGGCGAGGCGGCGAGCAGGATGGCGAGGCCCGTCAGGCCCGCCGCAAGGCCGTAGGCGCAGCCCAGGAGGACGCGCGATTGCATCAGGCGCTGCACGCGCTCCACGGCGGAAGGACCGCCGGGAATCTGCTGGGTGAGCAAGGCCATGAAGCGCGGAGCCTAAGGGACTGTGCTCCAAACTCAACAGCGATGTTGCAGGATGGCGTCAGCGGCGCCCGCGACTGATTTCCACGCCCAGGTCGGAGATCTTCTTGCGCAGCGTGTTGCGGTTGAGCCCCAGGATCTCGGCGGCGCGCACCTGGTTGCCGCGCGTCGCCTGCAGCGTGAGCCGGATCAGCGGCCGCTCCACCTCCTCCAGCACCCGGTCATAGAGTCCCGGCGGCGGGGTTCCGTCCGCCTGGTCGGCGAAGTAGCTGGCCAGATTGCGCTCAACCAGCTCGGCGAGCGTGGCGGGTCCGTTGGCGCGGCCGGCCGCCGCAGGCTGCAGGTCCTCGAGCTCGCGCTCGACGATCCGTGCGGTGATCAGCTCCTCGCCATAGAGCGCGCAGATCCGGCGGACCAGATTCTCCAGTTCCCGCACGTTGCCGGGCCAGGGGTGCAGCTTCAGCCGCTCCAGCGCGCCCGCGTCGATGGTCTTGGCGGGCAGCCCTTCGCGGTTGGCTCTGAGCAGGAAGGCGCGGGCGAGGTCGGGGATGTCCTCGGTACGGTCGCGCAGCGGCGGCAGGCGGAGCGGCGCGACATTGAGGCGGAAGAACAGGTCCCCGCGGAACAGGCCCTGGTGGATCAGCCCCCGAAGGTCGCGATTGGTGGCGGCGATGATCCGCGCGTTGGGTCGGCGATTGGTCTTCGGGTTGATCGCCGGCTCAGAGCCATCGATCACCCGCAGGAGCCGCGTCTGGGCGTCGAGCGGCATGTCGCCGATCTCGTCGAGGAACAGGGTTCCGCCGTCGGCCTCGACCAGCTTGCCGACCGCCCCGTCGTCCTTGCCGAACAGCTCCGCCTCGACGCGCTCGCGCGGCACGGCGGCGAGGTTGATCACCACGAAGCGGCCGTCGCGGCGGCGGCCCATGTCGTGCAGGGCGCGGGCGACCAGCTCCTTGCCCGTTCCGGATTCTCCGGTGATCAGCACCGTCAGGTCGGCCCCGACCAGGCGGGCGACGGTGCGATAGACCTCCTGCATGGGCGCCGAGCGGCCGATCAGGGGCAGACGGTCGTCGCGGACCGCACGGGCCTGGGCTTTCGCCGCCTCCGGGTCCGCGGGCCTGGCGAGGGCGCGGCGCGCCGCCGAGGTCATGTCGTCGAGGTCGAAGGGCTTGGGCACGTATTCGAAGGCGCCGACCTCGGCGGCGTTCACCGCGGTGATCAGGTTGTTCTGGGCGCTCATCACGATGACCGGCAGCTTCGGCCGCTGCTTTCGGATGCGCGGCAGCACGTTGAACACGTTCTCGTCCGGCATCACCACGTCGGTGACCACCAGGTCCCCCTCCCCGTCCGACACCCACTTCAGCAATGTGGCGGCGTTGCCGGTGGCGCGCACCTGATAGCCCAGCCGTGTGAAGGCCTGGGAGAGCACCAGCCGGATCGAGGCGTCGTCGTCGGCGATCAGGATCTTCTTGGCGGCCGCGGTCATGGCGTCAGAGGTCCTTCTCGGCGGCGATCGGCAGCAGCACCCGGAACGTGGTCCGCCCGGCTTCGGATTCGAAGTCGATGAGGCCGCCGTGGGCCGCCGCGAGCTTGGCGACCAGCGCCAGGCCCAGCCCGGCGCCGCTGGGCTTGGAGGTCACGAACGGCTGGAACAGATGCTCGCGCAGGTGCGCCGGCACGCCCGGCCCGTTGTCCTGGATGCGCACCTCGAGCGGGGCGCCGCGCAGGGACTGGCCGCGCGCGGAGCGGACGCGCACGCCGTGTCGATAAGCGGTGTGGATGGTGATCTCGCCGCGGCCGTCGCCGCGCGCGTGGGCCGCCTCGGCGGCGTTCTTCACCAGGTTCAGGAAGATCTGGATCAGCTGGTCCTCGTCGCCCCAGACCGGCGGCAGGGAGGGATCGTACTGCTCGCGCAGGATCAGGCCGTCGGCGACGCCGTTGGCGGCCAGCGCGCGCACGCGGTCCAGCACCTGATGGATATTGACCGCGGCGAGGGCCGGCAGGACGTCCTCGGAGAAGGCCTCCATCCGGTCGACCAGGCGGGCCACCCGATCGGTCTCGTCGACGATCAGCTGGGCGAGCGGGACGTCTTCGGCCTTGACGCCCGACTTCAAGAGCTG
>Ga0308174_10000807_pt1 | contig 13822 bp, 13 predicted proteins | sample PhyPR2_FD_203894 | JGI IMG/M metagenome (GOLD analysis project Ga0308174, IMG submission 203894) | Soil microbial communities from UC Gill Tract Community Farm, Albany, California, United States - DLSLS.P.R2 | ecosystem: Environmental > Terrestrial > Soil > Agricultural land | place: USA...
ACTCGCGGCGGCGCGCGTCTCGGAGGCGCGCTGGCTTCGCCACGTCAGCGCCGGCGAGAACGTCGGCGCGCTCGAGGGCGTGCCGACGATGATCAAGGAGAACATCGCCACCGCCGGCACGCCGCTGCCGCTCGGCACCGCGGCGACCGAGATGGTTGCAGCGCAGCGCGACGCGCCGCCCGCGGCGCGCTTGCGCGAGGCTGGCGCCGTCGTGCTCGGCAAGACGACGATGCCGGACTACGGGATGCTGTCGTCGGGGCTGTCGAGCTTCCACGGCCTGACGCGAAACCCCTGGGACCTGAGCAAGAACCCGGGCGGCAGCAGCTCGGGCGCGGCGGCCGGTGTCGCTGCCGGCTACGGGCCGCTCCACGTCGGCACCGACATCGGCGGGTCGGTGCGCCTGCCGGCCGGCTGGTGCGGCGTCTTCACCTTGAAGCCGAGCCTCGGTCGCATCCCGATCGACCCGCCGTACGCCGGCCGCGTCGCCGGCCCGATGACGCGCACCGTCGCCGACGCGGCGCTGATGATGGGCGTTCTCGCCCAGCCCGACGACCGCGACACGATGAGCCTGCCGGCGCAGTCGATCGACTGGCAGCGCCTCGAGCGCGACGTTGCCGGCCTGCGCATCGGCCTGATGATGGACGCCGGCGTCGGCCTGCCCGTCGATGGCGAGATCGCCGACGCGGTCGAGGCCGCGGCGAAGCAGTTCGAGGCCGCAGGCGCGCGCGTCGAGCGCATCGCGCCGTTCATGACGCGCGCCATGCTCGACGGCATGGACGACTTCTGGCGCATGCGCGCGTGGCTCGACATCTCGGCGCTGCGCGAGGAGCGGCGCGCGCGCATCCTGCCGTTCATCGTCGCCTGGGCGAAACGCGGCGCGGCGCTCTCGGGCGAGCGCGTCTTTCGCGGCTACAGCCAGATGGCGGCGATGCGCGAGGCTGCGGTCGCCGCCTGCCGGCCCTTCGACGTCGTCCTTTCGCCGACGTCGCCGATCGCGGCGTACGCCGCCGAGCTGCCGTCGCCGAGCAACGACCCGGAGCGCCCGTTCGAGCACATCGCCTTCACGGTCGCCTACAACATGAGCGAGCCGCCGGCGGCGAGCATCGACTGCGGCCGCACGGCTGCCGGCCTGCCGATCGGCCTGCAGATCGTCGGCCACCGCCACGACGATCTCGGCGTGCTCCAGGTGGCGCGCGCCTGGGAAGCGATGCGGCCGGCGCCGCCGCCGTGGCCCGAGCCGCCGGCACCCTGAGCGCGCGGGCGCAGCCATGACGCGGCGAGACGCGCGCGGCAATCCGGTCGCGACCGAGTCAGCGGCGGCGCTCGACGCCAGCGAGCGCGCGCTCTGGCGAATGATGTCGTTCTACGGCACGCCAATCGACGACCTCGACGCGGCGATCGCCGCCGATCCGGCGTGGCCGCTGCCGCGCCTGATGAAGGCGGGCTTCCTGCTCAGCCTCACCGAGCCGTCGCTGGCCGGCGCCGCCGGTGCCCTGCTCGACGAGGCCGGGTCGCTGCAGCGAGGCGACGAACGCGAGCGTGAGCACCTCGCGGCGCTGCGGCGCCTCGCTGCCGGCGACTGGCTCGGAGCCGGCGAACGCTGGCAAGGTGTCCTGCAACGTCATCCGCGCGACGCGCTCGCCTTGCAATGGCTGCACCTGCTCGACTTTTACCGCGGCGACTCGACACAGCTGCGCGGCCACGTCGAGTCGGTGTTGCCGGCGTGGCCGGACGACGATCCGCTCCAGCCTTACGTGCTCGCGCTGCACGCCTTCGGCCTCGAGGAATCGGGCCGCTATGCCGAGGCCGAGGCGACCGGCCGCCAAGCGCTTGCCGGCGCGGCGCGCGTGCCGTGGGCGATCCACGCCGTCGCCCATGTGATGGAGATGCAGGGTCGCCACGAGGAGGGCGCACTCTGGATGGGCGAATGGCGTTGCCACTGGGGCGCACGCGATGGCGACGCGAGCAACGACGAGCCGAACGGCTTTGCCGGCCACCTCGCCTGGCACGAGGCGCTGTTCGCGCTCGAGGGCCTCGACACGGCGAGAGCGCTGCGCATCTTCGACGACTACCTCGACCCGAGCCGGATCGAGATCACCCTGCAGCGCGTCGACGCCGCAGCGCTGCTCTGGCGCCTGCGCCTGCTCGACGTCGATGTCGGCGATCGCTGGCACGAGTTGATCGCCGGTTGGCCGCTCGACGCGGCGACGGCCGGCCACTCGGTGTTCAACGACGCGCACGCGGCGATGGCGCTGATCGGCGCAGGCGAGATGGCGCGCGCCCGGCAATGGGTCACGCTCTGCGTCGAAGCCGCGGCGCGCGGCACCGGCTGGACCTCCGCGCTTTCGCGCGACCTCGGGGCGCCGCTGCTACAGGGCCTGCTCGCGTTCGGCGAAGGGTACGTCGCGGTCGCTTGCGATTCGATCGCGCCGCTGCGCGCTCGCCTCGCCCGCATCGGCGGCAGTCATGCGCAACGAGATGTCGTCGATCAGACGTTGCTTGCCGCTTCGGCGCAGAGCGGCGACCCGGCTCTCGGTCGCGCGCTGCTCGCGGAGCGGCGCCGCGCCAAGGCCGCCACGCCGCTCACGGCGCACTGGCGCCATCGCCTCGCGGCCTGACGCGAACGCGGTCGACGGCGACTGCAAATCGTTACTTGAGTCACCTCCGCGGGAGCGCGGTTCCGTTCAAACTGGTTTCGCGACGAGCCCGGCCTCGGAGACTCGCGCTCGTGCTTCCGATTCGCTCGAAACGATCTCAGCAAAGGATTCCCATGCCTTCACTCCGCGCCCTCCTGATCGCCGCCGCCGTGCTCCCTTCGACCCCGCTCGCCCTCGCGCATGAGAAGGACACGACCAGCCCGTTCGACCCCACCGTCCAGGACCTGACGCTGCCGCACCAGGGGCCGCCAATGCTCGGCATCCACTGGTCGCGCGAGGACCATGCGAGCCACCAGGCGCGGCCGACGAAGAACCCGAACATGACGTACCACGGCGGCAAGATCATGCAGACGGCGGTGACGCAGACGATCTTCTGGGGCACGAGCTGGGCTGGCTATTCCGGCGACAAGATCTCGGGCCTGGACACCTGGTACGCCGGACACGACCGTTCCAACTACGCGACGACATCCGACGAGTACACCGGATCGAATGGCCAGGTAGGAGCGGCGACGACGCACCTCGGCCATCTGATGGACACGTCGGCAGCGAGCGGTGGCAACAACACCTCGGTGATCCTCGCCGAGGTCTGCAAGGTCGTGACAGCCCCCGACCCGAGCGGCAACGGCTACTACGCGGTGTACTCCGACGTGAAGCGGGGCGGCGCCCAGTACTGTGCGTATCACAGCGCCGGCACCTGTCACGGTGTCGCGGTTCAGTTTGCCTTCTTCTTCAACCTCGACGGCGACGCCGGTTGCGATCCGCAAGACAGTTCTCAGTTGCACTCGCAGGGGCTGGCAGCGCTCGCGAACGTGACGGCACACGAGCTCTCGGAGGCGCGCACCGACCCGGCATCGCCCGGCGCCTGGTACGACGGCTCCGGTGCCGAGAACGGTGACAAATGCGCGTGGACTTTCGGCGCACCGCTCGTGAAGCTCAGCAACGGCACGAAATGGAAGCTGCAGGGCGAGTGGTCCAACGCGGCGTACAACGCCGGAACCGGCTATCCGAACTCGTCGGGCCAAAAAGGATGTCTGTCCGGTCTCTGAGAAGCGCACCGATCGCTCTCGCCCTTTTCGCCCTGACGCTCGCCGCGTCGGCGCAGAGCCGATTGCCGCCCGGCGTCGACGGCAATCAAGGCGCCCCGGCGGCGTTGGCGACGCGAAGCGTCTCGCACTACCTCGAGCTCGAGCGCGCCCTCGCCGACGCGCTCCACGCGCGCCGTCGCGATGCCGTGCAGAAGATGCTGGCTCCGGACTTCGAGGCCCGCTCCGCCGAGTCGCTCGACGCTTCACCGGCGGCCGACTGGCTCGCCGAGCAGCTGCGTGCCGCGCCGGCGACGCACGTTCGCGACCTCGCCGTGCGCGAGTTCGGCGACGTTGCCGTCGTCAGCTTCTGGGCCGACAACGTCGCGCCCGGCGCGCGACGCTCGCCGCTCTACGTGATCGATGTCTGGCAGCAGCCGCAGCAAAGGCTCGCTTCCCGCTATGTGTCGCAGCCCGTGCACGCGCTGGCCGCGCCGGCGCGTCCGCGCGGACGCGAGTAGGCGAACGGCGGACGCCGTCGCCGCGTCACACCCAGGGTGCCGCCAGCCCTTCCGTCCCGAACGCCCGCTGCACCGCCGGCCGCGCCAGCAGGCGATCGAGCCAGGGCTTGACGTGCGGCAGGCTGCGCGCCGGTCGCGCGAAGCCGCGCGTCCATCGGCACAGCACGAACGCGTACGGATCGAGGATGCTGAAGCGGTCGCCCAGGAACCACGGTCCGCCGTGACGCGCGAGCTCGGCATCGATCTGCTCGAGCATGGCACCGACCTTGGTTTCGGCGAGCGCCTTGACGATCGCCGCGCCGGCGGCGTCAGCGGCCCAGCGCTCCGGATAGAAGTAGTTGGTGATCGCCGCCTGCAGGGTGTTCGTGCACCACACGATCCACTTGTAGGCATGGGCGCGCTCGACCGTGGCGAGCGCGGGCAGCAGCGCCGCGGCCGGATGCGTGTCGGCCAGGTGCAGGCAGATCGCGGCGGTTTCATAGAGGACGAGCGGGGTGCCGTCGGCGGCGGCGGAACCATCGTCGACGAGGACCGGGATCAGGCCGTTCGGGTTGAGCGCAAGGTACTCGGCCGACTTGTGCGCTGCCTGCTCGCGGTCGACATGCTTCAGCGTGAAAGGTGTGCCGATTTCCTCGAGGACGATGTGCACGATCAGGCTGGCATTGCCCGGGAAGTAGTGGAGTTGCAGCATCGCGGGCACGAGATCCGAGGAGCGTCTAGCGCTCGGGGGCACGCTCCAGGTAGCTCTGGAATACGCCGACGTGCACAAAGGCGGCGTCGGCAGATTTCGGCCACAGCTCGGCGGTGCTGAAGCGCACGTCGTAGGTCGGCTCGTCGTCGGCCGCGACGCCGTGCGCATGCGCGTCCGGAAACGGATATGGCGGCGATTCGGCGACGACGACGCCGATGCGGCCGCGGATGTAGGCCGGCATGCGCACGTGGCCGGCAACGTGATCGGCCTTGACGCGGACGCGGTCGCCGGCAACGAAGCGCTCGCGCGTCGGCGCGTTCCCGCGCCCGGGTGCGCTCGCCAGCGCGAGCGGGAAGGCGCCGTTGGCACGCCGCTCGAGCTCGTCGCGCGTGACCAGGCCCTTCTCGACGCACAGCGTCGCCAGGCTTGTCAACGAGCGCTCGTAGTAGCTTGCAGTCAGGTAATGGCGCGGCTCCATGCGCTCGATCGCATGGCGGTACTCGTCCATGTTGAAGACGCCGAGCCGGACCGCGAGCGAATAGAGGGCGTTGACGCGCTTCTCCCAGTCCTCGTGGAACGCCTTCGCTTCGGGCGAATGGCGAACCGCGCCGAAGCCCTGCGTGCCGCCGAGGTCGTGGATGCCGTCCATCGCGACGCGGCGCGCTACAGCCGCGCGACGCCGATCAGCGAATCGCGTGTGACGATCGCCGCGAGCTGCGCCTCGCTCCACCCTTCGCTGTGCGGCGGCCGCGCCGGCAGCACCATGTAACGCGTGTCGGCGGTCGTGTCCCACACCCTGACCTCGATCTCGGGCGGCAGGTCGAGCCCCATCTCGCGCAGCACGCTGCGTGACTCGCGCACGATGCGAGCGCGGTACTCGAGGTCCTTGTACCAGTCCGGCGGCAGGCCGATGATCGTGAACGCGGTGCACGAGCAGAGCGTGCAGCAGATGACGTTGTGGACCGTCGCCGTGTTCTCGAGGACGACGAGATGGCGGTGATGGCGCGGCATCTCGTAGCCGAGCTCGGCGACGGCGGCCTTGCCGTCGGCGAGCAGCCGCGCCTTGAACGCCGGGTCGGTCCACGCCCTGGCGACGACGCGCGCGCCGTTCTCCGGAACCCACTTCTCCTCGACCAGGTGGTCGGCCTGGACGATGAACTCGCCCGGGCGCATGCCGTGCTCGTCGAGCACCGACTGGATCGCGTCGACGCGCTGCTCGACGGAGGCGGCGGTTCGGGCGCCGGGGACGTTGGCTGCCATGGTGCGGCCAGTATAGGAATCCCGCGCCTCGGGCGCGACCCGAGGCGGACTTGCGCGCGTTCATGTCAAAGTGCCGCGACGTCGTCTTCGCCGCCATGAAGGAGTTCCCGTGATCGAACGTCACCTCGATATCGCGACCGCTGACGGCGCGATGAACAGCTTCGTCGTCCACCCCGAGGAGGGCGGGCCGTTCCCGGTCGTCCTGTTCTTCATGGACGCGCCCGGCAAGCGGGAGGAGCTGCACGACATGGCGCGCCGGATCGCCACGGTCGGCTACTTCGTCGTCCTGCCCAACCTCTACTACCGGCGCAGCCGCGACTACTTCCTGAAGGAGCGCACGGAGGCCGGCATGGCCGAGATGTTCGCGCACATGGCGACGCTCGACCGCACCACGACCGACCGCGACACCAAGGCGCTGCTTGCCTTCGTCGATGCCGATCCGGCTGCCGACGGCAAGCGCATCGGCGCCGTCGGCTACTGCATGAGCGGGCCGATCGTGATGTGGGCGGCGGCCGATTTCCCCGATCGGCTCGCCTGCATCGCCTCGATCCACGGCGCCAACATGGCGACCGACAAGGCCGACTCGCCGCACCGCATGGCGCCGAAGATCCGCTGCGAGAGCTACTTCGCATGCGCCGAAATCGACAAGTGGGCGCCGCCCGCCGACATCGACAAGCTCGCCGCATCGTTGCGCGATGCGCGTACGCCGCACCGCATCGAGTGGTACCCGGGCGCCGAGCACGGCTTCGTCTTCCCGAACCGGGTCGGCGTCTACCACCGCGATGCCGCCGAGCGGCACTACGAGCGCCTCTTCGCGCTGTTCGATCGCACCCTTCGGTGGGCGCGGAATTGACGCTGCCATGGGCCGTCCGGGTGCTAGAACAGTGCTCTCATCCACTTCCCGCAGGAGCCCGCGATGACCGGGTTGAAGCCCGCTGCCGAGCTTGCCGCCGCCGCGAGCAAGCCCTACCCCAACGACAGCGACGAATACCGGCGCGCGCGCACGGCGCTGCTCGCCGAGGAGGTCGAGCTCAGGCGCCACATCGAGCGCGTCGCGGCGCAGCGCCGCGCCCTGCCGCTCGGCGGCGAGGCGCGCGACTGCTCGTTCAAGGACGAGAACGGCAAGACGGTGAAGCTCGCCGACCTGTTCGGCCGGCACGACACGCTCGTCACCTACTTCTGGATGTTCGGCCCGCAGCGCGAGCGGCCGTGCCCGATGTGCACTGCGTTCTTGGGCGCGATCGACGTCCCTTCGCACGACATCTCGCAGCGGATCGCCATCGCCGCGATCGGCCGCTCGCCGGTCGAGCGCCAGCTCGCGTTCGCGCGCGAGCGCGGCTGGAAGCACCTCAAGTTCTACGCCACCGTCGGCGACGACTTCGCGCGCGACTACCGCGGCCTCGCGCCCGACGGCAGCGAGTGGCCGGCGCTCGACGTCTGGGTCAAGCGCGACGGCAAGGTCTTCCACTTCTGGGGCTCCGAGCTCGGCGGCACCGGCGATCCCGGACAGGATCCGCGCGGCGCACCGGACCCGACGCCGCTCTGGAACATCCTGGACCTCACGCCGGGCGGCCGCGGCGTCGACTGGTACCCCAAGCTCGACTATCCGGCTCCCGGCTGAGGCAGCGTTGGTCGAGCCGCGATCGCCGAGGAGGTTGGCCATGAACGAACACGCAGCGCAGGACGTGAAGGCGGTCCGACCGGAGCGCGAGGTGCTGACCAAGCAGCGCCTGCCCTACTTCGTCGGCATCTCCGGCGAGACGGTCGGGGCGTGCGGCCTGTCGATGCACCTGGTCGTCATCCCGCCGGGCGCGAAGGCCGATCCGCACTCGCACCGCGGCTACGAGACCGGCATCTACGTGCTCGAGGGCCGCGTCGAGACCCGCTACGGCGCGCGGCTCGAGTCGAGCGTGGTCAGCGAGGCGGGCGACTTTCTCTTCATTCCGCCCGGCGTGCCGCACGAGGCGATCAACCTCAGCGCCAGCGAGCCGGCGCGCGCGATCGTCTCGCGCAACGACCCGGCCGAGCAGGACAACGTCGTTCCCTACGAGGCCGACGCCAGCCCCTGACGACGCCCGCTAGCGGCGCGCCGCGGCGGAGCGATCGCCCACGGCGCCGGCGCGCTCCTGCGAGCGGCGATCCGGATCGTCTTCCTGGTGCTCGAGGTACAGGCCCATGCGGCGCACATGCGCGTCCCACTGGGCGCGCGACCGCTCGTAGTCGCGCGCGCCGGCCTCGCCGTCGCTGCGAGTGGCGATGCCGGCCTCGGCAAGCCTTCGGCAGGCGCGCCGGTACTGCTCGCGCCAGTGCGGCTGCGGTCCTTCGTCGACGACATCGCGCTCCATGCGACGCGGCAGGAACGTGCTCGCGAGCGTCTCGACCAGCAGCATCGTCGCGCGCTGCAGCTGCGCCACCGAGCCGGACTCCTTGACGCTGGCGTAGCGCTCGTCGTCGAGGCACGCCTGCAGGTGCGACACGGTGTCGAGCGCGAGGCGCAGGCAGCGCACGAGGCTGTGCTGGGCCGTGCCGGTGTGGAAGAAGAAGAGCAGCGGATAGAAGTGGTGCGCTTCCTTGACCGAGACCATTCGCGTCGCCAGGTCTCCCAGCACCGTCTGCCCGGCGGCGAAGTCGCCGCGTGGCCCGAGCGACGCGACGACCTCCTCGGCGTCACCCGTCTCGCGCGACAGCAGCTCGAGGCTGAGCGCGAGCGAGTTGCGCGTGCGCAAGCCGTTGTAGACCGGCATCACGTAGCTGACGACGAGCGCGACGATCAGCGCACCGATCACGGAGTCGATCAGGTAGAGCACCCGCATGCCGCCGCTCTTCGGCACCAGGTCGCCGGCGCTGCCGAGCGACAGGCTGGCGGCGCCGGCGAGAAGCGCGGCGACGAAGTCGGTCGGCGTCTCGCCATTGGACGCGACGATCGAATCGCCGAGGTGCGGATGGATGAGCAGGGCGGCGCCGACGACGAGCGACGCGACCCAGAGCACGAGCACCACCAGCACCGACAGCGGCCCGGCCAGTGTGAGCAGGCCGCGGCCGTGGCGACCGAAGACGGGCGCGACACGGCGCAGCAGCCACCAGATCGTTCGCGCGACGAAGACGCTGCCGACGCCGGCGCCGAAGCGCGACAAGCCGCGCTGGCCGATCCTCGAGTACAGGATGGTGAGCAGCATGTCGAACATCGCTGCGGCGATGACCGCGGCGCCGAGCCAGGCTTCGACGGTTCCCATGCGATGAGGTGACGGCCGGCCCGCGAGGGCCGTCGCTTGCGACGGCAGGACTCATGCCCGCGCGTCGCGAGAGGGCGTGCGGGCACGTCGTGCGCAGCGTCACCTCAGGCTCACCGTCGCCCGCTTCCACGACGGGTCCTGCCAGCGCTGGAACGCGCCGAGCAGGCTCGGGTCGGCCGCCTGCCGCTCGGTGCGCAGACCGTCGAGGCGGACGAGTTCGAAGCTGCGCTTGTAGCGACCTTCGCCGCGCGCTTCGCGCGCGACCAGCACCTGCTGGCCGCCCGGCACCCAGCCGGCGAACTCGGCGAAGCCGATGCCGGGCGCGGTCGTCGCCGGCGGCAGCACGCCGACGCTCCAGCCGTCCTTCGACTTGCGAAAGACCCAGAGCTCGCGCCACGCCTCCATCGGCTGCACCGCGACGGCGAGCGCGTTGCCTTCGCGGTTCTTGGTCGCTGACGCGATCCAGACGATGCCGTAGGTGCAACGACGCACGAGCGGCGCGCTCGCGTCGTGCTTCGCCTCGACGAGGAGGACGCAGGTCTGGCCGGGCTCGCCCGGCGTCGTCGCCAGCGACACCGCGCCGGCGCCCAGACGCGGCGCGGCGCTCGAGTCGGCCGCCCAGCGCGACGCGTTGACGCGGATCGCGGCGGAGTCGAAGCCGGCCTGGTCGTCGTCGGTCAGCTCGCTCTTGTCGATCGCAGCGAGCTCGTCGAGGGCGCGCTCGGCGGCGCCCGCGGCGGTCGCCTCGGTGTCGACCGCGCCGCCGAGGCGCGCGCGTCGGAACGCGATCGCGCTCCACAGCCCGGCGCGGCGCATGGCGACGCGGTTCTTCAGGTACGCCGGCAGCTTCGCGGTGTCGACGCGGTCGAGGACGGCGACGCGCCATTCGTCGAGGGCGGCGCGGTCGTGCACCGACAGCGCCGGGTCGACGCACTCCGGCCGGGTCAGCGCGAGGACGGCACGCGCCTGCTGCAGCGGCTCGGCCTGGCGCGCGAGGATGCGCCGGAAGGCGTCGCCGTCGTAGCAGATCTGCATCCTGCCGTCGCGCTCGAAGCTCGCGAAGTGGACGCCGTAGCGGCTCGCGACCTCGAGGTGGGCGGCAAGCGCTGCTTCGGCCGCCTTGCTCGGCGCGTTGCCGGCCGACACCCGCTGCGCAAGCCGGTCGCCGAAGGTGCCGAGCGCATCGAACGCCTCGACGCCGCCCGCGCCGCGCAGCGCTTCGGCCGGCGCGGCCTGCAGGTAGGCGGCGGTCAGGCCGATGCCGAGCGCCTCGCTGCCCGACGACTGGCGCGTGAAGCTGATCAGCGTCAGCAGCGACGGCGCATCGGTGGCGCCGAGGCGGCTGCGGTGGACCTGGCTGGCGCGAACGAAGCCGCCGCGCTCGCGCACGTGGTCCCAGACCTGGAGGTAGTCGAGGCGCTCGCCGCGCACCTCGAGCGCTTCGCCCTGCCAGAGCACGGCCTGCTGCGCTGCCGAGTCGCGCGGTGCAGCCCGCAGCGCGGTCTGGTCGCGCAGGACGATGGCCATCGTCGGCGCGGTTGCGCCCGTCGCACCCGCGGCGACGGAAGGTGCGGTCGTCGCATCGGGTCTCGCAACGGCCGCCAACGTCGTGCCGGCCGCAACCGTGACCGCAGTCGTCGCCCCGACCCGGTCGAGGCTGCCGACGTCGTGTCCGCTCGCGGTGGCGACGGACGCCGCCGCGCCGGCGGCCGTCGCCAGCGCCGCGGCGAGGGCAGCGATCAGCACCGTCGCGCCGGTGCGGACGACGTCGCGCATCGTGCAGGCGGTGCTCACGGCGCCTCCTTCTCGTCGCCGGCGGCAGCGTGCTGCTCGGCGTCGTCGCTGGTGGTTGCCGACGCGGTGCGCTTCGCGTTGCCGAGCAGGCCGGCGCCGATGAAGCTGCCGTCGGTACCGGGCGCGGCGATGATCACCTGCACCTTGTCGGAGAGCTTGTCGGCCATCGTCTTCTGGATCAGCAGCGGGTGGCGCGTGATGAGCGCGCCTTCGCGGCCCATCTGCTCGGCGTTCGACTTGCCGACCTTGTCGAGGCGATAGACCTCGGCGTCGGCGAGCTTCTGGCGCGCCTCGGCCTCGCCGTTGGCCTCGATGCGGCGCGCCTGCGCGCTCGCCTCGGCGGCCTTGATGCGCGTCACCTTCATCGCCTCGGCCTCGAGCTGGCGCTGCTCGATCTGGCGCTGCTTGAACGGCAGCACGTGCTTCATCGCCTCTTCCTGGCCCTTGGCGGCGATCACCTGCTCGCGCGCGGCGGCCTCGGCGCCGATCTCGCGGCGAACCTTCTCGGACTGCGCCGTCAGCTCGGTCTCCCGGACCTGCTTCTCCTTCAGGTCGAGCGTGTACTTCATCTTCTCGCCGGCGAGCTCCTCGGCGAGCAGGCTTTCCATGCCGCGCCGGTAATCGGCGGGCAGGTCGATCTTGCCGATCTGCACGTGGCGCAGGACGACGCCGTCGGCGGCGAGCTTGGGCTTCAGCTCGTTCTCGACCGCGGCCTGGATCTCGCTGCGCTTGGTCGAGAAGATCTCGCGCACCGTGTAGCGCGCGAACACCTTGTAGATGACGCCTTGCGCCGCCGGCTCGACGATCTCGCCGCCGACGTTGTCGGGCAGGCTCTTCGCGAGCGCGGCGACCTTGAGCGGATCGATGGCGTAGCGCACCGTGAGGTCGGCGCCGAGCGAAAGGCCCTCGACCGACTGCAGCGGCGCGGGGCCGTCGGCGCGGCTCATCTGCGCTGCGCGCCAGCTCTGGTCGCGCAGCGAGAAGACTCGCATCTGCTGCAGGCCGGGCAGCACGAAGACGCTGCCCTCGTTCCACTCGCTGACCGCGCCGGTGAGGTGGTTGATCCGGACGCCGACTTCGCCGCGACCGACGCCCTGCACGGGCGGGTGCATGACGAGGGCGACCGCCGACAGCACGGCGATCGCGCCGACGGTGAACGGCAGCGCCGCCCGGCGCAGGTTGAATCCGCCGCCGTTGCCGACGGCGACCGTCTCGTAGCGACTCTGGTAGTCGTCGGCTTCGTCGCCCGTCGTCCGCTTACCGTGCCGCGCCAACCGCGCGCGGACCGAATCGAGCCAGGCCTTGATTCGCTGCTGCCACATGATCCTTCTCCTCGTCGCGGCACGATCGCCGCGGTGACGTCACTGTCGCGGCCGAGCGCGGAGCGGCGATGAAGGAAAGAAGAAGGCGTCGTGGCGGGGCGATGAAGAGGCGCCGCTCGTGCCGGCGCGAGCGCCGTTGGTCGCGGCGTCGCTTGTTAGCCGCGTGCGGCGCGCGCCGCGGCGATGCAGTCGAGCAGCACCTTCGTGTCGCCGACCTGGTTGGCGAGGAGGAGGACGAGGCGCGCATCGAGGTCGGCGCTCTCGGCGTCGGAGAGGCCTTCGTGCGCTGCCACCCAGGCCTCGTAGAAGCCGTCCGGGTCGGCCATGTTCGGCTCGGTCTTCATGCGTTCTCGCCGAGCGAGAGGGCGCGCCGCAACGCCGCCTCGATCGCGGCCGGCGTCGCCGCTTCGAGCTGCGCGGCGACGTAGGCGTCGGGACGGACGAGGACGAAGCTGCCGGCGCTGGCGCCCAGGTGGCGAGCCAGCCCGCCGCCCGGATCGACGGCGCGCACGGCGAGCGGCCAGCGCACGGCGAGCGCGTCGTTGAGGGCCGCTGCCTCTTCGCGACGGGCGCCGGACCACAGGCCGAGGAAGCGCGTGCCGTGGCCGAGCAGGTGCATCAGCGTCGTGCCGTCGATGGCGACGTTCTGCACGGAGCGAGCGCCGTCGGGCGCCCACGGCGACGGCGGGTAGGCGTTGGCCTGCGCCATCCGGCCGGTGTTGGCGAGCCGGCGCGCGAAGTCGTGCGTGCGCGCGAGCGCGACCACGGCGCGGCGCAGGCGGTGCTCGGCGGCGCTGCGCGGCGCCAGGAAGCGCGCCGTGCGGCTCGTCACGCGCAGGTTCTCGGCGGCTGCCGCATGGCGCTCATGGTGGTAGCTGTCGATCAAGGCCTCGCCGGCCCGGCCCTGGACGACGAGCGCGAGCTTCCAGCCGAGGTTGGCGGCGTCCTGGATGCCGTTGTTGCCGCCGCGCGCACCGAACGGGCAGACGACGTGCGCGGCGTCGCCGATGAAGATCGTGCGGCCGACGCGAAAGGTGTCGAGCAGGTGGTCGCGGTACTGGTACGGGCCGATCCAGACGAACTCGAACTCGACGTCGGCGCCAAGCTGCTCGCGCAGCCGCGCACCGGCGACTTCCGGACGGCTGATCGACTCCGGGTCGGCGCGCTCGTCCATCTGGTAGTCGAGGCGCCAGACCGCGTCGGCCATCAGGTGCTGCCAGACTGCGCGGCCTTCGTTGAAGGGCGCGTCGATCCAGGTCCAGCGCTCGACCGCGAACGGCTTCTTGAAGCGAACGTCGCTGATGCACCAGCGATCAGTGTGG
>Ga0308174_10000808_pt1 | contig 13820 bp, 13 predicted proteins | sample PhyPR2_FD_203894 | JGI IMG/M metagenome (GOLD analysis project Ga0308174, IMG submission 203894) | Soil microbial communities from UC Gill Tract Community Farm, Albany, California, United States - DLSLS.P.R2 | ecosystem: Environmental > Terrestrial > Soil > Agricultural land | place: USA...
GCTCGGCCTATGCGATTACTGCAATCCAACGCTATGGAGCCGCGCGCGGGGGCTGGATGGCTCTCAAACGCATCGGCCGCTGCCATCCGTGGGGCGGTCAAGGCTACGACCCGGTTCCGTGAAGAGGATCGAACCTAAGTGAACGACAGCAAGAACCTGATCCTCGCCGTGGTGCTGAGCGCGCTCGTGCTGCTCGGCTGGACCTGGGCTGCGAACAAATATTTCCCTGCCTCCAATCCGCCGAGCACGAAGGTCGAGAATGGTCATCAGCAGCCCCTCCCACAGGCGCAGCCGACGGCCACGGCCCCGAAGGCAATGCAGAATCGCCAGCAAGTGCTGGCATCCACGCCGCGGGTGAAGATCGAGACGCCATCGCTGCAGGGTTCGATCAATCTCAAGGGTGCGCAGATCGATGACCTGCTGCTGGTGCGGCAAAAGCAGACCATTGCCAAGGACAGTCCCCCCGTGCGGCTGCTCTCGCCCCTCGGCGCCCCGGGCGCTTACATCGCGTCCTTTGGCTGGACAGCACAGGGTGGCGCCGCGCCGGACCTCAACACGGTGTGGACTGCGGACAGCCCGGCTCTGACGCCAGTCCATCCCGTCACGCTCAGCACTCAGGCGGCCGACGGCAATCGCTATCAGATCAAGATTGCGGTGGACGACGACTATTTGTTCACGGTGCAGCAGAGCGTCATGAACGCGTCGGGCAAGCCGCTTACGGTCAGCCCCATCGGGCTGGTGAGCCGGGCGACGAAATCGGCCGACCCCGACACGTGGACCAACCAGGTCGGTCCTATCGGAGTGTTCGACGCGAAGGCCAATTACGACGTGAACTGGAAGGATCTGGACGAGGGCAAGACCGAAGCGTTCAACAACGTTCCGGGCTGGCTCGGCTTTACCGACAAATATTGGCTTACGGCACTAGCGCCAACCGGCCCGATGAACGGCGAGTTCCGGCGCAGCGCGAGCGGCGGGTATCAGGCGGATTACGCGCTTGCTCCGGCGTCCGTCGGACCCGGCCAGACCATGTCCTCGACGACGCGCTTTTTCGCCGGCGCGAAGGAAAAGCCCCTCCTCAACAAGTATGAAGAAGCCGGGATTCCGCGGTTCAGCTACGCGATCGACTGGGGCTGGTTCCACTGGTTCATGATCCCGATCTTCGACCTGCTGCTCTTTCTCTTCAAGACGCTCGGGAATTTCGGACTGGCGATCATCTGCCTGACGCTGATCGTGCGCGGGATCATGTTCCCGATCGCGCACAAGCAGTTCCAGTCGATGGCGGCGATGCGCAAGCTTCAGCCGAAAATGAAGGCGGTCCAGGAGAAGTACAAAGACGACAAGGCGCGGCAGCAGCAAGAGATCCTGAAGCTGTACCAGACGGAGAAGATCAATCCGGCGGCAGGCTGCCTTCCGATCCTGCTGCAGATCCCGGTCTTCTACGCGCTCTACAAGACGCTGCTGGTCAGCGTTGAGATGCGGCATCAGCCGTTCATCGGGTGGATCAGGGATCTGTCCGCGCCCGATCCGCTGTCGCCTTTCAACCTTTTCGGATACGCGCCCTGGACCCTCCCCGCGTTCCTCGCGATCGGCATTCTCCCGATCCTCGTCGGCGCGACACAGTGGATGTCGATGAAGTTGAACCCGCAGCCGATGGACCCGGCACAGGCACAGGTGTTCGCTATCATGCCATGGTTCCTGGTGTTCATCATGGCGCCGTTCGCCGCGGGCCTGCAGCTCTACTGGATCACGAACAACCTGCTGACGATCGCTCAGCAGTGGTTCCTGTACCGCAAGTACGGCCTGCACCTCTCGGACACGCACCCGGTCCACACATGAGCGAAGACGGGAGAGAAGAACTCGCGGAGCGCGCGCGCAAGCTGTTCGCGGGCCCGATCGAGTTCCTGAAGTCCGCGCCGGAGCTCAAATTCCTTCCCGACGCGGACGTGCCGGAGATCGCTTTCGCTGGCCGTTCCAATGTGGGGAAGAGTTCGCTGCTCAACGCCCTTACCAACCGCAACAGCCTGGCGCGCACGTCGAATACGCCGGGCCGGACGCAAGAGCTCAACTTCTTCGACGTTGGCAATCCCAAGCAAATTCGGCTCGTTGACATGCCCGGTTACGGCTTTGCGGAAGCGCCGAAGGACCTGGTCAAACGCTGGCGTTTCCTGGTGAACGATTATCTGCGTGGCCGTTCGGTCTTGAAGCGGGCTTTGGTGCTGGTCGATTCCCGTCACGGCCTGAAGGACGTCGACCGCGAGATGATGCGCATGCTCGACGATGCGGCGGTGAGCTATCACCTCGTCCTGACGAAGGGCGACAAGGTGAAGCCGACGGCGCTCGGAGCGCTCTACGAAACCACGGCCGTCGAGGCGGCAAAGCATCCCGCGGCGCATCCGTCCATCTTCACGACCTCGAGTGAAACCGGTAGCGGCATCGCGGAGTTGCGAACCGCAATCCTCGAAGCGGCAATGACGTAAGGGAGCACGACTTGCTCAAGCTCATCATCGGCAACCGGGCCTATTCCAGCTGGTCGATGCGCGGGTGGCTCGCGACGAAGCAGTCGGGCGAGGAGTTCGAAGAATATGTGGTGCCCCTGTTCGATGACGAATGGGAGAAGCGCCGAGAGGGCGACGAGTTCGCGCCTTCATTAGGCAAGGTCCCGATCCTCTGGGACGCCGACTGCGTCGTGTGGGACAGCTTGGCGATCATTGAATTTTTTGCCGATCGCGTCGGACGCAATTTCTACTGGCCGGAAGCGGACGACGCCCGCGGGATGGCGCGCTCGATGGCTGCCGAGATGCACTCCGGCTTCCAGAACCTTCGTCGCGACCTGCCGATGAATGTGCGCAAGAGCTTCCCGGCGGCGGAGCTCAGCGACGACGTGCGCGAGGAGATCGACCGCATCCTCCAGCTCTGGGCTCAGGCGCGTGCGCGGTTCGGGGGGACGGGTGACTTCCTCTTCGGTGACTGGTCCGCGACCGACATGATGTACGCGCCGGTGGTCACGCGCTTCATCACCTACGGCGTACCGGTCCCATCATTCGCCGGCATCTACATGAAGGCAGTGCTTTCGCATCCGCACGTCGCCGAGTGGATCGACAAGGCGCAGGACGAGCCGTGGGTGATCGAGCAATATGAGGCCGGAAAGGCCGCCTAGATCTTATTTTATGCGGGTGGCACTTTCGTAGGGCGTCCCGTCCTTGTGGGCGTAGGTGCCCTCCGTCGTGAACACCATGTCGATATCCGAGTAGCCGCCCCCCGCATTGGTGCCGGCGCCGATCACGACGAAAGTGCAGTCCTCTTCGCTCTCGTTGCGAAGGTGATGGCCATTGGTGCTTCCCTTCGGCCAGGCTGCGCAGTCGCCGGGGCGCAGGAGGGTGCGGCCGTCATCCTCGACCAGCACGGCTTCGCCTGAGAGCATTACGAGAAACTCGTCTTCGCCGTTGTGCCAGTGGCGTTGTGACGACCACGCGCCGGGCTTGAGCGTGACGTGGCTCGCGCCGAATTCGGTGAGGCCTGACGCAGGCGCGAGACGCCGGTACCATCGGCCTTGCACGTCCTTGTCGAACGGCGGCGGATAGCCCGTCCGGTTGACCTGCTCGATCGCTTCAAGATTGATCTTCGGCATGCCTGCACCCCTGCTAGTGAGGGGAATCTCTAGCAGAGGTGCAGTGCCCCCTAAAAGTTGCCCTTCACCTGCATCTGGAAGATCGGGCCGATCAGCTGGTTGTTGACCTGATAGGTGCTGAGCGGGCTCGTATCGCGCCAGTCCTGGTAGATGTAGCGAGTCCAGCGATGGCGGGCGTTGAAGACGTTGCCGGCCTGCAGCCGCACCGTCATACCCATCACGTTCTTGTCTTCGACATAGAAGCTGACGAACCAGGGGCCTTCCCAGCTCCGATAGACCTCCGTGAGGAAGTAGTTCTTGGTTGAGTGCTGGTAGGACGCCTCCCCACCCCAGGCGATCTGCGTTCCCGGGATGTCGTGGCGCAGGTTGATGTCGGCATAGCGGTCGCTGATGCCGCTGATAGGCCGCTTTGCGCCAGTGAGCGGATCTCGGACGCTGGTGTCCTCCATGCCAAGCTGGATGTCGACCTTCGCGCCCTTCCAGCCGATCGGATCGAAGTTGATCGTGCTGTTGCTCTCGATCCCCATCCGCCGTGCGTGCGGTAGGTTGCCGATGCCTTCGGTGTGGTTGGCGAGCGGGATCACGTCGACGATGTCGGTGACGAGGTCAGCCCAAACCTTGAGGCGCGTCTTGCCCCACTTGCCGAGCTCCCGGCCGATCTCGGTGGAAAAGTCCCAGCTCTGCGGCGGGACCAGGTCGGGGTTGCCGGCATTCTCCCGATCCTGGAGCAGCTTGGGCTGGGCCAGGAAATCGTAGAAGCTGATCTGGCCGACGCGGCGCCGAATCTTGAAGTTCAGGTCCCAGTTCTTCGACGGACGCCAGCCAAGCGTGATGCTGCCTTTGGGACGGAAGAACTTGCGCGCCGGCAGCTCGTCGTCCGTCCGGTCCAGTCGAGAGATCTCGGCACCGGCCGCCACCTGCAGGTCGAGCTTCGTGCTGAGCGGCCGGCTGAACGTCGCGATGCTCTCGTACCGCACCTCTTCCGCGCGGCCTGTGCCCTCTGGAAAGTCGACTTGCTCGAAATCTCCGTTGGGCTGGAGGATGAACAAGCCGCCCTTCTGATCGAGGAAGTTGTAGGCGCGTTCGAACGAGACCTGCCAATCGTTCTTGCCCGTCTTCCAGCTGTATTCCGCGCGGCCGATCGTCTCGCCGATGTGCGAATTGCGGCTGAAGCGAACCCCATCGTCGTTCGGCACGCTTGCTAAGTGTGTGATCTGCGTGGTGACGACTGGCTCGTGGTCGCGATGTTGCAGGCCGATCAGCTTGAGGCGGCCGGGGCCGAGAGCGAACTCATAGTCGCCGTTGACGTCGTACTGCCAACCGTCGAGCTTTTGCACCGTGGTCCGGCCGCCAGTGTCGCCGTCAACGAACGAGCGCCGGTCGCGGAGATGGACCGGATCCCAATATGGCCCATAGCCGAGCGTGAGGTTGCCCACCGACGAGCCCCACCCGTCCCAATGAAGCTTGGTCTCGAAGGTCACGAGTTCGGACTCCTCGTGATACGTCTCGAAACGACGCTCCCTCAGGACGTGATTTCCGTCGTAGATCATGATCGGTCCGCCGAAGGCCCCCCGTCCGGCGTTATCCTTCGCCGTCAGTGTATATTCGAGCTTCCCGATCTTGCCGCTGTAGCTGATCGAGCCGCGATAGAGGTTCGGCTTGGAATAGTGCGCGCGGACGTCAGGCCGCCACTCGAACTGGCCCTTAGTTCCCGACTCGGCCTTCAGGACGACATTGGCCACCTGCCCCGAGAGCCCGGCAATGCCGAGGCTTGCCGCGTCCACGATCTCGATCCGTTCGACGTTCGCGGCGGGCGTACGCTGAAGCTGGTCGACCGCGCCGCCCGTCTTGTTAGCGATCCGCTGGCCGTTGATCAGGACGTTCTCCGAAGCTTGACCCAGTCCACGCTCCGTCGTGTCGACGTTCGCAATCGTGAAGCTCGGGACCTGGATGAGCATGTCGTACGCGGTTCGCGGCGCGAACCGGGCGAAGTCGGAGGGGGTGTAGACGCGGCGTCCCACGCCAACTGTCTGGGCGGGCGTGCTCGCAGGCGGCGGATTCTGCGCTGCCGCGGCGGATGCGAGCGCGCTGCTCGCAAAAAGGATCACACGCAAGGAACGCAGCACCGGCATCGACCAACTCTCCCCTCTTTCAGAGCATCGGCCTCAACCGTGCTACATTTGTAGCGTGCTACATTTGTAGCGTACACATATCAAGCTAAATTTGTAGCGCGACGCAAACGGAGCAAGAATCGTCAACTCTTCGAGGCAAGCTGCCTCCAGACCTCTTCGTAGGCGCTGACCATGCGATCGAAGCTGAAGTGCTCGGTGATCCGCTTTCGGGCGCTAACTTGCCGAGCCTGCCAGCGAGTCTGCTCGTCGGAGAATTCTGTGATTGCCTCCTGAAGCGCCGTCGCCAGCGAGCCGGGATCTTGCGCCGGCACGATCCAGCCGGAGTCTCCCACCATCATTCCGGCGTCCCCCACATCCGTCACGATGTTCGGAGTGCCCGAAAGCATCGATTCCGCGACGACGTTGGGGAAGGCTTCGCTGCGGCTCGAGAGAATATGGAGGTCCATGGCTCGCAGCAGATCGCCGATGTCATCCCGACGCCCCAGCGCAAGCACGCGTTCGCCAAGGCCGTACGAGCCAATCGCTTGCGACAGCTCGGTGTTCGAAGGCTCCAGGTCTGGCCCAACCAACACACACCGCACGTTCAATGGGGCGAGCGCCGCGAGCAGGGTCGGAACGTCCTTTTCCGAATGCCAGCGCGAAACACTGCCGACGACAAACTCGTCAAGGTGCAGCCGGAGGGCTGTGCGCGCTCGGGCGCGCCTTTCCTCGTCCGGGTAAAAGGCGTGGCTGTCGTAGCCGTTCGGAATGACAGCGTTGGCCACTGCCGCGTAGCCGTAGCCAGCGTGCCGTTTCGCGGAGTGCTCGGAGCAGTTGATGACGAACGATGACAGTTGCCTCGCTGCGAGACCGCCGCCGTACGCGCACAGCCGCGAAGGCCATCCGAGATGCTCGAACGTCGACGCGTGAATGCCCCAGATGACCGGAACGCCCAATCCAGTTGCGGCAAGGCTGCTGACAACGTTCGCCAGGTACATCCACGACTGGATGACGTCGGGGCGTCTCTCTCGCAGCAAAGCGCGCAAGCTGCCCAGGCGGGCGATCGTCGAGGCGCCAGAGGTCATGCCGAGATGATGGACGGGGATTCCCCGCTCCTCGAGGCGACTGCTGTACCAGTCACGTTCCCCAAGGCAGATCACTTCCTGTTCGATGCCTTCGAGAGACGTCGTCGCCAGCCGGTAGAGAATCGTCTCCGCGCCCCCGAGTTGAAGGTCACCGATAACGTGGAGGACGCGCAGAGCCTTGGGCATTCAACCGCTGCGCTTGCACAGGGCCGCAGTGTCCGCAATGTGAACGTCGATGCTGGCGAACGCCAAACTGCAACGTGCGACCGGCCGTAAGGGCTGCTGACGTGCACCGGCCGCGCCAGCACCAGGCGAACGTGGATGTCGCTGCCGGCGAGCGCCCAGTGGTCGTCCTTTCCGCAAACAATTGCTGGAATCTCGCAAACTTTCGCGCGCCGTTGCTGACCGGCCTGCAGGAGGCCGGATACCGGCTGGTGGCCTTCGCGCCGCTAGATTCCCATGCCGACGATCTGCGCGCAAAGGGCGTCGAGGTGCAGCCGGTGCCCATCGCCCGATCGGGCATGAACCCGATCACCGACACACGCCTGCTAATCCGGTACGTCCGGATGCTGCGGCAATTGAGACCCGCGGCTTATTGCGGATTCACGATCAAGCCGAACGTCTATGGAGCCATCGCCGCGCGTATCGCGGGGGTTCCCGCGGTCAACAATGTGACGGGGCTCGCGACACCTTATCTGTCCGAAGGTCTGGTCTGGGCCATCGCCGAGCGCCTTTATCGCTTCGCCTTCAGCCGCGCGCACGTCGTCTTCTACCATAATGAGGAAGACCTCCGGCTGATGATCGAACGGAAGGTGGTCCGGCCCGATCAGGGCCGCGTCATTCCGGGTTCGGGGGTAAATCTCGAGCATTTCAGGCCAGACGACAGGAACGAAGTCGGCGAGGACGTGCGCTTCCTCTTCTTCGGCCGCCTCATCCTTCACAAGGGCATTCGCGAGTTCATCGATGCGGTGCGGATGTTGCGGCCGATCATGCCGCATGCGCGCTTCCAGCTCCTCGGCAACACGGACCCGGGCAATCCAACTTCCGTCAGCGAGCAGGAGCTCCAGTCGTGGATCGCCGATGGCATCGTCGAGCATCTCGGCGAGCATCGCGACGTCCGGCCCTATATCCGGCAGGCAAGCGTCGTGGTTTTGCCAACTTACCGCGAAGGCATGTCGCGCGCGCTGCTCGAAGGGGCCGCCATGGGCAAGCCGCTGATCGGCTCCGACGTCGCCGGCAGCCGCGAGTTGATCGACGACGAAGTCACGGGGCTGCTTTGTCGGGCGCGCGACGCCAATTCTTTGGCCGATGCGATGCGGCGCATGGGCGAGATGCGGCCCCGGCAGCTTCGGGAGATGGGACGAGCGGCGCGGTCGAAGGTCGAACGCGAGTTCAGCGAAGAGGTGGTCGTCCGCGCCTACGTCGATGTTCTCGCTCAGGCGGTCAGGCGATGATGAGGGTTGTCCTCCTCACTCAGGACGAACCCCTGTTCCTCGTGCCGAGCATCGAATATTTGCTGTCGCGCAAGCCGGACCAAGTGGAAGTCGCCGGCTGCGTCGTGTTCGACCCTTCGCCGCTTGGCAAAAAGGCGGGGACGGTCGGGCGAGCCAGAGAGCTGCTGCGAGTATTCGGGCCGGCATATTTTCTGCACTACGGCGCGAAGTTCGCCGCGGCGCGCCTGAAGCCCTCGCGCCGGCTTTCGACCGTGCTTCGCCGCTTCGCCGTTCCCGAGCTTCGTCTTAAGCAGAATGTGAATGCTCCGGAATCGCTGGCGCCAATCCGTGCACTGCAGCCTGACCTTCTCATCTCAGTCGCGGCCAACCAGATTTTCCGCCGCGCGCTCATCGAGATCGCTCCCAAGGGCTGCCTCAACCTCCACTCGGCACTGCTACCGAAATACCGCGGGCTGATGCCCACCTTCTGGGTGCTGAAGAACGGCGAGAAGGAAACCGGCGTCTCCGTGTTCCTGGTCGATGAGGGCATCGATTCCGGCCCGATCGTCGTCCAGAAGCACGTGCCCATCGAGACGAACAGCCTCCAAGAACTGATCCGGCGGACCAAGGTCGTCGGCATGGACGCCGTATGGGAAGCCGTCGAGAAGATCGCCTCGGGAAAGCCCACGCTTATCCCCAATCCGGAATCTGAAAAGACCTACTTCAGCTTCCCGACGAAGGCCGACGTGCGGGCCTTCCGCGCCGCGGGAAAGCGGCTCTACTGATGCACATCCTCAGCTTCGATATCGAGGAATGGTTCCATTTGCTGGAGCATGACGCGGTGCGCCACGAGACGTCATGGAGCAGCTTCGATCGCAAGCTGCCGCGCATGCTCGGGCGGATCCTCGACCTGCTCGATGAGACCGGTGCGAAGGCGACTTTCTTCTGTCTTGGCTGGGTCGCTCGCGAATATCCTGAGCTCGTGCGCGATATCGACGCCGCGGGACATGAGATCGGTTCGCACTCCGACGTCCACACCCTGATCTTCGAGCAGTCGCCGCGGACATTTCGCGAGGAGCTGCGGCGCAGCAAGGACAGCCTGGAACAGGTTATCGGCAAACCGATCCGCGCGTTCCGGGCTCCGGGCTTCTCGCTCGTCCCGCGATGCTCATGGGCCTTCGAAGTGCTTGCCGAAGACGGAATCGAGGTCGACTGCTCGGTGTTTCCGGCGCGCCGGGCGCATGGTGGATTTCCGAACTTCGGCTCGGCGCGGCCCCTCCGCATCCACACCCCTTCAGGGGAGCTGAGGGAGTTCCCGATGAACACGGCCGGTATCGCGGGTCAGCGGCTCGTTTTCTCGGGCGGCGGATATTTCCGGCTCCTGCCGCTCCCGGTGCTGCAACGGCTCTGGCGCCGCAGCGATTACACCATGACCTATTTCCACCCACGGGATTTCGAGCCCGACCAGCCATTGCTGCCGGGCCTTGGGCCCATGCGGCGCTTCAAGAGCTATTACGGCCTTGGTCAGTCGGAAGCGAAGCTGCGCGCGATCCTGCGGGAGTTTCCCTTCCAGAGTGTCGCAGCCGCCGAGCAAAGGGTCGACTGGGACAATGCGCCGGTCGTGGATCTGGCTAGCGCCCGATCTGCGGCGTAGCGCGCTCCGCTACCTGAACGTCCAACCTGCTGCTCTCCGGGACGATCACGCGCATCGTGAGATTCGCGAAGTCGATCGACACCTTCTTAAAGGCGCGCATCGCGTTCATGCCCAGCAGCACGGCGGGCTTATCGTTGAGCTTGAGCTGGTTGAACGTGTGCACGGGCGCAAAGACGATCGCCAGGTTCTGCAGCGTGATGCCGCCAATCTCCAGCTCGCGGAGGAACATATAGTCGCCCTGGATCACATCGCCGGTGACGGAGAGCAGTGCGACCGGTTGCGTGTCGGGCAGGAGGCCGCCTTTCGACAGCGCGCGGCGTAAAGCCTCGTTGCCCACCGTGATTTCCGAGCCCGTATCGAGAATGACGGTAAGCTTCCGGCCATTGGCGGTCGCGTCGGTGATGATGAGCCGGCCATTACGCCGGCGCCCCTCGATGACGATCGTTCCAGGCTCATCCTTGGACTCGAACCGGCTCGAGGGCACGATCGACATCGTCTGCGTGGCGAAGTCGAACTCGACCCTCTGCAGGCCGAGCGCGTCCGTTCCTAAAATTCCGTCCGCGCCCATGTTGGCGCTTTCCAGCAGAGGCGCCTCGATCGCTTTCACCGGCCGTCGCGTGAGTTGCAGGCTCGGCACGAACACCGTCTTCGCGACCGTCGCCCCAACCACGCTGTGCAGCACGGCCTTGCCGCTGCTCTGCAGATTGAGTTGGGAAGCGAGCTGCCGCGAGATCGTCGTCCGGTTCGCGCCCGTGTCGACCATGAAGCGGTATGGGCCGGAGCCGGAAAGCAGGACCGGGACCGTCATTCGGTCGGCGCTTTCCGTTCCGAAACGGACCTCTTCGGTCTGGCTGGTCTTGTCGACGCTGAGCGCGCCGGAAGTCACGGGATCAGGGGCCCCTTGGGCGAGCAGCGGCGAGCTGCCGAACACTGCCAGAAGCGCCATCGGGATAAGGGATCGAGCCATGCCGTCCTCCTATTCGCTGACCATTACGCTCCGGTCACGTTCGCGGCAATTGACATAGTTCAGTCCACTACGGTCTCTTTCCCGCCGCTCCGGCAAGGAGTTGGTAACCGGGGGAAACTTATCGACGTTGAGGTGGGGACGGTCCGGCACCTTGCCGGAGCGGATGAGCAGGTTCGCTTATTCGGAGCGCGTATGTTGGATGAAGAGCCCGTCGAGACTACCGTCTACTCGCTTGCTTCCTTGCCGCCATCCCCGCCCGACCGGCGAGCCGACGAGCGGCACATGAGCTTGCTGCGTGTCGGAACATTGCTGATCGATGACCGGCGCGAGCTGTGCCTGATCCGCAATATCTCCGTCGGCGGGATGCTGATCCGCGCCTATTCACGCATCGAGCCGGGCACGCGCCTGTCCATCGAGCTCAAACAGGGCGAGCCGGTGCACGGTACGGCACTATGGGAGAGGGACGAGCTCGTCGGCGTGAGCTTTGACGGGCCGATTGACGTGGTATCGTTGATCACGCCCTCCTCCGACGCGCCTCGGCCCCGCATGCCGCGTCTGGAGGTTCGCTGCACTGCCTGGGTCCGCGATGGGGCCACCGTGCACCGCACGCGCGCAGTGAACATCTCCCAGGGAGGGCTTCGCGTCGAAGCATCCAAAGCACTGTCGGCCGGCGCGCAAGTGACCGTGACGCTGCCCGGACTTCCGCCCGCGCACGGCGTGGTGCAGTGGAGTGACGAAGTGGCGTGCGGCATCAGCTTCAATCGCGTGCTGGCCCTGTCGCAGCTCGTCGGATGGGTCGGCGACCAGCAGGAACGCCAGCGAGCGGCCGGCTAGCGCTTGCGGTACAGCAGCATCAGATTGTTGGCTGGCATGCGTCGCTCGCCCTCAAGATAGAGCCCTTGTGCCGTGGCTGCGGACGTGAACTCTTCGACCCGTCTTAGGCCCCAATCGGGATTTCTGGTCCTCAAGTCTGTATCGAACGCGAGATTGCTCGGCGTCGTCGCAATGTCACTCGCTAACCACGGTCCGTAGAGGATCAACGGCCCGCCGCTTGGCAGCACGCGGAAGGCGCCGCGGATAAGGCCGAGCGCCGAGACCCAAGGGCTGATGTGCACCATGTTTATGCTGAGGACTGCATCCGCATGCTCGGTCGGCCAGACGCTGGACGAAGCGTCTAGCGGAAGCGGGGAACGCAAGTTCGGAAGTGCCGCGCTGTCCCGCCATGCCGCGATCGAAGAGAGTGCGTCCGGATGAATGTCGGTCGGCTGCCACTCAAGGTGTGGGAAATGCTCCGCGAAATAGACCGCATGCTCGCCGGTGCCGCTCGCCAGTTCGAGCACAAGGCCGCGCTCCGGCAGCCATTCCCTCAGCACCGCCGCGATAGGCTCGCGATTCCGCAGGGCAGCGGGCGCCGACCGCATGGCCCCTGAGGCAGGCCCCTCGTAGAAGCGCTCGCGGCCCATCACGGGCGCCCGCGCGCCTCCTCCAGCAGCCTCCTCGCGCGCAAATACATCTCGACGCGCGTGAGCGTGAACATGCCGAGTGCGAATGCAATCAGCGGATCGGTCAGCATCGCCGGACTGACGCCCTCGGAGCCCAGGAAGCCGCGGCCAAGCGATCTCACCACGACCAGCGCGAGCAGGAAGAGCATCGCGGCCGGAGACGCCCTTTGATTAAGCGCGTGCGTTGCGGGATCGACGTGGATGTGCATCATCTTGCCGCGTTGCCAGCCGATTGCTGCGCCGATCAGCAACCCGACCGCCGTCGCAACCGCGACCCAGCCCGTCGGGGGAAGCTGCACGAACATGAGCAATGCGACTGCGAGGTAGAGCGCAGGCACCACCCAAAGCGTCTCGAGCTTGAGCGGTCGCATCTTGCCCATCCGCCTCATCCGAAGCGCCATGACGACAACGACAATAGCGATCGAGATTGCATAGCCGACCCACGTTTGCTGGGCCGGATGGGCTTGGACCTGCATGAAGCTCCCCCTCTTAACTTACTCCGCCGCTTGGGCCGGTTCCGGCTCCTTGTACGTCAGCACAGGCTTCCGCGCCGCGAGCGTCTCGTCAAGCCTGCGCCGCGGCGCATAGATCGGGGCGGCCTTGAGGCTCTGGTCGCCGCTCTTGGCGCGATCGGCGATCGAACGGACCGCCATGATGAACTGGTCGAGGCTGGCCTTCGATTCCGTCTCGGTCGGCTCGATCAGCATCGCTCCGTGGACGACCAGCGGGAAGTACATGGTCATCGGATGGAAGCCCTCGTCGATCAGCGCCTTGGCAAGATCGATGGTGCTGATGCCCCCCTCGAAGCCGCGATCCGAGAAGATCGCCTCGTGCATGCATGGCCCGCTCTTGCCGAAGGGCGCGTCGAGCACGCCTTCGAGGCTGCGAAGGATGTAATTGGCGTTGAGCACCGCATCCTCGGCCACTTGCTTCAGGCCGTCAGCGCCGTGGCTGAGGATGTAAGCAAGCGCGCGCGTGAACATGCCCATCTGGCCGTGGAAGGCGACCATGCGCCCGAAGGCGTCGGGATGTTCATCCGCGGCGTGCTCCTCCTCGACCATCTTGAAGCTGCCGTCCGGGTACTTGGCTGCGTAAGGCAGAGGGCCGTATGGCGAGAGCGCTTCGGACAGGACGACGGGGCCAGAGCCCGGACCGCCTCCGCCGTGCGGCGTCGAGAAGGTCTTGTGCAGGTTGATGTGCATCGCGTCGATGCCGAGGTCGCCCGGGCGCACCTTGCCCACGATCGCGTTGAAATTTGCTCCATCGCAATAAACGAACGCGCCCGCAGCGTGGACTGCATCGCTGATCGCCTTCATGTCAGGCTCGAACAGGCCGCAAGTATTCGGGTTGGTGATCATTACCGCGGCAACGTCGGGTCCGAGCCGTGCCCTGAGCGCGTCCAGGTCGACCCGGCCGGCGGCGTTCGCGGGGATGTTCTCA
>Ga0308174_10000809_pt1 | contig 13802 bp, 16 predicted proteins | sample PhyPR2_FD_203894 | JGI IMG/M metagenome (GOLD analysis project Ga0308174, IMG submission 203894) | Soil microbial communities from UC Gill Tract Community Farm, Albany, California, United States - DLSLS.P.R2 | ecosystem: Environmental > Terrestrial > Soil > Agricultural land | place: USA...
CTTCTCCGGCGCCGGGCTCGACGTGGTGCTCGACTTCAACGCCATGCAAGGCGACCGCGTGCAGCTCGATCCCGGAACCGGCTACACGGCGAGCCAGATGGGCGCCGACACCGTCGTCGACATGGGCGGCGGCGACGAGCTGATCCTCAGGAACGTGCAGCTCTCGAGCCTGCCGCAGGGCTGGATCTTCACCCTCTGAGCCGCGGGAGGGCCCGTCAGAACGCGCCGGCCGGCTGCAGGTTGGCGAGCGCCAGCAGCACCGCCGAGGCGCAGGCGAAGCTCATGCTGGCGATGAAGTACAGGCGCGCGACATAGGAGGGGGCGGCTGAGGCGGGTTTCATGGCGATCTCCCTGGCTTCGCCCGAACCCTGCGACGGCGCAGCTGAACTCCGCGCGAATCGCCCGGTCAGCCGCCGTTCATCTTGGCCGTAGGCGAGCGCCCTCGAGCGGCCGCACCAGCCCCTTCAACCGCTCGCCCTCCGGCCTGAAGGCGACGCCCAGCACGCGGTCGCGGTCCACCGGGCCGGGCAGCTCCACCGCCCGGGCGCAGGCCGCCGAGAAGCCGAAGCGGCCGAAATAGGGCTCGTCGCCGACCAGCACGACCGCCGCCTCGCCGGCCGCCTTCGCCGCCGCGCAAGCCTGCTCGATCAGCAGACCGCCCACGCCTGACATCCGCTCGGCCTCGTCGACCGCGATCGGGCCCAGGAAGACGATCGGCGTCTCGCCCGCGCGCACCCGCCACTGGCGCACGACGCCCACCAGCCGCCCGCCGCGCCAGGCGCAGAACGACAGCTCCGGGGCGAACTGGGCGAACTCGCGCACGCGCTCGGAGACCTTCACGAAGCGGCCCGGCCCGAAGGCCCGGTCGATGACGGCGTCGGCGAGCCGGGCGTCGGCCGCCCGCTCGTTGGCGAGCTGCGGCTGATCGGCCGCGGGATCGGGATACAGGCTCATGGACTCTTGCGCTTTGACGGATCGGCGTGGACCGGCCGGGCTCGATGCGCCGGCCGGCTTGCGGTTCAGCGGCGGGTCTGGCCCGCGCGTCGGATTCGTCGCAGTCGCATGGTCGGGGCCCTGTCGCCGCCAACGGGAGCCCGCGCAGGTAAGGGGTGCGACGCCCGGCGTCAACGCTCATTGCAGCGCAGGGCGACGCAAGGCAGGGTCGGCCGCCCATGGTCGACGCCGCTCCGGACCTCGTCCCCTCCGCCCGTGCGCTTCTGAAGGAGCGCGACTACCTGGCGTTCTGGACCTCGCGCTGGACCGGCGGCTTCGCGGCCCAGATCCAGAGCGTCGCCATGGGCTGGCAGATGTACGCGCTGGCCCGCCAGACCCGCTCGGTGGAGGAGAGCGCCTTCCTGGTGGGCATGATCGGGCTCGCGGCCTTCATGCCGGTGTTCCTGCTGACGCTGCCGGCCGGCGAGACCGCCGACCGCCACGACCGCAAGACGGTGCTGCTCTGCTGCTTCGCCGGCGAGATGGCGAGCGTGCTGGTGCTGGCCATCGCCACCTGGCGGGGCTGGATGACGGTCCCCCTGCTGCTGGTCGTGGCCGCGGCCTTCGGGGCGGCGCGCGCGTTCTTCGCCCCGGCCAACACCGCGCTCGGGCCGATGCTGGTCTCCCGCGCGCTCCTGCCGCGCGCCATCGCCTGGAACTCGCTCGCCTGGCAGACCGCGGCGATCGCCGGCCCCGCGGCCGGCGGGCTGCTGGTCGCGTTCTCGCCCGCCCACGCCTACTTCGCGACCTTCGCCCTCTACGTCGTTTCCGCGCTCGCGGTCGCGGCGATCCGCAAGCCCACCCAGCCCGAGGTGCAGCCGGGCTCGCGCTGGAGCCTGATGAAAGAAGGGCTGCGCTACGTCTGGGACCAGAAGATCGTGCTGGGGGCGATCTCGCTCGACCTGTTCGCCGTGCTGCTGGGCGGCGCCACCGCCCTGTTGCCGGTGTTCGCGCGCGACGTCCTGCACGTGGGCGCCCAGGGCTTCGGCATCCTGCGCGGCGCCCCCGCCGTGGGCGCGACGCTCGTCGGGTTGCGGCTGGCCACCCATCCGATCCGCCACAAGGCCGGGCTGGTGATGTTCTTTGGCGTCGCTGTCTTCGGCCTGATGATCTGCGTCTTCGCGCTCTCGACGTCGCTGTGGCTGTCGGTGGCGGCGCTGGCCGTGCTCGGCGGGGCCGACATGCTCTCGGTCTACATCCGTCAGACGCTCACCCAGCTGGTGACGCCGGATGCGATGCGCGGCCGCATGGCGGCGGTCTCCTCGGTGTTCGTCGGCGCCTCCAACGAGCTCGGCGAGTTCGAGAGCGGCGTGGCCGCGCGGTTCCTCGGCCCGATCGGCGCGGCGCTGTTCGGCGGGATCGGCGCGCTGGTCGTCACCGGCGCCTGGGCCCGGCTGTTTCCCGCCTTGCGCAAGGCCGACCGCCTCGAATAACTGTCGCCATTGGTTAGCGAGATAGGTCCCAAGGAGGCGCGCATGGGCGTATTGGATGGCAAGGTGGTCCTGGTTACAGGCGGCGGCAACGGCATCGGGCGCGACTGCGCGCTGATCGCGGCCAGGGAAGGCGCGAAGGTGCTGGTCAACGACCTGGGCGGCGGGCTGAAGGGCGAGGACGAGGGCTCCGCCGGTCCCGCCGAAGCGGTGGCCCAGGAGATCCGCGCGGCCGGCGGCGAGGCCGTCTCCAACTCCGACAGCGTGACCAGCCTCGACGCCTGCTACGGCATGCTCGATCAGGCCAAGAAGGCCTTCGGCGGGCTGCACGCGGTGATCAACCCGGCCGGCATCCTGCGCGACGTGATGTTCCACAAGATGTCGGAAGCCGAGTGGGATGCGGTGATCGCGGTGCACCTGAAGGGCTCATTCAACGTCTGCCGCGCGACCATCGAGCATTTTCGCGAGCAGCAGGACGGCGCCTACATGCTGTTCACCTCGACCTCCGGGCTGTTCGGCAACATCGGCCAGACCAACTACGGCGCGGCCAAGATGGGCATCGCGGGCCTGTCGCGGATCATCGCCATGGAGGGCGCGCGCAACAACGTCCGCTCCAACTGCATCGCACCCGTCGCCTGGACGCGGATGACCCAGTCGGTGCCGATCAAGGACGAGGCGGCCGCCGCACGCCGCAAGGTGATGGCCGAGAAGGTCCGTCCCGACCAGCCGGCCCGGTTCTCGGTGGCGCTGGTCTCGCCGGCCGCGGCCAGCGTCTCGGGCCAGATCTTCGGCGTCTCGGGCGAGAACATCATCCTCTACTCGCAGCCGCGGCCGATCGAGACCTGCTCGAAGCCCGAGGGCCAGGCGTGGACGGTGGACTCGATCATCAAGGAGGCGCTGCCGAAGATGGCGCCCAAGTTCTTCGACCTGAACCGCGCCCCGATGGCCGGCTCGCAGAACAACCAGGGCCAGCAGCAGCGCCAGCCGGCTTGACCTCACCCGCGTCATCGCGGGGGAGGGGGACCGCGGAACGCGGTGGAGGGGGAGGCCCCATCCGCCGAGCGCGCCGCAGCCCCCTCCACCACTCCGTGGTCCCCCTCCCCCGTCTGGGTGACGGGGGAGGTTCTCTATGTACCGCCCTCTTGCTTGCGGCTCGTCGCCCAGAACAGCACGCCTTCCAGCGCCAGGAAGGCCGCCACGACGGCGGCCGCGCCGGCCCATCCCGCCAGCTCGCCGCCGAACCGGGCGACCACGTAGATCAGCACGAGCATCGAGAGCGCCATGCTGGGGGCGCCCAGGCCGCGCATCGCCGCGCTCCGGTGGTAACCGATCCAGAAGGCGAAGCGGGCCAGGATCCAGACCACGGTCGTGGCGACCACCGCGCGCATGCCCGAGCCGTTCGCGGCGTAGGCCGCAAGCCCGAACAGCGCCGCGGCGAACACCACCGTCTGCTCGAGCGTGTTCTGCAGATAGCGCTGGTTGACCCGCAGCCGCTTGGTCTCGTAGCCGGCCAGCGGATCGAACGCCGGCGAGGTCAGCCGCTCGTGCGCCACCGCCTCCACCCCGCCGACCAGGCAGAACAGCACCGCCGCCGCCCAGCACTTCAGGGCGAAGACCATCCGTGCGGCCAGCATCTCCATGCCGGCGATTGGCGGCGTAAGTCGGTCGATGGCGAACCAGAGCGCCGCCGCCACCGCCGCGGCCACGGCGATGGCCGCCATGCCTGCGCGCCGCTGCTGTCGGAAGTCGCTTGCCTGGTTCATGCGCGCCTCACGGCGATGCCCGCGCTCATTTGGCGAACGGCGGATAGATGCGGAAGCCGGCCAGGCGGCGATGCGCCAAGCCTGCGTAGAAGTCTTCGGCGCTGTCGGTGACCAGGTCGATCCGCTCGCCCCCCGCCCGGTTGAGCGCCAGCGTCAGCATCCGCCGGGCGATCCCCTGGCCGCGGTGGGCCGCCGCAGTGGCGATCAGCGACAGGTGCGCCTGGATCTCCCCGTCGCTGAGCAGCTGGGCGAAGCCCACCACCGCGCCGCCCGCCACGGCCACCACCGAGGTCACGCCCGGCGCGGTCAGCGCCCGGTGGGCCCGCGCCGGATCGGCCGGGAAGGACGGCCAGCCCTCGGCCTCGCAGAGGCCGATGACGCCCTCCAGGTCCGCGCGGCCGTAGGGCCTGACCTCGACCTGCGTGATCATGCCAGCCCCCGCTCGGCGAGCGCCGCCGCCAGCTCGGCGTTGGAGCGGAACAGCAGCGCGTCCCAGCCCGCGACCTTGGCGCCCGCCACATTGGCCGGGCTGTCGTCGACGAACAGGATCTCGCCGGCCTCGACCGCCAGCTCCCGCCGCACCGCCTCGAACGCCTCGGCCGCGGGCTTCATCGCGCCCAGTTCGCACGACAGGAACAGCGGGTCGAACAGCCCCTCGTCCACTACCGCTCGGCGCACGAAGGCGGGATTGTCGGAGAACCCCGCCACCCGCACGCGCCGCTTCAGCCGCGCCGCGAGCGCCCAGAGCTCGGCGTTGGGCGCCTCGAAGACGCTGAGCCAGAGGTCGAGCGCCTCGTCCATCGCCACCGCCTCGCCGGCCAGCGCGCAGAGTCCCGCCAGCAGGCCGCGTTCGTCGATCTCGCCGCGGTCCAGCGGGCCGGCCATCTCCGCCTCCAGCGCGCGCACCGCCTCGGGCGCGATCGCGAACCGCTCGGCCACCGCGCGCACCCGCCGCTCCCGGTCGAACGGCAGCAGCACGCCGCCGAGGTCGAACACCACCACGCTCGGCGGTCCGGGCGTCATTGCGCCGGCGCAGGCGTCCCGGCGCCCAGCGTCACGCCCGGCGGCGGCTTGTCGGTCTCGGGGACGAAGAAGTCCGGCATCAAGGGCTGGCTCGGATCGACGCGGTACTGGTCGAAATCCCGAACGCCCTCGGCGTAGAGGATGCTGTCGTCGATCAGGAAATTGCCGCTGAACGCCTTCGCCGGCTTGTTGAAGATCGCGTAGGCCGCGTCCGCCATGATCTCCGGCTTGCGGCACTGGCGCATGCCCTGATCGCCTGCGAGCGCGAACTGGATCGCCGCGGTGGCGATGCCCGTGCGCGGCCACAGGGCGTTGAAGGCGACGCCGTCGGCCTCGAACTCGGCGGCCATGCCGAGCACGCACATGCTCATGCCGAACTTAGCCATGGTGTAGGCCGCGTGGCCGGCGAACCAGCGCGGGTTCATGTCGAGCGGCGGCGAGATCATCAGCACGTGCGGATTGGCCGCTCGCTTCAGGTGCGGGATGCAGGCCTTGGAGGTCAGGAAGGTCCCGCGCGCATTGACCCCGTTCATCAGGTCGTAGCGCTTCATCTCGGTCTGCAGCGTGCCGGTGAGCTGTATCGCCGAGGCGTTGTTCACGCAGATGTCGATGCCGCCGAACCGCTCGGCCGCGAGCGCGACGCCTTCCATCACCGAGGCCTCGTCGCGCACGTCGACCACCAGCGGCAGGGCCTTGCCGCCGGCCGTCTCGATGGCCTCGGCGGCGGTGTAGATGGTCCCCGGCAGCTTCGGATGCGGCTCGGCGGTCTTGGCAGCGATCGCCACGTTCGCCCCGTCGCGGGCGGCCCTGAGCGCAATCGCCAGCCCGATCCCGCGGCTCGCCCCGGTGATGAACAGCGTCTTGCCTTGCAGGCTCATATCGTGGCTCCGATCGCGCTCTCAATTCCGTCATCCCGGACGGCCTGCAAGGCCGATCCGGGACCCAGGGCAGGTGCGCGGCCCCTCCTGGGTCCCGGCTCTACCGCCCGCCTGCGCGGGCGTTCGGCCGGGATGACGAGGTTATAGGCCTTCCTACTCCGCCTGGTACCAGTCCACGCCGCGCTCGTCGCGCCGGCGCACGGCCTGCCCGCGGGCCATCAGGCAGTTGAGATGCGCCAGGCTCTCGCCGGTGGCCATGCCGATGTTGTTGCCGTCGATCTTGCGGCGGAACAGCACGTGGAAGACGTCGACCGCCCGCTTCGGCTCGGCGATCTCGACCTTCAGGTGGGCGAGCCTGCGCTCGTGGCCGCCGATCAGCGCGTCGATCCGGGCGTGCAGCCCATGGAACGGCTCGTTGTGGGCCGGCAGCACGAGCACGTCGTCGGGCACGATGGTCTTGATCCGCGCCAGCGAGGTCAGCCAGTCGTCCAGCGGATCGGCCGCAGGCTCGGTCGGGAACACCGAGACGTTGGAGGTGATCTTCGGCAGCACCTGGTCGCCCGAGATCATGAGCTTCAGTTCGGGACACCACAGGCAGACGTGCTCGGGGGTGTGGCCGGAGCCCACCACCACCCGCCAGGTGCGGCCGCCGATCTCGATGGCCTCGCCGTCGCGCATCCGCTGGAAGCTGTCGGGGAGCGCGTGCAGCGCCCGGCCGAAGCCGCCGAACCGCGAGCGGTAGGTGTCGAGCGCCTCCTGGTCCCAGCCGGCCGCGCGATAGAACGCCAGCGCGTCCGGCGGCGCTTCGCGCCCGGTGTCGGCCGCCAGCGAACGGCACATCAGGAACTCCAGCCGGCTGATCCACAGGCGCACGTTGAACTTGCGCGTGAGCCAGCCCGCCATGCCGATGTGGTCGGGGTGCATGTGGGTGATGAACACCCGCGTGACCGGCTTGCCCTCCAGCACGCCTGCGAACGCCCTGCGCCAGGCCTGCATGCTGGCCTCGCTGTTCAGCCCGGTGTCGACGATCGCCCAGCCGCCGTCCTCGGCGATCGCCCAGACGTTGATGAACGCCAGCGAGCCGCCGAGCGGCATGCGGATCCACTTCACCCCGGGCGCGACGTCGACGCCCTCGCCGACCTTCGGCCCCAGCTCGATCGGATAGACCAGCCTGCGCCGGCTCTCCGCCTCGTGGGGATCCTCGACGCCGTCGGGCGTGATGCTGACCTGCTTGTTCATCCCCCCATTGTGGAAGCTTGCCGCGGCGTGAGCAAACCCGATCCGGCGCAGGCGGCGGAGCCGCCGTGATCCGAGACCGCGAAAATCACCAAAGGCCACGAAACCGCAGCTGCGCCTTTCGTGCCGCTGCGAGTCCTTCTTGGTTCCTGGGCCGTCCGCCCGCCCGATCAAAAATCGGCGAGGCGGGATCGGACGCGCCGCCGATGGAGTAGTCTCGCGCGGGTCGGGGGGACCAGCTCACAAGGAGGACCTCCCCAATGGCCAACCGAGACCTCACGCCGCGCAGCAGCGGATACGGCAGCCGCGGAACGGGCCTGAGCCCCTACGGCGGACGCGACCCGTTCACCTCCTTCCGGCGCGAGATGGACCGCCTGTTCGACGACTTCTTCACCCCCGCCGAGGCGCGCAGCTTCGCCGCCGCCGGCACGCCCGCCGCCGAGCTCTCCGTCTGGCCCAGCCTGGAGGTCCATGAGACCGACCAGGCCTACACCGTGACCGCCGAGCTTCCCGGCACCGATCCCAAGGACGTCGACCTGAACCTCAAGGACAACGCGCTCACCCTCTCCGGCGAGAAACGCTCCGAGCGCAATCAGGAGGACGAGGGCGGTCGCCGCTACACCGAGCGCAGCTTCGGCCGGTTCTCGCGCACCATCCCGTTCGAGACGGAGGTGGACGCCGACAAGGTCGAGGCCACCTGCCACAACGGCGTGCTCAAGATCACCCTGCCGAAGAACGCCCAGGCCCGCGACAAGACCCGCAAGATCGAGATCAAGCCGCAGGGCGAGGCAGGCTCGACCCGCCAGTAGCGGCTGGACCGTTCACTCGGGATGGAGACCCCCGCCGGCCGGTCGCCAGCGGGGGCGCATCTCGGCCCCGCCCTGCGCCAGCCGACCCATCAGCTCGATGAGGCCCGAGCAGGAGTGGTCGTCGCGCGCGCCCAGCGCGATGCGAAGAAACGGCGGCTCGCCGGTTTCCGGCTCGATCACCTCGAAGCGATGGCCGCGGAAGCCGAAGCTGCCGCCGCGCTCGATCAGCAGGCCTCGCGCCGTCGCTTCGTCCTCGATCCGACAGGCGAGCGCTTCCAGCCCCTCGACGCCGTTGCCGGCTTCCAGCTCGAAGGCGCAGTAGGGCATAGCCGCCCCTGCGAGCCCGGCGCCGCCGAGCGGCTTGAAGCGGCGGTTTCGCGCCATGACCGCCTGCGCCAGGGCGGCGTTGTGAGCGAACACCCTTCCCGCGTACGTCTCGGTCGCCTCGCGATCCAGGAAGAACGGCGCCTCCAGCGCCAGCGCATCGACGAAGCGCAGCCCGGCGCCGGTCAGCGTGCGGCACCGCTTCAGCCCATCCGCCAGCGAGGCGGCCAGGTCCGCCTCCGTCGCGAACACGCTGACGATCCCGACGTTCGCCAGTTCGAGCCCTTGCTGCAGCAGCTTCAGTCCCGACACCAGGCGCAGGACGGCCGCCCCGCCGGCCACGGCTTCGGCCAGGATGGCCGGCGCCTGGGTCGCGGGCGCCGACAGGGTCTCGTCGACCACCAGCACCTGGCCGCGGGTCAGCCGCCGCGCGAGCCGCGCCGGGTCATGTCTGGTGAAGCGCCCGTCGCAGGCCATCGGCTCGACGATGATGCAGTCCGCATCCGTGGCGTTCCTGGCCGGCGCGCAGGCGCGCGCCACCAGTTCGCGGGTCTCGAAATAGGACCCCACGTGGGCGACCTCGAGCTTGCCTCGCCGGCGCTCGCCCAGGTGCAGAAGAACGGTCGCGAGCGCCGCCTGCCCGCTCGAGAACATCACGTGAGCGGCGGTCCAGCCCGGCGGCGCCGGTCCGAAGAAGGCTTCGCAGCGCGCCTCCAGGCTCTCCGGCTGGAAGTCCCGCTCGTAGCCGTAGGCGTCGTGCCGGCTATGCGCCAGGCGTTCGATCTCGCGCTCGGTCGGCGAGCGCAGCACGCGGGCGGTCTCGGCCGCCACCGACCTGAGCCAGCCCGTGCGCAGCCGCCGCGCCGCCTGCTCGAAGCCGCGCTCGACCTCGATCGGCGCCGGCCGCCCGAGCGCCGCCGCCGCCAGCCCCTCGATCTCGCGCAGGGTGGGCTCCATGTCGGGCCGCGACGCCGCCAGCGCCCGCGCCAGCGCCGTCAGCGCCTCGGCCTCCCGTCGGTTCTGATCGTTCGCCATCCGGACCCGCAGCACGAACCTGCAACCAGGCTCTAACGCGTTCGCGCCGCGCTCGGCTCTTCGGTTGCGGCTTCGCCTTTACGGCCGAGCCGCACCATGTTCGCCCTGTGGCGGCGGCTACTTTGGGCAGGGATGGTCCGGGCCGCGGCTGTCGCAGGCCGTCACCCGCTTCAGGTAGTCCAAGGCGGGCGCCGCGAGCGCCGGGCTGGCCGATGCGCGGTAGGCGTACTGCACCGCATAGAGCGCGTCGCCGCCGGCGATCACCTTCATCCACATGGTTTCGGGCTTGCCGGTGCTCGGATTGCGCGGACAGGCGAAGGTCCAGGTCGCCACCGCGTAGCCATTCTCGGGCTCGCTGCCGAGCTCCCGGCCGGCGCCGCCGGGACAGGCCGCCTGGTATGCCCCCACCATTCCTTTCGGCAGGGTCTCGGGGTCGCTCTTGCCGCGCTGGTAGAAGATCTGCTCGGTGATCATCCGCGACCAGTCGTCGACGGTTTCCGAGGTCGGCACGTACTCGGTTATCTGGGCCTGCGCGTTGCGGGCCCGGTAGCCCACCTTGAAGCCCTGCGGCAGCGGCAAGAGGATGTTCTCTTCCCTCAGGTCCGACATCGGCCGGGGTGACTGCGCCGGCGAGATAGCCTCGGCCGGGGCGCCGGGCTGCTTCTTCGCATAGGCCTGCACGCCAAGCAGGACGTCCTTGGGATCGAAGATGAACACCACGACGATCTCCCGGGTCGGGTCGCTCGCGGGAGGCGTGGCCGGGACGGTGTAGTCGTAGAGCAGCGCCGAGCGGCCGTCGGGGTTCTGGTTCCGGGTGAGCGGCGCGCCGAGGCTCTGCAGCACCTGCGCCTTGGTGGACTGCCCCTTCCTCAGCGCATTGATCTTCGCGGCCGGCAGGTTCGCCGCCGCCGCCGCCGCGCCCGCGAGGGCTAACGACAGGAGCAGCCCCAGCAGCAATCGTCCCACCGCACGCCTCCTTCGGTTCGGACGACCGCCTCGCACGCCGGCCTCGCCCGGTCCAAGGCGGCTGGTCGCCGCACCCGAGCGCGCCGGATGCTCGGTGCGGTCGCCAGCCCTGCGTCCTGGCGAGCCGCGTCCGCGGGTCAGAGGCTGGCGCGGGCGGTCTCGTCCATCCAGGCCCTGAGCGCGCGCAGGAACGGCAGCGCCTCGCGGAACTCCTTCTGGGTGAAGGCTTCGCGCAGGCTGCCCATGCGCGGCTTCAGCCCGGCCATGGCGCGCTGGTAGGCGTGCCGTCCCGCCGGCGTCAGCGCAACCCGCTTCTTGCGCCCGTCGACCGCGTCGGGCGTGACCGCCGCCATCCCGGTGGCCTCCATCCGCTGCAGGGTGTTGGTGATCGCGCCCGGCGTCATCTGCAGGGCCTGGGCGATCGCCGCGGGCGTCTGGCCCTCGCCGCGGCGGACCAGCAGGTTCATCACCAGGAACTGCGGATAGTTCACCCCCAGCGGCAGGCAGCGGGTGATGATGGTGCGCACCCCGGCCTCGATCAGCCCGATCTCGTCGAACGCCTGGACTTCCGGATGCTCCTCGATGGTCGCCGCCATGCCGCGCTCCTTGCTTCAACGCTGGACGATCTCAACTCTAAACATTGGACGAGCAACGTTCAATATTGAATTGTCAGGCGGCGCCCAGAATGTCCTTGATCCCGCGCCGCGCCAGGGCGTCGGCCCGCTCATTGAGCTCGTGGCCGGCGTGGCCCTTCACCCACCGCCACTGGACGTCGTGACGCAGGCGGGCTTCGTCAAGCCGCCGCCAGAGATCCTCGTTCTTCACCGGCTTCCTGTCGGCGGTGCGCCAGCCGCGCGCCTTCCAGGCGTGGATCCACTCGCCGATGCCCTGCTGCACGTATCGGCTGTCGGTGTGCATCTCCACCTTGCAGGGGCGCCTCAGCGCCTCCAGCGCCTGGATCGCGGCCATCAGCTCCATGCGGTTGTTGGTGGTGGCGAGCTCGCCGCCCCACAGCTCCTTCTCGCGCCCCCGCGAGATCAGCACCGCCCCCCATCCGCCCGGCCCCGGATTCCCCGAGCACGCCCCGTCGGTGTAGATCACCACCTCCGGGGTCACGCGGCGGTCCCGAACAGCACCAGGTCGGGCGAGGCGCGGTGCACGGCGAGCTTGCGCTCGTATTCCAGCGGGTCCTTGGGCCTGACCAGCGCGCCGGCCGGCGTCGCGCCCCAGTCGTGCAGCCGGGTCAGGAAGAAGCGCATCGCCGCCCCGTGCGCCAGGATCGGCAGCGCGGCCCGCTCGGCGCCGCTCAGCGGCCGCCTGGCCTCATAGCCCGCCACCAGCTGGCGCGCGGCGGTGATGTTGAACGAGCCGTCCGGCTCGAAGCACCAGGCGTTCAGCGCGACCGCGATGTCGTAGGCGTAGGCGTCGGTGCAGGCGAAGTAGAAGTCGATGGCGCCGGAGAAACTTCCAGATTGAAAGAACACGTTGTCGGGGAAGTAGTCGGCGTGGATCACCCCGGCCGGCAGGTCCTTCGGCCAGCCGCGGTCGAACCGCGCCAGGTCCGCCTCGATGACCGCCGACAGTCCGGGCTTCAGCGCTTCCGCCGCATCCTTCAATGTTGAAAAGAGTGGCGACCAGGCGGCCTCGCCGAGGTCGTTGTCGCGGCGCAGGGGGAATCCCTCGCCGGCGGCGTGCAGCCAGGCCAGCCCCTCGCCCGCCGCCCGGCACAGCGCCGCCGAGGGCCGCCGGGCCGACAGCCCCGAGAGGAAGCTGACGATCACGCAGGGCTTGCCGCGCACCCGCTTCAGCACCTCGCCGGCGCGGTCGGCGATCGGCGTTGGGCAGGGATAGCCGCGCCCGGCCAGCCACCCCATCAGGCCCAGGAAGAACGGCAGGTCGGCCTCGCGCACCCGCCGCTCGTAGATGGTCAGGAAGAACCGGCCGGTCTCGGTCTCCAGCAGGAAGTTGGAATTCTCGACGCCCTCGGCGATGCCCTTGAAGCTCAGCGCCTGGCCCAGCGCATAGTCGGCGAGCAGCCCCGCCAGCTCCTCGTCGGTGATGTCGGTGTAGACCGCCATGGCCCCCGCGAATGGGCCGATCCCGCCCGCGGGGTCAAGACGCCTGGCGCGCGGCATGCTAGATTGAGGGGCTTTCCGTGGGAGATCCCGATGATCGCGCTGAAGGTCGAGAAGATCGGCGACCAGGTCGCCGTGATCCTGTCGGAACAGGCCCTGGAGGTGCTGAACGCCGAGGTCGGCGGGGTCCTCCACCTGGAGCCCGCGAGCGACGGCAGCGTGCTGGTCTCCGCCACCCAGGAGGTCTGGCTGGACGACCACCACGCCCGCGGCCGCGCCTTCCTCAAGCGCTACACCCGCGCGCTGGAGCGGCTCTGATCGCGCACGCCGCCACGGGCGCCGGTCACTCGGCGATGCGCTCGGCGATCGGGTGGTCGAACACCAGCACGACGTAGCCCTCGTGGTCCAGGCGGCGGGCAGGGGGGCCGAGCTGCCGCACGGCCGTGGCCACGCAGGCCTCGAGGTCGAGGCAGGCCTCGCCGTCGTTCTTGACCATCACGAACCGCGCCGGCAGCCCCGGCGGCTCGTCGGCGGCGCGGTACCAGAAGCTGGAGCTCTCGGCGACGCGCCGGCGGAGCCTGCCGTTCTCGAAGGCCACCGGCCGGATGGTGACCTTCCCGCCGCTCACCGGGCCGATCATCAGGCTCTGCGCGCCCCAATAGGGGCCGTAGCCGTAGGTCAGGCCCTGGCCGGCGAGGAAGGCCGCGAGCGCCTCGGCCTCATAGGGCCGCGAGGGCTTCGGCGGGCCGAGCCAGGCGCCCGGATCGGCGAGCGCGCCGGCCGCCATGAACAGCAGCGCATACGTTCCCGCCGCGAGCCTCGCCCAGGTCGGGCAGCGCCGCCATCCCGCCGCCAGCCCATAGGCCGCCACGAGGCCTCCGAAGAAGTAGAGGTTCGGGAACCACCGCCCGAGGCTCGCCAGCGTCGGCCAGTCGCCGATCGCATAGGCGCCGAGCGTGCCTGCCATCGACAGGACCGCGACGGCCACGACCAGCTGGCGCCCGGCCGAGGCTCGCCGCGCCGCCAGGGCCGCGCCGACCGCGCCGGCCGCCAGCACCAGGGAGAGCGCGATGAAGTCGACCCGCAGCACCCACTTGGAGCCCAGGTCCGCGCCGGGCAGCACGTTTGCCATGGCCGCCAGGTTCTTGGCCGCCGTCCAGAGGTTGTGCGCCACGCCGGCCGGGCTGGTCAGGTGGAACTGGGCGTCGGGCAGGAAGGAAAGCGCGCCCCAGGCGTGGCTCTGCGCGGCCCAGGCGGCCAGCAGCGAGGC
>Ga0308174_10000810_pt1 | contig 13795 bp, 10 predicted proteins | sample PhyPR2_FD_203894 | JGI IMG/M metagenome (GOLD analysis project Ga0308174, IMG submission 203894) | Soil microbial communities from UC Gill Tract Community Farm, Albany, California, United States - DLSLS.P.R2 | ecosystem: Environmental > Terrestrial > Soil > Agricultural land | place: USA...
GCCAAATGCCGCCAGGGCCAGTTCATCGCGCGCGCGCCAATCGTAAACGGTCCGGTCGACAATGGATGCGTCCGGCAGAGGCAAGGAGGCCGCGCGCAACGCGAACTGTCGCGCCAGCTGTAACCGTTGTGTCATTCGCAAGTGCCGTGCCAACTCGCAGAGTGCTTCCGCCCTTGCAGGCCGGTAATTGATTGCTTCGACGTAAGCGGCCTCGATTTCCGCGGGCTCGGCACCGAGCCGTTCCTTGAGCACGCCGATCTGCAACTTTGAGAAGTATACTTCTTCATCCCAGCCGCCCATGGCGACGCGCGCGTGGTATGCGGCCACCGCTTCGCCCGTGCGGCCTGCATCGCGCAGGCTCTGCGCGAGGTAGAACGCGTAGCGTGCGTTGTCCGGCTCGGCGCGGAGCGCCTTCCGCAACACCTCGGCATCGCGGCTGAACTTTTCGGCAAGCGGCAGGCGACTGCGAGCACCGTCCGAATGGACCTGGATGCGAACGCCCGCGAGGACTTCCAGGTCCGTCACGCCGGGACGCACGAGCGTCTCGTGAAGCACTCCGTCCCAACGCCAGCCGGCATCGAGCCGGGGCAACGCAAGACGCGGAAAGCGGCTGGCGCCGAACACGAATTCGAGGCCGTAACCTGCTGCGTAAAGTGAGCCCCACGAAAACCCGGCGTCGGTCTCCAGCACTTCATCCGCATCGATGATCAACGCGTAATCGCCGAATTCGCGCGCAAGCTCGAGCACATGGTTGCGATTGGTCGCGAAGTCGACCCAGGGCCTTTCGATCAGTTCGCCCGGCAGTTCGCCCATTAGCGATCGGACCCGTTCCTGCGTGCCGTCGCTGGAACCCGTATCCGAAATCGCCCAGGCATCGATGAACGGCCGCACCGAACGCAGGCAGCGTTCGATCACGGCCGACTCATTCCTGACGATCATGGACAAACAGATGCGCATCGGCCGACTATCCGGAAGTAGGGTGGGCCTTGGCCCACCATTTTGCAGATCGCACGGCCGGGAGGCGCACGCGCCGGTTTACGCCTTCACTTGATCGGCATGCCCGCCCGGGCCCCCTGGTCGACATCGAGCAGGAACAGGCCGCCATCGCCGCCGGCGGACAGGATCATGCCTTCGGATACCCCAAACCGCATTTTGCGCGGCGCGAGGTTGGCAATGAACACGACATGGCGGCCGACCAGTTTGCCCGGCTCCTGGTACGCCGCGCGGATCCCGGAAAAAATCTGGCGGCGGCCGAGCTCGCCAGCATCGAGCTCGAAGCGCAAAAGCTTGTCCGAACCTTCCACAAATTCACATTGCAGTACCCGCCCGACGCGCAAGTCCAGCTTGGCGAAATCGTCGATTGATGAAATGCCGGGAGGCGGGAGAGGGGAGACGGGAGACGCGGAAGAGCCGTGAGACGTGAGACGTGAGACGGGAGATGTGAGAGCTCCTGTATCTGATGCCGTGCCTCCAGCTCCGGATGCGCCGATCGCGATCGACGCTCCGCTCTTGCCCCCTCTCCCGCTGGCGAGAGAGGGCTGGGGAGAGGGTGGCGCGGAGGAAGCGGCAGCTGTTGCAGCATCAGTTGCCTGCATGGATTCTTTCGAGGATTCGATCATGGCCTCAATCTGTCTGGCATCCACGCGGGTGATCAGCGATTGATACGGGGAAATGGTCTTCCCGAGCAACAACTGACTCGCCTGCTCGAAACGTTCGAGCTTCTCTCCGAGGAACACTTCAACGTTCGCGACCGTAATCGGGATGACCGGCTTCAAGTACAACGCCAGCAGACGGAAAAAATTAATCGCCAGCGTGCAGACCTCGTGCAATCGTTCGCGCTGCGCCGGCTCTTTTGCGAGTTTCCAGGGCTGCCACTCAGCGATCAAGCCGTTGATGTAGTCGGCCTCGCCGATCACTGCGCGCATGACCTGGGCGAATTCACAATGCTCGTATTGACCGACGCCACTCTGCGCGAGCCGCTCGCGCGCTCGGTCGTAGTGGCCCTGCATCTCCGGCGTGAGCGCGGTTGCAAGGCGCCCGTCGAAATGCTTCTCGATGAAGCCCGCGCAGCGGCTGGCAATGTTGACGAACTTGCCGACCAGATGCGAATTGACGCGGTCTTCGAAGGCCTTCAAGTCGAGATCGATGTCGGTGGTCGCCGACCCGAGCATCGTGGCGAAGAAGTAGCGCAGATATTCCGGATTGAGGCCGGATTCTAGGTACGTGCGCGCCTGGATGAACGTGCCGCGCGATTTCGACATCTTCGCGCCGTTCACCGTGAGGTAGCCGTTGACATATAGCTTGGACGGCGTGCGCAGGCCCGCGCCCTCGAGCATGGCCGGCCAGAACAGGCCGTGGAAATTGACGATGTCCTTGCCGAGGAAGTGGTGCATCTCCCGTGCAAGGGGCGAGGGGTGAGGGGCGAGGGGCGGGCTACGCCGCCCTTGCATAAAGTCGTCGAAATACTCCGGCGTCAGACCCTTGGCATTGCCTGCGTCGCTCGCGCAGTACTTTTTGAAACTCGCGAGGTAGCCTATCGGCGCATCCAGCCAGACGTAGAAGAACTTGCCCGGCGCATCGGGAATGGGAAATCCGAAATACGGTGCGTCACGCGAGATATCCCAGTCCCGCACGCCGCCTTCGGCCTCGAGCCATTCCTTGAGCTTCGCCGCAACCGAGGGATGCGCGACCGGATTGCCGCCGGTGAGTTTGCCGGCGAGCCAGTCGCGCAGCATGCCGGTGAAATCGCCGACACGGAAGAAATAATGCTCGGAATCGCGCAGTTCCGGTGTCGCCCCGGATACGACGGAACGCGGATTCTTCAGATCGGTCGGCGCATACGTCGCGCCGCAGTTTTCGCAGTTGTCGCCGTACTGGTCGGCGGTCCCGCAATTGGGACATTCTCCCTTTATATACCGGTCCGGCAGGAACATCTGCTTGAGCGGATCGTAGAACTGGCGCACGAAGCGCGTAACGATGTGGCTCGGCTCCGCATCGCGCAGTCGCCGGTAGACGAGTTCGGCCAACTCGCGGTTCTCCGGCGAGTGGGTCGTGTAGTAGAAGTCGTGCGCGATGCCGAAGTCGCTAAAATCCGCCTCATGGCTGACCTGCATGCCGCGAATGAAATCCTCCGCCGTCATTCCGGCCTTTTCGGCCGCGAGCATGATCGGCGTGCCGTGCACGTCGTCGGCGGCGACGAAATGGATCGTATCGCCGGCCATGCGCCGCGCGCGCACCCAGATATCGGACTGGATGTAGCCCAGCAGATGCCCGATGTGCAGCGGGCCATTGGCATAAGGCAATGCGTGGGTAACGAGAATTTCGCGTGGAACGGCCATTTGTGGCTGGGCACTTGGTATTTTTGAACCTGTAATTATGCCATGTCGGTGCCGGCAGACCTTCGGACCGGTTGGCGCAGCGGAACTTTCACCCGGTATGCTGTTGTCCAACCGCGCTGCCACGGCTGCTGCGCCCACCCGACCCGGACAGCCGTGCATGGCGCCGTGCGCCCCCAGGAGTGCTTGAATGACGCTGAAACAACTCGCGCTGCTGTTATGCCTGCCATTGCTGGTCACGGCATGCGACAGCCAGCAACCAACCTACAGTGCCGCAAACGCGAATTCGGCGCCGCCCGCGGTCGAAGCACCCCCGCCGGTAGTGCAGGTACCCCCACCGGCTGCCGCGGTATCGCCTGCGAAGCCGGCGACGACAATGGCCGACGTGGAGCCGGAATTCGGTTCCACGGCATGGCTGCGTGATCCGAAGAATCGCTGGTACCAGGCGCCAGCGGGCAAGCTGCCGCAGGTCGCCAAGCTCAACGTCGGCAGCTGCGATGACTTCATCGAGCGCTTTCGCACCTGCTTCAACAGTGGCGCCGTCCCGAGGGACCAGAAATTCCTGTTCCGCCGCGAGTTCAACCAGCACATGCGCGAATGGAAGACCGACACGGCCGCTGGAAAAATCAGCCAGGTCGCCAGTTCGTGCGTCGACGCGGAGCGCAAGGCGAGAAACGACATGGCGAAATTCGGCTGCAAGACGTTCTGATCGCAGCTGTTCCGCTCACCGCTTGAGCTGCGGAGCGCAATCGCGAGGATTCGCCGGTGCGATTTTCGAACTGGCTCGAAGCGGCTGGGCAGAATTATCCTACGGCTCGGCCGCGCGCTCCCAGATCTGCGTGCGGCCCAGCAACGAAATGCCGATATAGCCGCGCACCTCGAGCTTGTTGCCGCCGTCGGCCGTGCGCAGGGTGCAGCGGTAGATTTTTCCGCTCTCCGGATCGAGGATCTCACCCCCGGACCACTCCTCGCCGTGTGGCCGCATGTTCCACAAAATAGTCATGCCGACTACCGGCTGCCCGTGGCGCTGACCCGTGCACGAATCGCAGCGCGGCGCAGGGTCTTCGCCAGGTTCGCGAAAGAGACGCACGATCCGTCCGGATAACGCGCCGTCCTGCTGTGCTATCTGCATGATCGAGCGCGGCTTGCCGCTGGCATCGTCAATCGTCGTCCAGGTGCCAACCGGCGTTTCGCCGGCTGCCATGGCCAGCCGCATGAGTGCTATCAGTAGCATCGCCGCAGAGCCGGCTGCGATCCGCGACAGGCTTCGTCGAGCCGCGAAGGGTGGCCAGGCGAAGCGGAATACGGCTGCATTTTGCATATCTTAGGTCTTGCGCGCGTGCCGTGCCCGGTCGGCTCGGCTACAATTGCGCCATTGTCTCCGATTTCTGCTGTCCTCCCCATGACCCATCCCACGCAGGAGCGCATCCGCGAACTCCTCGGCACGATCATCGACCCGCACACCAGCCAGGACCTCGTCACGAGCGGCGCGCTCAAGGGCATCGGCATCGATGGCGAGAATGTGGCAGTCGAGATCGTCCTGGGCTATCCGGCAAAAACCTGGCTGGACACGCTCGCGCAGCAGGTACGATCGGTGCTGCAAGCGGAGCCATCGATTGCGCAGGTGGTGGTCAATGCTTCCTGGCGCATTCACGCACATAAGGTGCAGAAGGACCTGACGCCACTGCCGAATGTCAAGAACATCCTGGCGATTGCTTCGGGCAAGGGCGGCGTGGGCAAGAGCACGACCGCGGCCAACCTCGCGCTCGCGCTGCAGGCAGAGGGGGCCGTGGTCGGGCTGCTCGACGCAGACATCTACGGGCCCAGCATTCCGCGCATGATGGGCGTGTCCGGCAAGCCGGATTCGACCGACGGCCAGCATCTGGAGCCCAAAGACGCGCATGGCGTACAAACCATGTCGATCGGCTTCATGATCGAAGAAGACACGCCGATGATCTGGCGCGGGCCGATGGTCACCCAGGCGCTGACGCAGCTGCTGAACGAGACCAACTGGCGCGCCCTGGACTACCTCGTCATCGACCTGCCGCCCGGCACCGGCGACATCCAGCTCACCCTGTGCCAGCGCGTGCCGGTATCCGGTGCGCTGATCGTGACGACACCGCAGGACATCGCGCTGCTCGATGCGAAAAAGGCCTTGAAGATGTTCGAGAAGGTCGATGTCCCGGTGCTCGGAATCGTCGAGAACATGGCAACGCACATCTGCTCGCACTGCGGCCACGAAGAGCACATTTTCGGCAGCGGCGGCGGCCAGCGCATGGCGCAGGACTACGACGTGCCGCTGCTTGGCTCGTTGCCGCTCGACATCTTGATCCGCGAGCAGGCCGACGGCGGCACGCCGACTGTCGCCGCGAATCCCGACAGCAAAGTCACCGCCGCGTACCGCGACATCGCGCGCAAAACCGCCGCGCACTTGTCCCTGCGCGCGCGTAGCAAGTCGATCCAGTTTCCGAAGATAGTGATTCAAAATACGTGAGACGGAAGACGTGAGACTTGAGACGTAACAGCTAGCAACCTGTAGCCCTGCTGCTCTTTCGTCTCACGTCTCACGTCTCACGTCTCACCACCGAGCCGCCCACGGAGTTCGTAAGTGTCCATCAAAAGCGACCACTGGATCCGCCGCATGGCCGAGAAGCACGGCATGATCGAGCCGTTCGAGCCGGGGCAGGTGCGGACCAATGCCAACGGCGGCAAGCTGATCTCCTACGGAACCTCGAGCTACGGCTACGACGTGCGCTGCGCCGACGAATTCAAGGTGTTCACGAACATCAATTCGACGATCGTGGATCCGAAGGCATTCGATGCGCGCAGCTTCGTCGACGTGCGTGGCGAGGTCTGCATCATCCCGCCGAATTCGTTTGCGCTGGCGCGTACGGTGGAGTACTTTCGCATCCCGCGCGAAGTGCTGACGATCTGCCTCGGCAAGAGCACTTACGCGCGCTGCGGTATCATCGTCAACGTCACGCCACTGGAGCCCGAATGGGAAGGCCACGTGACCCTGGAATTTTCGAACACCACACCACTGCCGGCGCGGATTTACGCGAACGAGGGCGTTGCGCAGATGCTGTTCCTGGGATCCGATGAAGTCTGCGGCACCAGTTACCGCGACCGTGGCGGCAAGTATCAGGGCCAGCAGGGCGTGACCTTGCCGCGAACCTGAGATGGCGGGGCTTGAAGATCCTTTTCGCACACGACAGAGTACCTTTATGCGCAAAGTAACTTTTTTGAACATTTCACGGATCTTGCTGCTGGGGCTGCTGGCCCTGGTGCTGGCGGCTTGCGGAGGCCGCGACGAGCTCAAGAAGGGCACGACCGAAGTCACCAGCGTGCCGACCCAGTACGACCTGACCGTGCTCGCCGACAAGGACGGACAGTTCGATTTCGACGGCGCTACGCTCACTGCCGAGGATCTGCGCGGCCATATCCGCTATCTCGACGAATCGGGGCGCACGGTCAAGACAATCATGCTCAAGCGTGGCGAGAAGGAAAAGATCAAGAACACCCATGTCGCCGCCATGGCGGGCATGTCCCGCGACCTCAAGATCACGTGCTACATCGAAGACAATGACGGCCGCCTGAAAGTCATCCAGGTTGTCGAATGATGCGTTTACGTAACGGGTCCGGGAGAAGGAACATGCGCAAGTTGCTGGTAATCGCGGCGGTGTCCGCGGCGGCGTTGATCGCCACTGTTTCGGTGTCGGCGCGCGCAATCGTCGACGGTCGCCTGCAGGTCGAGGGCGCAAAGGACGGCCGCTACGTCGTCGACGGCAGCCGCCTGGGCAAGGCCGAGTTTTTCGGCTATGTCGGCGACTTCGTCGAGACCAAGAAGATCACCGGCCTGCTGCTGATCAAGGGCGACCAGGCGACCGACGAACAGAAGCACATCGTCTTCATCACGGCGGCGACACAGCACATCGATGCGTTCATCGACCAGGGCGGCAAGGTGCAGCCGCTGGTCGATCCAACGCCGGCGGCCGCGGCAACGCCGCCCGGCGTCGACGGCCAGGCGCCTGCTTCGCACTGAAACCGGTTGCCGGCATCAGCGTACGCCGAGTGCCAAGGCCTGCGTAAGCGTGGGCCTTGGCTCCCGTTTTTTCCGGCCCCGGTGCCCTCCACTGGCCCCGCGACAAGAACGCACTGATTGCCTCAACAATGACACAGTCGGCCGCTGTTTAGCCGGCCGGCGCGTGCCTGCGTGCCGTCGCCCATCAAACTGATCTAACATCGCTGCGTCGCGGACTGTTCCGTGACGTGCGGCGCCGTGCGGCCTGTGCCCGTCGGCTCGCCTGTGACGGAGGACTGGCGCGCGGTGATCGATGCGGTGTCAATAGTGCGTGGCAGCGCGCTGCTCGTGCGGCGGTCGAAGCACGCTGCGCGACTGCTCGCATCGATCACTTTGGTTGTGCTGACGGCATGCGTGCAGTATCAGCCCGCGCCGATCGACCCGGCCGCCAGCGCCGAGCACTTCACTGCACGCCGCCTTGACGCAGCGGAGATGCGCGAGCGTATTGCCGAACTTATTCCGGCGCGCGCGCAGACCTGGCCACCCGCGGCCTGGAACCGTGCCGACCTGCTCGCCGCTGCGCTGCTGCTCAACCCGAAGATTGCCATCGCGCGAGCGCAGGTAGAAGTGGCGCTCGCGCACGAAATTACGGCTGGCCAGACGCCGAACCCGGAGCTGACGCTGCAATCGGAATACGCGCGCCACGATCCGCACCCGTGGTTGTATGGCATCAGTTTCGATGTGCTGCTGCGCTCGCCGCAGCGCCGTCAGCTGGAGACCGACCTGGCGCATCTGGAGAGCAGCAGTGCGCGCTGGCAGTTGATGGATGCGGCCTGGGGCGTGCGCAGATCGATGCTTGCCGCGCTGAGTGACCTGCAGGCCGCCGAGCGGCAAGTGACCTTGCTCGAGCAACTGGTTGCCGCGCAGGACCGGCTGATCGGGCTCGAGCGGCAGCGCGTGGACGCCGGTGAGGATTCGGCCGATGAAATGTTGGCGGCCGGCCAGGTCCGCATCGAGTTCGAGCAGCAGCAAGCGCATGCGCGCAGCCAGCTCGCCAATGCCCTGGGTGCGCTGGCGAGCGCCATCGGCGTTGCGCCTGCCGCGCTGGACGGTGTCGCTTTCGAGTGGCACGACTGGGGTGCGCCTCCGGATGCGCCAACCGAATTGTTGCGTTCAGGCGCCGAACTGGCTTTGCGCGCGCGCGCCGATCTGGGTGCCGCGATCGACGCGTACGCCGCTGCCGAGAACAAGCTGCAACAGGCCGTGATGCGCCAATATCCACAATTTCAATTATCGCCCGGATATTACTGGGATCACGGCGTGGCCAAGTTTCCGCTCGATGCAAGCTTCACGCTGCCGTTGTTCAACCGCAGCCAGGGCGAGATTGCCGAAGCGCGCGCCGAGCGCGAACTGGCTGGCCAGCGCATGCTGTCGCTGCAGGCGGAAATCATCGGTGCAATCGCGGCGGCCGAACGCGGCGAGCAGGTCGTGCGCGGAAGCGTTACCGCCGCCGAGCGTGGGCTCGATGCCGCCACCCGGCAGCGCAGCAATGCCGAAACCAGCCTGCGCCTTGGCGGCATAGGCCTCAGCGAGAGCATTGCCGCGCAGTTGCTGGCGTTGCGCAGCGAACTCGAGGTCGCACAAATGCGGGCGCAACTGCAGGAGGCGCGCAATGCACTCGAGGACGCACTGCATGCGCCGCTGTCCGGCCCGGAGCTCGGACTTGCTCAACCCTTGCCGGTCGCCATCAGCGGAGCCTCCCGATGAAACCACGACACTGCCGGTTTGGCGTTGCCGCATTGTGTACTGTTTGCCTTTTGCAAATCGGATCGGCCGCCGTGCCTGACGACGACGATGCGCCGACTGCGGCCCAGAGCCAGCCGGGCGCCTTGCCGACGCTCAATGCCGAGCAGCAACGCGCCGCCGGCGTGGTGGTGGCGCATGCGCTAAAAGCCGATGCGGCGCAGCGCAACGAGGCGATTGGCCTGGTGCTCGATCCGGTGGCCCTTATCACCGAAGCCGGCGAAGTCGACGCGGCGGCGGCGGCCGCTCGCGCTGCGAGCGCGGAGGTCGAACGTGCCCATGGCCTGTATGCCGCCGGCGCCGGCACATCATTGAAAGCATTGCAGGCTGCGCAAAGTGAGCAGGCGCGCTCGCGCGCTCAGTCCGATGCGGCTGCGGCCAAATTCGCGGTGCACTGGCGCGCGATTGCGGCCATGGCATCCGGCGCGCGCCAGAAACTCATCGAAGGTCTCACCGCCGGAACCACGCTGCTGATACGCGCCGATCTGCCGGGACGGCATGCGATCGGCAGCCTTCCGGAAAGCGCGGTGGTGTCCGTGGACGGACTCAGCGTGGCAGCGAGGATCCTCGGCGTCGCGGCAACGGCCGACGAGTCGCAAAGTGCCGGCGTCTTGATCGAGATACACCAACCACCGGCCGGGCTTGGCCCCGGCGCGCGCGTACCAGTTACGCTCGTCGGCAGCGCACATGCGGGCTTGCTCGTGCCGCGCGGTTGCGTGCTGTACGACGAAGCCGGCGCGCTGGTCTACAAGCAACTGCGCAAGAAAGGCGGCGACCCGGCAACCCGCTATGCGCCGGTACGCGTGACCTTGCTGCAGCAGCAGGGCGACGGCTGGGTGGTCCAAGGAATCGATGACGACGACGACATCGTGATCCACGGCGCCGCCGTGCTCTGGTCGCTGCAAGGCATCGTCGGGCATGCGGCCGGGGACAACGACGATGATTGAAGGCCGCGATGCGCGACGCATGCTTCAGACCGCGACGCGTGCTTTGGCGCGGCGCACTCAGCCGATCCTGTTGTTCGACTTTGGGAGAGCGCCAGGGGTGCGTCGCGCATGCTAGCGACGATCGTCCGCGCGTCACTGGCCAATCCGCGCATCGTCACCGCGCTTTCGGTGCTGATCGGCGTTCTGGGCGTGGCTGCGTTGTTCAATGCGCGCTTCGACGTGTTCCCGGATTTTGCGCCACCGCACGTGTTGGTGCAGACCGAATCGCCGGGACTCGACGCCACGCAAGTCGAAGCACTCGTCACCCGCCCGCTCGAAGGGCTGCTAGCCGGTGCGGAGAACGTCACCTCGGTGCGCTCCACCTCCTCGCAGGGACTGTCCGCGATCCAGGTCGTGTTCGATCGCTCCGGCGATCCGTACCGACAGCGCCAGGTCGTGACCGAGCGGCTGGCCGATGCCGCCGGGTTGCTGCCTGAAGGCGTCGGCCCGCCGCTGCTGTCGCCGTTGAGTTCGTCGATGGAGTATCTCGTCCACTTTGGTTTCACCAGCGCGAAGCTCTCGCCGATCGAGCTGCGCGACCTGGTGCAATGGGTAATCAAGCCGCAGATCCTGGCCGTGCCCGGCGTGGCGCAGGCGCAAATCTTCGGCGGCGAGGCTCGAGAGCGACAAGTGATGGTCGATCCACTCAGGCTCGCGGCAAACGGGTTCACGCTCGACGAGGTCATCGCGGCAACCCGCCGCGCCACGGCGCTGATCGGCGGCGGATACATCGAGACGTCCACCCAACGTATCGTCGTGCGTGCCGAGGCCGCCGGCGTCGCGCCGGAAGGGCTCGCACAGGCCTTGATCGGCAAGCGCGGCAGCACGCCGGTGCGGCTCGCGGATGTCGCGACGATTCGCGACGGCGCGCAGCCGCGGTTCGGTGACGCAATGATCGGCACCGAACCCGGCATACTCGTTGAAACATCGACCCAGTTCGGCGCCAACACGCTCGACGTCACCCGCGCACTCGAGGCGCGCCTGGATGCGCTGGTGCCTTCGCTGAAGAAAGTGGGCGTCGAGTACCACCCGGCGCTGCTGCGGCCCGCGAGCTTTATCGAAAGCGCGATCGGCAAGTTGCGCAACTCGCTGCTGATCGGCGCGGTACTGGTGGTCGCGCTGCTCCTGGCGATGCTGCGCGACTGGCGCGGGGCACTGGTGTCCTTCAGTGCCATTCCGCTCGCGCTGTTGACGTCGGTATGGCTGCTCGACGCATTCGGATTTAGTCTGAACACGATGACGCTCGGCGGGCTGGTCGTCGCGCTCGGCGTGGTTGTCGACGACGCAGTGATCGATGTCGAGAACATCCTGCGCCGGCGCCGCGAGTCGCCGGACGATGCCGCGATCATGCCGTTGTTCACGAGCGCATCGCTCGAGGTGCGCCGCCCGGTGTTCTACGCAACCGCGGCAGTCGCGGTGGCGTTCGCGCCGATCCTGATGATGACCGGGATCCAGGGCGCGTTTTTCCGCCCGCTGTCGATTGCATTCCTGCTCGCGGTCGGCCTGTCGCTGCTGGTTGCGATGAGCGCGACACCGGCGCTGTGCGTGCTGACGATGGGCCGCCATCAGCCAAAGTCCGAGGCGCGCTTTCTTGCGCGCTGCAAGAACCTGCAGCGGCGCACGATCCAGGCACTCGGCTCGCGACCGCGCGCGGTCTGGGCGCTCGTGGTCGCCAGCGGCATTGCCGGCGCCGTTCTGCTGCCGATGCTCGGTGCTAGGCTGCTGCCGGACTTCCGGGAAAACTACCTGATTGCGCACGCCGGCCTGCGTCCCGGCATTTCCCTGGCCGAGACGGCGCGCGTCGGGCGCAATATTTCGAAACAACTCGCCGCCATTCCCGGGGTGAAGAGCGTTGCCGAACAGATTGGCCGCGCCGAGAACGGACAGGACCCGGATACACCGGACCGCAGCGAATTCGAAGTGCAGATCGATCCGCAGCGTGGCCATACCGCGAGCGAGATCGATGCCGCCATCCGCGACGTGTTCGACGACTATCCGAACCAGCTGGTGGAAATCTATTCGGTGCTGGCCGAGCGCATTGGCGAGACGTTGTCCGGTGAATCGGCGCCGTTTTCGATCAGCGTGTTTGGAGCCGACCTCGATGTCGACGACCACGTGGCCGCACAAATAGCCGATGCGTTGCGCACGCTGCCCGACAGCGGCAACGTGCGCCTGATCGTGCCGGCGCGGGAACCGCAGTTGCACCTTGAACTGAAACCGGCGCAGCTCGCACTGTACGGGTTGCAGGCGGCCGACGTGCTCGACACGATCAATGCGGCGTTTCACGGGAGCGTGGTTGCGCAACTGAGCCAGGCCGATCGCAGCGTGCCGGTCGCGGTGCGCATCGAAGGCGCGGCCGCGGATCCGCACAGCGTCGGCGCCTTGCTCCTGCGCGGGCACGACGGCGCGCCGGTGCCACTCTCGGCCGTTGCGACGCTCGACATGCAGCTGGCGCGCAGCATCGTCAATCACCAGGACGGGTTGCGCCGGCAAGTCGTCGTGGCGACCCCGAAAACGTCGGATCAGGCGGGCTACGCCCGGCTTGCGCGCGCGATGGTCGACAAGCTCGACCTCCCTGCTGGCGTGTATTTGCGCTATGGCGGCGAGGCCCAGGCGCAGTCGCAGGCCGCGCGCGAACTGTTGCTGCACTCGGCCGCGGCATTCGTGCTGATCGTGCTGCTGCTTGCACTCGCTTTCGGCGCTGCCCGCCATGTGTCGCTGGTGCTGCTCGCGTTGCCGAGTACGCTGATCGGCGGCGTGATTGCGGTCGCGCTCAGCGGTGGCACCTTGACCCTTGGCGCAATGGTCGGCTTTGTTGCGTTATTCGGTATGGCGGCGCGCAATACGATCCTGCTGATCTCGCATTACGATCACCTCGTCGGCGAAGAAGGCCAGCAGTGGAATCTTGCCACCGCATTGCGCGGGGCCGAAGAAAGGCTGACGCCGGTTCTGCTGACTGCGCTCCTGACTGCGCTGGCGCTGCTGCCGGTCGCGTTGCAGGCGCATCAGCCGGGGCACGAGATCGAAGGACCGATGGCGATCGTGATACTCGGCGGGCTGGTTTCGTCGACCTTGGTCAGCCTGCTGCTGATCCCGCCACTGGCGGTGCGCTGGCTGCGGCCGGGGACTGCTGAAAATGCAAAAGATTGAACCATCTTGCGGCCGTCCATGGCCTCCGAGGCAGTCGCTCCCGCCCATCGAAGGACACGAACAACACAAAATACAGCAAGTGAACTATCTTGGCCTGGGCAGGAGCATCCCCAATGTACTCGGTGACGCTGGTTTTCCTTCAGAGCGGTCTACGGGTCGCAGAAGCAGTCGAGGTTGTTAATGACATTGAAGATTCTCATGTTGCTGCTGGCGCTGTTCGCGGCCACAGCCTTCGCCGATGTCGAGCCCTCGGCATCCAGCGGCGCGTGGGAGGGTTTGCGCGCAAGTTTCTACGGCACCCGCGAGATTGGTGAGGTCGACGAGAAGCTGATGAGTCTTGTCGCGCCTGCCAGCACGCCGGATCCCACGGCAACGCCGGTCGTGATCCGCTTCGGGCCTGCCGCGGCCGGCAGGGTCAAGCAGGTGCGTTTGATCATCGACCACAATCCGTCTCCGGTCGCCGCAAACCTGCAGCTCGAGGCCGGTGTGCCAATCGACGA
>Ga0308174_10000811_pt1 | contig 13791 bp, 12 predicted proteins | sample PhyPR2_FD_203894 | JGI IMG/M metagenome (GOLD analysis project Ga0308174, IMG submission 203894) | Soil microbial communities from UC Gill Tract Community Farm, Albany, California, United States - DLSLS.P.R2 | ecosystem: Environmental > Terrestrial > Soil > Agricultural land | place: USA...
GTTGACGTTGCGGCGCAGGGCGTGGATCAGGTGGTTGCCACCGATCGACAGCGCGTCGCCGTCACCGGTGACGACCCACACCGACAGGTCCTCGCGGGTCGCGGCCAGCCCCGTGGCGATGGCCGGCGCGCGCCCGTGGATCGAGTGCATGCCGTACGTGTCGAGGTAGTACGGGAAGCGGGAGCTGCAGCCGATGCCCGAGACGAAGACGATGTTCTCGCGCTTGAGGCCGAGCTCGGGCAGGAAGCCCTGGACGGCGGCGAGGATCGCGTAGTCCCCGCAGCCGGGGCACCAGCGCACCTCCTGGTCGGACGTGAAGTCCTTCTTGGTCAGCGCGGAGCCGTCGGCAAGGCGCGGGACGCCCGCGGTGCCGGTGGCACCGTTTCGGGGGTCCACGGGGGCGGCGCCCCCGTGTGTCGGCATACCGAGGTCGACGGGAAGGTCGATGCTCACTTGGCGGCCTCCTTCAGGGGCGCGTCGGACACGGACGTCGCGGCGGACACGATGGTGTCGGCGAGCTCGCCCGCCTGGAACGGCAGGCCGCGCACCGAGGTGTGCGACTCGACGTCGACGAGGTACTTCGCCCGCAGGAGCAACGCGAGCTGGCCGAGGTTCATCTCCGGGACGATGACGCGCGAGTACGAGCGCAGCACCTCGCCGGTGTTGGCGGGGAACGGGTTGAGGTGGCGCAGGTGCGCCTGGGCCACGCCGGCGCCGGTGGCCCGCGCCAGGCGTACGGCCGCGGCGATCGGGCCGAAGGTCGAGCCCCAGCCGAGCACGAGCACGTCGGCGTCGCCGGTCGGGTCATCGACCGTCAGCGGCGCGATCGTGTCGGCGATCCCGTCGATCTTGGCCTGGCGCAGCCGGGTCATGTGGTCGTGGTTGTCGGGGTCGTAGGAGATGTTGCCGGTGACGTCGGCCTTCTCGATGCCGCCGACGCGGTGCTCGAGCCCGGGCGTGCCGGGGATCGCCCACGGCCGGGCGAGCGTCTCGGGGTCGCGCAGGTAGGGGTGGAAGGTCGCGGCGCCCTTGTCGTCCACGGCGTTGGGCTCGGTCGCGAACTCGACGGTCAGGTCGGGCAGCTCGCCCGTGCGTGGCAGCCGCCACGGCTCCGAGCCGTTGGCGAGGTAGCCGTCGGACAGGACGATGACCGGGGTGCGGTACGTCGTGGCGATGCGCACCGCCTCGACGGCGATGTCGAAGCAGTCGGCCGGGGTCGCGGGCGCGACGACCGCCACCGGCGACTCGCCGTTGCGACCGAAGAGGGCCTGGAGCAGGTCGGCCTGCTCGGTCTTGGTGGGCAGGCCGGTCGACGGGCCGCCCCGCTGGATGTCGCAGACGACGAGCGGGAGCTCCAGCGACACCGCCAGGCCGATGGTCTCGGCCTTGAGCGCGAGGCCCGGGCCGGAGGTCGTCGTGACGCCGAGCGCGCCGCCGAAGGAGGCGCCGAGGGCGGCGCCGACTCCGGCGATCTCGTCCTCGGCCTGCATCGTCGCGACGCCGTAGCGCTTGAGCCCGGCGAGGGTGTGGAGGATGTCGGACGCCGGGGTGATCGGGTAGCTGCCGAGGAAGAGCGGCAGGTGTGCGCGGTGCGCGGCGGCGACGAGGCCGAGCGACAGTGCGACGTTGCCGGTGACGTTGCGGTAGGTGCCGGCGGGCATCGTGGCCGGCGCGACCTCGTAGGCGACCGCGAAGTCCTCGGTCGTCTCGCCGTAGTTGTAGCCGGCGCGCAGCGCGGTGAGGTTGGCCTCGAGGATCTGCGGCTTGTCGGCGAACTTGGCCTTGAGGAACGCCTCGGTGCCCTCCATCGGCCGGGTGTAGAGCCAGGAGAGCAGGCCGAGCGCGAACATGTTCTTCGCGCGCTCCTTCTCCTTGCGGGTCAGGTCGGTGAACGCGGCGAGGGCCTCGACGGTGATGGAGGTCAGGGCCACCGGGTGCACGTCGTAGCTCTCGAGGGTGCCGTCCTCGAGCGGGTTGGCCGTGTAGCCGACCTTGGCGAGGCTGCGCTTGGTGAACTCGTCGGTGTTGACGATCACCGTCGCGCCGCGCGGCAGGTCGCGCAGGTTGGCCTTGAGGGCCGCCGGGTTCATCGCGACGAGGACGTCGGGGGCATCGCCCGGCGTCAGCACGTTGTGGTCGGCGAAGTGCAGCTGGAAGCTCGAGACGCCGGGCAGCGTGCCCTGGGGCGCCCGGATCTCCGCGGGGAAGTTCGGCAGCGTCGACAGGTCGTTGCCCAGCAGGGCGGTCTGCGACGTGAAACGGTCCCCGGTGAGCTGCATGCCGTCCCCGGAGTCGCCTGCGAACCGGATGACCACGCGATCGAGCTTCTGGACCAGTTTGGTGCTCATGCTCTGCGACGTCCTCGAACTTCCCTACCCAGATGCCCGTTGCCCTGTGCGGCGAGCACCTTTACATCGTAGTTCGCGCCCTATTGACATCTGTGCCGGTTGCCAGGTCGTGGACAGCGACCTGCGTCCCGAGCCGTCGGCATACCGGCACGACTAGGCTGGCCGACATGTCCGGGTACGTTGCCGTCGCAGCAGTGCTGGGGGCGGGCGTGCTGCTCGTCACGGCAGCGATGCTGGCCCGACGCCTGCTGGCACCGCGCGCCCCGCACCCGGCCAAGCTGACGACGTACGAGTCCGGCGTCGACCCGGTGGGGGAGGGCTGGGCGCAGACGAAGGTGCGCTACTTCGTCTTCTCCTTCCTCTACGTCATCTTCGCCGTCGACGCGGTCTACCTCTTCCCGTGGGCCAGCGTGATCCGCGACGTGGACCTCGGGCGCGCGAGCCTCGTCGAGATGGGCCTCTTCCTCGGCGTGCTGGTCCTCGGCCTCGGCCACGCGGCGCGCCGCGGACTGCTGAGGTGGGTGTGATGGCGAGCGAGCCGACCAACCAGCCGACCAACCAGCAGGCCAGCCACCCCGTCAGCCTGCCGATGCCGACCGTCGGGCCGGCCTCCATGGGCGCCCTCGGCGGCCACGCGCCCAAGCCGATCAAGGTCGTGCTCAACTGGGGCCGGCGCTACTCCCTCTGGGTCTTCAACTTCGGGCTCGCCTGCTGCGCCATCGAGTTCATCGCCGCGTCGATGGGCCGCCACGACTTCATCCGCCTCGGCGTGATCCCCTTCGCCCCGGGCCCGCGCCAGGCCGACCTCATGGTCGTCTCGGGCACGGTCACCGACAAGATGGCGCCGGCGATCCGCCGCCTCTACGACCAGATGCCCGAGCCGAAGTACGTCATCTCCTTCGGCGCCTGCTCCAACTCCGGCGGCCCCTACTGGGACTCCTACTCCGTGACGAAGGGCGTCGACCAGATCGTGCCCGTCGACGTCTACGTCCCGGGCTGCCCGCCGCGCCCCGAGGCGCTGCTGCACGGGATCATCCGCCTGCAGGAGCAGATCGCGGGCGAGCGCCTCTCCACGGCCAAGCTCAAGGGGAGGTATGCCGGCAGCCGCGTCGCCAGCGCCGGTGACGTCCGTCGCCCCCTCGTTCGCCGGCCGGCCGCCCCCACTGCGCCCGCAGGGTCCGCCGGGTCCGGCGTGCCCGCGGAGGGTGACCGGTGAAGGTCACCGACGTGCGCGAGGTGCCGTTCGCCGACTGGGTCGCGACGGTGCGGGAGCTGCGCGACGAGGGCTACGCGTACTTCGACTGGCTGACGGCCGTCGACCAGACCGACGCCGCCGAGGACGCGGGCTTCGACCTCGTCTGCCACCTGGTCGACACCCGGGTGCCGCGGGCGCTGCGCTCGGTGCTGCTGCGCACCCGGGCGCCCGAGGGCCGGCCCGTGCCGTCCCTGACGGGGGTCTTCCGCGGGGCCGCGTGGCACGAGCGCGAGACGCACGAGATGTTCGGCATCGGCTTCGACGGCTTCGACGACGGCAGCGGTCTCGGCCTGCGACCGCTCCTGCTGCCCGACGGGTTCGAGGGCACGCCGCTGCGCAAGTCCTTCGTCCTCGCGGCCCGGGCGTCCAAGGCGTGGCCGGGTGCCAAGGAGCCGGGGGAGGGCCACGACTCGGCGCGCGCTCCGGGCCGGCGCCGCGTGCAGGCGCCCGGCGTCCCCGGACCGGAGTGGGGGCCACGGTGAACCTGCACCTGACCCTGCACCTGGCGCCCTGGCTCGAGGTCGTGCTGCGCGCGGTCGCGGTGCTGGCCGCGTTCCTCGTGCTGCCCCTGCTCGTCGGCCAGACCGAGCACAAGGTCATGGCGCACATGCAGGGACGCCTCGGGCCGATGTACGCCGGCGGGTTCCACGGGTGGGCCCAGCTGGTGGCCGACGGGGTGAAGTTCGTCCAGAAGGAGGACGTCACGCCGGCGCGCGCCGACCGGTGGGCGTTCCAGCTGGCGCCGTTCGTCGCGCTCATCCCGTACCTCGTCGCGCTCGCCGTCATCCCGCTGTCGCCGCGGGTCGTCGGCGCAGACGTGGACGCGAGCGTGGTGCTCGTGCTCGCCGTCATCGGCGTCGGGATCATCGGCACGCTGATGGCCGGGTGGGCCTCGGCCAACAAGTACTCCCTGCTCGGGGCCATGCGCGCCGCCGCCCAGCTCGTCTCCTACGAGCTGCCGATGGTGCTCGCCGTGGCATCGGTCGCGCTCGCCGCCGGCACCCTGTCGCTCGTCGGCATCGCCAGCGCGTGGAACCCGTGGTGGCTGCTCTGGCAGGCGCCGGGAGCGGTCGTCTTCCTCGTCGCGGCCCTCGCCGAGCTGCAGCGGCCGCCCTTCGACATGCCGCTCGCCGACTCCGAGATCGTCTTCGGCGCCTTCACCGAGTACACCGGGCTGCGCTTCGCCTTCTTCCTGCTCGCCGAGTACGCCGGCATCGTCGTCATGTCGCTGCTCTTCGCCGTGCTCTACCTCGGCGGCTGGGCGGGGCCGCTCGAGTCGTGGCTCGGCTGGCTGTGGACCCTGCTCAAGGGCTTCCTCGTGGCGGTCGTCGTGATCTGGCTGCGCGTGTCGTGGCCCCGCATGCGCGAGGACCAGCTCCAGCGCCTCGCCTGGGTGTGGCTCGTGCCGCTCGCGCTCGTGCAGCTGGCCGTCACCGCCGTCGGGGTGGTGCTCACCTCATGACCCCCACCCCACCCATCGTCGAGAGGCCACGTCCGGCCCCCACTCAACCGTCGAGAGGCCACCTTCGGCCCCATCTCAACCGTCGAGTGGCCGATCCTTGCGGGTCACGACCGGTCGAGAGGCCAGTCTCTGCGGGTCCCCGCTCGTCGAGTGGCCAACCGTCGCGACCGCGCGACGGCGTTCCCACGGCGACCACTCGACTGCGCCGGGTGGGCAGACTTCGGCCTCTCGACGGTGGAGCATGGGCAACCTTCGGCCTTTCGACGGTTGAGGTCGGAGATGGGGACTGGGAGCGAGCGGAGGAAGGGGTGAGCGGACGTGGGTGACGGCATACTCCCGGGGCTGGTGAAGGGGCTCGCGACGACCGCGAGGTCACTGACGCGGCACACGCACACGGCCGAGTACCCCGACGTCGCGCCGGCCCTGCCGCCGCGCTCGCGAGGCGTCATCGCGCTCACCGAGGAGAACTGCACGTCGTGCATGCTCTGTGCGCGTGAGTGCCCCGACTGGTGCATCTACATCGACTCGCACAAGGAGGAGCTGCCCCCGACGACGCCGGGCGGCCGCGCCCGGCAGCGCAACGTCCTCGACCGGTTCGCCATCGACTTCTCGCTCTGCATGTACTGCGGCATCTGCATCGAGGTCTGCCCCTTCGACGCCCTGCACTGGAGCCCCGAGTTCGAGTACGCCGAGCTCGACATCCGCGACCTGCTGCACGAGAAGGACCGCCTCGGCGCGTGGATGGCGACCGTGCCCGCGCCGCCGGCGCTCGACCCGGGCAGCGCCGACCCGGCCGAGGTCGCCGCGGCGGCCAGGCCACCACGTGGCGCCTCCGGCGCTGGGGGTACGCGTGCAGCCGGCGCCGCTGCCCGTCCGGCCCGGGCGCGCCGGCAGTCCGAGGACGCCCCGCCGCCTGCCGAGCGGACGAAGGTCCTGCCCGCCGTCGAGGTGCCGGAGCCGGCCGCCCCCGGCACGGTCGCGCCGCCCTCGGACCCCGAGCAGACCGCGACGCTTCCTGTCGCCGAGGCCGCGGATGCCGCTGCGGCACAAGGCGACACGACGCAGGTGCTGCCGAGCGTGTCCACGACCGAAGAGGGCACGACGGACGGAGCCGACGCAGCCGGCGGCGACGTCGGCGGAGCCGGCGAGCGCGCCCCCCAGGACGACACGCAGGACGACACGCAGGACGACACGCAGGGCGACACGCAGGGCGGCAGCCGGGGCGGCACCGAGTGACCACCCGCGACATCGTCTTCACCGCCGTCGGTGCCGTCACCGCCTTGTCGGCGCTGCTGTCGGTCACCACGAAGCACGTCGTGCACGCGGCGCTGTGGCTGCTGGTGTCGCTCGGCTCGCTCGCCGGCGCCTACCTGGTCCTCGGCCAGGAGCTCGTCGGCCTGGTCCAGCTGCTCGTCTACGTCGGCGCCATCGTCGTGCTCGTCCTCTTCGCCCTGATGCTGACCCGGGCGCCGATCGGCCCGCACGCCGAGATCGACACGCCGTGGTGGCAGCGGGTCGTGGGCGCGCTGCTCGGGGCCGCGACGGCCGTGATGCTGGCGTCGCTGCTGCTGCCGTTCTTCTCCGGCGCGACCGCCGACCTCGACACCAGGCCGAGCGCCACCCCACAGATCGCGCAGGCGGTCTTCGGCACGTGGGTGTGGCCCTTCGAGCTGCTCTCGGTGCTGCTGCTCGTCGCGCTCATCGGCGCCTTCGCCGTGTCGCGGCTCGTGATCGGTGACCGCGGCGTCGGTCGAGGCGCGAGCGACGGTGACCGAGCGGTGGCCGAGGGCCCACCGTCGGTGGGCGACGGCAGGGCCGGGGCGCACCACAGCGCGACCGCGGTCGCCCCCGCGCCCACGGGCGGTGACCGCGCGTGATCCACCTGTCGCTGCCCGCTGCCCTCGCCGTGCTGCTCGCCGCGTTCGGGGTCTACGGCGTCCTCGCCCGCCGCAACGCGGTGCTCGTGCTGATCGGGGTCGAGCTGGTCCTCAACGCCGCCAACCTGCTGCTCGTCACGGGCGGCACCCGGACCGCGGCCGCGGCGTTCTCCGCCGGCCCCGTCCTCACCCTCTTCGTCATCACCATCGCCGCAGCCGAGGTCACCGTGGCCCTGGCGATCATCCTCGTGATGTTCCGCCGGGCGGGCCACATCGACCTCACGGCCGTGCCGGACCTGAGCGAGGACGCCGTCGAGGACACGGCGGAGGACACGGCTGACGGCGCGGCACGGGACCTCGGGCACTCCGCCCCCGCCGGAAGGGCGGTCCGGTGAGCTGGGTCGTGCGGGCGATCGTGGTGCTGCCGGCGGTCGCCGCCCTCGCCGGGCTGCTGACACAGCGCCAGCGGGCCCTCTCCGCGGGCATCGCCGTCGCCGCCTCGGCCGTCGTCACGGTGCTGGCGCTCGTCGAGTGGATCACCCCCTCACGCACCGCCGACATCGGCACGTTCGGGCGCCTGCCCCTCGGTGACCTCTCCGTCCCGCTGCGCCTGCTCTCCGACCGGCTCTCCGGCCTGGCGGCGTTCGTCGTCGCCGTGGTCGTGCTCGCCATTCAGGTGTTCACGACGTGGTACCTGCGTGACGACCCCCGATTCGCGCGGTTCGCGGCCACGGTCTCGCTCTTCGCGTCCGGGATGCTCCTCGTCGTCCAGTCCAGCGACCTCGTGCTCACCCTGGTCGGCTGGGAGGTCATGGGCTGGTGCTCGTGGCTGCTCATCGGGCACGACAGCGAGCGTCACGCCGCGCGCCGGGCGGCCTACAAGGCGTTCCTCGTGACGCGGGTCGCCGACATCGGCATGGTCGTCGGCATCGTCTCCCTCTCCGTGCGGGCCCGCTCCACCGACCTCATGACGGTGCTCACCGCGCCGGGCAACCACACCCTGCTGACGATCGGGCTCGTCGGCGTCGTGATCGGCGTGGCCGGCAAGTCGGGCCTCGTGCCGTTCCACGACTGGCTGCCCGACGCGATGGAGGGTCCCACGCCGGCGTCCGCCCTCATCCACGCCGCCACCATGGTCGCGGCCGGCACCTACGTCATCGCGCGGCTCTTCCCGCTCTACGCCGGGCACGACGGCGCCCGCACGCTGCTCGCCGTCCTCACCGCGGTGACGATGGTCTACGCCGCCCTCCTCGCCCTGGCCCAGACCGACCTCAAGCGGATGCTCGCCTACTCCACCCTGAGCCAGGTCGCGATCATGCTCTCGGCCCTCGCAGCCGCGCCGGCCGAGCTCGGGCCCGGCGCCGGCGTCGGTCACCTCATCGCCCACGCCTTCTTCAAGGCGCTGCTCTTCCTCGGCGCCGGCTGGCTGTCGGTCCTGGCCGGGGCCACCGCGATCGTGGCGCTGCGTGGCCGGCTCCGCCCGACCGGGGCGCTGCGCTGGTCGATGGGCATCGGCCTCGCCGCCCTCGCGGGGGTGCCGCCGCTGGTCGGCTTCTTCAGCAAGGACACCGTCATCGACGCCGCCCTCGAGGGCGCCACGAGCGGTGGTGGCCTGCGGGCGTGGCTCGTCGTCGTCGCGCTGTTCGTGACGGTCGTCCTCACCGCCGCCTACTGCACCCGGGCGTGGCTGCTCCTCGACACGCCCGTGGCCGCCGCAGGGGCCTCAGGCCAGCCGCAGTCCCAGCCGGCCGTCGTCGCCGAGGAGGAGGTCGCCGTCGTGACCAGCACCGACAGCGCCGACGACGCCGAGGTCGAGCGCGTCCACGCCCACGGCCACCCCACGATCACGCTGTCCGCGGCGCTGGTCGTGTCGGTCCTCGCGGCCCTGACCGTCGTCGGTGTCCTCTTCCTGCTCACCCTGCGCGGCGCCGTCCACGTCGGGATCCTCAGCGCGCTGCTGTCCGTCCTGCTCATCGCCGGGGCCGCGTATGCCGTGTGGTCCCTCAGCGACCGCGGCCGCGTCGACGCGGCCGAGCGCATCCCGGCGCACGTGCGCGACTCGGCGGTCCGGGGCTTCGGCGCCGACACGGCATACGTGGCCTTCGGGCGCGCCGTCACGGCAACGGCACGCCTCGTCGTGGCGCTGGACCGCGACGTCGTCGACGCCTACCCGCGGGCGGCGGCCGTCGTGGCCCGGGCGGCCGGACGCGCGGGGGAGCGCGGCCACCGGGCCGTGCCCTCGCTGTCGGTGCTGAGCCTGCTCGTCGGTGCGGTGCTCGTCGCCATCCTGGGGGTGACGGCGTGGCGCTGACCCTCATGCTCCTGCTGCCCCTGCTCGGGGCCATCGCGTGCATCGCGATCCCGGGGGAGTCCAAGGTCGAACGCGGCATCGCGCACGGCGTCGCCCTCGTGACCGCCGTCCTCGCGGTCGTCGTCGTGGCGGACCGGCAGCAGGTCGACGCGCCGTGGATCCGGTCGCTCGGCGTCCGGTGGCACTTCGGGGTCGACGGCATCTCCGCCGCGCTCGTGCTGCTCACCGCGGTGCTGACCGTCGCCGTCGTGGCCCATGCGCTGTCGGGACCGATTCCCAGGGGCGGCACCGGCTCGACCTTCCTCGGCTGCATCCTGCTCGTCGAGGCGGGGGCGCTGGCGACGTTCACGGCCCGCGACGCGGTCCTCTTCTTCATCGCCTTCGAGGTCGTCCTCGTGCCGATGTGGGTGCTCGTGCGCCGCTTCGGTGACGAGCACGTGCCCGACGAGACGCGCGCCGACGCCGCGGGCCGGTTCGTGCTCTTCACCGCCCTGGGCTCGACCCTGATGCTCGTCGGCATCCTGCTCCTCGTGCACCACCAGGGCACGAGCGACCTCACGGTCCTCGCCGCGCGGCACGGCGCCGGGCTGTCCCGGTCGCTGCAGGTGACCATCGCGGCACTGCTGCTGCTCGGGCTCGGGATCAAGGTGCCGCTGTGGCCGCTGCACACCTGGCTGCCCTCCGCCCACACGATCGCGCCGACCGCGGGGTCGGTGCTCCTGGCCGCCGTGCTGCTCAAGATGGGCACCTACGGCATCGTGCGGCTGGCCGTGGGCACCGTGCCGAGGGGGGTCGCCGAGCTGAGCCCGGTGCTGGCCCTGCTCGGGGTCGTCGGGATCCTCTGGGGAGGCCTGGCCTGCCTCGTCGAACGCGACCTCAAGCGCCTCATCGCCTACAGCTCGGTGGCCCACATGGGCTTCGTCGCCCTCGCCATCGCCTCCGGCAGCGAGACGGGCCTGCAGGCGGCGCTCTTCGGCAACATCGCCCACGGCGTCGTCTCGGCCCTGCTCTTCTTCGTCGTCGGTGACCTCAAGGAGCAGTGGGGCTCGGCCGACCTCCGCGTCGCTCGGGCGGCCCTGCGGGACAAGGCGCCCCGCTTCGGCTTCGCGCTCGTCGTCGGGCTCGCGGCCGCGCTCGGGCTCCCGGGTCTCGTGAGCTTCTGGGGTGAGTTCCTGGCCCTGTATGCCGCCTGGTCGCCCGCGCCCGACCGCCCCGTCGCGCTCCTGCGGGCCTGCGTCGTGCTCGGCGCCGTGGGTCTGGCCCTGGCGGCCGGCTACTCCCTGCGGGTCGCGCGGATCGTGTGGGCGGGGGAGGGCAGCGAGGCGGCCACGGGCGCGGCGGCCGAGCCGGTCCTCGACACCCGCGGGGTGCGCTACGCCGTCGTGATGGCCCTCGTCGTGGTGGCCGTGACGCTCGGCATCGTGCCGCACCTGCTGCTCGGCCTCTCCGACGCCGCGACGACCGGGTTGCTCACGGGGCTGGGGGCGGGCCGGTGAAGGGCCTCACCATCGACTACGCCGTCGTGCTGCCGGCGCTGCTGCCGGTCGTCGGTCTCGTCGTCGTGCTCGTGGCCGACCTCGTCGACCCCCGCCTGCGTCGCTTCCCGTATGCCGTCGCGGGGCTCGCTGCGCTCGGCTCGGCGCTGGCGACCGGGCCCGGCCTGGCGCTCGGGGGCGGCTCCACGCGGCAGACCTTCTGCCTGACCGGGCGGGCTGCGGCGCGAGGCTCGCTCCCGGCCGTCGAGGGCCTGCCGCAGGTGTGCCTGTGGCAGGCCGACGCCCTCGGCAGCACGCTGCAGCTCGCTGCCGCCCTCTCGGCTCTGCTGTGCATCGCCCTCGCCTGGCCGGGCACCCGCCGGACCCGCCCCGTCGGCAGCACCCGCGAGCCGGTGGAGGCGGTGCTGCTGCTCGCCGCCCTGGCGGGCACCGTCGTCGTCGCGGCCAGCCGCGACGTGGGCACGTGGCTCGTCGCGCTCGAGCTCGCCACGTTGCCGGTCATCGCGCTCGTCGCCCTCTCGGGCCGGCGGTCGGCGGTCGCGGGGGCCACCCAGCTGCTCGTCACCTCCCTGGTGTCGTTCGCGCTGCTCGTCCTCGGGGTCGCCCTGTGGTTCACGGCGACCGGCAGCCCGTTCCTGACCCCCGACGCGGCGCTGTCGACGGGCGGTGCCTTCGCGGCGGGACCGGCGGCCGGTGCCACCGCGGTCGTGTCCCCCTCCGTGTCCGCCGGCCTGGTCGCCCTCGCCACGGTCCTGGTGGTCGCGGGCGTCGGGTTCAAGCTCTCGCTCGTGCCGTTCCACGCGTGGACGCCCACGGCCTACGCCGGCTCCTCGGTGGCCGTGGCGACGTTCCTCGCCACGGTGTCCAAGGTGGCCGCGCTCGCGGCCCTGCTGGTGGTGCTGCGGGCCGTGTCGGCGCTCGGGACGCCGGCCCTGCTCGCGATCGCGATCCTCGCCGCGCTCAGCATGACGCTCGGCAACGTCATGGCCCTGCGTCAGGCCGATGTCGTGCGGCTGCTTGCGTGGTCCACGGTCGCCCAGGCCGGCTGGGTCGTGCTGCCGCTCGTCAGCATCTCGGCCCTCGGCGTCACGGCCAGCGCGACCTACCTGCTGACCTACGTCGTGGCGACGCTGGTGGCCTTCGCCGTCGTGGCGGTCACCCTGCGCGACGAGCCGGGTCGTGGTCGGCAGCTGACGGCATACGACGGGCTGTGGCGACGCAACCCCTGGCGCGCCGGCGCGCTCGCGCTCGCGCTGACCTCGCTCGCGGGGCTGCCCCCGGGCGTCATCGGCCTCGTCGGCAAGATCACGGCGCTGCGCCCGGTCGTGGCCGAGGGGTGGGTGTGGCTCGCGGTCATCGCCGCCGTCAACGCCGTGATCGGCGTGGCCGTCTACCTGCGCTGGCTCCGCGGTGTCATCACCGTCCCCGAGGGGAGGGCGGCGCCACGCCAGCCGGCTGCCGAGGCACTCGCCGCGGCGCGGCGACGTCCGGCGCTCGTCGCCGGCCTCGTGCTCGCGTCCGCCGTGCTCGTCGTGGTGAGCGTGCAGCCGGACCTTCTGCTGCGACTCCTCGGCTGACCGACCGGGACGGCGAAGAGCCCCGAGCGTGGTGTCTCGGGGCTCTCGGTCCGGCCGGGCGTCTGGCTGCTGAAACGGGTGGGCCGGTCTGGTGGGCTCAGGCGGTCTGGGGGGCCCGCCGGGGCTCGGCGGTCAGGCCCCTGAGGTCCTCGGCGGTCTTCGCGTGGCGCAGGCCCAGCAGGCCGAGGACCAGGAAGACACCCGCTGCGACGAAGGCGCCGATGGCGGCGTAGAGGGCGATCGTGCCCATGGTGCCGAAGGCGTACGCGTTGAGGAGCAGGCCGCGCAGGGTGTTGCCCATGAAGAGCGTCTGGCGCAGCTGGCCGAGCTCGGCGACCTTGGCCTGGTCGGCGTTGGGGTCCTTCGACATCTTCATGAACTCGCCCGAGACCTCTTCGTAGGTGCGGTTGTTCGAGGCGGCGTTCATGTGGACGAGGATGTAGTGGTCGGCGAAGGCCTTGGCCTGGTCGCCGGTGGCCATCTCCTGCCCGGCGTACTGCAGGAGGGCGTCCTTCTGGTCCTGCGTCTCCAGGGCCGCGGCGCCGGGCATCGTGATGTCCTGCTGGCTCAGCTGCTGCTCGACCTGGTTGGCGACGAAGCTGTGGGCGTAGGTGAGCAGGCCACCCGCCACGAGGAGGACCACGGCGAGAAGGAGGCCGGTCCAGGAGATCAGCTTGTCGAGTGTCTTGCGCATCGTTCGCTTCTTTCGGAGAAGGGATGTCGGTGTTCCCCAACACCGCCAAACTACTACGTGGCGTAGTAGGTCCGCCGATGTTCTCGACAAGTCGGACATGAGACGTGTGTCACGCACGCTGACGGCCCTGGCCCGAGGGAGCTCCCAGCGGGCTCTCAGCGGGAACACGCGTTGCCGGCCGCTCGTTGAGCGGGCATGCACAACCATTTCAACGGGCTGAAGACCGCTGCCCTCTTCGGCGGCATCTGGGCCCTGCTGCTCGGCATCGGCGCGCTCGTCGGGGGTGGCCGCTTCATCTGGGTCTTTGCGCTGATCGGCGTCGCGACGACGTTCTACGGCTACTGGAACAGCGACAAGCTGGCCATCCGGGCCATGCACGCCTACCCCGTGTCCGAGGCGCAGGCGCCGGCGATGTACCGCATCGTCCGCGAGCTCTCCACGGCCGCAGGCAAGCCCATGCCGCGCCTCTACATCAGCCCCACCCAGGCGCCGAACGCGTTCGCCACGGGCCGCAACCCGCAAAGGGCCGCCGTCTGCTGCACCGAGGGCATCCTCGGCCTGCTCGACGAGCGCGAGCTGCGGGGCGTGCTCGGCCACGAGCTCATGCACGTCTACAACCGCGACATCCTCACCAGCTCGGTCGCGGCCGCCATCGCCGGCGTCATCACGTCGATCGGCCAGATGCTGATGTTCACCAGCATGTTCGGCGGGGGCTCCGACGAGGACCGCCCCAACCCCTTCGCGCTGCTCGCGATGAGCCTGCTCGCGCCC
>Ga0308174_10000812_pt1 | contig 13791 bp, 24 predicted proteins | sample PhyPR2_FD_203894 | JGI IMG/M metagenome (GOLD analysis project Ga0308174, IMG submission 203894) | Soil microbial communities from UC Gill Tract Community Farm, Albany, California, United States - DLSLS.P.R2 | ecosystem: Environmental > Terrestrial > Soil > Agricultural land | place: USA...
TGATCACGCCGCTGGAGTTCCGCTTCAAGCACGGCTTCGAGGAGTAACCGGAGCGGGACAGCCTGCTCAGAAACGCCGTCGAGACTGGCGGTATGGCTGACCGCAGACTCCTCCTCCCCGAAGTCAAGAAGAAGCACCACCGGCTCGGGCGACACATCCATCACGACCCGCGCTCGCTGGCCTTCCGCGTCGGCGCGACGGCGACCCCGAAGACGGTGCGCTGGGAGCGACACATCCCGGTCTTCGACCAGGGCGACCTGGGCAGCTGCACGATCAACGCCGGTCTCGGTGCGCTGGGCTCGGGCAACCTGTTCGCCACGCTGCCCGCCGACGTTCAGGCCAAGCTCGCCGCCGCCTCGGTGCAGACGGACCTGGTGCAGCCGCTCTACCGCGAGGAGACGCGGCTCGACAGCTACCCGGGGGCCTGGGAGCCCGACGACACCGGCAGTGACGGCCTGTCCTCGGCCAAGACCATGCAGAAGCACGGCTGGATCTCCGGCTACCGGCACATCACCAGCATCGGCGAGGCCCACGCCGGGATCCAGGAAGGTCCGCTGATCGGCGGGTTCTCCTGGTTCTCCGGGATGGACACGCCGGACAAGAAGGGCGTGGTCAACCCGACCGGCACCGTCCGGGGCGGCCACGAGTGGGAGATCATCGGCTACGACCTGGACACCGACCTCTGGGAGTGCGTCAACTCCTGGAGCGAGGGCTGGGGCCTGGACGGCCACTTCTTCCTCAGCACCAAGGCGCTGACCTACCTGATGAGCCAGCAGGGCGACATGACGCTGTTCGTGCCCACCACGCAGCCCGCGCCGACGCCCACTCCCCCGGCCCCGGTCGACGTGCTGGCGGCCTACCCGCGCGAGCTGGTCGACCGGTTCGCCGCGCACCCGCGTGGCTGGAAGAACGCCACGGCGGCGGCGCAGGCGCTGCTGGAGTTCGAGAAGGTCGCCTTCCCCGGCTGATTCACAGGGATGTCCACAGGCGTCGTGCGCCTGACCTGCGGAAACGCGGCGCCTGTGGACCGCTCTCTTGTCGTCAAGCTCCGTATCGGGGGACGGCCAGAGTTCTCAACGCAAGACGAAGATGGGCCGCCTTCGGCGGCCAAGCGGTCCTCCGGACCGCCAAGAGCAAGGTGTGCACCTCGCCGAGCCCGACACCGTCCCGACGCGCCGGTTGACACGCCGAAAGCCCGCCTGCGTGACACGACAGGTGGGTCCGAGTACCGTCCCCACCACGAGGGCGGCCAAGCCTGTGGTGGGACGGTCGGTGTGAAGGTGGGCTCAGCTCACTCGATCACCGGCCGTTTCTGCGTCTGGGCAAGGTGCACATCGGCCGGACGGTAGCGCCGGGGCGCGGCCAAGCCCGGGAGCGACACGCGGCTATAGTCGATCTCCAGCAGGGCCCCACCGATTCCCCCCGGTGGGGCCTTCGCTATTCACGGGGTTGTCAACAGGAAGTGGATAACCCTGGGGACGACCGTCGATACGCTGCGTGCGTGCCGCAGACAGCCCCGCCGATCCGCTACCGAACCTCTCGACCGGCACCCGGCGCCCTGGTACTGCACGTCAACCTGCGCGAGTGGGACGTGCTGTGCACCTTCATGGAGCGCCCGCAGACCCGCCAGGAGGTCGCTGACCGGCTCGGCGTGAGCCGGGAGTACATCGGGAGCACTCTGCACCGGCTGCGTCGGCTGGCGGGCGCTGAGACGGTCGAGGAGCTGTGCGCTGCGGTGCGCGAGCGCCGGGTCCTCGCGGGCCCGGTCCCCCGGGGCACCACGCGCCGCCGCTGGGCCGATGTCGCGGCCTGAGACCCGTCGATCAACCAGGAGCCTCTGATGCCCGCACGCACCCGCAAGCCCGCCACGGCGACGGCCGAAGCCGCGCCCCAGTCGGTGATCGGCGACCCCGCCACTCGCCCCCAGTCGATCAGCATCCGGCGCCGCACGCCGGAGCTGAACGCCTACCTCTACGACGGCACCAACGCCGTCGCGGTGGCCAGCTGGGTCAACCAGCAGGGCGGCAGCTGCCAGATCTCGTTCCCGCCGGGCAACAACGCGCTGCCGCAGCTCATTGGGGCCGATGGCGTGCCGGTTGACACCGGGGTCTACGTGCTGCCCACCCTGGAGGTCATCTCCTTCGAGGACATGGACGCGCAGTACGACGTCACCAACATCCTGGTCTGATGCGCGACCGCCGTCCGCTGCTGGTGGCGGTGCGGCGAGCTGGGCCAGGAGACCGGCGCTGGTTCGTGATGCTCGTCCGGGCAGACCGGACGGCGGACATCGTGGAGGCCTACCGCTGGCGCTGGCAGTGCGAGCGGGCCGCCCGCAAGCTCGTCAAGCGCCTGGCTCACGCACAGTGGGCGGATAGCCTCACAGCGTGATCTGGGACTTCCTCGGTGGCGCTGCGTTCGTGCTGGGGCTGGCCTGGATCATGGGCGTCTTCTCGCGCAAGCCGCGCAGCTGGGGCTACCCGCCCGTGCGCAAGCCGAGCAGCCTGATCGGCGTCGTGCTCCCGCCGCCGCGCGAGGCCATCGAGAACGCAGCGGAACACAAGGTCGACTGATCGCACGAGAGATGGGTAGGGCCAGCCAGTGCTGCTGCTGAACCTGCTCTGGCTGATCGCGCTGATCGGCATCATGGTGCACGGCCAGGTGCCCAGCCAGGAGGACCGGCTCATCTGAGCCGTCTCCCTACGATCTTCGCCATGCGGATGACTGGTCATGGCCTGCAGGACGAGGGCGCGGCCTACTCGTCCATCCACTGCACCGAGGGCCCGTGCAAGAAGCAGGTCACCGTCAAGCGGTTGACACCGGGCGGCACCGGCGGCGAGGGCCACGCGCTGTGCGAGTGCGGCGAACTGAGCGGTCACCTGGAGACCGGCAACGCCCGCGACCGCTGGCACAAGGGCCACAAGACCGAGCTGGCCAAGAAGCCCGCCTGACATGGCGAAGGCCGCCCCACGGGGCGGCCTTCTCACTGACTGTAGCTGGCTGGTGACTCAGCCGCGCGGGAAGTCGATCTCCTTCGACTTCAGCGCCTCGGCCGCGATCCATCCGGCCTGGGCGTTGCAGCTGGCGATGGCCTCCAGGACCCCGTCCCACAGCGTGCGCTCCAGGACCCGGGCCTGCTCGAAGGCGCCCTGGGCGGCGATCGAGCGGAGGTAGTTCAACCGCTGCCGGACCTCGTCCACCGAAGTGATCATCAGGACCTCACTGCTCTGCGTCGTCATCACGTAGTGAGTATGGCATGTGCTATCAACAGTGTCAACAGGTGTCAACAAAGACTGAGGGCCCGCCCTCCCGCGTGTGCTGGGAGAACGGGCCCTCGATGAAGTGGGCGCGGTACCGGGGTCACGGATACCGCGCGGCCCGAGACTACAAGTAGCGGGCCTTGGTGAGAACCACCCCGAAGGTCTCCAGCTCCTTCAGCGCCTCCCGGCTGGCGTCCTGGTTGACACCGGCGCAGAGGTCGGTGACGACCCGGACCTCGCGCAGCCCGCCCGGCTTGGCCCCCTGGTGCTGGTGGAGCAGCGTCAGGGCGTCCCGGCCGGAGGCGAGCACGCAGTGGTCGGTGGCGATCCCGACGATGTCCAGGCTGGTCACGCCGTGGGTGCTCAGGCCCCAGGTCAGCGGCCTCTCGTCGTTGGTCACCAGACCCTGGAAGGCCGAGTAGTCCGGCCGACCCTGGCCCTTGCGGACGTAGGTCACGCCCCCGGTAGACCCGAGCCCGGCCAGCGCGGACATCAGCACCGGGTGGACGTCCGAGCCCGGCGTGTTCGCCACGCAGTGGACCGGCCAGGACTTGATGAAGTCCGGGTGACCGTCGAGCGCGAAGTGCCCGCCGTTGTCGTCCGGCGGCGGGTTGTGCCAGTCCTGGCTGACGAAGATGTGGGTGTAGAGCCCGGGGCGGTCCATCAGCACCTTGCCCACGTCGGCCGCGACGGCGTTGCCGCCTTCGACCCCGAGCCGACCGCCCTCGCAGAAGTCGGTCTGCACGTCCACGATCAGAAGTCCCCTGGTCACAGCGGCTGCACCTCCGGTCCCTCGTTGTCGCACATCTCGTAGGCCTTGGCCACGGCCGCGTCGGGGTCGATCGCCAGGACCTCCAGGACCACCCGGCCGGTGCGGCCGATGAAGACCCGGTTGACGATGGCCATGCCCTCCGGCTCGGTCTGGCGGAACAGCAGCTTCCAGCTGTCCACCCAGTGCTCGATGCCTGCCCGGGGCGTGTCCCCGAGGTCGGCGATGAACGTGCCCCACTTCAGCTCCACGAGCTGTCCTGTCTGCGTCATGCACTCACCATACGTTGACATTGTTGACACGTCAAGCCATACCACCCGGTGTGCCCGATTGGTTGACAGCGACGTGCCAGACTCGGGCCATGACCTCAGAACCCGGCCTGACTCTCGGGCCCGACGCAGACGTCCCGGAAGGCGAGGCTCCCCAGGAGTTCGTGGCGCACCCGATCGAGGGTGCGGTCGTGCACTTCCGTGGCAAGGGCCGCTGCATGGCCGCCACCGTGGTGGACATCCTCGCGGACAACCCGCTGGACCCCGACTTCAAGCTCGACCTGGTCGTCTTCCAGCCCCGGGGCCGGATCAACGACCGCTTCGTCAAGGACACCTCGGTCCCCGGCACCGTCCGCTGGGCCAACGAGATCCCCTACGCCCCGTTCAACCCCGGTGACCCCGGGGACGAGCTGACCTGGCACTGGCCCGGTCAGGCGTGCGTGCCGACGGTGACGATCCGCGATGAGTGACCTCCAGGGCGCTGTCATCCTCGGCGGCCGGTCGCCGATGGCGCGGGCGCACGACGACGGGATGCGCCGGGCCAGGGCGCTGCTGAAGAACCGGCTGGCCGACCCGGCGACGGTTGACACGACGATCGCCGACGTCCTGAAGACCTACCTGCGCGAGTGGTCGAAGATGTACGACGCGGGCAGCCGGGCCGAGGGCCTGGGCCAGACCGAGCGCACCATGCTGTTCCTGCGCCACGACACGCTGCTGCAGATGGCCGCCGAGCTGGAGCGAGTCGGTTCGGAGATCGACGGATCGACGGTCGAGGCGTGAGCCGCCCCTTCCAGGACAAGGAACCCGGTGCCGACTACCGCCAGCTGGCTCGGATGCTCCGCCAGATGCACATCGCCCTGGTCCAGGAGGGGTTCACCGAGATCCAGGCCCTGGAGATGGTGGGGCGGGCGCTGGCGGCGATGGTCTCCGGAGTCCAGGGGCACGGCTCCGACGGCGGTTGACACGATGGCTTGCGCACCCCGGCGGGACCTGAGCCCACACCGCCGGGGTGCGCCAGTCGCCAGAGTGGCATAGCGCTCCGTCCCGGCCGGGACACTGGACGTGATCGGCACCGGTAGCTTCTACGTGACCGCGAGGTCACTGCCTGCTATCGGGAGGGACCGCCTTGGGCGTCACCACGAACCTGAAGCTCCCGTACCCGGAGCTGACGGACGCCGTGGACGGGCCGTCGTCCTTCGATGCGCTCGCGCAGGGGGTCGAGGACTTCTTCTACCGGCGCATCCTCCCCGCCGGGATCACCCGGATGCCGGTCTACAACTGGGGCGCCGGGTCGTCGTTCCCGACCGGCGTGGCCACCGGGGACACCTTCACCCACCAGGGCCTGGGCCCCGCGCTGATGCGCTGGAACGGCAGCGCCTGGCGGCAGGCCGAGACCACCGACGTGGCCAGCCAGACGGCGCGGCTGGCGCTGTCCACCGGCGCCAACGCCTCGCTGCTCCACTCCGGCTTCACGGTCCGCCAGGTCGACACGAACGTGACCTACGAGTGGGACGGCACCGGCACCTGGAACGTCCGCAACCGCTCGCTGATCCGCAGCGGCACCGGCACGATCACCATCGGCGCGGCGGGCACCTTCGGCTCGGTCGAGATCGCCTTCGGGGCCACCTTCGCGCAGCCGCCGAACGTGCAGCTCACGCTCATCTCCACCACCGGCGTGGCCTACAGCTGGCAGCTGTTCTGCGACACCACCACGACGACCGTGGCGGAGGTGTTCGCCCGCTGGACGTCGCAGACCGGCGGCGCCCCGGTGGCCGGAACCCTGACCTTCAACTGGGTAGCGATCGGGACGGCGGGCTGACATGGGGACCACTGCGAACCTGAAGCTGCCCTACCCCGAGGCGGGGGACGGCGCCGACGGACCGGCCGCGCTCTCCTCGCTCGCGCAGGCCGTCGAGGACTACTTCTACAGCCGCTCGCTGCCGACCGGCGTGACCCGGATGCCCAACTACTACTGGGGCTCGGGCACCGCCTATCCGACCGGCGCCTCGGTGATGCCCGGGGACACGTTCACCCGCACCGACCTCAGCTCGCTCATGTGCTTCACCGGCGGCACCACCTGGGTGGCCATGCGTGCGACCTTCGTCCAGACGGCCGACCCGGGCGCGGTTCCCGACGGCACGGTCTGGTTCCAGCCCGCTTCGTGAGGGCTGAGCAGTGACCGTCTGGGGTGGGTTCACCAACCACCTGCGCATCGGCCTGGACGTCTGGACCGACGGCTACGACAGCTACACCCCGTCGATCAACGTCTACATGACGTGGCACGTCCAGTGCGACTCGTCGTGGAACTTCAACGACGCGCAGTCGCTGGTGATGACCAGCCCGCAGAGCAACACCTGGAACTTCCAGAACACCGAGGGCGCCAACGGCGACACCACCTTCGGCTGGACGATCTACAACCAGGGCCAGAGCTACGGCGGCGGTCCGACCTACCACTTCGCTGCCGTCCTCAACGGGGTCTACCTCGGCGCGGGTCCGTCCTTCGCCTGGGACTGGTCGCTGCCCGCCAAGCCGATCCGGGTCACCTCTCCCCCGGGCACGCCCACCGCCAGCAGCGTCACCGGCAACCACGCCGACTTCGGCTGGGGCTACCCGGCCGACGTCGGCGGTTCCAGCCCGGACTACACCTGGCTGCAGATCGGCACGACCAACTTCGGCAACCTGGTCTACGACAACCAGACGCCCGGCTGGACCGGCCGCAGCCTGGACATCTTCGCCCCGGGCGTCACGTACTACATGCGCACCGCCGCGCACAACGGCGCGGGCTGGTCGGGCTGGTCGGGCACCGGGTCGTTCACCGCTGACCCGTTCAAGGCGGGCACGCCGACCCTCTCGAACGTGGCCGCGACGAGCGCCACGGCCAACTGGGCCGCGCCCGGGGTCGGGCCGACGCCGAGCGGCTACCAGGTGCAGGTCGCCACCGACTCGGCCTTCAGCAACGTGGTGCAGACGCTCACCGGGACCAGCTGGGCGACCTCGCGCAGCATCACCGGGCTGACCCCCGGGACGACCTACTACATCCGCGTGCGGGCCAACACGCCGAACGGCTACGGCGCCTGGTCGACCTCGGTGAGCAGCAAGACCCTGTCCGGCGCCAAGGTGCGCCAGTCCGGGGTCTGGAAGGACGCCATCGCCTTCGTGCGGGTCGGTGGCGTGTGGAAGCAGGCCACCGTCAACAAGCGCGTCGGCGGGGCCTGGAAGCTCTGACGAACGGAGAGAACGTGACCGAGGCAGAAGACCTGACCCAGGACGACGACAAGGTCCGCCAGACCAACAACGGCTGGTACGAGGGCGACGGCCCCCAGCCCGTGCAGACCGGCGAGACGCTGGCTCCCGAGGAGCTGGCCCGGCGCGTGGTCGGTCCGCAGCAGGCCGCCGTCCTGGCGGTCGCCGCCTCCCAGATCGGCACGGTCGAGGCCGCCGACGGGTCCAACCCCTACGGCATCTACTACGGCTGGGACCGGGTGGCCTGGTGTGCCGAGTTCGTCTGGTGGGTGTTCAACCACGCCGGGGTCGGCAACCTGATCCCGAAGTCGGCCTACACGCCGACCTTCTTCAAGTGGTTCGAGGACCACCACCAGGCGCCGGATGACCTGCAGGTCGGCGACGTCGTCTTCTTCGACTGGGGCCTCGGCGGGTTCGTCAACCCCGGCCAGGAGGGGCGGATCGACCACGTCGGCATCGTGGAGGCGAAGCTCCCCGACGGCCGCATCCAGACCATCGAGGGCAACACCACCCCGCCGTCGGGCACCGGCAACCAGGGCATGGGCGGCGGTGTCTGGCGGCGCGCTCGCTCGATGGCCTGCGTCGCCGGATGGGGCCGTCCGGCCTACGTCAACGCCGCTCCCCCGCCGCCGCCGCCGCCGGTCTTCGACCCGAACACGCTGCCCTCACTGGCCTACGGGCAGACCAGCTCGCACGTCGCGCTGTTCCAGAAGTGGTCGAACGCCTACAACTGGGTCCCGAACCTGCCGCTGCTGCCGGTCACCGGCTACTACGGCGACCAGACCGCAGCCGTGGTGCGCGCGGCGGCGAAGCAGTGCGGGTTCGACGGCGGCGACGGGCGCAACATCGGCCCGAAGTGCAAGGCCGCGTTCGCGGCCCGAGGAGCACGCTGGTAACCACCAACGATCCGCAGTAGTCTCCTACTGCGCATCGGCGGCTGCTGCTGTTGCGTGGGCCCACCCCCCTGTCTGCGTCGGGGGTGGGCCCCAGCCGTTTCCGGGCCCTTCTAGGCTCGATCAGCTGGGGACCCACGGGTGGGGAAGACCCGCCTCAGCGGTGGTACTGATCAGGAAGCCCGGTCCGCGCACAGCCTCGTTGCGATGCGGACCGGGCTTTCGTCTGGGCCGTCGACCTACAAAGGACCGGCCGTCACCCTCGGTGTCGATAGCCTGACCGCGTGTCAACCGACCTGTCGCTGGAGCAGCAGGTCGCGCTGCTGCCCAAGGACGCGCAGGACGCCCTCCTCGACGCGCTGAGCGACGAGCAGCTGGAGGACCTGCCCTACGACTGGAAGTGGAACGGGCGCCCCTCCCAGATCCTGCCGGTCGGCCCGATGGGCGAGGCGGAGTACGAGTGGGAGCTGGGCCTGCTCAACGCGGGCCGTGGTTGGGGCAAGACCCTCGCCGGGTCGCAGTACATCCGCGAGATCGACAAGAAGTGGCACACCCTGGGCCGCGATCCCGGTCAGCAGCTGCGTGTGGCGCTGCTGGGCCGCACGGCCGCCGACGTCCGCGACACGATCCTCAACGGCCAGTCCGGGCTGCTGAACATCTACCCGCCGTCCGAGCAGGACCAGATCGAGTGGATCTCCACCCAGCGCCGTGTCAACCTGCCCGGCGGCGGGTTCGCGCTGTGCTTCTCCGCTGAGGAGCCCGACCAGCTGCGTGGCCCCCAGTTCCACGTCGGCTGGGGCGACGAGATCGCGGCATACAAGCAGGTCAAGGGCCAGGGCGAGCTGGACGCCTGGACCAACCTCCGGATCGCCACCCGTCTCGGACTGCTCCCCCAGCTGATCGCCACGACGACCCCGAAGCGGGTGCCGATCCTGCGCGCCCTGCTGGCCGAGATCGCCGAGAACGTCGGCAAGATGCTGCTGCGCACCGGCAAGACCACCGACAACGTCAAGCTCTCCCAGAGCTACCTGAACACGCTGTTCAGCCTCTACGGCGGCACGACGCTGGGCGCCCAGGAGCTGGACGGCCTGATGCTCGACTCCGTCGAGGGCGCGACGGTTGACATGGAGACCATCGACGCGCACCGCGTCACCGGTCTCCCGAAGCTCGAAGGCAAGCGCTGGGTCAAGATCATCTCGGTGGACCCCTCGGTCGCCGAGAAGCCCAACGACGAGTGCGGCATCGTGGTGATCTACGCGCCGCTGACCATGCCGATCCTCAACCGGCACGCCTACGTCGTGGCCGACCTGTCGCTGAAGGGCTCGCCGACGGTCTGGGGAGACCGCGTGGTCAAGGCCGCGCACAAGCACGGCGCCACGGTGATCGTGGAGAACAACCAGGGCGGCGCCCTGGTCAAGCGGGTGCTGAAGGAGTGCGCAGCGGCGGCCAACGTGCCGCCGCCGCAGATCCGTGAGGTCTGGTCCACGAAGGCCAAGGCGATCCGCGCCGAGCCGGTCGGCGCGGCTTACGAGCGCGGCCGGGTGCACCACCTGCACTCGCACCCGGACCTGGAGGACCAGCTGACCACCTGGACCCCGACGGACTCCGGCTACTCCCCCGACCGGCTGGACGCCGTGGTGCACGGCCTGTCCGCGCTGCTGTTCCCGCAGGCCCTGGTCAAGGGCGGGGTGCCGGGCGCGTCCAGTCACCTCTCCCCCGTCGGCCAGCGCATCGACGGCCGGTCTCAGCTGTCCCGCCCCGCGCCGCGCACCCAGCTCGGTGCCGCCGCTGCCGCCCGCCGTCCCGGCATCGGTGGCTTCGGCAGCTTCGGCACCACCCTCACCGTGCCCAGGAGGACTACCAGGTGACCGACCCGCAGCAGATGCCCCCGCCGCGCAAGCCAACCGCGACGGATGACCTGGTGCGGCAGGCGCAGGACGCTGCGGTCTCGGCCGCCCTGCCCGCGCTGGCCGCGTTCACCCAGTCCGTGATGGCCTTCGCCCGCGCCGGTGGTCGGGTGGCCGGGAGCCCGCTGACCGTGGCCACCAAGATCGGCTACGACGCCGCGATCATCGCGCTGCTGATCAAGATCGCCAACGGTGCGCTGGACGAGCAGCGGAAGCTGGTCGGCAACCGGCAGGCCGAGGGGCTGTGGGAGCACGCCGACATCGCGCAGCAGGCCGGTGTCGACGGCGGGCTGTCGGTGCTGAAGACGGCCGCGCAGCACATCGCTCGCGCCGCCCGGGTGGACGAAGCGACCGGCGGATCTCCAGGTGTCTCGCTGCCCGGCGAGCCCTTCGACCCGCACGCCCACGAGCACGCCCAGACCTACGCCGACCCCGAGCGGATCGTCATGCCGGTCGTGCAGGCCACCCGGCACAACGCCCAGATCGCCGCTGCCGACGCCGCTGGCTGGCGCTTCAAGGTCTGGAACGACGTGCACGACAACCGGGTCCGCCCGGCGCACGCCTTCCTGGGGGCGCCGAAGTACGAGTACCACCGGGTGCCCATCGCCGAGCCGTTCGTGGACATTGACGACCACAAGCTCTGGTTCCCCGGCGACACCTCGGCGCCGCCGCACACCTGGATGAACTGCCGCTGCTACCTGAGCTTCGTCAAGGGACACGCCGGGCCTGTCGGGCCACTTCTGGTTGACAACTCCTGACAGACTGGCGCGCGTGCCAACGAACTACCGCGACGAGATCCGGCGCCGCTGGCGACGGACGGTCACCTGGCTGAGCGGGATCCACTGGTTCGCCGTCCTCGCGCTGGTCGCGGCCATCGTCAGCGTCGTGCTGTCAACCGCCTGGCACCTGACTACCGAGCAGGGCATGGCGATCGGCGCGCTCGCGCTGACCCTGGCCGTGCTCTCCCTACGCGAGGAGTAGACCGTGGAGCCCTTCGAGTTGCCCGAGACCGACTTCGAGTTCACCGAGACCGTCGAGCCGCTGGTCATCGAGCTGCACCGGGCCAAGCCCGTCGTGCGTGAGTCGGCCGTGCTGTCAACCGACAACCTCCAGCAAGTCGCCGACTGGATCACCGACAACGGGGGAGCGGTGAAGGTCGGCGCCGACCAGCTGATCATCCAGACGCTGGAGGGCCCGTTCACCGTGCGCGTGGGCGACCGGGTGGTCCGAGGCGCGTCCGGGTTCCGGCGGGAGGACCCCGAGATCTACGTCGCCGAGCACGAGAAGGTCTGATGGCCAGGCACATGCCGTACCGCTGCAGCGCGTGCGGCGCCACCCACTTCGTCCCGCGCGCGCTGGCGGTGACCTGCCCCGTCTGCTTCGCCCACCCGGGCGAGCGCTGCCACGACCTGCGCGCCAAGGACCCGAACAAGCCCCGGATCACCGAGCACACCGAGCGACTGGACCGACTGCCCGAATGAACGCCCTGAAGCTGACCATCCTCGGTCTCGCCGCCGCCCGGTTGACACGCCTGGTCGTGGACGACGAGATCACCCGGCCCGCGCGCGACCATCTCCAGGCGCTCTCGGAGAACGAGGAGTACGGCTCGACCCGCTGGCAGGTGCTCGACAAGCTGGACACGGCGGTCAACTGCCACGCCTGCACGTCGGTCTGGGCCGGTGGGGGAGTGCTCGCGGCGGAATCCGCCGGGCCCGTGGGGCGCTTCCTGGTCCGCGCGCTCGCGCTCTCCCAGTCGGCCCTGCTGGTCAAGGCCGTGATCGACAGGATCGACCGATGACCGTCACCCTGATCGCCGACCTCTACCCCGGCGACTGCCGCGACGCCGAGGGCAATCGCCCCGAGGGCGTCCCGGCCACGGCGAAGCTGCACGTCATCCTCACCACCACGCAGATCGCCATCGGCTGGGAGGCCGGGGCCTACGGCAGCAACGGCAGCACGATCGCCAGCGTGTTCATCGACGTCACCGAGGAGGAGACGGCCACCGCCACCTACAACGGCGGGCAGGTCGGCCCCTGGACGATCGCGCGGGCAGGCGGCTGCAGCTGCGGGAAGACCCTGAAGCGCTGGAACCCCTACGCGGGGCAGGCCATCAACCAGGCGGCCCGGACCACGACGGCCCGACCGGAGGGCTACGGGCTGCCGACCGCGCGGAACTACTCCCGGACCTGACCTCGGGCACCGTCCGTGTCAACCACGGACGGTGACCCGACCGATACGCTCCACACATGGCTGGTGGCGTCCTGCGGAAGCGTGCTCCGAAGGCGGCCCAGCCGCTCACTGCGTCGGCTGAGGTGCTGCCGATCCAGGGCAGCAAGCGGGCCGAGGCGGCCCGCTACCGCGCTCCCCGAGCGATCACCGCCGCCGCCGAGACGGTTGACATCGGCTCGGCCTTCGCGGCCCGCGCGCGCAGCTCCTACACCGCCTGGCAGATGGAGGCCTGGACCGGCTACGAGCGGGTCGGCGAGATCCACTACGCCTTCCAGCTGGTCTCCAACGTGCTCTCCCGGCTGCGGATCTACGCCGCCGTCCGGCCGATGGAGGGCGAGGCGCCGGTCGGCGCCAAGGACGCCGCCAAGAACGGCACGATCAAGAGCCAGCTGGCCACCGACGCCGACGAGCTGATGACCGAGATCGACGGTCCGGCGTTCTCCAACCTGGCCCGGACCTTCGGTCTGAACATGAACGTGCCGGGGGAGTGCTACCTGGTCCGGCTGGTGGACGACCTGCCGAACGGGCAGCAGTCGATCACCTGGAAGTTCGTGTCAACCGACGAGCTGGTCGTGGACGCCAACGGGGCGGTGCTGCGCCCGATCCGGGGCGACACGGCCAGCCAGAAGGTCCTGCAGAACACCAAGGGCCCCGACGGCAAGGCGCGCAAGCCCTACATCGGCCGCGTCTGGCGTCCGCACCCCCGCTACTCCGGCGAGCCGGACAGCTCGATGACCGGCGTGGCCGACCTGATCGAGGAGCTGCTGATCCTGCAGCGCCTCGTGCGCTCCGCCTCGCGCTCCCGGCTGAACAACGGGCTGCTGTTCCTGCCCGACGGCCTGCTCTCGGCCAAGCAGTTCAACGCCGTGCAGGGCCTGGATGAGAACGGCGACCCGCTTCCGCAGGACGAGCTGGACTCGATGGTCAACGACCAGGGCAACTCCCTGGTCGCAGACCTGATGCAGGCCTTCATCACCGCCGTGCAGGACGAGGGCGACGCCAGCGCGGTCGCCCCGGTGATGATCACCGGCGAGGGTGGCCTGGCCGAGCAGATCAAGTGGATCACCTTCGACCGGCGCAGCGACGACTGGCTGGTGCAGCGCACCGAGAAGACCCTGGAGCGCATCCTCTCCGGCCTGGACGTGCCGAAGGAGGTCATCACCGGCTTCGCCAACGTCAAGTACAGCAACGCGCTGGTGATTGACGAGAACCTCTACAAGGCGC
>Ga0308174_10000814_pt1 | contig 13790 bp, 18 predicted proteins | sample PhyPR2_FD_203894 | JGI IMG/M metagenome (GOLD analysis project Ga0308174, IMG submission 203894) | Soil microbial communities from UC Gill Tract Community Farm, Albany, California, United States - DLSLS.P.R2 | ecosystem: Environmental > Terrestrial > Soil > Agricultural land | place: USA...
CTTCGACGCCATCGCCCTCGAGCTCAACGAACGACCTCGACAGACCCTCGGCTTCAAGACACCATCACAAGCACTGGCCGAGGTGTTGCGTTGACCGCCTGAGCCCGCAGGCATGACCGGACGTTCGGGCGCGAATTGGTGTCGGTCAGCGAGGGGTACGGCCCGTGTCAAGTTCAGTGATCAACTGCTCGATTCGCTTTCGGATCTCGTCGCGGATGGGTCGGACGGCGTCGATGCCCTGCCCGGCGGGGTCGTTCAGGTCCCAGTCCTCGTAGCGCTTGCCGGGGTAGATGGGGCAGGTGTCTCCGCAGCCCATGGTGATGACGACGTCGGATGCCTGGACGGCTTCGGTGGTGACGACCTTTGGGGTGGCGGCGGTGATGTCTATGCCCTCCTCGGCCATGGCCCGCATGGCGACGGGATTGATCTGGTCGGCGGGCTCGGACCCGGCGGACAGGACGGTGACGCGGTCGCCGGCGAGGTGCTGCAGGTAGCCGGCGGCCATTTGCGAGCGGCCGGCGTTGTGCACGCAGACGAACAGGACGGTGGGGTGGTTGGTCACGTGGCTGTCCTTGCTGGTCAGGTGGGGTTGCCGGGGGTGGCGACGAGGTCGTCGGCGATCCGGTTGGGTCGGGGGTAGAGCGATCGGATCAACGCGAGCGCGACCAGGCCGCCGAGCAGCTGCATGAGAACGAACATCGGCACCGAGGTCGGGGCGATGCCCGCGAAGGTGTCGGAGAACATCCGGGCGATGGTGACCGCAGGGTTGGCGAAGCTGGTGGAGCTGGTGAACCAGTAGGCCGCGGTGATGTAGCCACCCACGGCATAGGCCACGGTCTCGGTGCGTCCGGAGCGCACGGTGCCGAAGATGACCAGGACCAGGCCGAGGGTGGCTATGACCTCACCGAGCCACAGGCCACCGGTCGCGCGCTCGTGGGCTGAGATCGACACCGCGGACAGGCCGAACATCATGTTGGCGAGAATGGCGCCGACGATGCCGCCGGCCACCTGGGCGACCATCAGGGCCGATGCGGTCTTGGTGTCGACGGCCCCGAGCACCCGCTCGACCAGGGTGACGATCGGGTTGAACGCCGCCGAGACCGGCTGCAGGGCGAGGATCAGGGCCACCAGAGCGGCGCCGGTGATCAGGCTGTTCTCGAGCAGTTGCAGCCCCACGTCGGTGGGGGATAGTCGCGCGGCGGCGATCCCGGAGCCGATCACCGCCGCGACCAGGAACGCGGTGCCGACGAACTCGGCGAGACACCGGCGCCCCAACGCGTTCCTCACTGGCCGGTGCCGCCGATCAGGGTGGCCAGGCCGGCCATGGCCTCGGCGTTGACCTTGTAGTAGACCCACGTGCCGCGCTTGCTTCGGTCCAGCAGCCCGGCCGAGTGCAGCACCTTCAGGTGGTGGCTGATGGTCGGCTGGGAGAGGTTGAAGGCCTCGTTGAGGTCGCACACGCAGGCCTCGCCATCGGCGTGGCCCGCCACCAGCGAGAGCAGTCGCAGCCGCACCGGATCCGCCAGTGCCTTGAGCAGAGGCGCGACGACCGCGGCCTGCTCCTCGGTGATGGGTGCCTGCACCAGCGGTGAGCAGCACGCCACGGTTTGGACCGGCGTCAGCTCGATCAGAGACTTTGACATGCGTCTATGTTGACATCCATCTATGTCCGAGGCAAACTCGCACACATAGACATTTGTCGATATAAGGAGCAATCCAATGTCCCGTCTCCAGCTGGCCCTCAATGTGAACAACCTCGACGAGTCCGTCGCCTTCTACAGCAGGCTGTTCGGCGCCGCGCCCGCCAAGCGGCGTCCCGGCTACGCGAACTTCGCCATCGCCCAGCCGCCGCTGAAGCTCGTGCTGCTGGAAAACCCCGGCCAAGGGGGCTCCCTGAACCACCTCGGAGTCGAGGTCGAGGACATCGACACCGTCGACGCCGAGCAGACCCGACTCGCCGGGGTTGGCCTGGCCTTGATCGACGAGCGCGGCAGCACCTGCTGCTACGCCAAGCAGGACAAGTTCTGGGTGTCCGACACCCCCGACGGTGAGGCCTGGGAGATCTACACCGTGCTCTCCGACAGCCCGACACCGAACGGCGAGGCCAACGGCCAGGAGTGCTGCACCAACATGCTGGTCGAACCCTCCCCGGCACAGCAGGCTGCGGCGTCGTACTGCAACTAGCCAGAACGCTCGCTCATCGGGGCGGTCTCAATGGGTCAGCGCAACACTTCCTTGATTCGAGGAGGTTGCCATGGCGCGTGGTTATCGGAGGTTGTCGCCGGCGGACGTGGATGCGATCTGGGTGCGGTTGCGGGCCGGTCACGCGGCCAAACCCACGGCGCGGCAGCTGGGGTTGTCGACGGGCACGGTGCGGGCCTACCTGTTGCGGTGTGGCGGGATCCGTCCTGGGCCGCGGCGGCGGGCGCCGGGCCGGTTGAGCTTTGCCGAACGCGAGGAGATCTCGAGGGGTTTGGCGGCGGGGATGTCGTTGCGGGCGATCGCGGCGGGGCTCGGACGCTCGGCGTCGACGATCAGCCGCGAAGTGACCACCCACGGCGGCCGGGATCGCTACCGCGCCGCGACCGCGGACCAGCAGGCGTGGTCGAGGGCGAGCCGGCCCAAGCCGTGCAAGCTCGCGACCAACCCGGTCCTGGCCGGGGTCGTGGCCGAGAAGCTGCAGCGGCGGTGGTCACCGGAGCAGATCGCCGGATGGCTCAAGGTCACCCACCCCGACAATCAACAGATGCAGGTCTCGCACGAGAGCATCTACCGCACCCTGTTCGTGCAGGCTCGTGGTGCGTTGCGCAAGGAACTGACCGCATACCTGCGGACCGGGCAGGTGATCCGGCGACCGCAGGGGGTCCGCCTTCCCGACGGTCGTGGTGGCCGGCCCGGGATCCTCAACATCTCCGAACGGCCTGCCGAGGCGGAGGACCGAGCGGTGCCCGGGCACTGGGAGGGCGACCTGGTCTTCGGCAAACACATGAGCCCGGTCGCCACCCTGGTCGAGCGCTCCACGCGGTTCGTGATGCTGGTCGCCCTGCCCGGCGGCAACCACAAGGCCGACGTCGTGGCCGACGCCCTGGCCGCCGCGGTACAACGGCTACCCAGCCAGCTGGCCAAGTCGCTGACCTGGGACCAGGGCCACGAGATGGCCCAGCACCAACGGTTCACCGCCGCCACCGGCATCGAGGTCTACTTCTGCGACCCCAAGTCGCCCTGGCAGCGCGGCAGCAACGAGAACACCAACGGGCTGCTGCGTCAGTACCTGCCCCGCAGACTCGACTTCCGTACCCTGACCCAAGACGACTTCGACGCCATCGCCCTCGAGCTCAACGAACGACCTCGACAGACCCTCGGCTTCAAGACACCATCACAAGCACTGGCCGAGGTGTTGCGTTGACCGCCTGAGCCCGCAGGCATGAGCGCCCACTTCTCGGCAGATCCGCACGCCCACCGCACAGGGAAGTCGCCCGACGCGGGCTGTTGGCGTCCCACCCGGTCCGGGGTAGGGGCCTCACGGTGACTCGAGCTCGTCGATGGCGTGGTCGAAGGCGCGGCCAGCCGCCCGCCACGCTCCCGACGGCCCGTCATCACCGGCCAACCCGAGCAGCAGCGGGGTCAGGTCCGCACTGAACCCCTCGCTGGCCTCACGCGGGAGCAGCGAGGGCAGGTTGTCGATGGCGATGACCTCCAGTGGCGCGGTGGCGTGCTCCGAGGTGCCGTCATGCAATCGTCGTACCGGCTCCTGCCAAGTCGTGATCTCGGTGTTCACCGGGAGCATGTTGGTGGGTGCGGTGACATCGCAGGTCACGTCCGCGAGCACCCGCAGCCGGCGCTCCTGGTCCAGGTCTGCCTGCTCCACGAACGGAGTCGTCGGGGTGTGCGTGACGACGCAGTTCACCAGCAGGTCGTGGCCCAGCAGCGCCTGCTTGTGCAGGTCCCGCGTCTCCCGGCGATCCCACCGGGTGGTCGGCACGCCGGCGGTCATCAGCGCCCTTTGGGCGCCGCGACCGGATCGCCCGAGCGCCCCGGTGACCAGCGCCAGCAGCTGGTCGGCCCCCGCCCTACCGGCCCCCTCCAGCTCGGCGTCGAGCTCGTGCCTGGCCATCGGGGCGAGCGGCACGGCCAACCTGCCGGCCAGGTGCAGCACGCCGAGTGCCGCGCCCACGTAGCCGGCCCAGTAGCCGAAGGCGACCACCCGCCGGCCGTCGTGGTCGATGAGGTATTCGATGTCGAGCAGCCGACCTCCGCCGCAGCGAAACCGCTCGAGGGTGCGCCGGGCGTCCTCCTGGCCCTTGAACGCGTGCGCGAAGTAGATGTGCCGGTGGAACAGCGACTCCGGCTCGTCGGAGAGCTCCTTGATCCCGAGGACGTAGGCATCACGGGGAGCGTCGGGCCACGTGCCCTCGCCCACGACGGACCCCCCAGCCGCGGCGTACTCCTCGATGGCGAAGATGCGTTGGGGCGATTCCTCGACGGTCACCTCGAACCCCGCGTCCAGCAGCACTGGAACGTCGCCGGGTACGACGGGGGCACGCCGCTCCGTAGTGCGGGACTCGGACCGGATCCACACATGGACGGGCTGCATGCGGCAAGGATCGCACTGTCGGGCGCGGAGAACGCGCGACCCCCGGCCTGGTCGTGGCCCGAGCGTGACGAGCGCAGCGTTCGAAACCGGGCGCTCTCCGCATGAAGCGCTTCCCGCGCGTGGTGGCTCCAAGCCGCTGATGCCCCTCAGCTGAGCCGAGCCCCGGTCAGGTGCCGTCCTCGGTCAGGGTCGTGGGCGGCAGCCAGTCGGCCCCGAGGAGCTGGGCGAGGTCGGCGAGACCGGTGGTGTCGCTTCCCACCGCGTCGGAGGCTGCGGCGATCCGCTCCACCATCACCTTGCCGACCTGCTCCTCGACCGTGCCCTCCGCGTACGCGATGTGCCACGGCGAGACCTGGTGGTCGCGGTGGGTGCGGCCGGTCACCTGCCGTCCGGCGATCCCCGAGAAGCGGGCCTGGTGGAAGACGCCGACCCGCGGCTCGGTGCTCGCCCGGCGGCCGTCGGCGAGGGTCTCGCCGGCGTGCAGGCTGATCGAGGCGACCGTGGTGAACACGCAGACCTTCGCCTGCCCGGTCTGGAACCGGAGCCGCTCTGCCTCCGGGTCGAACCGGTCACGGCCGTAGATCGTGGCCACGTCGATGCCGGTGTCACGCAGCCGGTCGGCGATCGGGTCGGCGGCGGTCGCGACGAACTCGACCGAGCACGCCACCTGTCGCTCTGCCTGGACCTGCTGGGCGATCCAGGCGACCGTCGAGTCGACACGGATCAGCCCGGCCTTCTGCCGGAAGCGCAGCAGCGCGGCCCGACCCTTCGCGACGCTGCGGCCACGGCGCGCGATTTCCATCTCCCGACAGAACTCCCCCCACTCGGCCTCGTACGCAGTCCGCTCCCCCGGCGTGAGCGCCACCGGCATGCCGGAGATCGGCACCGGCCCCCACGGCGCGGCGCGGTGCAGCATCACCGGGGGCCGCACGTCGGCGAGCCAGCCGCGCACCAGCTTGAGGTCCGCAGCGCGCCGCGCCGCGTCGGTGGTCCAAGTCGCCCCGTAGCGCCCCTGCTCCACGCCGACGCCGTGGCGTTCGAGGGCAGTGGCGAACGCGGCCCCGGGTTGCGCCGCCGAGGTCCACTCCTTCATCGGCTCGCCGAGCACCTGCGCGTACGCCGGGGCGAGGTAGGGCAGCTCGAGTGGTGTGTGTCCGGGCGTCGCGGTCGTCGCGATGACGAACGGCGCCTTCTCGTGCGGCCGCCCGTGCCCCGAGATCCGCGCCCAGTGCTTCCACCGCTTCGTCGTCGTACGCCGCAGCGCGTGGGCCTCGTCCGCGATGATCACGTCCCACGTGTGGTCCTTGACCTTCTCCAGCCGGTCCCACGTGATCACGACCCATTCCAGGCCCCCGTCGCCCAGCGCCGTGATCGTGCGGCACCAGTGGCCGATCGTGATCGCGGCGGGCCGGTCGGCCACGACGAGCACCCGTCGCGCGCCGCGGAGGTCGCCCACCGCCGTCGCCCCGAGGACCGCGGCGATCGTCTTGCCCACGCCGGGCTCGTCGGCCAGCAGGAACTGCCGTCCGCCCGCCGCGGCGCGCGCCGCGATCGCGTCGGCCGCTTCGAACTGGATCCTCCGGGGCTCGAGCGCGTGGGTCGGCTCGGGGTTGGGCGTCGGATTGCCGGGGTTGAGCGTGTTCTCGATGAACCGACCGAGCGTGTACGGCCCCGGAGCGTAGGGCTCCAGGTGCGCGGGCAGGGCGCGCCCGACGTACAGGTGGGTCTTGACGGCAGGGTGCCAGGTGGCGCCGTCGACCTGTGTCCCGTAGGGGACGTCGAGCACCCACAGCCGCTCGCCCGGCCCGGCGGCCGGCAACGGCCGCTGTCGCGTCCCGCTCCGGCGCGGTGACGCGCTGCGTCGACGAGCACTGGATGGGCGACGACTGGGCATCCCCGGACGCTATCGGGGTCTCCCTCTCGAAGAGAGCCGCCTCGCCCACGTCCGCTGGCGGTCAGGCGCGCCTGCGAAGGAGGCGGAGCGAGACATCTCGGCAGCATCCGGCGCCTGTCGAGAGCCGGCGGGGAGTTGCCGTAGCGAGCCGGTCGTGGGGGCGAAGCTTGGACGGGTGGTAGTGCTCAGCCTGGTGATGGGTACTTGCGGGCATGACCACAACACCGAATGAACCCAGTCCCGAACCGACCGTTGTGCCCAGCGGCGATCCTGGACCCGAATCGACCCCGGATCCTGAGCCCGCACAGGACCCGGACGTTCCTTCGGCCCCGGAGGTCGATCCGGCCACGAACTAGGGACGCGTGCGACGTTGGACACCTGACTCACGCGAGATCCGTTCGCGGGCGCCCCCAACGCTCGACGGGTGGCGCCATCCGTGTACGCGATGCGAGTCACCATCCCCTGCCCAGAGAGGAAGACATGAGTCAGAAGAAGGACGAGAACCGTGCGGCCAACGACGGCGCTGACAAGGCAAGACGAGAGGACATCGCCGAGGTGGACGACAAGTTGGACGCTCAGGCGGACGGCGAGGGACTGGCTGCGGAGGCCGGCAGAGGCGAGGAGACCGGGCTCGCCGAGGGCTGAGCCGTCACCCGCTCGCAGATGAGCCGGTAACGACCCAACGCATCCTGCGGCCGGCGGCATGACGCGCGCTGCTGCGGCCCGGGCACGTCCGCGTCTAGGGGCGGTTCAGTCCGCGCGGATAGCGATCCATCATCTGGGACTGTGCCCATCGGGTCGCGGCCCCGGCCACGCGTGTGAGCGTGGTCGCCGGTCTGGAGAACGCGCTGAGGGTGAAGGTGACCCGGCCGAGGTCATCGCGCTGCACGAGGAAGAGCTCTTCGCCGGCCACGGGATGTCCGGGCAACGTGCCATATGCGAATCCGATCCGGTTCGGCTCATCGATCACGTAGACGACGCGGCACGGGATGCGAAGCGCGACCCGTCCAATGCCAAGACGCATGAGAACCACGACCCCGGGCTCAGCGCTCTTCGATGATGCTGCGACCCGGAGACCAGCGCGTTCGTGAGCTTGCCAGGTCATGAGTAGCGCGCCAGCACGGTCGAACTCGGTTTCGGAGAGGACGCGGCTGCGCGCGAACTGGTGGTAACCGGGTGGGGCGCCGCTGGCGGTCGCTCCGACCTCCGGGTAGGTGAAGGCCGTCTCTCGGAGCGCTGCGGCGACACGCGGCGATAGCGAGGTGACCACCACACCATGATGGCCAGTCGCGGTGGTCGCCAGTCAGTCGGCCAGCGCATCCAGGGTCACGCCGGCGGCGCCGGCATAGGCCAGGTGCGGCAGGATGTCGGTTGCCCAGTCCGCCGGCGTCCACCGTCGAGGGTCGGTCACTCCGAGCACGGTCATGGGCCCGTTACCGACCACCATCGCCAGAGCCCAAGCGGCCGCGGTCGTCCCGGCCTTGGTCCGGGGATGACCCGTGAGCCCGCGCACGGCGCCGAGCGCCGCGCCGGCACCGACCCCGGCGAGCGCGCCGAGCAGCGCCCCGAGACCCGACTCGAGGGCCTCCTTCCTCTGCTCGTCGCGAGGGAGTGAGGCGCCCACGAGGGAAGCCGCGCGCTCGATCGTCTGCTGCGGCGTGGAGCTCGCGGGGCGGCCTCGGATGGCCATGTCCAGGTAGGTCGCGGCATTGAGTGCTGTCGTGCCTGCTGCGCCGGCGAGGGCGCCCCACCACAAGTTCCGCGTCAGGGAAGCCACTGAGCCACCGTAGCCCTGGTCGCTCTCTCGAACCGTGGCGTCAAGCCGCGCGCATTGTGGGGAATTGACGCACCTACCCGAACCGCACTCAACGCGGCGGGTCCGGAGGCGCCGGCCATTCATGGCCGGTTGGGAGGCTCGAGCCACGCTCGCCAACGACGACAACTGGTTGACCATCGTGAGGTCTGATGACCTCGACGGGGTACTCGATTTCGATGCTCACTCGGTGCCGTGGATCGACACCGAAGGGACCTACTGGGATGGGTACGACGGCAAGCCGCCTCCCTGCCTGCGTGTCCAGGAGCCCGCGACCGTTGAGGTCTCCTACGTGCGGTTGCCCCACGGTGGTGGGGTAGTCACTCAGGTCAGATGCCTCTCGGATCATTGAGTCAGCCGGTGGCAGCCTGAGGACTCGGGTCTGAACATCCCAGCAGTCGAATGTCCGCTGGCGTCAGGCGTCTTCGATTCGCTCGGCGGCCTCTTCGTGCACGTCACCTCGCGCAGAGATCTCCTCTGCGGCGCGCTCAAGGCGCTCGGGATCATCGAGCTCGTTCGGGCGGTTGGCCGCCACCTGCTTCATTCGCTCCTCGACGGCGTGCTCGGCTGCCGCGATCCGTCGATGCTTCCGGGCCAGGTTGTCCCTCACGAGTCGAGCGTAGGAGCGGATCTGCCCGACGCTCAAGGGTTGCGCACCATCCGCGGCATGGGAGTGCGGCTCGGTCGCTGTCGTCAAGGTCTATCCAGGAGTGGGACACGGGTTCATGAATGACCACGCACCCGAGGACCAGACCCTGTTCTTGCGCTTCCTCGCGGGCATCTCGGGTACCCGCTACGACGAGGGCGCCAGGCGGATGCGCGTCATCCGTTCTGCAGGTCGCGTGTGGGCGCCGAGCTCTCGTCGATCTCGATCGGGACGAGGTCGTACAGGATGCGGCGCGCGGCCAGAAGCAGGTCGCGCACCTCGGGTGCGCTGATGGAGTAGATCACCTCGCCGCTCTGCCGTCGCGACACGACCAGTGAGGTCCGCCGCAGGACCGCCAGCTGCTGGGACAGATTGCTCGGCTCGACATCGATCTCGGCCAAGAGCTCGTGCACGGCGTGATCGCGTTCCGAGAGCAGCTCGAGGATCCGGATCCGGGCTGGGTGCCCCAGGGTCTTGAAGAACTCAGCCTTCGCTTGGTACAGGGGAACGCCCATGGAATGGCCCCACATCCCTAGCTTTTCGTCTAGTCGTCAAGGGCTCCTGTGCCCGGGCCGGATGGTCTACCCAGATGCTACCGAAGGGTACTAATCCAAGAGTTGCGCAACTGTTCATGTGGGGTACCGTGAGGGGTTGCTGTCCGTCCCGGCCGGGCGTGTGTCGGCGCCTTGGACGCCGCGGGGCGGCGTCCGCCTTGAGCTGGGAACGAGCCCATGATCGACTTGCCTACCGTTTTGGACCGCGCGGGCCTGAGGAATCCCCGGGCGCGCGACTTTGTGACGATCTGGGCGGAGATCAGTAACCCGGGGCGAGTCGAGGTGCTCAGCGCGGGGGATGAGCCGCGACTGCTGGAAGAGGCCCTGAACGCCGGGGAGGTCGTGGCCGGCCCCGATGGGAGGTACTACTCCCGGGTCGAAGACGCGTCCCCTGCTGGTCTTCGACCGGTGCCGGGTGGCGAACACGACGGCCACGATGGCTCGGCGGGCGACTGGTTGCGCGACATCGACTCTGACGCAACGCTCATGGAGCGTTTGCGCGGTGTCTCCGTCGATAGGACCCTGTACGTCGTCCCCTATCGGATCGTCGACAGCGGCTCGGCGTTGGAGCCCTACACCGTGGGCATAGAACTCACCGATGCCCGTCCGGTGGCGCTGCGGATGACGAGGATGGCGCGGGTGGGGGTGAGCGCGCTCGTGGGACTCGACCACCAGGACGACTTCGTGCGGATCGTGCACTGTGCGGGCCGACCGCGACAAGCGTGCCGGGACAAGGTGCGAGACGAGCGGTACATCGTCAGCCTCGCCGGCCGTCGCACCATCGTCTACCTGGGGACCTCTTTCGGTGGCGACGCGATCCCGATGACCTCGCCTTGACCGCAATGTTGGGTTGCAGCCGCACCCCCAAGAACGGATCTGCCTCAGCTGACCGACCGTGGAGTTGAGGCTCGCCATCCCGTGCGGCGTGAGTGACGATGCACCGAATCAAGGCGATTGCGTGGCCGTCGGCTTCGGTCGCTGAAGAGCCTCCGGCCTACGAGTTCAGGGCGACAGTGAGCGCCCCCTGTTCGCAACGCGACACCGGGGCGGACTGGTGGCACTGCCGCAGAGGAGCCGGATTGACGCACGTTCCGAAAACCGCATGAGTATCGGTGGCGTAAACTTCCTCACGTATCCGGCGGTGGCTCAGCAACGGCTGTCAGCTGGCTCGTCGAGAGTGACGCCCGATGTCTCCGCATATATCGGAGTCCACCTTCCTCGACCATCGCGTCCTGCACTTCAACGGCGAGTTCGATGTGTCCACTCACGAGTTGCTCTGGGCGGCCCTCGACCGGGTGGCCGATCTCCCTGACGGCCGGGTGCTGCTCGACCTGAGTGCCGTGACCTTCTTGGACTGCGGTGCGGTTCGACAGCTCGATGCCATTGCAGGCTCTCGACAGCCCGAGCCGGTGACCGTGTGCCCGGAAGGGCGGGTGCTGCGGCTGCTGAGGATGACCGGCTATGGGGTCCGCCACCGCGTGGCGTCGACCCTCACGCACGCGATCACTACCCGTCCCTGTGACCCGGTGGCCGAGGCACGGCACCGGACGGTGCGCGTTGTCCCGCCCGCTCCCAGACGCGGATCGCGGCGCAACGGTGAATTCGGTGCGGCTGAGCCTGACGAGCTTCCCCCGTCGACGCTCCCGACGAGCTGACGGCGTTCCTGGACACGGCGTGGCGACCGGGAAGGCATTGCCGTCAGGTGATCGGGCGATCGCTCGGTCAGGTCGTTGTCAGGACTTGCTGTCCAGCATGGTGGCATGACGACCACGAATGTTCGGACGACGAGCCGCCAGATGCTCAACAAGGTGCCCGAGGTCACCGTCTACTTCTGGATCATCAAGATCCTGTGCACGACGGTGGGCGAGAGCTTCGCCGACTACATCAACGAGACCCTGGGCTTCGGCCTGACCAACACCACGGTGGTCTTCTCCGTGGCCCTGGTCATCGCGCTGGTCGCCCAGTTCCGGCTGAACCGCTACGTGCCGGGGGTCTACTGGCTCTCCGTCGTGCTGATCAGCGTCGTCGGCACGCTGCTCACCGACAACCTCACCGACGGCCACAACGTGCCGCTGTGGATCAGCTCGACGGTCTTCGCAGTGCTGCTCGCCGCGGTCTTCGGCATCTGGTACGCCCGGGAGCGGACGCTGTCGATCCACACGATCGTCACCACCCCGCGTGAGAGCTTCTACTGGCTGACCGTGCTGGTGACCTTCGCCCTCGGCACCGCCGTGGGCGACTGGACCCTGGAGCTGACCGGCTGGTCGCCCGGCACGTCCGTGCTGCTGCCCCTCGGCCTGATCCTGACCGTGCTTGTCGCGTGGAAGCTCGGCGCCGGACCGGTGCTGTCCTTCTGGGTGGCCTACATCCTGACCCGTCCGCTGGGTGCCAACATCGGCGACTACCTCGCCTCGGACAAGAGCGAGGGCGGGCTCGGGCTGGGCACCTTCGGCACCAGCCTCCTCTTCCTCGGCACGATCCTGGCCGTCGTGGTCTTCCTGACCGTGACCGACAAGGACCGCACCGAGGCCCTGCACCCGGCCGAGGACTGACCGGTCCACGCCGTCGAGAAGGAGCCCTCCATGCTGGAAGATCGAACCCTGCGCATCCTGGTCATCACCGACCACGCCGAGCCCACCCCCGAGCTGCGTGAGGCCATCCGGCACCGCGCGGAGACCGGGGACGTCCAGTTCCGCCTCACCGTCCTCAACCCCGCCCGGGCCGAGGTGCACCTGCTGCACCCCGAGCGGCACGACAGGGCGGCGGAGGCGGAGCAGACCCTGCGGGCGGCGCTGCCGCAGCTAGAGCAGGCGGCCGGAAGGCCGGTGATCGGCTCGGTCTCGGTGCGGCACGACCCGATGGACGCCATCGAGGAGACCATCTACAGCGAGCCGATCGACGAGATCATGCTGGCGGTCCCGGGCCACCACGTCTCCACGTGGCTCCACCAGGACCTCCCGCACCGGCTGAAGCACTTCAACCTGCCGGTGACGGTCGTCCGCCCCGACCCGGCCGGCTGATCCGCGGGGCCCGATCGGTCGCCTTCACGTTCGCTTCACGCGGGCTGACTAGCGTCCCGATCGGGCACGGGCCGCGTCGGCCTGCCCGGAGAAGCCGTCGAACCGCCAGGAGGGCCCGTGCACACGCTGATCCCGGAGTCGGTCGGCCAGTTCCCGTTCGACCGGTCCTGGTTCCTCGACGTGAACTCCTTCGCCCGCGCCACGGCCTGGCTGCACGCCCCGGCGCGCGACTACGCGAAGTACGGCGTGGTCCTCTTCGCCGCGCTGCTCCTGTGGAGCTGGTGGGCCGCCCGGGGACGTCGCGACCTCACCGCCGTCGCCGCCTCGCTGTGGGCTCCCCTCGGCGCGCTCGTCGCGCTCGGGCTCAACCAGCCCCTCGGCAGGGCGGTGGGCGAGGCGCGGCCATACGCCGTCCTCCCCCACGTCGAGGTCCTGGTCTCCCGGACCGCGGACTTCTCGTTCCCCAGCGACCACGCCGTGATGTCCGGGGCGGTGGCGGCCGGGGTGCTGCTGGCGAACCGCCGTCTCGGACTCGTGGCGGTCGTCGCGGCGCTCGCGATGTGCCTGACCCGGGTCTACGTGGGCGCGCACTTCCCCGGCGACGTGATGGTGGGCGCGCTGTTCGGCGCGGCCGTCACGCTCGCGGGCTGGTTCCTGCTGCGCGGGGTGCTGGTCAGGCTGGTCGAGGCCCTGACCCGCACCCCGCTGCGGGTGTTCGTCAGCGCAGGTTCAGCCGCTGCGAGCAGCTCGGCCAGGCACGCCAGCCCTGATGGTGCCTGATCCGCTCGGCCACCACGATCTGCTCACGCTTGGTGGCCCGGCTGGGCAGCGCGGCGTACTTGCCACCGCCGTAGCCCTTCCAGGTGCTGCGGCTGATCTGCAGGCCGCCGTAGTAGCCGTTGCCGGTGTTGATGTGCCAGCGCCCGCTGGACTCGCACTGGGCCAGGCGGTCCCAGGTGCGGGTGCTGGCCGCGTGGGCCGGTGCGTCGACGGCCGCGACCGTGGTCAGCGCAGCCAGGACAGCCACGACGGTCGAGACGGACATGCGAAAGCGCATCGGGGATCCTCCACACGCCTGCGAAGTTAGCTGTCGGGTTCGGGCTGAGGTGTGCCCGGCCATCTGTGATGGCTTCACCCCGAGGGCCGCGGTCGCGGCCCGGTGACACGGGTGGGTTCCCCGCTCCTGCCCTCGGTGCTCAGGGGGCCTCCGGCCGGACAGGACTCGGCGTGACCGCGAGGCAGTCCCGTTCACGGGACACGCAACCGTAG
>Ga0308174_10000815_pt1 | contig 13789 bp, 10 predicted proteins | sample PhyPR2_FD_203894 | JGI IMG/M metagenome (GOLD analysis project Ga0308174, IMG submission 203894) | Soil microbial communities from UC Gill Tract Community Farm, Albany, California, United States - DLSLS.P.R2 | ecosystem: Environmental > Terrestrial > Soil > Agricultural land | place: USA...
CAAGTGCGTCTCGGTGACCGCGCGTCTGCAGGCACACAACGAACTCTCGGCCTCGGCCACCTGCGCAGCGGAGGCCTCCGACCCGAACTTCGCCAGTGCGCACAACGGCCAGACCTTCTACCAGCACTACGGCACCAACGCCGACCAATCGAACGCGTTCGGCAAGTGTGTCTCCAGCACCGCCACGGCTGCCTCAACGGCCCATACGCACGCGGTCGTCCAGGCCGCGCACACCTGCAAGACGGAACGGAAGTCGGACCCTGCAGCCTTCAAGTCCAAGTACAAGAGGTTCAGTGCCTGCGTAAAGGCACTGTCGCAGTAGCGGACGCACCCGCTCCACAAAGAGGGGACCGACCCAGGTCGGCCCCCTCTTTGGCAGGGCCTCCAATTGCCCCAGCAGGGAGGACCTGCCTACTGGCTCAATTTCGCTTCAGCGAGCTCCTCGAGGACGGTCAGCTCTTGGGTCAGCTGCACGTTCGGGATCTCAATCGCAGTTTCGTACAACGCCTCTCTCAGCAGTCGGCAGAGAACCACCACCCGCACCAAGGCCGACCGCTCTTCCACATCGCCCCGAGTGCCCACTTGAGGGAGATCTAATCTCCCTGCAAATGCGAGGCTTTGATTGACCGTTCAGTCACGACGTTTGCTGACCGTGTTCGCCGCTTGAAGCGAGCCGCTTAGGCTGCGCTATCGCTCGAGCCCAGACGCTAGAGGCGTCCAGGAGCCGGAATTGAGTCTTTGCCGGCGACCTTACTGTCCTGAGTCCTCATCAAGGATCTCTCGTGCCGCCTCGCCGACCTTCTCCACCACGACGTAGTTCGGCGTCCGGAGCACGATCTGCTCGATCTGCGGATCCTCGTGTCCAGGCGAAACGACGAACCGGAGCGGACTGGAGCGCACATCAGCGTAGGCAGCGGAGTCGATCTCGAGCCCGTTGTGGCACCCGACTCCCTCGCACTCGCAGATCAGCTCTAGCGTGCGCGTGTGGCCAAACCGCTCCTCGAGACGCGCGATGTTGCGGTTGACGTCGCGGAACAACTCCTCGTTCTTTGCGGCCCGATCAGCCGAACGCGACATCGGGGCAGGCTACCCGGGAACCGCGCGGGCTGTCGCCGAGGGTACTGCGACTGCCACCGCAGCACCATCAACCGGAGATCAGGGGAGAATGGACCAGGCAGTCTCCCAAATGCCTCGCGCGGGGCGTCGCGCCTCAGGCGCGGCCGTACGTACGCTCGCCTGGGCCAGTGCTCCGGAATGATCCCCGACTGGGAATCTATGCCCAGGGCAGGCGCACCCAGTACGGCGGCCGCCCTCGCCGGAACCGCTCAGCCGTCGCATAGACCTGCCCCGGATCGGAGGTCTCCTTCTCCACGCTCCCGCCGTAGCGAGCTGCCAGCTCCGACACCGGGTACCGCACGTCCGGACCTAGGTGTGCGCCAACCATCAGGATCGCGCACGGTCCGTCGCCAGCGCCCACGAAGGCGTGCTCCGTCCAGGGGGGACAATGGAAGAAGTCCCAGGGCTGGAGGTCGCGTTCCTCGCCCTCGACGAGCAGCCTGCACTCGCCGACCAGAACGAGGAACGCCTCCTGATTGGTCTCGGCGTGATAGACGCCGCTCTGGCCAGGCTCGAGGACGGTCACGTTGATTCCGTGCTGCTCGAATTCGACCGGGGGTTCGCCGTACTCGTTGGCGAACCAGCACGCGGCACCTCTCGACTCCGAAGACCACCACTCGGCATCGCGCACATTGACAACGAACCAGCCCTCAGTCACGGGGGTAAGCCCCGAACCCAAGTCCTCAAGCCGCGCTTCGGTCACAGACGCGATTCTTGCAATCGTCGCCTGGGCCAGTGTTCCGGAATGATCCCCGAGCGAGCACCGTAGGATCGCGACGTGCCGGCGCCGCCTGGGTGACCTGGCGTCGGACTGAAGTCGCCGAACGACCGATCCTCGCGCTGTCGTTCTTCAACAGCAACTCAGCCGGGGCCGGCGCGACGGAACTCGCCACGCCGGCCCCGGTCTCGTCAGCGGATCAGCACCCCGGCAGCTTGAAGCTGGCGATCCGGGTATGCCATGGCCGACCGTCGGCCGCGGTTCCCGACGTCGGGTAGTACTCGTTCACGTACCAGAACGTGCAGTCGTCGACCGGGTCGACCGTCATGTCGGTGTAGTCGCCCCAACGCGAGTTCGTCGTCGTCTGAACACCCGAGCCGTTGATGATCGTCCCCTCGCCCAGCGTCATCTGCCCGGGCGTGTCGCCGGCGAGGCGGCCCGTGTAGCGGATGCCGGGGTAGACGTCGACTCCGTTGACGACGCTGTACCCGAGGGCCATGTCGCCCTTCTTGTCCTGGGCGATGCTTCCCATCCAGCGGTGAACGCCGTCGTCCGGCGCGTACGTGCCTTGCTGGTTCAGGCTGTACACCCCGCCGACCCGCTTGATCTCGTACCAGCGCTCGCCGGCGACGCCCGGCGCCGCCTCGACCGACTGGCTCGTGACCAGCGACTCGTGGTCCTTGAAGTTGCGGTACGCGAGCCGGAACGTCGGCCGCTGCCGGTAGGAGAGGATGTCGAGGTACTGCGCCGGATCCGTGATTCCGGGCTGCGGCAGGCAGTCACGCGCGGTCGGCGCGCACGGGAAGATCGAATCGAACGGTGCGGTCGGTAGCTGCGAGTTCAGCGTCAGCGACGAGCTCGGCGCCGAGTTCCACTTGACGTTGAGGTCCCAGATGTTGAGCGCGTCGAACGTGCCGCCGTAGTCGGCGGCGGCGTCGTCGTCCTGTGTCCCGACTATCGGGATCGCCGAATCGGTCTTCGGCTTCTGCTTCCCGTCTATGTCGGCAGGGAGAAGCCCATCGCCGACGAGCGGCAGCACGGCTGGGTCATTTCCGTCGAGGAAGAAGCTCACGGCCCGTGCCGGCTGGCCGTTCACCATCTTGTTCTTCTCGAGCGCGTACACCCCGATTCCGTACTCGACGGTCGGTCCAAACTCGCGCGTCGTGAGAACGTACGAGTCCGTCCAGTTGCCGTATTTCGGGTAGTCCGGGAAGAATTGGAAGTGACCCGTCTCGAAGGCGTAGCGGTAGTAGCTCCCCGTGGGATCGCTCGTCGTCGAGACGGCCACGCAGTTCCAGAACGGCTTACTCGGATCGTCGAGGCCGCTCGTCGTGAACTGCGAGAGGATCCAGCGGTCGGTGATCTGGTCGTAGAGGACGACCGGGTCGCCCGACGGGTCGGTGCAGTCCGGCACCGAGAAACCGCTCCAGAGCGTGCCCGTATCGACCGGACCGAGGAGCCTGTTTCCGGCCTTGTCGTATACGGCGAAGGTGAGGTTTACCATCTCTACGTAGTTGTTCGGCCCCACCTCGCCGACCGGGTCCGGCGGGTTCACGCGGCCGCCGAAGATGTCGAAGTTGTCCTGGTTGCTGAGCCCTTCGAAATTCTGTTGTGTCGAAGGGATCGTCGCCGGTAGCAGCGCCGACTGCAGCGCGCCGTCGCCTGAGTAGCCACTGTCAGCACCCGCCCTCGGGCCGAGGTCGAGCTCGTCCGCCGGGTCTTCGGCGTCGGGCGCGACCCTGTTCGCCGCGAGGACCCGGAGCGGCGGCGAGACGTCATGGGCCGTGTCCCAGGTGATCCTGGGCTTCGGGTGTGCCGCCGCCTGTGCCGTCTGGCTGAAACCCACCGAGCTCTTGGCCGCCCCTGCGCCCGTCACCGCCGCAAGGAGACCGATGAGAAGCGCGAGTCCGCCGACCAGCCTCAGCCGGCGGCCCGCATACGTCGAAGGTCCGTGCATCGTCGTGCCCTCCCCTGTAGTTGCCAGCACGATCGTTCGAGCGACCCTACGCTCCCTCCGCGCAGGTTCGACCCGAGCGGCGGTACATTACGAAATCGTGCGCTTGGCAGTCGTCGGTGCGGTCGCACTCGCGGCGCCGATGCTCTCGCTCGGCGGTGCGAGCGCAGCAACTACGCGGATCTCCGGCCTTCGCGGGCTGGTGCTCCAATCGGCGCCCCTCTGCCGGACCGATTCCTGCGAGGAACCTGCGAGCGGAGTCCTGCTCCGCTTCACCCGTGCCGGCAGGGTGGTCACCACAGTGAAGTCGACGAGCAGGGGCCGCTACTCGGTCAGGCTCAGGGCGGGGACGTACAGGGTGAAGGCGGTGACGCGCCCGGTCGGGATGGGACTGGTGCCGCGGGTCGTTCGGGTGCCGCGGGGGCGGATCGCCCGCGTCGACTTCCATCTCGACACCGGAACTCAGTAGAACCAATACCTCCAGCTTGTCGACAGCTGGCATGCTCGAGCGATGGCACATGCTTCGCTTGCGCGCGTTCGCCGTACCGCGGACGGTGCCGTCGTCTGCGAGCGGTGCGAGATCCCGGAGAGCTCGTTCGGGCGGATGCGCGGCCTTCTCGGACGCGACGGCCTCGAGCCGGGCGAGGGAATGCTGATCGACCGCGCTCCCTCGGTACACATGTTCTTCATGAGGTTCCCGATCGACGTCGTCTTCGTCGACCGCGACTGGCGCGTCGTCGGCATCCGACATGGACTCCGCCCGTGGCGTGTCGCGGGTGCGCGCCGTGCGGCCGCGGCCCTCGAGTTGCCGGCTGGAGCTGCCGCCGCGGCCGGTCTGGAGGAGGGAGATGTGCTGGCCCTCGAAGACCAGGCAGGAGTGACCCCAAAGCGCGTCGAATAGCCCATGCGCGTTCAATTTCTGAACGGCTCGGGTGTGCGAAAGCTGTGGATTGCCGCCCTGGACTCGCTCCCGACGCGTTCAACGTGACTGCCGCGCAGACGCACAGGCGCTGGCCCGAGACAGCGCAGACGGCTCTGTTAAGCGCTGGGAAAGGGCAGCGCTTTCCGCCGGAACCCCAGTAACGACGCGCGGATCGCACGTGTTGGTCGCGTTCAGGAAGCTGATCGCGGGTTGGGCCACTCGGGCCATTGTTCAATACGTTCATTGAACGCAGAATGGGACTGTGGAAACTGTGGAAGCTGCGGCGGACCGGGGGGGCGTCTCTCCGGTCGGTGCCACACTGGCCTCGGAGCTGATCGCCTGTGCGGCGGCGATCGGCGCCGGAAAGCCACGCTCCGCGTCCACCACGAACCTTCCGGCTGAGTTGAGTACGGCGCTTCGTGCCTGCGAGGTGCGGGCGCGGCGGCTGTCCGACGGCTGGGGTCAGGGAGCTGCGCTCGACTTCCTCGGCGACGCGGTCGTCGCGGTGGCGCTCGAGCACCGGTTCGAGCCGGGAGAGGCACGGGCTGCCGTCACGGCCGCGGCCGACGAGCTCGGGCTACCGCCACACGCTGCGGCGTTCGCGGTCTTCCGGCGCGCACTCGCGAGCAAGGAGTTCGCTCAGCTTCCGCCGGCCGGCGCGGCGGAGCTCGCACTCGTGCTGCTCGTCGAGCTCGCACCCGCTGCCGCCGGCTCGCTCTGGATCCTCGACGCCGCGGGTTCGACCACCTGCCTCGTCTCGCACGGGAAGGCACCGCGCAGCCGGCGCCTGCGCGAGGTGGCGAAGGCCGCGCTCGACGGTGTGACCGCCGGCTCGCCCCAGGTTCACGTCCGGGTGGTCGAGCGGTGGGATCGCCCGTACGCCGCGCTGGTCGCGCGCGGACGGGTCGCCGAGTCGGAGCATCTCGACGAGTACCTCGAGGAGGCCGCGAACGCGCTCGCCCCGCTGCTCGAGCGTGCCTCGCTGTTCGACCGCAGAGTGCAGCGCGAGCACGACCTCGTCGCTGCCGGCGAACGGCGACTCTTGCGCCTCGGCTACGACCTTCACGACGGGCCGCTGCAGGAGATCGTGGCGCTCGCCGACGAGATCCGGACGGCGTCGACGCAGATCTCGGCAGTCGTCCCCGACGACTTCCGCCACCGTGTGCGCGGGCGCTTCAACGATGTCCACGCGCGACTCGGCGCGCTCGACGAGAGCCTGCGCCAGATCGCGCACTCGATCCGCTCGACGACGGCCGTTGCCCGGCCGGTGGCCGATGCGGTCGAGGCCGAACTCGTCGCGCTCGAGAGCGCGACCGGGATCGAGGGGGAGCTCGAGGCTGAGGGCGATCTGGCCAGCCTGAGCGACTCCCAGAAGATCGTCCTGTTCCGCGTCGTCCAGGAAGCCCTGTCGAACGTGCGCAAGCACAGCGGCGCAGGCAGGGTCTCGGTCGTGCTGCGCAGCAGGCGCACCTTCGTCTACCTCACTGTGGCCGACGACGGCTGCGGCTTCGACCCGCGAGGGCTCGACGCGGGCCGGCTCGGCCTTGCCGGCATCTCCGAGCGCGTGCGGCTGCTCGGCGGCGCCGTGGAAATCGAGACGACTCCAGGGGCGGGAACCACCGTCCGCGCGACGCTTCCGCAGTGGAAGGCGTCGACACCAGCGGCCGCTACTATCTACGCCGCTACTACGTGAGTCGCCGGGTCCTCTTCGCTTCAGTTCTCCTCGCGGTGGCTGGATTTTCCGCGGCGGTCGTGCTGCCCACACGGGCGCTCGCCGGCAGCACCGGCGCGTCGGCCACCGGGGCGAGCACCACAGGAACGACGGGCACCACGACGACGCCCACGACGACCACGACCCCGACGAAGCCGAAGATTCCCGTCGCGAAGTCCTTCCCGGCGGCGGGCGGGATGCTCTCCAACTCCGTCCCGGTTCGGGTTGCGGCGGACCCGCATGCGCGCGTCATCAGGGTGATGCACCAGTTCCGGTCCGATTTCCGCCCGCAGGTGATGTTCGCGGTGAACGCGAAGACCGGCTCCGACGGCGAGCCCTGGTACCGGATCAGCATCCCCATGCGTCCGAACGGCACCTTCGGCTGGATTCCCGCCAAGACCGTGAAGCTCAGCCCGACGCACAGCCAGATCGTGATCAACCTCAACCGCCGGACGATCGACATTTACCGGTTCGGCAAGCACAAGTGGCACGGGAAGGTGGCCATCGGAGCGCCGGGCAGGGAGACGCCGGTCGGCCACTACTTCGTCGCGTCGCGGTTCGTCCCGTACCACGACACGTTCCTCGGTGTCTTTGCCGAGGAGACGAGCGCCTACTCGAAGCTCACCGAGTGGCCGGGCGGTGGCGTCGTCGGCATCCACGGCACGAGCCTCCCGCAGCTGCTCGGCCAAGCCGTCTCGCACGGTTGCGTGCGCGTGTCGAACACGACGGCCAGGCACCTCAAGTCGCTCGCGCCGCTCGGCACGCCGATCTTGATCAAGAAGTAGCGCCGAGGAGCTGGAAGGCCGGCCGGCCTTCCGCCGCGAGGAAGCCCGAGGAACCGCGCGCCCGCTGTATGCGAGTCGTGGCGCTCTGAATCGGGTAGCCGCCCGTCAGCTGATGCCAGCCGCCGCCGGGAGCATGAGCGACCGAGACGTGGCGGAAGCGATAGAGGAACGTGTTGCATGTGCCGCCCGTCCCGCCGTCCCAGCTCTCGGCGGTCGCGATCGGGCTCCAGGCGCCGTGGCTGTCGGGGAGGCGGATCGGCGGCGAGACCGCCTTGTGGTTCACCCACACGCGCCACCAGTTCGCTCGGCCGTGCATCTCGAGGACGGTCACCTTGGCCAAGGTCCCGATCCCGAGCCCGTCGGAGACCTGGTGGTAGGTCGGGTAGCGGCCCGGCTGCGCGACCTCGTAGTAGATGTCGCTGCCGGTGATGCTCGGGAACCCGGCGTAGCCGACCTGGATCCACTCGTTGGAGCCGTTCGGGCCCTGACCCGGGCCACCGACGCCGACCCAGCCGGCGACGTGACCGTTGAGGACGTCGAACGCGTCGAGAGGACTGATCAGCGCGGAGACTCCGTAGGCGTGCGTCGGGGCTCCGATGCCGGCGTAGGAGTAGCCGCCGTTGTTGCCGCAGGCGATTGCCCGCGCGGCGCCGCCGAGGGCGACGGTCGCGACGGCTGTGGTGAGGAGGAAGAGGCGGAGGGTCTTGGTCATGTTCGAGGGGGCCGCTTGCAGCCAAAGAGATCGGCTCCGCGGACCCGGACGACAGTCCCTCGTTCGAGTGACCGCGGGCTTGGGTTTGTGAGCCGTGGCTCGGCGGCCGCCGACGACGCGGAACGTGTTCGGATCCGGCAAAGAGCACCTACTACTGCGCCGCCTCGTTTCAGCGCGGATTCGTACACAAGGCGTTCACGGGCAGCTGTAATTTCAAGCCGGTTGGGATCGGACTGAGCACGCTGAACATCACTACTGGTGTTGTTCAGTTCGAGTAGAACTGACCTCGCGGCGTGGCACGACTCGGTCGCCTACGGCGTGTATGGCGACAGCAATTGCGCCACCAACGTGATAGAGAGCGGAACTGTGACCGTGACGAACGGCGCCGTGCCGAATTCGTCCGATGTGACCTTCAACACACCCGGCAAGGGGAGTTATTCCGGCGGTGCGAATAACGCGGCCGCAATCAGCATGTGCACGGACGAGCAACTCGTCATCTCACCGCTTATCGATCCCGCTCTGACGAAGGTGGATTCACCGGACCCGGTAGAGGTCGGTAACAACATCACGTGGGCGATTGTCGTCACGAACGAAGGGCCGGACACCGCGACGGGTGTCACGATTTCCGATGCGATGGCAGCTCTTCGTCGGGCGCAAGACGACGCTGACGATCCGCCTGACCCTCACGCCGATCGCGAGCACGCGATGCGACACGAAGCGGATCGGTGTGGCCGGCGTCGTCACGCCCGCTGACGCTGAGCCAGTGCCCGCAGCGGTGCGTGAGACCGCTCCTGCGCCCCTGCCGGGGCGTTGGGGTCAGCTTTTGGGTCTAGGCCGTAAGGACGGTTGCGACTGGCCCGTCGGAGGGCTCGTCCACAGCCGCCAAGTCCTTGACTCCGTTCAAAGGTGTCGAGAGGCTGGGCTAGGAGCGCGCTCCGGGCCCTTGCCCTACAAACGGTGAGGAGCGGGAGTCGATGAATACAAGAGGTAGGTTCGGCCGGCCCTGGCGTCGGCGCAATGTTGTCGGAGCGACGGCGATCGTCGCTCTTGTCGTGGTTTCGTTGCTGACAGTCGGGGCGGCCTCGGGTCGCCCGGCGGCGCAGCAGAGCTCGGGAGGCCGCGTCGCTGCCGGCAGCGCTATGAGCTCGAGCCATCAGCTCTCGCGTGCGCAGCGGAACTCTTCGCTCGTTTCGCGCTCTTCCTCGCGTGTCGCTCAGCATTCGCTTTCGAGCGGCTCTTCCTCGTTCTCGGGCGCAGGCGTCTCGCTCTTGCCGTCTCTGGTCGGCTCGAGTCGGACGCTTGCCGCCTCGATCACCGGCTGCGGCGCGGACGGGACGATCGCGGACGCCTCCGGCTTCGAGGACGCGGACGGCAACCTCGCGATCGACACCGACGGCTGCATGGATTGGAACGAGTTCACCCCGACCTGGACGGGTATTGCGCCGTTCGAGACGGGCACCGGATCCACCGATGGTTTCACCTTCGCCGGCGCGACCGACGCCGTCAACTCGACGAGCGACAGCATCTACGCGGGCGGCGTCAAGCAGGACACCGAGTGTCCGGGAACGGTGACCGGTAAGGCGAACGACAAGGCTGACCTCGCTGCCATTTACATCTCGGGCGAGCGGATCGGCGACCAGGTCTATCTCTTCCTTTCCTGGGAGCGTGAGCTAAACACGACGGTGAACAGCGACGTGTTCGTGTCGTTCGAGTTCAACCAGAGCAGCCTCTCGTGCGGGTCGGGCAGTCCCTTCGTGCATCGCACCGTGGGCGACTTGCTGTTCGACTACAACTTCCAGAGCGGGAGCTCAACGATCACCGCAGAGCAATGGGACGGTACGGGGTGGCAGCCGCTGGCGGCGCCGCCGTTCGAGGCGAGCGTCAACGCCGACACGGTCACCGACACGATCCGCCCTGACGGACCCGTCGACCTCACAACGTTCGAGTTCGGCGAGGCGGGCATCAACCTCTCCGGCCTCGACCTCACCGGTAACGGTGGCAAGGCGTGCGAGACGTTCGGCAGCGTGCTCGGCGGCAGCCGTACCTCCAAGAGCGGTGACACGGCCCAGCTGAAGGACTTCGTCGGCCCGGCTCCGCTCGACGTCTCCAACTGCGTCCAGCCGACGGCCACGACGACGTTGAAGAACGCGGCGGGCAACGCGACGATCGCCAACGGTTCGTCCATCCCCTTCGGCTCGAGTGTCTACGACACGACGACGCTGGGGAACCTGGTCACCGGCAAGATCCCGACGGGCCACGTCCAGTACACGTTCTTCGCCAACGGCGATTGCTCGGGTGACGGCACCCCGGCGGGCCTGGTGGCCCTGAACGCGAACGGCACCGTGCCCAACTCGGACACTAAGGGGCCGCTGACCGCCGGCAACTACAGCTTCCACGCCCAGTACCTCTCGGGCACCGACGCGCACTACTCCGACTCGGAGGTCAGCGCCTGCGAGCCGTTCACGGTCCTGAAGAAGTCGCCGACGATCTCGACGCTGTTGTCGGAGTCGACGGGGAACGTGGGTGACTCGGTGCATGACTCGTCGACGCTGAGTGGTGCGACGGCGGATGCTGGTGGCACGGTCAAGTACGCCTTCTATTCGTCGCTGGCTGTTTGTAACGCCGGCACCTTTGCCACGCCGGGCGGCACCAGCCTCGGCAGCAAGACGGTGACCAACGGCGTTGTGCCGAACTCCGATTCGACGGGGCCGATCAACGCGGCCGGCACCTACTACTTCCGTGCCTTCTACTCGGGCGACAACAACAACAACGGTGCTTCCAGCGCCTGTACGGACGAGGCGTTGGTGATTAACGGGGCCGATATCCAGATCGTGAAGACGGCGGATGCTGCGCAGGTGAATGCGGGCGAGCCGATCGGGTTCACGTTGACCGTGTACAACGACGGCCTCGGAGATGCGAAGGGCGTGTTCTTGACGGACACGCTGCCGACGAATGCTGGTCTGGACTGGTCGATCGTCGACCAGGGCGCGGGCTGGGATGACAGCTGCTCGATCGACCTGGGTGTCCTGACCTGTGGCCCGGTGACGGTGCCGGGGGGGACGAGCCAGGAGGGGTCGACGTTCACAGTGCACATCACCTCGCCGACGACCGCCGCTACCGGTGGTGTCTGTCCGGAGGGCAGCGGTGTGATCGACAACACCGGTGATGTGTCGACAACGAACGACGGCTCGGACGAGTCGACCGCTTCCACTTGTGTGGCAGCGCCGGCCATCCACATCGTGAAGACGGCGGACGCTGCCCTGGTGAATGCGGGCGATCCGATCGGGTTCACGTTGACCGTCTACAACGACGGCTCGGGTGACGCGGCGGGCGTGAGCTTGACGGACACGCTGCCGACGAACGCCGGCCTGGCCTGGTCGATCGCGTCGCAGGGTGCCGGTTGGAACGGCAGCTGCGCGATCGCGCTGGGCATGCTGACCTGCGGCCCGGTGACCGGTGTAGTCGACAACACGGGCAACGTGACCACGAGCAACGACGGCTCTGACGAGTCGAGCGCTTCGACCTGCGTCCAGGCCATGGTTGATCTCTCGGTCACCAAGGCGGGCTCGCCGGCGACCCAGACCCTGGGTGACGGAAACATCACCTGGACGATGGTGGTGACCAACCATGGGCCGAGCGAGGCGACCGGGGTCACCGTCGCCGACCCGATGCCGGCCGGCAATACCTTCGTCTCGGCGACGTCGACGAAGGGAAGCTGCACCGGGGGCGCGATCCTCAACTGCACCATCGGTTCGATGGCCGCCGGTGAGTCGGTAACGATCACGCTCGTCACCACGCCGAGCACCGTCGGTGCGCAGACGAACACTGTGACCGTCGCCGGCAGCAGGCCGGAGACCAACACGGGCAACAACTCTGCGACGGCCACCGTTCAGACGGTCGGCGTGATCACGCCGCCGAAGCCCTGCGTCGCGGTCAGCAAGGTGACGCCCAAGCAGCTGTTCGTCGGGCGGAAGACCACGCTGACGATCCACCTGACCCAGGGCGGCAAGGCGGTCAAGGGCATCCACGTCAAGATCAAGGGCGCGAAGATCAACCTCCGCACCAAGGCCTCGAACAGCAAGGGCGTCGTCAAGCAGACGCTGAAGATGAAGAAGGCCGGGATCCTGATCTTCACCCCGATCGCCAGCAAGGCCTGCAACACCAAGCGGGTGGGCGTGACCAACGTCTTCACCCCGCCGGTCACCGGCTGAGCAAGACCCCGGAGGGGTGCGGGAGCTCGTCCCGCACCCCTCCAGGCTCCCCGTTCATGCGATCTGAACGGCTCTAGGCAGATGGGGGGTGTCGGACTAGCCCCCCGGAGGGCTCGCCTCGAGCCGTCTCGCACTTCACTCCCTATAGAAACGCCAAAGCTGGGCTAGGAGCGTGCTCCGGCCCATGAGCGAGGGGAACAGGTCACAGATGAGTAGAAGAGGAAAGTTCGGCCGGCCGTGGCGCCGGCGCAATGTGATCGGAGCGACAACGATCGTCGCTCTCGTAGTCATCTCCCTACTGACCCTGGGCGCGGCTTCCGGCCGCCAGGTTGCCCAGCACCAGTCGGGTGATGCCTCCGCTGCACGAAACGCCATGAGCTCCAACCACTCGCTTTCGCGTGCCCAGGGGCACGCATCCCTCGTTTCGCGCGCTTCCGGGCACGCCGCCCAGCACTCGCTGTCCAGCTCCTCGCTCTTCCCCGCTTTCGATCCGACTTCGAGCGCGGCAAGTCGTTCGCTCGCAGCGGTCAGCTGCGGCGCTGATCCCAGCATCGCCAAAGACAGCGGCTTCGAGGACGCGGACGGAAACCTCGCGATCAACACAGCGGGCTGCATGGACTGGAATGGCTTCACCCCGACCTGGAGCGGAGCGCCCGGGACGGCGCCGCCCCAGACGGGCAGCGGGTCCAACAACGGTTTCACGTTCGCCGGCGCGACCGACAGGTTCAACTCGAAGCTCGACAACATTTATGCGGGCGGTGTGAAGCAGGACACCGTCTGTCCGGGCACGGTTGTTGGCAGCGCCAACGACAAGGCCGACCTGTCTGCCATTTACATCTCAGGCGAGCGGGTTGGCGACCAGGTCTATCTCTTCCTCGCCTGGGAGCGTCAGCTCGACAACACGGTGAACAGCGACGTGTTTGTCTCGTTCGAGTTCAACCAGAGCAACGTCTCTTGTGGCGTGGGCAGCCCGTTCGTGCAGCGCACGCCGGGCGACCTGCTGGTCGAGTACAACTTCCAGAGCGGGAACTCGTCGATCGACGTCCAGGAGTGGGACGGGACGACATGGGTGCCGCTGCCGACGCCGCCGTTCGAGGCGAGCGTCAACAACCCGACGGTCACCGACACGATCCGGCCGGACCATCCCGTCGATCTGACCCAGTTCGAGTTCGGCGAGGCGGGCATCAACCTCTCCGAGCTTGACCTCACTGGTAACGGTGGCAAGGCGTGCGAGACCTTCGGCGGCGTGCTCGGCGGCAGCCGCACCTCCAAGAGCGGTGACCAGGCTCAGCTGAAGGACTTCATCGGTCCGGCCCCCCTCGACGTCTCCAACTGCCTCCAGCCGACGGCTACGACGACGCTGAAGAACGCGGCGAACAACAACACGATCCCCAACGGTTCGTCCATCGCTGATGGCTCGAGCGTCTACGACACGACGACGCTGGGGAACCTGGGCGCCGCGACGCCGACCGGCAAGGTCCAGTACACGTTCTTCACCAACGGCGATTGCTCGGGCGACGGCGCCTCGGCCGGGCTGGTGACGCTGAACGCCAACGGCAGCGTGCCCCAGTCGGACACCAAGGGACCGCTGACCCCCGGCGACTACAGCTTCGAGGCCCAGTACCTCTCGGGCAACGACCAGAACTACAGCGACTCGGAT
>Ga0308174_10000816_pt1 | contig 13788 bp, 14 predicted proteins | sample PhyPR2_FD_203894 | JGI IMG/M metagenome (GOLD analysis project Ga0308174, IMG submission 203894) | Soil microbial communities from UC Gill Tract Community Farm, Albany, California, United States - DLSLS.P.R2 | ecosystem: Environmental > Terrestrial > Soil > Agricultural land | place: USA...
CCGGAGCACCGGGGCCGGCGGCACGTCCCCCCGCACAGACCCAGCAGACCTTGAGGTGAACTGACCAATGAGCGCCACACGCGTCGTCGTGACCGGACTCGGCACGACCTCCCCCGTCGGCGGGGACGTGCCCACGACCTGGGCCGCCCTGCTCGCGGGACAGTCCGGTGTCCGCCCGATCAAGCACGACTGGGCCGACCAGCTCAGCACCCAGATCGCGGCCGAGGTGGCCGTCGACCCCACGGACGTGCTCGAGCGCGTCAAGGCCCGCCGGCTCGACCGGTCCGGCCAGCTCGCGCTCGTCGCCGCACTCGAGGCGTGGGCCGACTGCGGCCTCGCCGACGCCGAGATGGACCAGGAGCGGCTCGGCGTCGCGATGGCGTCCGGCATCGGCGGCGTGCAGACGCTGCTGTCCAACTACGACGCGCTCAAGGAGAAGGGCCCGCGCCGGGTGTCGCCGCTGGCGATCCCGATGCTGATGCCGAACTCCCCCGCCGCGAACATCGGCCTGGCGATCGGCGCCAAGGCGGGCGTGCACACGCCGGTCTCGGCCTGCGCGTCCGGCAACGAGGCGATCGCCCTCGGCATCGACATGATCCGGCTCGGCCGGGCCGACGTCGTCGTCGTCGGCGGCACCGAGGCCGCCGTGCACCCGCTGCCGATGGCCGCGTTCGGCCAGATGATGGCGCTCTCGAAGCGCAACGACGAGCCCGAGCGTGCGTCGCGCCCCTGGGACAAGGGCCGGGACGGCTTCGTGCTCGGCGAGGGCGCGGCCGTGCTGGTGCTCGAGTCCGAGGAGCACGCCACGGCGCGCGGCGCGAAGGTGTACGCCGAGGCCGCCGGCGCCGGCATCACCGCCGACTCGCACGACATCGCCCAGCCCGACCCGGGCGGCCTGGGTGCCACCCGGGCCATGAAGATGGCGCTGCGCGAGTCCGGGATCGAGGCCTCTGAGATCGCGCACATCAACGCGCACGCCACCTCGACGCCGCAGGGCGACCTGGCCGAGGCGCTGGCGATCCGCAACGCGCTGGGCGACGAGGCCGCCGAGCACCTGGTGCTCACCTCGACCAAGTCGATGACCGGGCACCTGCTCGGTGCGGCCGGCGCTCTCGAGTCGATCGCGGTCGTGCTGGCGCTCCGGGACCGGGTCGTGCCGCCGACGATCAACCTCGAGGACCCCGAGGACGTGGGCCTCGACATCGCGGTCGAGAAGCGCACCCTGCCCGAGGGCGACCTCGCGGCGCTCAACAACTCCTTCGGCTTCGGCGGGCACAACGTCGCCATCGCCTTCCGCAGCGCCTGATCCACCCTCCGCTCGACGCCGACCCCGAGGAGCACCGCCGCATGACCCAGGCACCCCCCGCACCCGTCGTGAAGCCCGGCAAGCTCCCCCGCGAGGAGGATCCCCGCAACCCGAACTTCCGGCTCGCGGCGTTCTTCGACGAGGGCACCCTGGAGCTGATCACCCCTGACGACGGCAGCGGCATGCTGGCCGCCGTCGGCAAGGTGGACGGCACGCACGTGGTGGCGTTCTGCTCGGACGCGACCGTCATGGGCGGCGCGATGGGCGAGGTGGGCTGCAAGGTCGTCGTGCACGCCTACGAGCGCGCGCTCGCCGACCAGGCGCCGGTGGTCGGGCTGTGGCACTCGGGGGGTGCCCGGCTCGCCGAGGGCGTGCTGTCGCTGCACGCGGTCGGCGAGATCTTCCACGCGATGACCCAGGCGTCCGGCAAGATCCCGCAGGTCTCCGTCGTGCTCGGTCCGGCGGCCGGCGGTGCGGCGTACGGTCCCGCGCTCACCGACATCGTGATCCTCGGCCCCGAGGGCCGGATCTTCGTGACCGGCCCGGACGTGGTCCGCTCGGTGACCGGCGAGGACGTCGACATGCTGCGCCTCGGCGGTCCGGAGCCGCACGGCCGGCGCTCCGGCGTCGTGCACATCCTCACCGAGTCCGAGCAGGAGGCGATCGCGCGGGCGCGTCGCGTCGCCACCCTGCTCGGCGCCCCGAGCACCATCGACGCCGGTGCCGTCGAGGACCGAGACCTCGCGCAGATGCTCCCCGAGTCCAAGAAGCGGGCGTACGACGTGCACCCGCTCGTCGAGGCGATCCTCGACGAGGGCACGGCCCAGGAGCTGCACGCGAAGTGGGCCCCGAACATCGTGACGACGCTGGGCCGGTTCGGCGGCCGCACGGTCGGCGTCATCGCGAACAACCCGCTGCGTCTGGGCGGCTGCCTGGACTCGCTGTCGGCGGAGAAGGCCTCCCGCTTCGTGCGCATGTGCGACGCCTTCGGGGTGCCGCTCGTGGTCGTCGTCGACGTGCCCGGCTACCTCCCCGGCGTGGGACAGGAGTGGGACGGCGTCGTACGCCGGGGCGCCAAGCTGCTGCACGCGTTCGGCGAGGCCGTCGTCCCGCGGGTCACGCTGGTGACGCGCAAGACCTACGGCGGCGCGTACATCGCGATGAACTCCCGCTCGCTCGGCGCCACCAAGGTGTTCGCGTGGCCGGGCGCCGAGGTGGCCGTGATGGGCGCGGTCGCCGCGATCCGGATCCTGCACCGCCGCAAGCTCCTCGACGTCGCCCCCGACATCCGCCCGCAGGTCGAGGCCGAGCTGGCCGCCGAGCACGAGCGGATCGCCGGCGGCGTCGACAAGGCCGTCGAGATCGGCGTCGTCGACGAGGTCGTCGACCCGGCCGCCACCCGCACCGCGCTCGCGAAGGCGATCGCCGAGGCCGGGCTCGTGCGACGCGGGGCCCACGGGAACATCCCGCTCTAACCACCCGCTCTTGACCACTTTTCGGGGTAGTCCGTGACGAACTGGGGTGCGACCTCTTGACAGCCGGGCGGGCGGGGGGTCAGAGCCGGCAGGTGTTCAGCAGGTCGCCGCTCGTGGGCCGGCGGTAGAACCCGTCACGCGGGGGCTTGTGGCCCCGCTCGACCCAGCGGGTGAGGTCGGTGAACGCCGTGCGGGCGCAGGGCAGCAGCGGCCGGAGCTTGTCGGGGTACGTCGTGTACAGCCCGTCGACGTGCGTGCCGTCCTGGATCCGGTAGTAGCGGTGCCTGCGGCCCTGGCCGGCCCGGTCGACCAGCCGGTCGTAGACGTTCGAGTCGGTGCGGATCGGCAGCAGCGCGTCGAGCGTGCCGTGCACGGTGATCAGCGGCTTGCCGATCCGGCCGGTCAGCTGCACCGACCGGACGGCGTCCTTCACGGCCTTCGGGCGGGACGCGTAGTCGTAGTCGGCGTCGCAGCCCGGCGTCCCGCTCCGGCAGAACGGCACACCCGCGTCCAGCGCACCGTCGTAGGTCGGGTCGAGCTCCTCGCGGTAGATCCGCTGGGTGAGGTCCCAGTAGTACGCGTAGTGGTAGGGCCACAGGAACTCCGAGCCCTTCGCGAACCCGGCGCGGATCATCGCGTCGTGCGCGGCCTGGTCCCCCGTCGCGGCGTACGCCGGGTAGTGCTTGAGCGCGGACGGCAGGTAGGTCAGCAGGTTCGGACCGGCGGCGCGGAACAGCGTGCCCTCCCAGTCGAGGCCGCCGTCGTAGAGCCGCGGGTGGTTCTCGAGCTGCCAGCGCGTCAGGTAGCCGCCGTTGGAGATGCCGAACATGTACGTCCGCCGGGGCGCGTGCCCGTAGCGCTGGGCCGCGACCTGCTTGGTGGCCCGCGTGAGCTGGGTGACCCGGCGGTTCCACTCCCGGATCGAGCCGCCAGGTGAGGAGCCGTCCCGGTAGAACGTGGCGCCGTCGTTGCCCTTGTCGGTGCTGGCGAACGCGTAGCCCTTCGCCAGCACCCAGTCGCCGATGATGAAGTCGTTGGCGTACTGGCGCCGGGTGCCCGGGGCGCCGCTGACGACGAGCTTGCCGTTCCACCGGGCGGGCAGACGGATCACGAACTGGGAGTCGTGGTTCCAGCCGTTGTTCGTGTTCGACGTCGAGCCGTCCGGGAAGTAGCCGTCGACCTGGATGCCCGGCACGCCGGAGGGGTTCTTGGTGCCGGTGGCGTGAAGCCCCGCCCAGTCGTCGACGTTGGTGTGCCCGCTGGCGACTGTCCCGGCGGTGGTGAGGTCGTCGAGGCAGGCCGTCTTCTGCACCTCCGCCCCCGGTACGTCGATCCGCGACTGCCGCGCGCACGACGGGGCGGCGGCGGCGGTTCCGGGCAGAGCGGCGAGGCCGGCCGTCCCGAGGGCCAGGGCGAGGGTCGCGAGCAGGGTCCGAGAGCGCATGCCCGTCATGCTGGCCCCGGTCGCGAACGGGGTCGATGTGGACGGAGCACACAAACCGGGCGCTCAGGTGTGACGGCAGCCACACCCGGTTCGCCCGGCGTCAGCCTGCATCCAGGGTCAGGCCAGCTCGCGGCGCAGGAACGTCACCGCGCGGTGCATGAACAGCGCCCAGGAGCGGTCGAAGCGGTGGTCCTCGCCCGGGTACTCGTGGAGCGTGACGTCCTTGCCGGCCGCCCGCAGCGCCCGGGCCGTCGCCTCACTCCAGCGGACCGGGCAGACCGGGTCGGCGGTGCCGTGGTCGATCTGGACCGGGACGGCGACCCGGTCGAGGTAGGACCGCGCGCTCGCCTGCCGCCAGAACGCCGGACGCGACGCCGGCGTGCCGAACGCGTGCACGACCCGGGCCCGCAGGGCCGGGTCGCCGGCCACCCAGCGGCGGTAGTTGTCGGCCGCGCGCGAGCTGACCGGCGAGTAGAGCACCGCGGCCCGCGCCAGGTGCGGTCGAGCGACCAGGGCGTCGAGCGCGACCCCGCCGCCCATCGAGCGGCCGAAGAGCCCGATCCGCGCGGTGTCCGCGAACGGCAGGTGCGCCCGCCTGAGCGCGAGGACCGCGTCGACCAGGTCCATCGGGTAGCCGAGCGGGCGGGCGACGGGCGTGGGGCTCTCCCGGGTGGAGCGAGCGTAGCTGCGGTAGTCGATCTGGAAGGCGACGAAGCCGTTCGCGGCGAGGGCGGCCTGCTCGCGCTCGAGCATCGAGCCGCTGGTGTAGCGGGCGGGGTCGCCGTACCCGTGCGCGATCACCACGACCGGGTGCCGGCCGGCGCGGGTCGGCACGTTCATGACGCCGGTGACGGTGAGCCGGCCGCTGCGGTAGGCGACGGCGTAGCGGGTGAACGCCAGCTCACGCGCGAGGGTGCCGGTGATCCGCAGGCCGCGCCCGCGTACCGGTGCGCGACGAGTGCGGGCACGGAGCTGAGGTTGAACGGGGTGGAGGTGTCGTTGTGGGCGCCGAGCAGGACCGGGGCAGTTCCCGGGACGGGCATTGTGGTCGAGGAGGCGGGGGCGCAGGCGGCGAGCAGCCCGGCGAGCGCGAGCGCGAGCAGCAGGCGCGTGATCCGAGATGTCACGCCCGGATTCTCCGAAGGGGACGGCAGTCCGCGCAGGGGAATGCGCGAACTGCCGTCCGGCTGTGACCAGGTCGCAGTGGGAGGTCAGACGACCTGGTGCAGCCACCGAACCGGCGCGCCGTCGCCGGCGTACCGGAACGTCTCGAGCTCGTCGTCCCAGGGCTTGCCGAGGAGCTTGTCGATCTCGTGGTTGATCGTGGTGTCCCCGAGCGCGGCCTTGACGACGGCGGCCTTCAGCCGGTCCTCGGGGATCATGATGTCGCCGTGCACGCCGGTGACGGCGTGGAACACGCCGAGGTCGGGCGTGTAGGAGTAGCGGGAGCCCTCGGTGCCGGCCGTCGGCTCCTCGGTCACCTCGAAGCGCAGGTGGTTCCAGCCGCGCAGCGCCGAGGCCAGGGCGGCGGCGGTGCCGGCCTCACCCGCCCAGGACAGCTCCGCGCGGTAGGTGCCCGCCTGGGCACCCTGCGGCGTCCAGTCCAGGCTGACGGCATTGCCGAGCACGCCGCCGGCTGCCCACTCGATGTGCGGGCACAGCGCAGACGGCGCCGAGTGGACGTAGAGCACGCCCCGTGTCGCAGTTCGTGTGGTCACCGTGGCCTCCTAGATCCGGCGCGAGATACGCCTTCCCCAGCGGTCTCCGTGGATCGAGAGGTCCGAGCCTCACGAACATGTGCAGTTGTAGTGACACCATTGTGACTCACGAACCGACCCAGGCGCCACATTTGCATCAATTTTACCTGGCGTCACGACGGACGTCGTTCTCGGTGGGCTCAGGAGGAGCGGCCGCGCGGCTTGAGCCGGGTGTTCGGCATCGGCGGCGCGAGCAGCCGGTCGCCGTCGAAGCCGCGGACCACCCCGAACCGCTCCGGCTCGTGGTCGACGCCGTCGCCGTTCCAGGCCGTCCGCTGCTCGACGATCTCCTCGTGGCTGCGGCCGATGAAGTTCCACCACATGACGATCTCCTCGTCGAACGGCTCGCCGCCGAGCAGCATCAGGATCGTCGGCTCGCCGTCCGCGGCGGCCCGGAACGTCAGCTCCCCGCGGCCCAGCCCCAGGTAGCTCATCGCGTTGCGCTCCACGGTCACCCCGTCGACCTCCACGGCGCCCTGGGCGACCAGCACGCCGTACTCGAAGCCGGTCTCCAGCGGCAACGTCGCCTCCGCGCCCGGGTCGAGGGTCAGCTCCGCCCCCACGAGCGGCGAGTACGTCGGGGCCGGAGACGTCTCCCCCGCCAGCGAGCCGGTCAGCACGCGCAGGGTGGCGCCGTGCTCGGTGTACGTCGGCAGGTCGGCCAGGTGCGTGAACGCCGCAGGGGCGCTGTCCCGGTCCGAGTCGGGCAGGCACACCCACAGCTGGACGCCGTGCAGCAGCGTGGGGGCGTCCTCGGGCGAGACCTCGGCATGGCAGATGCCGTGCCCGGCGGTCATCACGTTCAGCTGGCCGGGCCGAATCAGCTGGTGCGACCCGAGGCTGTCGGTGTGCAGGCCCAGGCCCTCGAACAGCCAGGTCACGGTCTGCAGCCCGGTGTGCGGGTGCGGCGGCACCCACATGCCCCCGGTGCTCTTGATGTCGTCGGGCCCGTAGTGGTCCAGGAAGCACCAGGCACCGATCATCCGGCGGGTCTTGTTCGGCACCAGCCGACGCACGTGGGTGGTGCGGCCCAGCAGCACGTCGCGCGCGGCGAGCGGCTCGTGGACGGCCTCGAACGTGCTCACCTCGTCAGTCTGGCACCCGGGTCAACCGCACCAGCCGCACCTCCGCCCGAGACTTCGCACCCGCGAAACATCGTGGTGGCCGGCCGGAAACCTCCGTGGCCCACGCTGGGAGCGCACCCACGAGACCGCACTGGACGGAGAACCATGACCACCGCGCTGGTCCGCACCCGGACCGCGACCCTCGACGACCTCGGGGCCGTCGTCGCGATGCACGCCCGCTGCTCCCCCACGACCCTGCACCGCCGCTTCCACGTCCCGCTGCCGCGGGTCCCCGACCGGGTGGTCCGCCGCCTGCTCGATCCGCCCCGCGGCTGGAGCGTGCTGGCCGAGCAGTGCGGCCAGGTCATCGGCCTGGGCTGCGCGGGGCCGCTGTCCGGCACCGAGCTCGAGCTCGGCCTCCTCGTCGAGGACGCCCACCAGGGCAGCGGGGTCGGGTCGCGGATGCTGCGCGACCTGGCCGGCGAGGCGCGGCTGCGCGGCTACCGCACCCTCGTCTGCCTCGCCGAGCCCGACAACGAGTCCGTGCTCCCGACCGTGCGCCGGGCCGGCCTCGACGGGGTCACCGCCGTCGTCGACGGCCTGCTGGAGGTCGTGGTGCCGCTGCCGGCGCGCCAGAGCGGGCTGTCCCGGCCGGCCTAGGTCGCTCGCGGGCGGTCGCTGCCCACCTTCACGCAGCAGAGCCCTTCCTCGGGGTCCAGCCGCGCGGCGAGACCGACGCAGCCGAGACCGTCGACCACCCCGCCCACGAACGACTCGTTCATGCCGCAGACGAGCTCGGTGTGCTCGCGGGCCAGCGCGTCGAAGGGGCAGTTCGCGAGGAGCAGGTCGTCCTCGCGCCGGGTCGGCTCGTAGCCCTGCTCGGCGAGCACCGACGCCACCCGCTCCAGCCCCGAGCCGGTGGCCTTCGTCGCGCGCGCGACGCGGCGCCCCTCTTCGGCCGCGACCTCCGTGACCGCGGCCCCGACCTCGACGTCGCCGCGACCGGCCCGGTCCACCCCGGCCGCCAGGATCCGGCCGACCACGTCGTAGCGCCGCTGCGGGAGGGACACGGACAGCTCGCGGGCCGAGCGGCGGTACAGCTTCGACGGACGGCCGGCGCCGGGACCCGTGCGGCCGGTGAGCCGGCGGAACTCCACCTCCAGCAGCCCTTCCTCGACCAGCTTGTCGAGGTGGAACTTCGCCGTGTGCAGGGGTACGTCGACCCCGGCGGCGGCCCGCTCCCGGCTGACCGGGTCGCGCTGGGCGACCACGAAGACGTAGAGGGCGCGGCGTACCGGCTCGGCCAGCGCACCGATCCTCGCGGCCTGCTCGGAGAGTCGGTCGGTCATCGCCCACCTTCTTGAAGACAAAGTTATTGACGAAAGAGATCCGGCAGTTCTAAAGTCGATCTCACTATCTTATACATGTCTCGGAGTCACCAGGAGGTTGTCATGACCCACATTCCCCTCACCCGCGGACGCACCGGCCCGGTCCTGTCGCGCACGGCCGAGCACCAGGCCTTCCTCATGCTGCGCACGGTGTTCACGGTCGCGCCGATCGTGTTCGGCCTGGACAAGTTCCTCAACCTGCTCACCCACTGGGAGGCCTACCTCGCGCCCTGGATCGACCACCTGGTGCCCGGCAGCGCGCACACCGCGATGCTGCTCGTCGGGGTCGTGGAGATCGTCGCGGGCGTCGTGGTGGCGGTCCGGCCGCAGATCGGCGGGTACGTCGTCGCCGCCTGGCTGGCCGGGATCATCGTGGACCTGGTCTCGCAGGGCCGCTACTACGACATCGCCCTGCGGGACTTCGGTCTGCTCGTCGCGGCACTGGCGCTGGCCAGGCTGGCGGCGTCACCGGCGGCGTCGAGAACCGCAACAGCCCACTGACCTCGACGCTGCAGGGGCACCTGGGCAAGACTGCAGCGAGAGCGCCTATCCCCACCGTCGAGCACGCGTACAGGAGTCGTGATGAGCCAGACCTTCGTCGTCGTCGGAGCGGGTCTCACCGCCGCCAAGGCCGTGGAGGAGCTGCGGTCCGCGGGCTTCGAGGGGGAGGTGGTCGTGTACGGCGAGGAGCACCACCTGCCCTACGAACGGCCGCCGCTGTCGAAGGGCTACCTCCTCGGCGACGACGAGCTCGAGTCGGCCTTCGTGCACGACCCGGACTGGTACGACGCGAACGACGTCGACCTGCGGCTCGGGCAACGGGTCACCGGCCTGGACACCGCCGCGAAGGTGGTGCGCACCGAGACCGGTGAGCAGGGCTACGACCGGCTGCTGCTCGCGACCGGCTCCTCGCCGCGGCACCTGGCGCTGGCCGACGACTCCGGGACACCGGTGGCCTACCTGCGCACGATCGAGGACAGCCAGCGGCTCAAGGAGGCGTTCGCCCCGGGCGTGTCCGTCGCGATCGTCGGCGCGGGCTGGATCGGGCTCGAGGTCGCGGCGGCGGCCCGCAAGGCGGGGGCCGACGTGACCGTCCTGGAGTACCTCGACCTGCCGCTGCTGCGGGTGCTCGGCCCCGAGGTCGCCCAGGTGTTCGCGGACCTGCACACCGAGCACGGCGTCGACCTTCGGCTCGGCGTCGAGGTCACCGCCGTCGAGCAGGACGGCGCCCGGTCCGTCGTACGCACGAAGGACGGCGGGTCCGTCACCGCGGACCTGCTCGTGGTCGGCGTCGGCGTCATGCCGAACGTCGAGCTCGCCGAGGCGGCGGGGCTGGAGACCGACAACGGCGTCCTGGTCGACGAGCACCTCGGCACCTCGCAGCCCGACGTGTTCGCCGCCGGCGACGTCGCCAACGCGCTGCACCCGGTGCTCGGCCGGCGGATCCGCGTGGAGCACTGGGACACCGCGATCGAGCAGGGGAAGACCGCCGCGCACGCGATGCTCGGGCACGAGCCGACCTACGACCGGCTGCCGTACTTCTTCACCGACCAGTACGACCTCGGCATGGAGTACGTCGGCAGCGTCGGCCCCGACGGCTACGACGAGGTCGTGCTGCGCGGCGACACCACCGCGGCCGGTGGCCGCACGTTCACCGCGTTCTGGCTGAAGGGCGACCAGGTGCTCGCGGGCATGCACGCCAACGACTGGGACGCCGCCGACCACCTGCGCGCGATCGTCGGCCGGCGGGTCGAGGCGGTGCGGCTGCGCGACGAGTCCACGCCGCTGGAGGACCTGGCCAAGGACCTCGCGGGCTGACCGACGGCGAGCCGGGCAGCCGCCGCGCTGGCTACGGTGGGCGGATGGCCGTGCGGGTGGGGATCTCGGGGTGGCGCTATCCGGCGTGGCGCGGCGACTTCTACCCGAAGGGCCTGGTCCAGCGGCGCGAGCTCGAGTACGCCTCCTCGCAGCTCACCTCGATCGAGGTGAACGGCTCCTTCTACTCGCTGCAGCGACCGTCGTCGTACCGCACCTGGCGCGAGCAGACACCCGACGACTTCGTGTTCGCGGTGAAGGGGCCGCGCTACGTCACGCACCTGAAGCGGCTCGTCGACGTGGAGACCCCGCTGGCGAACTTCTTCGCCTCCGGGGTGCTCGCCCTGGGCCCGAAGCTCGGTCCGGTGCTGTGGCAGCTGCCGGAGAACCTGCGCTTCGACGCGGACGTGCTCGACGCGTTCCTGGCCCTGCTGCCGCGCACGACCGGCGCGGCCGCCGCGCTGTCCGAGCGGCACGACGACAAGGTCAAGGAGGGCCGGTCGCTCACCGTCGCCGAGACCGCCGACCAGCCGGTCAGGTACGCGCTGGAGTTCCGCAGCCCGACGTTCGTCTCGCCCGAGGCGACCGCCCTGCTCCGGCGTCACGACGTGGCCTGCGTGCTCGCCGACACCGCCGGCCGGTGGCCCCGGGTGGACGAGGTGACCAGCGACTTCGCCTACGTCCGGCTGCACGGCGACAAGGAGCTCTACGCCAGCGGCTACACGGACGCCGCCCTCGGCGACTGGACCGCGAAGTGCCGCGGGTGGTCGGCCGAGGGGCTCGACGTGTTCGTGTACTTCGACAACGACATCAAGGGCTACGCGCCGCACGACGCGATGCGGCTGATCGAGCTCCTCGGACACCGGACGCAGGGGTGACGGTAGCGTCACCGCCATGGCGGGTGCCCGCGTCGTGGTCGTGGACCACCACGACTCCTACACGTGGAACCTCGTCCACCTCGTCGCGGCGGTCACCGGCGAGCTGCCGGCGGTCGTCGAGCACGACGAGGTGACGCCGGAGGACCTGGCCGGGTTCTCCCACGTCGTGCTCTCCCCCGGCCCCGGGAACCCCACGGAGCCGGGCGACTTCGCGGTCGGCCGGGAGGTGCTGCTCGCGGCCACTGTGCCGGTGCTGGGCGTCTGCCTCGGGATGCAGGGCCTGGTCTCCGTGTACGGCGGCCGGGTCCGCCAGGTCGCCCCAGCGCACGGCGACACCGCCCTCGTGGAGCACGACGGGTCGCTGCTCTTCGCTGGGATCCCGTCGCCGTTCACGGCGGTCCGCTACCACTCGCTGGCGGCCGTGTCCCTGCCCGACGTGCTCGTGGAGACGGCGTGGTGCACCGGCGAGCATGGCCGGGTCGTGATGGGTGTCGCGCACCGCGAGAAGCCGTTGTGGGGCGTGCAGTTCCACCCCGAGTCGGTGCTCACCGAGCACGGCGAGCGGCTGGTCCGCAACTTCCTGGAGGGCGCGTGAGCGTCGACCCGGTGGCGCGGTTCAAGGCACTGGCGGCGCGGCACGAGCGGATGTTCTGGCTCGACGGCGGCGGCGCCCGCGCCTGGTCGGGACGCCGGTCCATCCTGGGGTTCCTGCGCGACGACGACGTCTCGCTGACCTACGACGCGGCCGCCCGGCGGGTCCAGCGGCACCATCACGGCCGCACCGAGGTGGCCGGCGACGACGTGTTCGCGGTGCTCGCCGACGAGGTCGCCCGGGACCAGGGCGACCCGGCGGTGAGCTGGGTGGGCTACCTCGGCTACGCGTGCCGGCCGGACCTGCCCGCCCGCACCGGCGGCGGCGTCCCGGACGCGGTCTGGATGCGCGTGCGGGAGCCGCTGTTCGTGGAGCACCCCGACCCGGGTCACGCGGCGGCGACTGTGCTGCCACGGCCGGGCGACCGCGCGACCCCCGACGGCTACGCCCGCGCTTTCGACGAGGTGCAGCGGCAGCTGCGGCTCGGCAACTCCTACGAGGTGAACCTGACCTACCGGGAGGAGGTCGCCTCCGCGGTGGACCCGGTGACGGCCTACCTCCGGCTGCGCGCGGCGAGCCCGGCGCCGTACGCGGGCTACCTGCAGCACGACGGGGTCGCCGTGCTCAGCTCCAGCCCGGAGCGCTTCGCCCTCGTCGACCGCGACCGGTGGCTGGAGACCAAGCCGATCAAGGGCACCACGCCGCGCGGCACGACGTCGGAGGAGGACGAGCGGCTGCGCGTCTCGCTCGCGACCGACGCGCGGTTCCGCGCCGAGAACCTGATGATCGTGGACCTGCTGCGCAACGACCTCTCGATGGTGTGCAGCCCGGGCACGGTGACGGTCCCCGAGCTGATGGCGGTGGAGTCCTACGCGTCCGTGCACCAGCTGGTGTCGACGGTCCGCGGCCGGCTGCGGACCGGGGTCGGGACGGTCGAGGCGCTGCGCGCGCTGTTCCCGGCCGGCTCGATGACCGGCGCCCCCAAGCTGCGGACGATGTCGATCATCGAGGACGTCGAGGACTCCCCGCGCGGTGTGTACGCCGGGGCGTTCGGCTGGGTCGGCACCGACGGGCGCGCCGACCTCGGCGTGGTGATCCGGACACTGGTGGCGCAGCCGGCGGCGCGGGGCTGGGCCTACACCCTCGGCACCGGGGGCGGCATCACCGTCCGCTCCGACGTCGACGAGGAGTACGCCGAGACCCGGTGGAAGGCCGAGCGGCTGTTGGCGGTGCTCAATGCCTGAGCCGCCGCCGGAGCTGGTCGGCCGGCTGCGCGCCGCGGGCTGCGTGTTCGCCGAGCAGGAGGCCGTCCTGCTGCTCGATGCCGCCGGCTCGGCCGAGCGGCTCGAGACGCTGGTGGCGCGCCGGGTGGCCGGCGAGCCGCTGGAGTACGTCGTCGGCTGGGCTGCGTTCTGCGGGCTCCGGCTGGTCGTCGAGCCGGGCGTGTTCGTGCCGCGGCACCGCACCGAGCTGCTGGTGGACGAGGCGGCCCGGCTGCTCGACGGGCCGGGCCGGCCGGTGGTGCTGGACCTGTGCTGCGGCTCGGGTGCGCTGGGGGCGGCGCTCGCGGCGCGGCAGGAGGTCGAGGTGTATGCCGCGGACGTCGACCCGGCCGCCGTACGCTGTGCGCGCGTCAATCTCGCGAAGGTCGGTGGCAGGGTGTTCGAGGGCGACCTGTTCGCGCCGCTCCCCCGCGACCTGCGCGGCCGCGTCGACGTGCTGCTCGCGAACGTGCCCTACGTCCCCACCGAGGCCATCGCGCTGATGCCGCCCGAGGCGCGCGACCACGAGCTGCGGCGGACGCTCGACGGCGGGGCGGACGGGCTCGACCTGATGCGCCGGGTCAGCGCCGGGGCCTCGGCCTGGCTCGCGGCGGGCGGGCACGTGCTCGTGGAGTCGAGCGCGCGGCAGGCCGAGGCGATGTGCGCGGTGCTCGCCGCCGACGGCCTGGTGCCGCGCCTGGTCACGGACGACGAGTGGGGGGCCACCGTCGTGGTCGGCACCTTGGATCGGCGCTGACCGGGGCGCGCAGATTCCCAGGGTTCCCCTGGGAATCTGGCACACCCCTG
>Ga0308174_10000818_pt1 | contig 13783 bp, 10 predicted proteins | sample PhyPR2_FD_203894 | JGI IMG/M metagenome (GOLD analysis project Ga0308174, IMG submission 203894) | Soil microbial communities from UC Gill Tract Community Farm, Albany, California, United States - DLSLS.P.R2 | ecosystem: Environmental > Terrestrial > Soil > Agricultural land | place: USA...
TCCGCCGCTCAGCGACGTGCCGCCAATGACGACCGCAGCGATCGCATCAAGTTCGTAGCCTTGCCCGAGCGCGGGCTGGGCCGAGTTCAGACGCGATGCAATCAGCAAGCCCGCGATACCGCAAATCGCGCCGCCGAGTCCATAAATGGCGATCTTCCAGCGGTCCACGTTGACGCCTGAAAGCCGCACCGCTTCCTCGTTGCTGCCGAGCGCGAACGTATAACGGCCGAGCGCCGTGCGGTTCAGCGTGATCGAACTCGCGATTGCAAGAAAGAACAGAATCAATACGGCGTTCGGAATTGGCATGCTCGGAATGAAGTAACCGATCAGCGAGTCCTGCGAGATCATGTAGAAGTTTTCGGTATCGGTGAAGTAGATGGGCTTGTCGGCCGAGACCACCAGCGACAGTCCTTTTAACAGCATCATCATGCCGAGCGTCGCGATGAAAGGCGGAATCTTCATCTTCGCGGTGAGCGTGCCGGAGATGGTGCCGCAGAGCGCGCCCGCGGCGATGGCCGCAACAATGCCGAGCCACATCGGCAGATGCCAGTATGTGAGGAACACGCCGCAGATCACGGCGGTGAAGGTCATCAACGTTCCAACGGACAAGTCGATGCCGCCCGTGATGATAACGAACGTGGACGCGATGGCCAGCACGCCGTTGACCGCCGTCGCCTGCAAAATGCCGAGGATGTTATCCATCTGCATGAACGCAGGCGAAGCGAAGCTAAAGAATACGAGCAGTAAAATAAGGCTCGTGAACGCGAGCAGTTTCTGCAGAGCGGTCGGTGAAAAGATTCGCGCGCGCAACCCGTTGGTGCGTTTTTCGTTGGCGAGCGTCGCGGTATCCGTTGGCTGTGTCATGGGCTGGGTCCTTGGCGGCTCATGCCGCTTGTAGAGTCGTGCGCTGCGTCGCGAGGTGCATGATGCGCTCCTGCGTCGCTTCGCTGGCTGTAAGTTCTCCCGTGATGCGCCCTTCGCACATCACGACGATGCGATCGCTCATGCGCAGGATCTCCGGCAGTTCTGAGGAGATCATCACGATGGCCTTGCCTTCCTCCGCGAGGGCGCGTAACAGCCGATAGATTTCGCTTTTTGCGCCTACGTCGATGCCGCGTGTCGGCTCGTCGAAGAAGAGCACGTCGCAATCGCGTTCGAGCCATTTCGCAATGACGATCTTCTGCTGATTGCCGCCCGATAGCAGCCGCACCGGTTGCGTCGCGGACGGCGTGCGTATGCCGAGGAGCTTGATGAAGTGCGAAGCGGTCTTGCGGATCTTCGAGCGGCGCAGGAACATGCCCGCCGATAGAAACTTGCCGAGGTTGGACATGACGATGTTCGACTCGACGTCCATGCCCGTCGCAAGCCCGAAACGCTTCCGGTCTTCCGACAAGTAGCCGATGCCGCGCGCCACGGCATCCCTCGGTGTTTTGATGGACGCCTTCACGCCCTTCACGACGATCTCTCCCGACTGCACCGGGTCAGCGCCGAATACGGCGCGTGCAACTTCCGTGCGCCCCGCGCCCATAAGGCCGGCGAAGCCGAGTATTTCGCCTTTGCGCAGAATGAAGCTGACGTCGCGCACGAGCGGACCTGCGTTGAGATGCCTGACGTCGAGCGCGACATCGCCCCGGTTCGCGCCGCCGAGAAATGACGTCAGATCCGTCAGCGTTCTGCCGACCATCATGCCGATGATCGCCTCCACACTCGTATCGCGCGCCACGACCGTTCCCACATATTCGCCGTCGCGCAGCACGGTCACACGGTCCGCGATCTGCTTGAGTTCGTCCATCTTGTGAGAGATGTACACGATGCCTACGCCGCGATCCCTCAACTGACGAATGATGCGAAACAGCTCGGCGATTTCCGCGTCGTTGAGCGCGGACGTCGGTTCGTCCATGATGAGCACGCGCGATTCGAACGACAACGCCTTGGCGATTTCCACCATCTGCTGGCTTGCGACAGTGAGCGTGCCAACCATCGTGCGCGGATCGAGTTTCACATGCATGCGCGCGAGGATGTTTCGCGCCTGTGCGTTGAGCTTGTCCTCGTCGAGCAGAAGGCCCATCAGCTTGCGCGGCTCCCGGCCGATGAAGATGTTCTGCGCGACCGTCAAATGGTTCATCAGATGCAGTTCCTGATGAATGATGCCGATGCCGAGCGCCTGCGCCTCGCGCGGGCTCGTGAATTCAGCGGGCTTGTCATCGACGAGCATCTCGCCTGAATCGCGGCTATATACGCCCGCGAGAATCTTCATGAGCGTCGATTTGCCCGCGCCGTTCTCGCCCATCAGCGCGTGGACCTCGCCGGGCATGAGTTCGAACTGCACTTCATGCAGCGCACGCACGCCCGGGAAGCGCTTGCTCAGCTTGTTGACGGAGATAAGCGGAGTCATGGAGTCTTTGTAGTGTGGGTTCGATACTGCGCATGAATGCGGGAACTCATGGCGTCATGGCTCGAAGATATCCGGCCGGTCTTGCGCGGAACGTTGGAGTTCGGCGACGACCTGATCGAGATGGTCGTGCATCGCCTTGGCTGCCGCGTCGGCCTTGCCCTTTTTGAGCGCCTCGAATATGCGTTCGTGCTCGTCGAGCGTATGCACGATGCGCTCGGGACTCGCGAGCAGTTGCCGCGCGCGGTCCAGCGCGTTACGCGACACCGCCACGATCTCTTTCACGCGAGGCAGCGCAATCGCATCGAGCAGAATTTCGTGGAACGCGAGATCCAGCGTATGAAACGTCAGCCGCTCGCCGTTCGCGACGGCCGTGCGCTGTTGTTCGAGGTTGCTGGCCAACGCATCCAGCATTGCGCTGTCGCGCATGGATGCGACGCCGCGCACCGTTTCGACTTCGAGCGCGCTGCGGATGAATAGATGCTGGTGTATGTCGCGAAGCGCGATAGGCTTCACGCGCGTGCCGCGCTGCGGCAAGACTTCGACGAGGCCCGCATGCTCCAGCCTGGCCAGAGCGGCAGATACGGGAAAACGCGATACCCCCATGCGCTCGCAGACGGCTATCTTGTCTATCATCATGCCGGGTTCGAGCGCCAGCGTGACGATGGCATCGCGCAGCGCCTGCTCGACGGCGTCCGTCAGGCTGCCCCGCTGACCACTGCCGACCTTGTGCAGTGCATCATATGGACTACTACCGATGACCGCATCGGATGGAGGGTTCACGGCGCGCTTGATTTCCGTTGAAGATGCTAGCATGCTAGAAAGCAGATTCGATGTTGTCAACGCGTGCAAACGCCTAGCGCTCACAAATCTGCCTGCTTCACATAGCTGCATGAAACTCATTGGTGTTTTCCCGCAGACCGAAGTTGATCGACATTGCCCTGGAGGGCGCCCTCAATGACTACGATCACGAAGCTGTCCGTACGGGACATCCGCTTCCCCACCTCGCGCTCGCTCGATGGTTCGGACGCGATGAACGCTGCCCCGGACTATTCAGCCACCTACGTCACGCTCGAAACGGATTCATTGGCCGGACTCACCGGACACGGCCTCACTTTCACCATCGGACGCGGCAACGAGATTTGCGTTTCGGCTGTCCAGGCGCTGAGTCATCTCGTCGTCGGCAAGACGCTCGAAGACATCGCTGCGAACATGGGCGCGTTCTGGCGCGAGATGACCTCGGACAGTCAGTTGCGCTGGATCGGCCCGGACAAGGGTGCGATTCATCTTGCGACGGCGGCGGTCGTCAACGCAGTGTGGGACCTGTGGGCGAAAGCGGAAGGCAAGCCCGTGTGGAAGCTGCTCGTCGACATGACGCCCGAAGAACTGGTGCGGTGTCTGGACTTCCGTTACGTGACCGACGCGATTACCCCTCAGGAAGCCATTGCACTGCTGCATCGCCACGCGAGGACGCGCGGCGAACGCGAACAGGAAATGCTGGCGCAAGGCTATCCCGCCTATACGACGTCGGCCGGCTGGCTCGGTTACGACGACGACAAGATCCGCCGCCTCGCGCGCGAAGGCGTCGCGCAAGGCTGGACGCATTTCAAGCAGAAGGTGGGCGGCAGTCTGGATGAAGACGTGCGCCGCGCCCGCATTCTGCGCGAAGAAATCGGCGCGGACTCGAAGCTGATGATGGATGCGAACCAGGTATGGGAAGTCGATGAAGCCGTCGCGAACATGCGACGCCTGGCCGAGTTCGACCCGTGGTGGATCGAGGAGCCGACCAGTCCCGACGACGTCCTCGGGCACGCTGAGATTCGCCGCAGACTCGGTTCGATTGGCGTTGCGACAGGCGAGCATTGCCAGAACCGCGTGATGTTCAAACAGTTATTGCAGGCGCAGGCAATCGACTTCTGTCAGGTAGACAGTTGCCGTCTCGGTGGGCTGAATGAAGTCATCATCGTGCTGCTGATGGCCGCGAAATTCGGCGTGCCGGTGTGTCCGCATGCGGGCGGCGTCGGCTTATGCGAGTACGTCCAGCATATTTCGCTGTTCGACTACATCTGCGTGTCCGGTTCGCTCGAAAACCGCGTGCTCGAATATGTCGATCACTTGCACGAGCACTTCGTCGATCCGGTTGTGATTCGCAATGGCCGCTACATGCCGCCGCAATTGCCGGGGTACAGCATCGAAATAAAAGCGGCCTCGCTCGACCGGCATCACTTCCCCAATGGAGCGGCCTGGCGTACGTGATGCCATGATCGGGGCAGTCGCGTCTGGAACGAAACATGCGCCGTCGTGCGGATAGACAACCAGGGACTATCCGCCAATGAACACTTCTTCTGACACCGCTCGCTTCGCTTCGAAAGTCGTCATCGTGACAGGCGCGGGATCGGGCATCGGCGAAGGCGCAGCACGTCGATTCGCAGCCGAAGGCGCGTCTGTCGTATTGGCCGGGCGCACGCAGGACAAACTCGAACGCGTGGCGCGCGATCTCGACGCTATGCGCACGCTCGTGCATGCATGCGACGTCTCGCGCTACGAGAACGCCGAGCAGTTGATCGATGCGACGGTCGCGCGCTTCGGGCGCATCGACGTACTCGTGAACAATGCGGGCGTCGCGCCGACAGGCCGCATCGACGAGGCATCGCTCGATGACTGGCGCGCGATCATGTCGACCGATCTCGATGGCGTGTTCTATTGCAGCCGTGCGGCCATCCGGCATCTGATACAGGCGAAGGGCTCCATCGTGAACGTGTCCTCGGTATCGGGGCTCGGCGGTGACTGGGGCATGAGTTTCTACAACGCGGCCAAGGGCGCGGTGACGAACTTCACGCGCGCGCTCGCGCTCGATCATGGTCGCGACGGCGTGCGCGTGAACGCGGTGTGTCCGAGCCTCACCGCATCCGACCTCACACAAGACATGCTTGGCGACGAAGCGCTGATGGCGAAGTTCCGCGAACGCATTCCGCTTGGCCGCGCTGCGGAGCCCGCGGATATCGCCGCAGTGATCGCGTTCCTTGCAAGCGACGACGCGCGCTTCGTGACCGGCGTGAATCTTCCTGTGGATGGCGGATTGAGCGCGTCGAATGGACAACCGCCGCAGACTTGATGCTCCGGATTGAATGAGCCGTAGGCCCGAAAGCGAGCGCCCTCAAACGCTCGCTCAACTTTTTTACGTCCGGAACACCGATTGCGTTTACCCTCGGACACTCTTCTGTACTCCGCCTGATTCCCAAGGATTTTCTCCAGATGGACGCCCGCATCTTCCGCCTAGCGCGCCTGCACTCGTTCATGCCTCTTGCAGGCGTTACCTTGATGCTCGGCGTCGCCATGTCTTTTACCGCGCCCTTTCTCTCGCTATTCGGTGTGCAGCAGGCGGACTTGACGCCACTGCAACTCGGCTTCTTCATGACGCTCATTGCAGCGAGCGGCGTGCTGGCGAGCGCGTTCGCGGGCAAGTGGTCGGATAAGCACGGGCATCATCGTGCGCTGCTGATGGGCGCGCTGACAGCCTCGTCGCTTGGCTTCGTGCTGCTGTGTGTGGTGCGCAGCTATACGGCGCTATTGATCGTTGGCGTCGCATTCCTCGGCGTCGGGGGCGCGGCGATGTCGCTCGTCTTCTCCTTCGGTCGCGCCGCACTGCCCGTCACCAGCGAAGCAGAACGCACCCTGGCCCTCGCCACATTGCGCACCGTGCTCTCGATGGCCTGGGTCTTCGGCCCGTCCGTCGGCGCGCTCATCCTGGCCGCCGCAGGCTTTTATGGGCTCTTTCTGTTCGCGGCGGCATCGTTCGCTGCGTGCGCGGTGATCGCATGGCGCATCAGGGACAAGGAGCGCGTCACTGCCGCACATGCGCAATATGCGGGCGATCCATCGTCATCGCTCGAAGTCACCACCAGGACCGAGCACGCCGAAGCGCATGAGCCGCAAGAATTGCGAGAATCGCAAGAACAGGCGTCCGGCACGCGTGCGCAGATATGGCGCTCGACGATAGCGCTCACGCTCATCGGACTCGCCGCGAATGCGACGATGATCGTGTTGCCGCTCTATGTCGTGCAAGGACTGCGCGGCACGCAGATCGAAGTGTCGATCATGCTTGGCCTCGGCGCGTTCCTTGAAATCCCGATGATGCTCGCACTCGGCGCGCGCGGTTCGCGCCTCGACAAGCAGCGCTGGCTTGCCGCATGCGCTGTCGTCCACATCATCTACTTCATTGCCGTCAGCGCCTCGCAATCCGTGCATGTCCTGATCCCGATGCAGGCATTCAACGCGTTCGTCGTCGCGGTGACATCATGCCTTGGCATGGCCTACATTCAGGATCTGATGCCGCGCAATCCCGGTGCGGCGACAGCGCTTTTCTTCAATGCCTCGCGGGTCGGCTCGATTCTTTCGGGTGTGCTGTCGGGCGCGCTGGTGGCGGGCATCGGCTATCGCGGGACATTTCTCGTATGCGCCTGCCTTGCGCTCGGCGCGTTCGTCCTGTTCGCCGATCCGCCGTTCAAGCTGATCGTGCTGCAACTGTGGGGCCGGCTGAATCAGTGGCGGCAGCCCGTGCGTTAGCGCTTCGGGCTTCGGACCGACGCGCGAGCATGGCCGCGAGTCATACAAACGTCACTTCGATACCGTAATAATGCGGGGATAGCGCGGGACATGCAGGCGCATGTCTGGCCACGATCGACGGACCCAGGGAGACGTCGATGGTTCGTCTTACGTACAACGAACCGTTGCGGCTTCCGGGCCCCGGCGATCTCGTCTGCCGCGACTGATTCGACGATCACCATCGCGGCTATTCATCGAAACGACACGACAACGCCCATGACAAAGCACGATTCACAAGACAGCGGACGCGTGGCCTCGCGCCGTGGCTTCCTGAAGCTCGCAGGCGCATCCGGAATCGCGACGGCAGCCAATGTCATCAGCGGACCCGCGAGCGCGGCAGCCGCTACGCCCGACGGCACCCCGGAGCAGATCCATCTCACGTTCGGCGAAGACCCGACGAGCGAAGTGGTCGTGAGCTGGGCGTCGCTTGCGCCGGCGGCCAGGCCGCGCGTTCGCCTAAGCACGCAAGACGGTCCCGCGCGTCTCGTGCATGGCGTGCAGCGCAGTTATACGGACGGCCTCAACGGCGAGATCGTATGCACCTACCATGCGCGCCTGACCGGACTTCGCCCGGACACGACTTACCACTACGAAGTCACCGCCGATAACGACAGCAACGCAGGGCAGCCCTTTACCGCGAGCTTTCGCACCGCGCCGTGCGGACGCAGCAAGTTTCGTTTCACGAGCTATGGCGATCTCGCCACGCCGAACACGGGATGGGTGTTGTCCTCGCCGCAAAGCCGCTTCGCCGTGCAGGCGGTCGAGCGCTTCCAGCCGCTCTTTCACTTGCTCAACGGTGACCTGTGCTATGCGAATCTGAACCCCACGCAGCAGCCTGAAGTCTGGCGCGATTTCGGTAATAACGCGCAGGTTTCGGCTGCGAATCGTCCGTGGATGCCGTGCCCCGGCAACCACGAGATCGAGTTCAACAATGGCAGCGAAGGCTTCGACTCTTATCTCACGCGCTACACACTGCCCGACAATGGCACGCGCTTTTGCGGCCGCTGGTACAGCTTTCGCGTGAGTTCGGTGCTGTTCGTTTCGCTGGACGCGGACGACGTGGTCTATCAGGACGCCGCCGCATTCGTCGCGGGTCCGGCTCCGCTCGTTCCCGCCGCCAGCACCGGCCATCCCGCGATCCAGCCGGGCACGTCGTTCTATGTTCGTGGATACAGTCAGGGCGAACAGACGCGCTGGCTCGAACGAACGCTGCGCGAAGCATCGCACGATGACGACATCGACTGGATCATCGTACAGATGCACCAGGACGCGCTCAGTTCGTCCAAGACGGGCAATGGCTCGGACAAGGGCATTCGCGAGGCGTGGCTGCCGCTCTTCGACCGCTACGGCGTCGACCTCGTACTGTGCGGCCACGACCACGACTACGAGCGCAGCCATCCCGTGCGCGGCTGCAATCATCGTGCGGGACGCGACGCAGTGACAGGCGAGCGCGTCGATACGCTTCAACCGCGCCCCGTGGCGATGACGCACCGCGCCAACGATCCGATCGACACGACGCACGGCACCATTCATCTGATACTTGGCGGCGGCGGAACGAGCGCGCCGCTCGACGTGTACGGCACGGACGCCGGCACCGGCAGTCCCCAGGCGCGGGTCTTTACGAAGCCGAACCGCCCCGTGCCCGGCAGCACGCCGGGCACATTCGCACGCCCCGCCGCGGATGCGGTAGAAGACGCCATCTGGTCCGCGCAGCGGGATACGGCGACGGGATACGGCATCGCGGTGTTCGATCATGATCCCGGCGAGCGCGGCGGCAAGACGTCGATCACAATGAGTTACTACCATGCGCCGGGGGCGGACCAGACACCGACGGCGGACTACAAGTTGTTCGAGACTATCGTGCTCGAAAAGAAGCGCCACCGCTGAATATGAAAATCCCGTGACATTGCCTCGGTAGCGGCACCAGAGGGAGGCGCGAGTATCCATCCATGCGGTACGAAACTTGCGCCGAAATTGCCGTTGCTTTGACCGGGGAAATGAACATGAGGAAAGATGAAGCAGGCGCCGACACTCGCAACGCGAGCGCGGAGACGAACTTTTCGGCGTACGCTGAACCGCTAGTGGGCGAAGCCATCGCGCATGCATCGGCTCTCGAAGGCGGGGGCGAAGCGGAGCAGCTGCACAAGCTGCGCGTCTCGCTCAGACGGCTACGCACGCTGCTGTGGGCCTACAGGCCCATTCTGAACGAAGAGTTCGACAGCCAGCAGCGCGCCGTCTACAAGTTTCTTGCGAACGCGGCCGGCAACACGCGCGACTGGGACATCCTCATCGGACTCGTGGAAGCCACCGGCGACGAGGAGCTGCTCGAGGCGTTCAGAAACAGCCGCGCCGAGGCATCCAGACAGAGTCTGGAAACGCTTTCGCATGCGAGCGTGAAGCAGATTCTGCGTGAAGCGATGAGCGAAGCCAACCGCGAACTCAACACGGCTGCGCAGCGCACGCCGCTGACTCGCTTCGCGAAGAAGCGTGTCGTCACTGCACAGAAGCAGATGAAGAAGCGCATGCGGGCAGCATCCAGGGCAGGAAGCTCCGACTATGCCGCGTTCCACGAAGTCCGCAAGGCGGGAAAAAAGGTGCGCTATCTGCTTGAATTCTTCGAGCCGCTACTGGGGCGTAAACAGCGCAAGGGTTTGAAGACGCTCAAGCGGGTGCAGAAACGATTCGGAGCACTAAACGATGTGGTTGCCAGTCGCGACCTGCTGCTGCAGCATCGCCCGTCGCTGCCTGGCGACGCCGCCGACAGGGCACTGCATGCGCTGGAAAAGGAACAGAAGCGAAGAATCAAGGCCGCCGCGAAGTTGTTGTGACATTGCGGCGAGATCATCGGCAACGTGCGGCTTGGCATCGCGTGTCCAGCCGCGCTCATGCCGGCCGTATGCGACAAGCGGCGTCGGCTGAATGCGCGCAGCAAAGCTTCGCGACGAAGAAGCGGCAATGCGTGTTGCGCCGCGCCGTTCACGAGAATTGCAGTCGCAGGATGCGCAGAGAACTAGCAATTCGCTTCGCTTCTGAAGCGCTTGCGATACTCCGCAGGGGAAACGCCAACGTGCTTTACGAACGCGCGGCGAAGCACGTCGGCATTGGCGAAGCCGCATTTTGCAGCGATCTGTTTCGGACTCTCGCCCGCAGTTTCGATCAACGTCCGCGCCGCATTGATGCGCGCTTCTTCCACCCATGCAGCCGGCGTCGTGCCGATCTCCGTTTGAAACAGCCGTGCAAAATGCCGCGCGCTCAAGCCGCTGTGCGCGGCCATGCTTGCGACGCTATGCTTCAGTTCCGGCCGCGCCGCGACGAGCCGCTGCACGTCCTGCAGGACGGAGCGGCCTGCCGGGTGCGTGTGACCTTTGCGGCTGAACTGAAGCTGGCCGCCCGGGCGCTTGAAGAACATCACCAACTGGCTCGCCACGCGCATCGCGACATCGCGCCCCACGTCTTCCTCGACCAGCGCGAGCGCCAGGTCGAGCCCCGCGGTGACGCCTGCGGCCGTGCGGAGCTTGCCGTCGCGAACGTAGAGGGCGTCGGCTTCGACGGTGACCGACGGGTAGCGTTGCGCGAGTTTGTCGACGCATGCCCAGTGCGTCGTCACGCGTCGCCCTTCGAGCAAGCCGGCCTGAGCCAGCATGAACGCGCCGGTGCATACCGATCCGTATCGGCGGCTCGTCTTGACCGTAGCGCGCAGCCATGAAACAAGGGAATCGCGCAGCGGCATGGTGCTCGCGTGCGGCGCCCCTGCGACAAGCAGCGTATCGAATTTCTCGGCCGGATCGCCAGCGACGAGGTCCGGCATGATGCGCGTACCCGACGAGCTCTTGACCGGCCCGCGCTGGCATCCGATAACCCGCAATTCATAGACCGTCGTTCCCGCTTCGATGTTTGCCTGTGCGAATACATCGAGCGGGCCGCTCACATCGAGGAGTTGTACGCCCGGCACCGCCAGCACCGCAATTGTCTTTGCCATGAAACCTCCCTCGTCCTTCACGTCCGCAACACGCGCATAATGGCAGAATATGGCGTCTCGCGCTCACCTCGGCCACATCACCCGCGCGTGAAAATGTTCTCTTTCTTCACCGAGGAGAGCATCAATGAATTCGAACATCGCCGGTTTAACCATTCCGGATAGCAAACTCGCGCGCGAAATCACCGAATTCGTCCGCGACACCGAAAGCCCGCTGCTTTTTAATCATTCGAGCCGCGTGTATTGCTTCGCCGCGCTCGCCGGGCAACAAAGGGGTTTGAAGTACGATCCCGAACTGCTCTATGCGGGCGCGATGTTTCATGACGTCGGCCTCATGCCATCCCACAGCAGCGCTAACGAACGCTTCGAGGTGGATGGCGCGAACGCCGCGCGCGAGTTCCTGTCGCAGCGCGGTATCGAACAGCGTGACATCGATCTCGTATGGACGTCCATCGCGCTGCACACCACGCCGGGCATTCCGCAGCATATGCACCCGGTGATTGCGCTCGTCACGGCGGGGGTCGAGATGGATGTGCTCGGACTGACGTATCACAACTACTCCGATGCGGAACGCACCGCCATCACGCGCGCCTATCCACGCACCGCGCACTTCAAGGAGGACATCATTCAGGCCTTCTATGACGGAATCAAGCACAAGCCGGACACCACGTTCGGCAATGTGAAGGCTGACGTCATCGCGGACAAGGAACCGCATTTCCACGCAGGCAACTTTTGTGCAGTCATTCGCGCGTCGGCCTGGCGCGGCTAGAACGCCGCTCGCCTGTCGCCGGGCCACGCACCGGCGGCACGGCTTCCGCAAGCAATTCATCATGCAAGCCGCGCAAGACACCGACGAACGCCGACGCAAGGCGCTCTCTCGGTCTATGCGGAGGGAACAAGAGATAGGTCGGAAAGAGCGTGGCCGGCAGGAACGGACGAATCGCGATATTCGGTCCCGCAAAATCACGCGCGACGATGGGATGCGCAAGCGTCACGCCCATGCCGTGACGGACCATTTCGCAGCACATTGCGGTGTATTGGGCCTCGATTGCCAGCACGCGCTGAACGCCCGCGCGTTGGAAGACATCGTCCATCATCGCGCGCGTGCCGTCGCCGTGGCAGAGCGATATGAACGACTCGCCTTCGAGATCCTCCGGCTTGATGCAGCGTTTCGCCGCCAGGTGATGTCCCGCCGGCATTACGCAGACAGCCGGCACGTTCGATAGCTGCTCGACTTCGCAATCGGACGCCTCGCTCACATAGACCGCAACGCCAAGATCGCAGAATTGCGATGCAGTCCAGTGATTCACGGTGCCCGACGTATTCACGTGCAGCGACACGGTCACTTCCGGAAACAACTCGACGAAGCGCTTGACCGCGAGCGGCACGAGCGTCATGCCGGCGGAAGGCATGGCCGCGATGCGCAGGCGTCCGCTGCCCAGATTGCGAATTTGCGCGGCTGCGTTCGCCAGTCCCTGCAAGCCAACGAAGGCGCGTTCCACCTCACGAAAGAACGCGGTGCCCTCGCTCGTCGGGATCAGGCGCACGCCGCTGCGCTGAAACAGCTGCAAGCCGGTATCGCGTTCGAGTTGCGAGATAAGCCTGCTTACGTTCGGCTGCGACGTGAAGAGCGCCTTGGCGGCGGCAGTCATGGACCCCGACACCATTACCGCGCGAAACGCCTCGATATGCTTCAGATTCATGCGCGTTTTCCCTAGTCTGGGGCGATGCCATCCATATCAACACTGCATAGCTAGGTATTTTATTCGTATTGGACGATATGGCCCACCGGCGCGACACTGCGTGCATCGACGGGCGGAGCAACCCGCTTCCCCACGTACCGCAACTGGAGATCGTCGTCATGAGAAGAGCGTTGCATCGCCGTCTGTCCGTCCCCGCTCGCGCTGTCATCGCGGCGCTGTCCCTCGCGGCGCCGCTGCTCGCAGAAGCGGACACCACGCTGTATGTGGCCAACGTCGGCGGCTCGAACGAGCAGGTGTATCGACAAAAGATCATTCCACCGTTCGAGAAGGCGCACAACGTCAAGATTGTCTACGTTGCGGGGAATTCAAGCGATACGCTCGCGAAACTGCAAGCGCAAAAGGGCCATCAGCAGATCAATGTCGCAGTAATGGACGATGGCCCGATGTATCAGGCGATGCAACTCGGCCTTTGCGCGAAGATCGAAGACGCGCCCGTATTCAACGATCTCTATCCGCTCGCCAGGCTCGGCCCGACTTCGGTCGGCGTGGGCATGGTGGCGACGGGCATCGGCTATAACGAGGAAGCGTTCAAGAAGGCCGGCCTGCCGCCGCCCGATTCGTGGAAGGTGCTCACCGACGCGCGGATCAAGGGCAAGCTCGGCGTGCCGCCGATCACCAACACGTATGGCCTGCATACGCTCGTGATGCTTGCGCGTCTCAACGGCGGTGGCGAGAAGAATATCGACCCTGGCTTCAGCGCCATGACGAAGCAGGTCGCGCCTAACGTGCTGTCATGGGCGCCGACGCCCGGCGAGATGGACGGTCAGATGCAATCGGGCGATGTGATCCTGGCGCCTTATGGCAGCGGCCGCGCGGTTGCGCTGCAGAACACGGGCTTTCCGCTCAAGTTCGTCTACCCGAAGGAAGGCGCGGTGGCGTTGCAGGTTGCGGCATGCGCCGTGGCTGAGAACGCGCAGCCGCAGCTTTCCCAGCAGTTCGTGCAGTACCTGTTGAGCCCCGAAGTGCAGATGCTTCAGGCGCAGGGCGTCGGGCTCGGCCCTGTCAACAAGACGGTCAAGCTGACGCCGGATGTTGCCGCGCGCGTGC
>Ga0308174_10000820_pt1 | contig 13777 bp, 12 predicted proteins | sample PhyPR2_FD_203894 | JGI IMG/M metagenome (GOLD analysis project Ga0308174, IMG submission 203894) | Soil microbial communities from UC Gill Tract Community Farm, Albany, California, United States - DLSLS.P.R2 | ecosystem: Environmental > Terrestrial > Soil > Agricultural land | place: USA...
GCGTGGACGCTGCCCGTCGCGCTCGCCGGCGTTGCGCTATGGCTCGCACCGCGCGGCATGCCGGGACGCCTGCTGGGCCTGACGCTCATGCTGCCCGTCATGCTGGCAATGCCTGCCCGCGTGGCGCCGGGCGTTGCGCGCATCACGGCGCTCGATATCGGCCAGGGACTCTCCGTGCTGGTCGAAACGCACGGGCATACGCTGCTCTACGACACCGGTCCGCGATTGTCGGAGACCACCGATGCGGGCGGCCGCATCATCGTGCCCATCCTGCGCGCGGCCGGCGTGCGCGCGCTCGACACACTGATCATCAGCCACCAGGATCTCGATCACTCGGGCGGAGCGCTGTCGATCCTCGGCGTCGTTCCGGCGCGCATGCTGTGGTCGTCGCTGGGCATCGATCATCCGATCGTCCTGGCCGGCGCGGCGCAGGGCACCGCCTGGCGCTGTGCCGCGGGCCAGTCGTGGACCTTCGACGAGGTCCGCTTCGACGTGCTGCATCCGCCGCTCGATCAGTACGCCGTGGACGGCATCAAGACCAACGACCGCTCCTGCGTGCTGCGCATCGCGGCGGGCGGCCACGTCGCGCTCATTACGGGCGACATCGAGGCACGCAGCGAGCTCCTGCTGGTCCAGACGGCCGCCGGTGCATTGCGTGCGCACGTGCTGGTCGTGCCGCACCATGGCTCGCGCACGTCCTCCACCAGCGGCTTCATCGCGGCGGTGGATCCACGCATCGCCGTAATCACCGCGGGATATCGCAACCGCTTCAACCATCCGCGCCCGGACGTCGTGGAGCGCTACACGCGCCGCGACGTGCAGGTCGTGCGGACCGATCGCGACGGCGCCATCACGTTCACGCTCGACGCAAGCGCGCCGCCGCTCGCGCGTGCCGAGCGCGAGGTGCACAAGCGCTACTGGTTCGACGCGCCGGCGACGCCAACCGACTGATGCCCTAGACGAACCGGCCCAGGCGAACGGCAGTCTCACCGCGCTTCGGCCGGCGGGTTGGCATGATCAGGACGCAGTCGTCGTAGGGCGTGCGAATTTCCTGCGATCCGTCGCGCCCGAGCAGCGTGCCGGCACGCGGCACCCGCATCAGGCCGTGCACTGGCAGCGCGAACTCGAACGCGTCGCTTCCGATGGTCAGCACATCGGTGACCTCGATCGCCTGTTGCGCGGGCAGGGTGCCATCCGGCGGCGCCGTATCCGCGAGCACCGCGTCGAGCATGCCGAAATGGCGCAGGAACCGCAGCGTGGCGGCATGCGCCACGGCGGCCGCCTTGCGCTCCCAGTGCTGCCCGCACTCGATGAGCAGCGCCGCGCGCGGATCGGCCGGATCGTCGAAGAACGCGTAATCGCGCAGGCGCCGTCCCGCCTGGTGCCCTTCGTCGACCACGATGTATTCGGGCAGGCCCACGCCGCGCGCGAGCACGAGGCCCTTGTGCTGACGGCCGGCCAGCGCGAGCGGCGCGCAGGGATCGGTCATCGAATGCAGGTCGAGCAGGAATTCCGTTGCGTCGTAGAACGGCCGCAGCGCACGGGCGCGGTTGAGCTCGGCGGAGCGGCGCCCCCCGTCGAGCACGTCGGCAGTCCAGAGCCGGTTGAAATCTTCGTCGACGCAGCGCGAGGCGAACGGATCGGCCGGATCGAACGACTGGTACGCCCGCACGTTGGCGAAGACGAGCGTCAGCGTTCCGCGCACCGGGCGCACGTCGCGCGCGAGCAGCCAGTCGACCGCGATGGCGCCGCACACTTCGTTGCCGTGGGTGAGCGCCTGCACGGTGACGCTCGGTCCGGGCCGTGCCGCCTCGAACCGCCACACGTAGGGCACGCCGGTATTGCCGGACGCCCAGCGGCCGATGTCCGGGAAGTCGATGTCGATCAACGGTGCGGACGGCATGCCGCGATCGTTCGTGCGGATCCGTCGCCCAGCGGTGCTACGCCGCGCAAAGATGGTCGGCGAGCCGCTCCATGAACGCTTCGCAGCGCGCGAGCTGGTCCAGTCCCACCCACTCGTTCGGCTGGTGCGCCTGCTCGATGTAGCCTGGCCCGCACAGCACCGCCGGCACCGCCGCATTGTGGAACAGCGAAGCCTCGCTGCCGAACGACACCTTGCCGCACGCGTGCGTGGCATTGCACGCCTTGCCCAGCGCGGTGATCGCCGTGCCGTCGCTGGTATCGAAGCCGGGCAGCGTCGACAGGTGGTCGAACTCGATGAACGTGGACGGATCGACAGCGTGCATCTCCGGCACGAAGCGCGCGGCGTAGGACTGCACGTCGCGGAAGAATGCCTGCGGATCGTCGAACGGCAGGTGCCGGATCTCGAACTCGAAGGTGCAGTCGCGCGGCACGATGTTGAGCGCCGTGCCGCCGCGGATGATGCCAACGTGCGCCGTGGTGTACGGCACGTCGTAAGCACGGTCGTGCGTACCCGCGTCGCGGAACTCGCGCGCGCGGCGTGCGATGTAGGCGACGATCTCGCACGCGATCTGCACCGCGTTGACACCGCGCGGCGTGAGGGACGAGTGGGCCTCGCGGCCGCGGATGCGGCAGCGCCAGCTCATCTTGCCCTTGTGGGCGACGATCAGCTCCATGCCGGTCGGCTCGCCGACGATGCAGCCCTGGGGCTTCACGCCGGAGGCGACCAGATCGGCGATGAGGCGGCGCACGCCGATGCAGCCGATCTCCTCGTCGTACGACAGCGCGAAATGGAGCGGACGCAAAAGCCCGCGCGCGAGGAATCGCGGCACGAACGCCAGCCCGATGGCCGAGAAGCTCTTCATGTCGGTGACGCCGCGGCCGTACAGTCGCCCGTCGCGGTGCGTCACGGTGAATGGATCGGTGTCCCACGGCTGGCCGTCGACCGGGACGACGTCGGTATGGCCCGACAGCACGATGCCGCCCGTGGTGGCATTGCCGTCGCGCGCCGGAAAGGTGACGAAGAGATTGGCCTTGCGTCGCTCGTCGTCGAACGTGAGCGTGGTGGTCGCCCCGTGCTGCTCGACATAGCCGCGCACCCACTCGATGAGCTCCAGGTTCGAGTCGCGGCTCACCGTGGGAAAGCCCACCAGCCGGCGGATCATCTCGTAGCCCGAGAGCTCCTCGGGGCGCGTGATGGCGCGGGTCTCGACCTCGCGCAGGGTGGCCGGAGCGTTCATGACGATTCCAATCCTGAAGCCAGACCGCGAGGATAGCACCGTGCCGGTCCCCTCCGGCTGCGCCGCGCCCATCTGGGCGACCGGCTGCTCGGCTCCCAGCCGTCCCCTGCCGTGAACCCCGTTGGCGCGGGCGGCTCCAACGGTCTGGCGCGCGCCTTTGCGCACCATGGGACTCCTGATGAACCCTGCTCATGACCTCGCGCGCCGTGCGCTTCCCCGCATGCTGATCGCCGGGGCGCTCGCATGGCTGCTGCCGAGCGGCATGGCGGCCGGGCAGGGGCCGCTGCCGCTCGAGCAAATCAAGCTGCCGGCCGGCTTTACCATCGAGCTGGTCGCACGCGTGCCTGGTGCGCGCGAGATGACGTTCGGGACGCGCGGCACGCTGTTCGTCGGATCGACGCAGGGCAGCACGTATGCGTTGTCCTTTCCGTCCGGCGGCAACGCAGCCCCGACGGTACGCGTCGTGGCTTCGGGCTTGCGCCAGCCGAGCGGCATCGCGTTTCACGAGGGCGCGCTCTACATCGCCGAGGTGACGCGCGTCCTGCGCTTCGACGCCATCGAGTCGAATCTCGAGCATCCGCCGCGGCCGGTCGCGGTCATGGACGTGGCCGAAGGGCATGGGCGCAAGTTCATCGCGTTCGGTCCGGACGGCAAGCTCTACGTCCCCATCGGCGCCCCGTGCAACATCTGCGAATCGGACCCCGACCGTTATGCCGTCATCACGCGTGTCAATGCCGACGGATCAGGCTCCGAGGTGGTCGCGCGGGGCCTGCGCAACTCCGTCGGGTTCGATTGGGACCCGCGCAACCACGAGCTGTGGGCGACGAGCAACGGCCGCGACCAGATGGGCGACGACGTGCCGCCGGACACGCTGAACCACGTCGTCAAGCCCGGCGAGCATTTCGGTTATCCGTATTGCCATGCCGGGGACATCGCCGACCCGCAATTCGGCCGCGAGCACGCATGCCGCCAATTCAGCCCGCCGGCTGCACGACTCGGACCGCACGTCGCGGCGCTCGGCATGCGCTTCTACACCGGCACGCAGTTCCCCGCCGAGTATCGCAACCAGATCTTCATCGCGGAGCACGGCTCGTGGAATCGCAGCCGCAAGATCGGCTATCGCGTGACCCTGGTGCGCGTCGATGCGGACGGCCGGGTGCAGTCGTACCAGCCCTTCGCCGAGGGCTGGCTGCAGGGTGAATCGGCGTGGGGCCGGCCGGCCGACGTGCAGGTGGCGCCGGATGGCTCCCTGCTGGTCTCGGACGACGCCGCCGGCGCGGTCTATCGCATCCGCTACCGCGGCTGATGTCCTGCGGTTGCGAGGGCGGCCGCGACGCGCTATCGTCGCGCGGCCGATGCATGCACGTGCATCCAAGAGGGCTTCGCTCCACCACCATGGCCGACCGACGGGCTCCCAGCCGGCGGCGCGCGGACAGCGCAGCCGCGCCGCGCAAGGCGTCCGTGCGCGTGCCCGATGCGCGCATCGCGAATGTCGTGGCGCGCGGGCCCGAATGCGCGTTCGCCAACGTGCGCATGCTCGGGCGCGTGGTCGGCGCGTTCTACGACGACATGCTGCGGCCCGCCGAGCTGCGTGCCGCGCAGCTCGCCCTTCTGTGGGCCATCGTGGCGCGCGAGCCGGTAGACCAGAAGGAGCTCGGACGCATGACGGAAACGGACCAGACGACCCTCTCGCGCACCGTCGAGAACCTGCGGGCGGCGGGGCTCGTGATCGTCGCGCGCGGCACCGACCGGCGCACGCGCATCATCCGGCTCTCACCGCGCGGCCGGGCCGCGTTCGCGCGCGCACTGCCGTTCTGGGAAGAAGCGCAGCGGCGATTGGCCGAATCCGTTTCGCTCGACGAGCTCGCGCGCCTCGCGCGCGCCGCGCGCCGCTTTTCGCGGGCGCGCCTCACTGCGCCCGGCAAGGCGCGCGCATAAGCTCCGCGCCGGTCGGCGCTTGAGGCGGCCCCTTGTAGAATCGGGCCGCCGCTCGCTTCGCGGCATCTCCCTTTCCCGCCGTGAACCAGCCGGACCCGAACGCGGCGCTCGCCGCGCGCTACGATGCGATCCCGTACGCCGCGCTGCCTCATCCGCTGACGCATCCCGACCGGCTCGCGACGGTCGCGACGTTCCTGGGCTTCGAGGCGCCTGCGCCGGGCCGCTGCAGCGTCCTGGAGGTCGGCTGCAACGAGGCGGCCAACCTGCTGCCGATGGCGGTGAGCCTGCCCGGCGCGCGCTTCGTCGGCTGCGACCTGTCGTCCAATGCCGTCGCGGCAGGACGCGCGGCCATCGCGGCGGTCGGCGCAACCAACATCGAGCTGCGATGCGAGGACCTCGCCGCACTCGATCCCGCGCTCGGGCCGTTCGACTTCGTCATCGCGCACGGCGTCTATTCATGGGTGCCGGCGTCCGTGCGCGACGCGCTCTTCGCGCTCGCCGGTGCGCGGCTCGCACCCGGCGGCGTGCTCTTCGTGAGCTTCAACGCTCTGCCCGGTTGTCACGTTCGCGAGGCGGCCTGGGAGATGCTGCATCACCACGTCGATGCCATCGCGGATCCGCGCGAGCGCCTTGCAGCCGCGCGCGCATTCGCGCGCATCGTCGCAGAGGGCGGCACCGCGCAGCACCCGGCCGACGATGCGCTGCGTGCGGAGCTGCGCGCGATCGCAGAGCGCAACGACAGCCAGCTGTTTCACGACGACCTCGCGGCAATCAACGAGCCGGTCTACTTTCGCGACTTCGTCGCGCATGCCGGGCGGCACGGGCTTGCCTACCTCGCCGAGGCCGAGCTGCATACGATGAGCGCGGCCGGGATCTCTCCGGCGGCGCGGCAATTCCTCACCACGTTCGATCCGCTGGCGCGCGAGCAATACCTCGATTTCGTGCGCCTGCGCCGTTTCCGCCAGTCGTTGCTGCGCCGCGCGGATGCGCCCGTTTCCCGCCGCGAGCATGCCGAGCGCGTCGCGACCATGCACGTGTCGGCGGACGGCTCGCTGCTGCGTGCCGCGCAGGCGGGCAAGCTGGCGGATTTCGCACGCGACCTCGACCCCGCGCGCGGCGGTGCCGGTCCGGTGCGCTGGCTGCTCGACACGCTCATCGAGCGCGCGCCTGCCGCAGTGCCGGTGGCGGGGCTCCGCGCGCCGGCGGCCGACGACTGGCCGCGGCCGCTCGCCATGCTGCTGCGCGATGCGTACGTCGCCGGCGTGATCAATCTGCACGTGGAACCGCCGGCCCTCGTCGTCGTGCCCGGGCCGCGTGCGCTCGCAAGCCCTCTCGCACGCTGGCAGGCCGGACGAGGCGAGGAGCTGACGAGCCTCGTCCAGACGCGCGTGCGCATGCCGGATCCGAACGCGCGGCGCCTGCTGGGCCTGCTCGACGGCACCCGCGACGTGTCGGCGCTCGTGGCCGCGACCGCGGCCGCGTGGCCCGCCGCCATGCGCAAGGACGCGGCGGCCTTCGTGGCCCATGCGCTCGAGCAGTTCGGTCGACTGGGGTTGCTGGCAGCCTAGCCGACGTGAAACGGCCTCCGCGGGCGCAAACCCGGGAGGCCGTCGGACGCGCCGTTCAGGCGGCGCTCAGCGGTGGTGGTGGTAGTACACCCGCCCGTAATACGGCCGATGGTAATACCGGTAGGGCGCCGCAACGACGACCGGAGCCGCGTAGACCGGCGACGCGTAGTACGAATAAGCCGGAGCGGTGTAGACGACGGGCGGCGCGACATACGCCGGCCGATAATACGGCGCGTAGTACGGCTGGCCGAAGCCCACGGCGTAGCCGGGACCGGCGATGGACACGCTGAACCCCACGTGCCCATTGGCCTTGGCGGCCGGGGCGACCGCCAGTCCAGCCACCGCCAGCGTGGCACCGACTGCGGCGATCAGAGCTTTGCGACGAAGCATGGAACACCTCCTTGTACGAATGAGACTTCAGCGCGGCGCCGGCGGTTCCCGGTGCAACCCCGCGCCCTCGCGTCCCCAACGGGGTACGTGAGGGCCACGTTGACCCATGCAAGCGCGGGGTAGCAGTTTGTTACATTCGCACGCGCGTACGATATGCCCATCCGCAGTCCCGCCGATCTTGCACGAGGCCTCCCATGACCCTCCGCCGCATCCTGTGTCTGCTCGCGCTGGCGCTCGTTCTTCCGACCGGCGCGCGCGCCGCCGATCTCGCCATCGGGTTGGGATCCGACGTGACGTCGCTCGATCCGCACTACCACAACCTGACGCCGAACAACAACGTGGCGCAGCACGTCTTCGGCCTGCTGGTGCAGCGCAACGAGAAAGAGCAGCTCGAGCCGGGTCTCGCGACGGAATGGAAGACGGTGGATCCCACGACGTGGGAATTCAAGCTGCGGCGCGGCGTGAAGTTCCACGACGGCAGCGACTTCACGGCCGAGGACGTGATCGCGTCGATCAATCGCGTGCCGAAGGTGCCGAACAGCCCTTCGCCATTTACGGCTTACACCAAGCAGATCGTCAAAGTGGAAATGGTCGACCCGTACACCGTGCGATTCCACACCGCGACGCCGTATCCGCTGATGCCGTCGGATCTCACGCAGGTGTTCATCGTCTCGCGCAAGGCGGAGAACGCCACCACCGACGACTTCAACAGCGGCAAGGCGGCCATTGGCACCGGACCCTACAAGCTGGTGCGCTATGCCAAGGGTGATCGCATCGAGCTTGCGCGCTTCGACGGCTGGTGGGGCGGCCGCACGCCATGGGACAAGGTCACGCTGCGCCTGCTGCCGCAGAACGCCGCGCGCGTTGCCGCATTGCTCGCCGGCGACGTGCATGCGATCGAGGCCGTGCCTACGGCCGACATCGCGCGCCTCAAGCAGGACAAGCGCATCCAGATGGCGCGCACGGTCGTCGACCGGCTGATCTACCTGCACCTCGACAGCAATCGCGACGCGTCGCCGTTCGTCACGGACAAGGACGGCAAGCCGCTCGAGCGCAATCCGCTCAAGGACGCGCGGGTGCGGCACGCGCTGTCGAAGATGATCGACCGCGACACGATCGTGGCACGCGTGATGGAAGGCGAGGCGGTGCCGGCGGGACAGCTCGTGCCTGACTTCCTGTTCGGCGCATCGAAGAACCTCAAGCCGGACAAGCTCGACCTCGCGGGTGCCAGGAAGCTCATGGCCGACGCCGGCTATCCGGATGGCTTCGGCCTGACCCTGCACACCCCGAACGACCGCTACGCGAACGACGCGAAGATCGCGCAGACCGTCGCGCAGATGTGGACGCGCGCCGGCGTGCCGACCAAGGTCGTCGCCATGCCGTCCGCCACGTACTTTCCGCAGGCCACCGAGCTCAAGTTCAGCGCGATGCTGCTCGGCTGGAGCACGGGCACCGGCGAGGCGTCGTCGTCGCTGAAGGCGCTCGTGATGACGTACAACAAGGACAAGGGCTTCGGTGGCACCAATCGCGGCCGCTATTCGAACGGCAAGCTCGACGCCTTCACCGAGGACGCGCTGCAGACCGTCGATGACGTCAAGCGGGAGGCGTACCTGCAACGGGCCACCGAGATCCTGATCGCCGACCAGGGGATCATTCCGTTGCATTTCCAGGTGGACACATGGGCCACCCGTGACGGCGTCACCTATGTCCCGCGCGTCGATGAAACCACGCTCGCCTGGAAGATGCTGCCCAAAGGCGCGCGCGACGAGGCCGTCGCCGCGAAGAAGTCCTAGCATGAACGCGCCCGAGCTCCGCTGGCCGGCGATCACCACGCCGGCGCGTCATTTCATCGGTAACGCGTGGGTCGAGCCGCACGCCGGTGCGACGCTGCCGATGATCGATCCTTCCGATGGCGAGCCGTTCGCCGCGATTGCGCGCGGCACGGCGCGCGACGTCGAAGAGGCGGTGCAGGCAGCCGTTGCCGCGCGCGCCGGCGCATGGGGCAAGCTCGCCCCAGCCGAGCGCGGCCGGCTGCTCGGCGCGGTGGCGCGCAGCATCACCGCGCACGCCGACGAGCTGGCGCGCATCGAAAGCCGCGATTGCGGCAAGCCGCTGGCCCAGGCACGCGCGGACGCAACGGCGTGCGCCCGCTATTTCGAGTTCTACGCCGGCGCGCCGGACAAGCTGCACGGTGCGACCATTCCCTACGCCGACGGCTTCACGGTGCTCACGTGGCGCGAGCCGCACGGCGTGACCGGCCACATCGTGCCGTGGAACTATCCGCTGCAGATCTTCGGCCGCTCCGTCGGCGCGGCCCTTGCAGCGGGCAACGCGTGCGTGGTCAAGCCGGCCGAGGACGCGTGCCTGTCGCTGCTGCGCCTGTCGGAGCTGATGCGTGATGCCGGGCTGCCTGCGGGCGCGCTCAACGTCGTCACGGGCCTCGGCAGCGAAGCAGGTGCAGCGCTCGCGGCACACGCCGGCATCGTCCATCTGTCGTTCACCGGATCGCCCGCCACCGGCGCGCTCGTCGCCGCTGCGGCCGCGGCGCGGCATTGCCCGGTGACCCTCGAGCTTGGCGGCAAGTCGCCGCAGATCGTGTTCGCCGACGCCGATCTCGATGCCGCCGTGCCGGCCATCGTCAATGCGATCGTGCAGAACGCGGGCCAGACGTGCAGCGCAGGCTCGCGCCTGCTGGTGGAGCGCTCCCTCTACGAGGCGTTGCTCGCGCGCCTGGGGGAGCGTTTCGCGGCGCTCGTGTCGGCACCGGCGCTCGCCGATCGCGATTGCGGACCGCTCATTCGCGCGTCGCAGCGTGCGCGCGTCGAAGGATTCATGGCCGATGCCGCGCGCGACGGTGTCGCCATCGTCGCGCAAGGCCGCATCGCCGACGACGCGCCGCGCGGCGGGTACTACGTCGCGCCGGTCCTGTTGCGTGACGTGCCGGCGCATCATCGCCTGGCGTGCGACGAAGTGTTCGGGCCCGTGCTGGCCGCGATGCCGTTCGACGACGAGGCGCACGCCCTGCAGCTGGCGAACGGCACCGACTACGGTCTCGTGGCGGGCGTGTGGACGCGCGACGGCGGGCGGCAGCTGCGCCTGGCGCGTGCGCTCGGCAGCGGGCAGGTGTTCGTCAACAACTATGGCGCCGGCGGAGGCGTCGAGCTGCCGTTCGGCGGGGTGAAGCACTCGGGCCATGGCCGTGAGAAAGGCTTCGAGGCGCTGTACGGCTTCACCACGCTGAAGACCGTCGTGCTCAAGCACTGATGCCCATGCGCCTCGCCAGCAAGATCGCCATCGTCACCGGCGCCGGATCCGGCTTCGGCCGCGGCATCGCCAGCCGCTTCGCACAGGAGGGCGCGCAGGTCGTGATCAACGACATCGATCGTGCTGCCGGTGAAGCGACCGTCGCCGCGATCGGGCCAGCCGCGCGCTTCTGCGCAGGCGACGTCTCCAAGGATGCCGACGTTGCGCGCCTGGTGAGCTTCGCGCTCGCGACGTTCGGCGGGCTCGACATCGTCGTGAACAACGCCGGCACGACGCATCGCAACCAGCCGATGCTCGACGTCGACGAGGCGCAGTTCGACCGTATCTACGCAGTGAACGTCAAGAGCCTGTTCCTCACGGCCCGCCACGCGGTGCCCCATTTCCGCCGGCAGGGACGCGGCGTCTTCATCACGATCGCATCGACGGCTGGCGTACGTCCGCGTCCGGGTCTCACCTGGTACAACGGCAGCAAGGGCGCGGCGATCGTGACGTCGCGGTCGATGGCGGCAGAGCTCGCCAAGGACAACATCCGGGTCAACATCATCAACCCGGTCGCCGGCGAAACCGGCATGCTCGCCGATTTCATGGGGGAAGACACGCCGCAGAAGCGCGCGCAGTTCGTCGCCTCCATCCCTCTCGGCCGCCTGTCCCAGCCCACCGACATCGCCGCCGCCGCGGTCTTCTTCGCGTCCGACGAGGCCGCGTTCGTGACCGGCGCCTGCCTCGAGGTCGACGGCGGCCGCTGCGTCTAGATGCCCGGGCGCAGTGCGCGCGCGAAGCTTGCTCCCGGCGCCGCGCTGACCGTCCTCCTCGGTGCGCTGATCGCCATCGCGCCGCTCGCGATGGACATCTACCTGGCGTCGATGCCGTCGATGACGATGGCGTTGCACGCGTCGGCCGAGCAGGTGCAGCTCACGCTGTCGGTCTACGTGTACGCCTGGGGCCTCGCGCAGCTGGTCGCCGGTCCGCTGTCCGACCGTGTCGGACGCCGGCCTGCCCTCCTCTGCGGTCTGTTCCTCTTCGTGGTCGCGTCGCTCGCCTGCGCGGCTGCCCGCGACGTTGAGACGCTGATCGGCGCGCGCGCGGTGCAGGCGGTGGCCGTCGCCACCGTCGCGGTGGTCCCGCGGGCCGTCGTGCGCGACCTGCATGGCGGGACGCAGGCGGCGCACATGCTGTCGCTCATGGGCATGGTGCTCGGCATCGCACCGATCCTGGCACCCATCGTCGGCAGCCATCTGCACGTGTGGTTCGGCTGGCAGGCCAACTTTCTCCTCGTCGCCGCGTACGGCGCGGTGCTGCTCGTCGGTGTCGCGTTCGCGCTGCCCGAGACGGTGCGCGTGCGCAATCCGCGCGCGCTCGCGCCGCGCGTGATCGCCGGCAACTATCGCCGTCTCCTCGCCTCGCGCGTGTTCGTCGGCTACCTCCTCGTGGCCGCCTTCACGTCGGCGGGCCTGTTCGCCTTCCTCGCGGGCAGCGCGTTCGTGTTCGAGGACGTGATGGGGCAGGGCGAGCGCGGCTTCGGCTGGCTGTTCGGTGCCGTCATGCTGGGTAATCTGACCGGCGCCACTTTCGGTGCCCGCGTCGTGCGTGGCTGGGGCATCGACCGCACGATCGGGCGGGCGCTCGGGTTGCTGGTGGCAGGCGCCCTGGTGCTGCTCGCGCTGGCGTGGCTGGACGTGCGGCACCCCGCTGCGGTCGTTGCGCCGATGTTCGTGTACATGGCGGCGTTCATGATGACGATGCCGCAATCGACGGCCGGTGCGCTGACGCCGTTTCCCGCCATCGCGGGCGCTGCATCGTCGCTGCTCGCGTTCGTGCAGTTCGGCGTCGCGGCCTCGGGCGCGCTGGTCGTCGGCCTGACGTTCGACGGCACGGTGCGGCCGATGGCCACCACCATCGCCGTTGCGGCCGTCCTCGCGGCGCTCGCGTTCCGCGGCCTCGTGGTGCCCGGCCGGCGCGCCGTCAGCGTGACGTGATCAGCCGCTCGATGGTGTCGACGATGGGCGTTGCCGGCGCCATGCCGATGCGCTTGACCAGCGCCTTGGCGAAGTCGGGCAGCAGGTCGTGCAGGTCGCGCACGTTGCCCGTCTTCTGCAGCCGCATCATGAGCCCGTAGCCGCGAAACCCCAGGTGCTGGTTGATCGCGTCGCTCATGAGCTGCTGCGCCTGCATGAACCGCTGCACCTCGTCCTCGCTGCGGACCGCGCTTGCCTGCTGGGGCGCTTGTGCCACCGACGGCGCGGAGAAGCGCTTGGCGATGAGCCCGCCGCGCTCGAGCGCGGTCAGCGCGCGCTCGTCGAGGCGCAATGCACGCGCCTTCTCCAGCACCTCGCCCACGGTGCGGTTGCCGTCGATGAGGATGAGCAGGCTGCGCAGCGTGACGGGCAGGTTGAGCTTGCGCTCGCGCAGCTCCGCAACGCCGAGCTCGGTCTTCGCGTAGATTTCGGACGGATCCATGAAAGGCGTCGCGGCAGACCGCGACCGATGCGTCGTGGGCGGATTATAGGGTGGGGCAAGCGGGCGGGCAGGGTGCGCCGCCGGGCGGCGGCCACGCGGGGCACCGTTCGTCGCCCGGCCGCCGCGCCCGGCGCGGCTTGCGGCGGCGCGTCTCGCTCTTGCGCATGCGAGAATCCGCGGCCTTTCCCACTGTCGCATCCGCGCCACACTCCGTGCAGGCTTTCGACCGTTTCCTGCTGCGCGCCAACCGGCTGCTGATCATCGCGCTGCTGGGGGCCATGGCCGCCATGGTCTTCACCAACGTGGTCCTGCGCTTCTTCACGGACCGCTCCGTGCTGTGGGTGGAGGAAGCGTCGCGCTACGCGATGATCTGGCTGACCTTCCTGGGCGCCGGGCTGGTGCTGCGCTACGGTGGGCACATCGGCATCGAGACGCTGCACGAGCGCGTGCCACGGCATGCGCGGCTGCTGCGCGGCGTCGTCGTCGCGCTGCTCCTCGGCTTCTTCGCGTTCATGGTGTGGATCGGCGCGCGCTACGCGCGGCTCACGTGGGGCCAGACGACGCCCGTGCTCGGCGTGCCGATCGGCGCGGTGTATCTCGCGATGCCCGCCGGATTTGCGCTGCTCGTCGTGCACCTGCTGCTGATGGCCCGCGGCTTCGTGCGCTCGCGCGCGGTGCTCGGCGACGGCGAATTCGACGCCGACGCGGCGAAGCTCTGACGGCGATGGTCGCGACCCTGTTCCTCGCGTGCGTGGTCCTTCTGGTCCTCGGCGTGCCCGTGGCGTTCGCGCTCGGCGGCGGAACGCTCGCCGCGATCCTGATCGAAGGCCACCTGCCGTTGCTCGCGCTGCCCAAGTACCTGTTCTCGGGCATCGACATCTTCGCGCTCGAAGCGGTGCCGTTCTTCATCCTGACCGCGGAGCTCATGACCGGCGGTGCGCTCTCGCAGGTGCTGCTGCGCTTCGCCTCGCAGTTCGTGGGCCGCTTCCGCGGCGGCCT
>Ga0308174_10000824_pt1 | contig 13762 bp, 9 predicted proteins | sample PhyPR2_FD_203894 | JGI IMG/M metagenome (GOLD analysis project Ga0308174, IMG submission 203894) | Soil microbial communities from UC Gill Tract Community Farm, Albany, California, United States - DLSLS.P.R2 | ecosystem: Environmental > Terrestrial > Soil > Agricultural land | place: USA...
CGATCGTGAAGAAGTGCGAACTCGGCCCGATGCCCGGCGTGCCGAAAAACCGGCACGCCGACCGGCCGTTCGGCGAGTCGACGGCATGAACCTTGAAATCGAAGCCCGTCCGCCGCCAGCCGGGCACGACGATTCCCGCGTCGAGCATGGCAGCCTCGGCGGGCTCCGCGGTGATGAAATAGTGGTTCAGCGCCGCGTTGTAATACTCGATGGCGATGCGCTGGTCGGCATTCGGAGGCAACGGCGCAACGTAGTCGAGCAGCAGCATGTCGGCGCCGCCGCCGGCGACCTGCGTCATGCGTGCGCTCCGCGCGCGCATGATGGGGTCGTCCTGCACGTTGCCGCCAAGGAACGTGAGCGACCAGGTGAAGATATCCGGTGACGCCGTGCGGTCGAAGCCGTGCTGCACGCCTTCGAGCGCTACCAGCTCGCGCGTGAACGTCAGGCGGTCCATGCCGATCGCTGTCTGCGCGATCGGCGCCACCGTGTCGGCGGTTCCGCTGATGGCAAGATAGGGCAGCGTCATCCCGTCGAGCCCATGCTGATCACGGCCGAATGCAGGCAGGATGACCTGGCCGAAATACGGCACATATCCCACAGCCGCTTTCAGCCGCGTGTCGTTCTCCACCTGCTTCGACGACAAGCCGATGGTCGTCGTGAGGCGAGCGCCCGCCATCAAGAGCAGCGATTCGCCGCCGAGGCTGCCCCCAAAGCCGCCGATCTGCGCCGGATCGATCCGTGCAGCGAACGCAGGGTTCGCAAGCACCGCGTCGAGTGCTGCACTGAGCGAAAGCGGGCGCGCGGCCTGCATGGCAGTGTAGTCGCTGAAGTGCAGAATCGCGTAAGCAAGGTCGTTCAGGTCCTCGAGCTGGATATCGGCGATGCGCGCATCGCCGTGGAACGGTGCGATCACGACATAGCCGTAGCTCGCCAGCAGCGTCACGGCATCCAGGTAATCGGCGGACAGCGGACTGCCGCTCAAGCCGTGCGAGAACAGGACGGCCGGATAGCGTGCGCGATCGGTCGCGAACAGCGGCGCCTCGGCGCCGCGCTGCATCCTGGGCACCGCCTTGCCGCTGGGCAGGACGTAATCAGCGCGCGCGTTGTCGCTGCCCGTCGGATAGCACACCAGAACCAGGTAGCTCAGCTGCGAGCCTGCAAAGCGTCCGAAGAGCTCCTTGTCGTCCGGCAGATTGAAGTTGACGACGAGCGCGTTGGCCGGATCGGCAAGCAGCGAAGTCACATAGCGGCCGCCATTGGGACCAGGCTCGCCCTCCCAATAGGCGTCAGGCGTATCGCCGGGCGTCAGCCGCGAGAAGTCCTGTGCGACGTTGCTGCAAGCCACCGGATAAGTGCCCGGCCCGATCGGTGGCACGACCGCCAGAGAATCGTTGGAGGATTGTGCCGCGGCGGCTTGCACGAGACACGTACAGAGCGACAACGCGGCCACGAGACGCAGGAGCCAGCAATGCAGGTGCATGAGCGATACCGTGCTGATCGAGTCCTGCCATGATCCGAGCGCGGCGCATCGCGGCGCAGTCCGCGCGGCACCGAATTTCGTGTCGGTACTGGTCCGACGACCTCACGCCGGAGCGTCGCCATGCGGCGACGCCAGGCAGGTCGGGCGTCAGGCGCGCTCGAACTGCTCGGGTGTCAGCGCGAGCGCAGCGTCGCTGCCTTCGGTGATCGCACGCGACAAACCATCGGCTTGCGGCAGCAGGCACTCCGCGTAGTACACGGCGGTGGCGATCTTTGCGCGCATGAAATCGGCATCACCGTCGGCATCCGCGAGATGCTTTGCTGCAACCAGCGCCGCGCGCGCCATCTGCCAGCCGCCGCATGCCAGGCCCCAGAGCTTCAGGTACGGCACGGCTGCTGCATGCGCGGCGCGTACCTTGGTGCCGTAAGCCGGAACCATCCATTCGATCGCCGCTTGCAGCGCCGCGGCTGCGACCGCCAGGGGCATGCCGATGGCGCGCAGCGACGCATTTGCATGCGATGCGCAATGCGCTGCCACCCGGTCGATATCGCCTGCCACCGCGCGTGCCGTGGCGCCACCATCGCGCGCGGTCTTGCGACCGATCAGATCGTTGGCCTGGATCCCCGTGGTCCCTTCGTAGATCGTGATGATGCGCGCGTCGCGGTAGTACTGCGCGGCACCCGTTTCCTCGATGAAGCCCATGCCGCCGTGGACCTGCACGCCGAGGTAGGCCACTTCCTGCGCCGTCTCGGTGAACCAGCCCTTCACGATCGGGATCATCAGATCCACGAACGCCTGGTGTTGCGCCCTGGCTTTCGCGTCCGGCTCGTGACGCGCGTGATCCATCGCCGACGCGGTGACGTAACCGAGTGCGCGCATGGCTTCCGTGTACGCGCGCATCGTCATCAGCATCCGGCGAATGTCCGGATGCTCGATGATCGGCCCCCTGCTCCCGCTTTCGCCGACGGGCTTGCCTTGCACCCGATCGCGCGCGTAGCTGACGGCCCGCTGGTACGCCCGTTCCGAGATGCCGACGCCTTCCATGCCGACCGAAAAGCGCGCGAGGTTCATCATGATGAACATGTACTCGAGACCGCGATTTTCCTGCCCGACCAGGTAACCCACCGCGCCACCCTTGTCTCCATAGGACAGCACGGCGGTCGGGCTCGCATGGATGCCGAGCTTGTGCTCGAGGGACACGCAGGCGACGTCGTTGCGCGCACCGAGTGAACCGTCGGCGTTCACCAGGAACTTCGGCACCAGGAAGAGCGATATGCCTTTGACGCCTTCGGGCGCGTCGGGCGTGCGGGCGAGCACCAGATGCACGATGTTGTCGGTGAGGTCGTGCTCGCCGAACGTGATGAAGATCTTCTGGCCGAAGAGCTTGTACGTCCCGTCGCCCTGCGGGACCGCGCGCGTGCGCACCGCCGCGAGATCGGAGCCCGCCTGCGGCTCCGTCAGGTTCATCGTGCCCGCCCAAGTGCCCGCCACCATATGCGGCAGATACGTCGATTTCTGCTCTGGCGTTCCGCAGAGCTCCAGCGCCTCGATCGCGCCCTGCGTGAGAAGCGGGCACAGATCGAACGCCATGTTGGCCGCGTGCCACATTTCCTCCACCGGCGTCGACACGAGCTGCGGCAATCCCTGACCGCCATACGCCGTCGGCTTGGTGAGCCCGTTCCAGCCATTCTCGATGAACTGCCGGTACGCTTCCTTGAATCCCTTGGGCGTCGTGACCGAGCCATCGGGCTGGCGCTTCGATCCTTCGAGGTCGCCGGTACGGTTGAGAGGATCGAGCACATCGGTTGCGAAGCGCGATGCTTCCTGCAGGATCGCGGCAACCGTGTCGGGCGTCGCCTCCTCGCAACCGGGCAGACCGGCTACCGCCTCGAGCCCGGCCAACTCATTGAGGACGAAATGCATGTCGGCCAGCGGCGCGCGGTAAGTGCTCATGGCGGAGGAGTGACGCAGGAATGAGAGCGACTAGCCTACCGCATTGCGCCGGGCGCCGGCATTCTAATCGCGCAAACGCCCATGCGGCCGCGCGGCCGGCGTGCTGTGCGCGGGATCAGCAGCGCGTCGTCGCGCGAGGCAGGAGAAGCGCGGTCAGCCCAATTCGGCGGTGAGCGCCGGGATGAGCTCGAACAGGTCGCCGACCAGGCCGTAGTCGGCGATCTGGAAGATCGGCGCCTCGGGATCCTTGTTGATCGCCACGATCACCTTGCTATCCTTCATGCCCGCAAGGTGCTGGATCGCGCCGGAGATCCCCACCGCGATATACAGGTCCGGCGCAACGATCTTGCCGGTCTGACCCACTTGGTAGTCGTTCGGCACGTAGCCCGCATCGACCGCGGCGCGTGACGCACCAATCGCGGCGTTCAGCTTGTCGGCCAACTGCTCCAGCATGCGGAAATTTTCCCCGCTCCCAAGCCCGCGTCCACCGGACACGATGATGCGAGCGCTGCCCAGCTCGGGCCGCGCCGTCTTCGTGAGCTCCTGGCTCACCACCTTGGTGACACCGTCGTCGGCAGCAACGTCGATGCGCTCGATCGGCGCGGTCGCGCCGCCGGATGCCGCCGGGTCGAATGCCGTCGTCCGAATGGTGAGCACCTTGACCGCATCGGTGGCCTGCACGGTCGCGAATGCATTGCCCGCGTAGATTGGCCGCACGAATGTGTCGGGCGACTCCACGGCCATCACATCGGAAACCTGGGCGACGTCGAGCTTCGCAGCGACACGCGGCATGACGTTCTTGCCGAAGCCCGTGGCGGGCGCCACGAAATGCGTGTAGCTACCGCTGTTGGCCAACGACAACAGCACACCGGCGACTGCTTCGGCCGTGGGGTAAGCGAGCTGCGGCGCGTCGGCGAGGAGGACCTTCGCTACGCCGACGACTTTGGCTGCCGCGTCAGCCGCTCCGCCGGCATCGTTTCCTGCCACCAGGACATGCACTTCACCACCCAACTTTTGCGCCGCCGACAGCGCATTGAGCGTAGACGACTTGAGCGAGCGGTGATCGTGCTCAGCAAGGACGAGTACAGGCATGGTGAACGAGACGCATGCAGCGTCGACGGTACCTTAAGGGAGGACCTTCGCTTCGTTGCGCAGCTTGCTGACCAGTTCTTTGACATCCGCGACACGGCCGCCGCCTTTGCGCTTCGGTGGCTCGACCACCTTCAGAGTCTTGAGGCGCGGCGTGACATCGACGCCCAACGCCGCAGGAGTCAGCGATTCCAGTGGCTTCTTCTTGGCCTTCATGATATTCGGCAGCGTCGCGTAGCGCGGCTCGTTCAACCGCAGGTCGGTCGTGACGATGGCCGGCAGCCGCATCTCGATGGTTTCGAGGCCACCATCGATCTCGCGCTTGACGGTAACGGAGTCGCCGGCGATATCCACCTTGGAGGCGAACGTTGCCTGCGGCCAATCGAGCAACGCGGCCAACATCTGGCCTGTTTGGTTGGAATCGTCGTCGATCGCCTGCTTGCCGAGAATGACCATCTTCGGCTGTTCCCGATCGACGACGGCGCGAAGCAGCTTTGCCACAGCAAGCGGCTGCAGATCTTCGGACGTCTCAACGAGAATGGCGCGGTCGGCGCCCAGCGCCAGTGCCGTTCGCAACGTCTCCTGTGCACCCACTGGACCGCAGGAAACGGCAACAATCTCCGTAGCGATTCCCTTCTCCTTGAGACGAACAGCCTCCTCCACCGCGATCTCGTCGAAGGGATTCATCGACATCTTGACGTTCGCCGTCTCGACCCCCGATCCGTCGGCCCTCACACGGACCTTGACGTTGAAGTCGACGACTCGCTTGGTGGCAACGAGGAGTTTCATCGTCTCGCATTCTTAGCCGGCAACACCCTAAGCCGACAATATTACCAAAAAGAGCCGGCGCGTCCCTTTGCGAGCGGTCAATCGAAAATCAGCTCCACTGGTACATTGAGATTGGCCACGACTCCCTATACGAACTAAATATGTAATCCATCCGAGGTTAGGGACCATCCAAGCGGCTCAGAATCCGCGAGAGTTCAAGAATTGCAAGGATTTGGCTATTCAACGGCCATTTGTTTGAATTGGTGCTTCAGGTCCGCTAGAAATGCTGCTGCAGCAACCCCATTCATCAAGCGATGGTCGAAGGTAACGGTGACGTTCGCGCGGCCACTTGCATCCGGACGCGAAAGGAAGAATATCGAACTTGCTGGGGACACCAGCGTCGGAATAGCATTTACGACATCGTCGTCGACGATGTGCGTTAGCAGTATCTGTGTATCGTTGCCAGGCGCCGAATCACCTCGTATCGCGCGCCGCATCTCGCCGAAGCATCGTACAGAGAACTCCTGTAGCTTCATTTGGTCTGCTTGGGGGATTGGCGCCACTACTAGGCCGCCGTCAGGCCGGCTGATCGCAAGCCCCAAGTTGGCATGACGATATTCCCGTATCGTGTCATCTTGGACCATTACTGATCTAAAGCGCGGGTGAAGTCGCGCTGTTCGCGCAACCGCAAGCGCGAACACTTGGAACTGTGTAGAGCGATTTCGCACCACGGCGCTCAAATCTGCCCATAGGATACTGCTCGTGATTGAGGCCGGTATTACAACGGAACTACTTTGACGGAGCCGAAAAATAAGAGCGCGGTGAGCTGCCGATACCGGATGCTCAATCGCATATTGCTGCGCCTCGTTATTTGGCATAACAGCTGCCAAGTAAGCGTCCACATGCGAAGGCAGCAACTTTGCAACGGGCGAGGTGCTTCGCTTTAGCAGTTCAAGCGGAACGTTGCGGAGACGTGCATACGCGCGTGTACGCGGTGGGATTGCACGTTCAGATCCTTGGGGCACCGCAACATCGGATGCTGCCGGTGCCACGAAGGCGACCACGGCGTTGGTTGAAACTATGTCACCGACGTTCGCTACCCACTCCACCAAAACACCGTCGAATGGCGCCTCAAGTTCGACAGTGCTTTTGTCTGTTTCCACCGAATAGAGCGGGTCACCGCGTCGCACAGCGCGCCCAGTTGCCTGCAGTATTTCCGCGATGCGAACTTCTCTTAGCCCTTCGCCGAGTTGAGGGACTCTTACTTCGTTTAGAAAGCGGTCGTTCATCTCATTACCTGTGTTAGAGCGTCATGAACACGCTGTTCATCAGGCAACAGGGCCATCTCAAGCGCCGGATGAAACGGAATGTGGCAATCAGATCGCGCTACCAGCGTAGGAGGTGATAGCAACAAATCAAAACGCTCTTGGCTCGAGACCATTTCCGCGATCACGGACTGGCCGAAGCTGCCCATCCGATTGTCTTCGCATATCACCACGAGTCGACCAGTTTTGCGCACTGACCTCTCAATTGTCGCCCAATCGCAGGGAACCAAGGAAACGAGGTCGATTACCTCGACCGATAGCCTATGCGACCTTTGCTCGGCGACGGTGCACGCCAACTCCACGCAATTCCCCCAGGAAACGACCGTTACATCGGTCCCTTCCCGACAAATCCTTGCTTGACCGAACTTCAGAATTTCAATTGCCGCCGCGCTATGACGTACCCGCATCAGATGTTTCGGGATCAAGAGCATGACCGGATCATCACTCACTAACGCCGCGAAAAACAGGCCGCTAAGGTCCTGGGGATTACTTGGGACTGCCACTGCTATACCCGGGATATGCGCCCATATACCTTCATTGGATTGACTGTGCCAAGTGCTACCGGCTGGTAAATACGCTCCGTAGGGCGCATAGATAACGGCCGGACACTTCCAGTCGTCGTTCGACCTCCAACGCAACGTCGCCAACTGCGTGATGAGTTGATTGAAGCCAGGCGCAAGAAAATCGATAAACTGCATCTCCAGTATTGGCTTGAAATTCGTCGCGGCGAGCCCGACGCCCATGCCAACTATTGTTGCCTCCGCCAACGGCGAATTGACAACGCGCCCCGGAAACCGAGAAGACAGGCCTTTCGTAAAGCCAAACACGCCGCCCTTGGGATCCTCGACATCTTCTCCAAACACGATGCAGTCAGGGTTTCCAGCGAGCGCTTGCGCCAGTGCTCCGTTCAAGGCGGATACCATCGTGCCACCATCAGGCGTGCTAGCAGGCGGTGGCGCAACGCTAGAAGTGCTATCGCGATTGACCATGGAGCAATCCGAAGGCGCCGCTTCGGTCTCAGCCGCCTCGTAGATCGCGCGTACTTCCGTTTCTATATCGCTTTTTAGGCAATCCAGGTCGCGTTCTGTTATTTGATGTGTTGCCTTCAAACGGTTTTCGTAAAGCAGCAATGGATCGCGCCGACTCATTGCATCGATTTCTTTTGCTGTCCGGTAGACGCGTTGGTCGTCGCTGTTGGTATGTGAAGTAAGGCGATCGAGTTCCACCCACAGGATCCTCGGTCCGTGTCCCTGCCTGGTGGCTGCAATTGCCTCCGCTCCGGCCGAGGCGACAGCGTCGATGTCTCTGCCATCGATTCGGAGGTAGGTCGAGGTATCAAAAATTCCTAATCGAAACGGCAGTTGGCTATCGGTCCGCGTACTAATCCCAAATCCATTGTCCTCGACGACAAACACAATCGGAAGTCGCAACTGAATGGCTTGTGCTATCGCTTCGTAGAACTCGCCCTGTCGAGTGGACGCGTCTCCAATCGTGCATAACACGATATTTGGCAGGCCCCTTAGCTTCATTCCCCACGCCGCGCCGACCGCCGGCAAGCATTGCGACGAGGTCGGCGTAGCCGGAGGGAAGATGCCTAGTTTCTTATAGGTCCCATGAATTGGCATGGCACGTCCGGCCGAGCACGAGCTTGCGGTCGCAAGAAATTCCCGCGCTAATTGCTTAGTGCTGACGCCACGCGCGTGCATCAAGGCGCGATCGCGGTAGTACAAGAACAACAGATCATCAGCGTGCAGCGATTCAGCCAACGTACCGATAGCTTCGTGGCCCGCGCTGGGAATGTGAATCCAACCGCGGCCCTGTCGGATCAGGTGGGCTTCCTGATGATCAATGGCTCGAACTGTCAGCAGAGTCTTCAGCCATGTCTTCGAGGTGTAATTACATGGTCTCGAATGCAGAGCATCCAGCCGAGCAGTTGGGGGGGACGTCATGTGCTTCCACCGATAAATCAAACGTTTGGCTTCTTTTGTTTACTACAATCCGTGCCCAGGTTAGAACTCTAACAGGCTAAACGAGCGAATGGACCGCGACGGGCCTCGACGAGGTCGCTATCGCTAAAGCGGACACCTAGCTCGTATTGTGGTGGACAGTTTGGCCTACTTGCGAGATATTTGAACACTACGGTGAGTCGCGCAGCGTTCCATCCGACACCGACACGCCATGGCCAATGTGATGACTAATTGCCAAACAGGGAGCAGAACATGAACGCCGTCGCCGATGTACGCTTTCTTGCCCCGTGCAGTTATGAGCAGCTATCGCCGCGGTTTGACGCGTCGTTCGGCGTCTATTGGGCCGAAATGAAGCCCGCACCTCGCGCATGTTTCACGCCGCAACTGTTGATGGAACTGCGGACCTTCATCGACGGCATTGTCAGTAACAACGGCGTCGTAATCGAACGCGGTCAACAGTATGCAATAAATTATGCCGTGCTGAGCTCAGCGCACTCGGGCACCTTTAACCTTGGCGGGGACCTAGCGCTATTTCGAAGCGCAATCGTTCACCGAGACCGCGCCCAGCTTGAACACTATTCGCGTTTGTGTGTCGACAACCTGTTCCCATGGCACCGGAACTTTGACCTTCCTATCACCACTATATCGCTCGTCCAAGGAAACGCGTTAGGCGGCGGATTTGAGGCTGCGTTGGCGAGTTCGGTTCTAATTGCTGAAGAGTCGACTCGCATGGGGTTCCCAGAAGTACTTTTCAACATGTTTCCGGGTATGGGCGCGTACAGCTTCCTACAGCGCAAAGTTGGTCGCAGGACAACTGAAGAATTGATTACAAGCGGGGCAACGTATACGGCCCGTCAGCTGTTCGAGATGGGCGTCGTCGATGTTCTAGCACCCGACGGAGCAGGAGAAGCCGCTGTGTACGGATACATTCGTAAGCATGCGCGCGGTGGACGCGGTCGCCGAGCTTTCGAAGAGGTCCGCAAAGAAATCGATGCGGTGACCCGGGCCGAACTCGAAAAAATCACTTCAATATGGGTCGATGCTGCGCTGAATCTTGAAGAGCGGGATTTGCGCATGATGGACCGGCTGGTTCGAGCGCAAGAAAAGTCGGCGGTCAGTCAGGTGCGCGAGATGGACGAATTCGAAGCTTCGATAGATCCGCTGCGCTCGGCCAATGCGTAACGGTGCACTAACTCACGACCTCTTCAGACGGTCGGACTCTGCCCGCAGATAGGCATCAAGACCGGCCATCGTTTTCTTCACGACGTCTCTAAGTTCGATGGTCCAGATTGCCGATTTCAGTCGCATAGTGTCCGCGGTCGCCTTGTCGATTTTCGTTGCGAGCTGAAGCAGCAAAGTAGCGCCCACGCTTCCGGCGCCACCACGGAGAGCATGAGCCGCATCCTTAACCTCTTCGTATTTGCGCTGTGCAAGCGCGCGCTCCAGTTGCTGAGTTAACCGATCGCAATCCGCGACAAACCCTCGGATCAAACGCTCGACGAACGTTGGATCGCTTGAAAAGTGCCGCAGCTCCTCCATGACTTTGGGGTCTAACGGAGGGTTTTCTACGACGGTCAAGGTGGGCCGCTCTTCTACCGCAGCGCCGCCCTGAATTGCGGATTTAGGACGACGATCTACAACGTTCCTCTCAATCGCCTCGAGCAATAGTGATGCACGTACTGGCTTAGCCACAAATTCCGCGGCTCCTGCCCTTTCGCATTCAGCGATTGAATCCGTGGTCACGTTTGCTGAAAGTATGATGATGGGAATGGGGCTTGATGCTGTGAATCTATAGAGCTTTAGCGCTTCCAAACCGCTAACGACGGGCATAGACAAATCAAACAATGCGACGTCAAACGATGCGCGCTCAAGAACCGTAAGAGCCTCCTCGCCATTCTGGACGATGGTCACGATGTGGCCGGCACTTTCCAAAATCATCCTGGTAACCCGCTGATTCGTAGCGTTGTCTTCTGCGACAAGTACCCGTACACCGCCAATCTTGTGAACGGTGGCCGCCGGTTCGTTTCGGACTCTATAAGGCGAGGCCGCAGGGACGCCCCTCGCCGCAGCAAGCTCTGCCGTCGCATCAAAGCCTTGCGGTTCCGCTAAGGGTAACGGTAGATTGATCCAAAAGGTGCTGCCCAATCCCTCTCGGCTGCTGACCCCCAACTCGCCCCCCATAAGCACGATCAACTGCTTCGCGATGGTGGTACCTAAGCCCGTTCCTCCATATACGCGGGTAATCGAATCATCCGCCTGCGTGAACGGCTCAAAGATGAAGAGCTGCTTCGATTCCGGAATACCGATGCCGGTATCGCGAACTTCGATGCGAAGCATCGCGATGCCGTTTAGCGAACTTACTACCTTCGCCATAACGCGCACCTCACCGGCCTCCGTGAACTTCACTGCATTCGACAGAAGGTTCAGTAAGACTTGGCGCAGGTGATGAGCATCACCTTGGAACCACCCGCTAGCCTCTTGTGCGATATCTACGGCGACTTCCAAGCCTTTGTAACGGGCTTGAGGCAGCACTACTTTCACTGCAGTTGTTAGCAGCTTGCCGAGGTCAAAAGGCCTTAACTCGAGCTGGACACGCCCCGCCTCGATCTTGGCCGCATTTAGGATGCCTTCAATCTGAGTCAGAGCTAGCTGTGCAGACGTGGAGAGCGTATCGACTATCTCTTTTTGGGATTCATGGAGCGGTGTCTCGCGGAGAAGATCGACCATAGCGATCACTCCGTTCAACGGCGTGCGCATCTCGTGGCTCACGTTGGCAAGGAACCTACCTTTCGCCTGGTTCGCCTCGTCCGCTTTTTTCTTTGCTTCGTTTATTCGTTCCGCTAACACGCCTACGTAGAAAGGCAGGACGATCATCGCCATCAAGAAGCCGAGTCCTACGGCGACGTGCTGCGACCAGAATTCGGAGGCATACAAGACAAAAGCAAAACCAAGCAGTGAGAACGCCTGGCATATATGTAGGTAGAGACGGCCGTATCTAAACCCGTTGCCAAACGTGATGAAGAGATAGATGCCTAAAACAATGGCGCCGCGCTCGCCCATGACAAGCATGAAATACGTATTTACGGCGTTGTCGGCCACTATCCCGAGTAACCGGCGTGGAACGGCAAAACGGCACCCCGTGATAAGAAGGTGCGCGACCAGGGCAGTCGCAAAGGCAAAGAAGCCGACCGCTATCACAAGACCATTGCGTTCGGCCGGGGACAGCGTCCCGTTTATGAAGAACTCGACGAAGAGCCAAACCGCAGCAATCGCTGGAATGGCGACTCTAAGAAGCGCTTGTTCGAGCTCAGGCCGGGGCGCACCGGCCCACGCCCCGATGATTCGAGCGCGCCCCACCGCTACGAGTCTCGCCATCACCGCAGCATCACTGATTACCTTGCCGGCCAAGTTTCTGCTCTTTTGCCAAGACACTTATTTGCAAGCAATAGCTGTACCAGACAAAGAGGCCCTCAGGATAGAGTAAGCCAACGGTTTCCGATCAAGCCCTCGATTGGCTTGAAATTTGATTTGTAAGCCATCTTCGTACTCTCTGAGATCCAATACCCTAAATAGAGATAATCTAAACTCAATGCGCGGCATCGCTCGATTTGCCATAAAATGCAAAACGTTCCAAGGCTGGATCGACTTAATGTGGGCTCGAAAAAAGTGTAGACAGATGAAAGGCCGTCACGAATATGATCGACCAAACAAACCATCTGCAACACACCCTCCCTTCTAAACTCGTACAAATCCGTCGAAACATTGCTATGCAGTAAGAAGTGTTGGTATTGCTCTCGACTATCTTGGTCCATTCCCCCGCCCGGATGGCGGTGTCGCTGATAGCGCAAGTACAAGGCGTAGTGCTCTGCGTCGTAGGTTAGCTTGCGCTGGACGGCAGTCAAGTCGCGATGTCGCGACGCAGCACGACGTTGGCTTCGGCTGGGCCTGAACGTCGCAACAGGTACTCGAACGGGCACGCAGGCGCGGCAATGGTCGCAATACGGTCGATACGTAAACGCGCCGCTGCGACGAAAGCCTAGCCGGACTAGTTCACCATAGACCGATGCGTCGATCAGATGGCTTGGAGTCGCGACTTGAGACCGCGCGGCGCGCCCGGGAAGATAGCTGCACGGGTACGGCGCTGTGGCGTAGAACTGAAGCGCCGTTAACGGAAGATCATTCAATCTGGTCACTAGTTCGCACCAAATCCGATTGTTTGACATGAAACATGGCAGCCGAAGCGGGCCAGCCTATCAACTTGCTCAACTCGGCCGCGAAGTCACCGCGTGAAATGGGTCGCGCGCCCAGCGACTCTAAGTGAGCGGTTTGCTGTTGACAATCCACCAACGGTACAGCGGCTCGGCGCAAAAGATCTACCAACGTCACCATCGCCACCTTCGACGCGTCGTTTCTCCACGCGAACATGGACTCCCCGAAAAACACGCGTCCCAGGCACACGCCGTACAGGCCGCCCACCAGTTCGCCGTCTTGCCACGACTCGATCGAATGGGCGTAGCCCAGTCGATGCAAGGCCACGTACGCGTCGATGATCGCCGGTGTGATCCACGTACCGTATTGCCCTGGACGTGGCGTCCTCGCGCAGTTCTCCACCACGTCAGCGAACGCGGTATCGGCGCGCACATCGAAGCGCCCGGCGCGGACCGTCTTGCGCAGTGAACGTGAAATCCGGAACTCGTCCACGTAGAGCACCATGCGAGGGTCGGGACTCCACCACAGGATCGGCTGCCCGGCGCTGTACCACGGGAAGACGCCGTGACGATAGGCCGCGAGCAGACGCTGCGGCGACAGATCGCCCCCTGCGGCCAGCAGGCCGTTCGGCTCGTCGAGCGCTCGCTCCACGGGCGGAAACGGATCGTCGGCCGACAGCCAGGGGATCATGTGCAAGCGAGGACGGCATCACGCAGCGTCCGGGGCGCCGTCGTCATGGCCGTTATGTGCTGGTTGGGTAGAATCATGGCGAGCCCCGGTAGCTCAGTGGATAGAGCAGCCCCCTCCTAAGGGGCAGGTCGGACGTTCGATTCGTCTTCGGGGCGCCTTCGCGATCGTTGCGACGCGGCGCTGTGTGCCGGGCGATCGAGCGCAATCCAACCGATTCAAATCCCCGACACCTTGTCCAGCGTTCGCACGCCCACCCGGTACCGCATTCAACCCATCGCTCC
>Ga0308174_10000825_pt1 | contig 13760 bp, 5 predicted proteins | sample PhyPR2_FD_203894 | JGI IMG/M metagenome (GOLD analysis project Ga0308174, IMG submission 203894) | Soil microbial communities from UC Gill Tract Community Farm, Albany, California, United States - DLSLS.P.R2 | ecosystem: Environmental > Terrestrial > Soil > Agricultural land | place: USA...
CACTTCAATCGCATCATGGCCCGCGCCGCCAAGCTCGACCTCCGCTCGTTCCAGCAGGAGCTCACGACGCGCCTCGCGGCCAAGACGGCTGCGCAGGTCGAATCGTCGCGGCTGGGCCTGTCGTGCGCGGGCGAGCGCTGGCTGATCCGCCTCGGCGACGCGGGCGAGGTGATCACCATGCCGACGGTCGTGAGCGTCCCGCTGACCCGCAACTGGTTCATGGGTGTGGCGAACATCCGCGGCAATCTCTTCAGCGTCATCGATTTCTCCGCGTTCCTCGGTCACGAGCCTACGCCCGTGTCGGGCATGACGCGGCTGATCGTGTTCGGTGCGCGGGCCGGTGATCTGAACGCCGGCATCGTCGTGAATCGCGTGCTCGGCCTGCGCAACCTGAGCGAGCTCGCGCCGGCCGCCAACGCGGCGGATGCGCCCGCGTGGCATGCGCAACGCTGGATGGATGGTGATGGGAACGCCTGGCAGGAAATCGACCTGGCCCGGCTCGCGCACGACCCGGCATTCCTGCAGGTCGGCGCCTGACGCTGCGACAGGGGGGAGACAAACACAATGGCACTCAAGCTGCCCAAGCTTTTCGGTGAGAAACCCGTAGCGCTCGCCGAAGACGACTACGACATCCCGACCACGCAGGTGAAGATGGGTGCTGCGGCACCGGCGGGTTACGACCCGCTCGCCTCCGTGTCCATCATGGAGCAGCTGCGCACCGCGCAGGCCACTGCGTCGGCGCCGCGCAAGCTGCCGATGATCGGCGGCCTGCCGATCGAGAAGCAGGAGCAGGTGCTCGGCCTGCTGCTCGTCCTGTTCCTGGTGGTTGCCGGCCTCATGTGGTGGCTCGACGGGCGTGTGGCCACCCAGCAGGCAACCCAGGTGGCCACGGCCACCGAAATGCAGATGCTGTCGCAGCGCCTTGCGCGCGGCTCGGCCCTTGCCGCACAAGGCCAGCCCCAAGGCTTCGCTGCCGTGCGCAACAGCCGCGATCGCTTCCGCGCCGACTTCGAGGCGCTGGTGAATGGCGGCACGGTGAAGGGTGTGGGCATCGACGCGGAGCACGATCCGGGCGTGATCGGCATGCTCGACACGGTCAAGACGCGCTGGGAGCGCGTCGATGGCGCAGCCGATCGCCTGACCACCAACGAGCAGAGCCTCACCTCGCTCGCCAAGGGGCTCGAGGCGATCAACCAGAGCAACAACGGCCTGCTCGACCTCGCGCAACAGGCTGCCCAGCAGATGGCGCAGTCGGGCGCGTCCCTGCGCGAGCTCGAGTACGCCAACCAGCTCGCCGTGCTGTCGCAGCGGATCGCCAAGAACGCCAACGCGCTCGCGTCGTCCGACGAGATCGACCCGGAAGTCGCGTTCCTGCTCGGCAAGGACACCGGCACGTTCCGCGACGTCCTCGCCGGCCTGCTCAAGGGCAGCGATGCGTTGCGCCTGCCGGGCGTGCGCGGCGAGGATGCGCGCAGCTCGCTCACCGAGCTCGCCAAGCGCTTCCAGGCCTACGAGACGGGCGTGAACGCGATCCTGGCCAACATGCCCAAGCTGGTCGTCGCCAAGCAGGCGGCGCGCAGCATCGTCAACGAGTCCGAGCCGCTGCTCGGCGACACGACCAAGCTGGCCGACGAATACGGCAACGGCTCCACGATGCGCACGATCACGCTGTGGGCGGCCATCGCCTTCGGCGCGCTGGCGCTCGGGTGCCTCGTGCTGCTCGGCAAGTTGCTGCGCGACGACGCGCGCGCCCGTGCGCAGGAGAGCGAGCAGGAGAACAAGCGCAACCAGGAGGCGATTCTCCGGCTGCTGAACGAGATGGGCAACCTGGCCGACGGCGACCTCACGGTGCAGGCGTCGGTTACGGAGGACGTGACGGGTGCCATCGCGGACTCCATCAACTTCACGATCGAGGAGTTGCGCACGCTGGTCAAGGGCATCAACTCGGCGACCGACCAGGTGACCAAGGCCACGCAGGAAACGCAGGCGATCTCCAACCGGCTCTACGAAGCGTCGCAGCGGCAGAACCGCGAGATCCAGCAGGCTTCGGCGTCCGTGCTCAACATGGCGCAATCGATCAACGAGGTCGCGCAGAGCGCCGCCCAGTCCGCCAAGGTCGCCAACACGCAGCTGGCCGCCGCGGAGAAGGGCGGCAACGCGGTGCAGAACCAGATCAGCGGCATGAACGAGATCCGCACGCAGATCCAGGAGACGTCGAAGCGCATCAAGCGCCTCGGCGAATCGTCGCTGGAGATCGGCGAGATCGTCGAGCTGATCTCGGACATCACGGAGCAGACCAACGTGCTCGCGCTCAACGCCGCGATCCAGGCTGCTTCCGCGGGTGAAGCAGGCCGCGGCTTCTCGGTGGTGGCCGAGGAAGTGCAGCGCCTCGCCGAGCGCTCGGGCGAGGCGACCAAGCAGATCGAAGCCATCGTGAAGACCATTCAGGCGGACACGCAGGACGCGGTGGCCGCCATGGAGAAGTCGACGGTCGGCGTGGTGGAAGGCGCCAAGCTGTCCGACGCGGCGGGTCAGGCACTCACCGAAATCCAGAGCGTGTCGCGCGAGCTCGCGGAGCTGATCGGGCGCATTTCCGCGCAAACGCAGATGCAGTCGACCTCGGTGACCGAAGTGACCAAGGGCATGCAGGGCATCCTCAAGATCACCGAGGAAACCACCGAGGGCACGAAGCAGACGAACGTGTCGATCGGCCAGCTGACCAAGCTCGCCGCCGAGCTGCGCTCCTCCGTCGCAGGCTTCAAGGTGTAGCACGCAACGGAAGGCCGACGAGCGTGGGCCGCGCACGGCGCGCTTCTTGCTCGAAGCTTTCCGATTCGACCTCGCGAGGAGCCTGACGTGCCGATGGACACCGCACCCGACTTCGACCTCGGCCCCCTGTCATGGGTGCAGGGCGAGATCGACCAGGCGCTCGCGCGCGGCCTCGAAGCGCTCGCGGTGTTTCGGCAGCAGCCCGAAGACGCAGGCTCGCTCAAGCACGCGCGCACGCACGTTCACCAGGCCGCGGGCGCCATCCAGATGGTCGGGCTCGACGCCGTGGTGGCGTTCACCGACGAGATCGAGCGCCAGCTGACGCGGCTCGAGGAGATCCACGACGCCGAGCGCGATACGGCGCTCGTCGCGGTGGATCGCGCGTGCCGCAAGCTGCGCATCTTCCTGGACGAGCTCGCCAACGGCGCGCCACCCGTCCCGCTCAAGCTGTTCCCCGAATACGAGGCCATGCAAGCCGCGCGCGGCATCAAGGCGGCCGCGCCCACCGATCTGTTCTATCCCGACTTGAGCCCGCGCGCGCCGCGCATCGCGCCGCGCGAGATCGTCCCGGCCAACCGGCTGCCCTCGCATCTGGTCAAGCAGCGGCGCCACTACCAGCGGGGACTGCTCGCGTGGCTGCGCGGCGACGAGGAGGGCGGCAAGACGATGCGCGATGCCATCGCCGGCATCGAGGACATCACCACGCAATCGGGTCTGCGGGCATTCTGGTGGACGGTCGGCGCGTTGTTCGAGGCGCTGGTCGACAAGGGGCTCGAGCCTGGCTTCGGCGTCAAGCAGCTGGCCGCCCGCATCGACCTGCAGATCCGCCGCGTTGCCGAAGGCAGCGCCAAGGTCGCCGACCGGCTGCGGCGTGAAGTCCTGTACTACGTCGCCATCGCCGCGCCGGTGGCGCCGCAGGTGCAGGCAGTGCAGCGTGCGTTCAGGCTGGGCGGGCTCATCCCGTCGGCCGAAGTGCTGTCGGCCGACGTGGTGCGCATCCAGCCGTTGCTGCGCGAGGCGCGCGAGCAGCTCACGGGCGCGAAGGACGCATGGCTCAAGGCCGCGTCGGGCCGCGCCGAGAACCTGCCCAAGCTGAAGCAGACGCTGGCGTCGGTGCACAACAAGGCGGCCGACATCAAGAACGGCGCGCTGATGAAGCTCACGGCCGCGCTGGTGGAGCGCCTCGACAAGATGCCGGCGTCCGGCGTGCCCGAGCCGCTCGCGATGGAGTACGCCACCGCGCTGCTGCTTGCCGAGAGCGCATTCGAGAACTACACGAGCCTGTCGCCCGAATTCCCGCGCCAGGTCGACGCCATGCTGGCGCGGCTCGACGCTGCGCGCGCCGGTCGCGCCGCAGCCGCAAGCGCCCCGATGCTCGACGAGATGGGCAAGCGCGCGCAGGAGCGCGTGCTGCTGGCCCAGGTCGGACGCGAGATCCAGGCGAACCTGCGCCACATGGAGCAGGTGCTCGACGCGTTCTTCCGCGACCACGCCAAGCGCGCCGACCTCGCATCGCTCGCCAAGGACAGCACGCAGATCCGCGGTGCGCTGCGCATGCTGGGGCTCGAGGATGCCGGGCGCCTGCTCGAGCTGTGCCAGCAGCAGATCGATACCTACGCCGACGCCGACGTGCCCGTCAACGACGAGGACCTCGAGCTGCTGGCCGAATCGCTGTCCGGCCTCGGCTTCTACATCGAGGCGGTCGAGCAGCAGCGACCGGAGCGCGAGCGGCTCATCGCGCCGTTGCTCGCCAAGCGGCTCGGCGAGGCGCCGGCACCGGCCGCCGGCCCGGCCGATTCGGTCGAAACCGCGGTTGCGGAACTGCGCGCCGCGCTGCCCGAAATCGTTGCCGAGGTGCACAAGGCGCCGGCCGATGCGCCTGCGCGCGAGAGCCTCAAGGTCAAGCTCGAAGGCCTGCGCGACGACGCGGAGCTCATCGGCGACGCCGAGCTCGTTGGCCAGGCCGATGCCGCCCTCCAGCAGCTTGCCACCGGCGGAACCGCCGCGCTCGCCGCTGCAGTCGAGCAGATCGCCGACACGGGTGCCGCACCCGCACCGGAGATTTCCGAGGAGACGCAGCGCCTGCTCGCCACGGATGCGAGCCAGCTCGATGCGGAGCTCCTGGAGATCTATCTCACCGAAGCCGCCGAGGTGCTCGACACCGTTGGCGACCAGCGCCAGGCGCTCGAGCGCAATCCCGGGGACCGCGAAGCGCTCGGCACGGTGCGCCGGCAGTTCCACACCTTGAAGGGCAGCGGACGCATGGTCGGGCTGACCCAGCTCGGCGACATCGCGTACGAGGTCGAGAAGATCCACAACCGCCTGCTCGAGGAAGAGCGCGCCGTCACCCCCACGGTCCTCGCGATGATCGGCACCGCGGAGCACGATTTCCGCGCGTGGGTGGAAGCGCTCGTCGAAGTGCGCCGCGTGACGGCCGACCCGGCGCCGATCCAGGCCGCCATCCGTGCAGTCGAAGCCGAGCTCGGCGGTGGCGCACCCCCGCCGCGCCCGCCGGGTCCCAAGCCGTTGACCGTCGCACCGCCGCCTCCGCCGCCCGCTGCACCTGCGCGCATGGAGGATGCGCCGCCGGCGCCGCGCCTGCCCGATCTCGAGATGATCGAATTGCCCGAGCTGGGAGCCGCCTCCGCCGAGCTTCCGCACGTCGACGAAGAGGAATTCGCCGGCGAGACGATCGAAGTGGGCACCGTCCACGCCGACGCCAGCAAGCCGGTGCTGCGCGTGGTTGCCGACAACACGCAGCCGCCCCTGCACGCGGCGCCGTCCGGCCGCTTCCCCTCGTTGTCGCTGGCCGAGCCGGTTGGAGAGCCCGTGCATTTCGCGCGTGCGGCCGACGAGCCCGTCACCGCGGCCTTGACGGAGCCGGCCGAGGAAGAGCCCGCCGAGCCGGAGCCTGCGCACGCATCCACCGATCAGGCCGAGGCCGATACCGACGACGTCGTGGTCGTCGGGTCCGTCACGCTGTCGCAGTCGCTGTGGCGCATCCTCTGCGACGAAGCCGAGCAGCACCTCGCCGTGCTCGCGCACGAGCTGTCGCTGCTGCAGTTCGATTCGCACTACGTGCCGTCCGAGGCCATGGTGCGCGCAAGCCATACGCTGTGCGGCATTCATCGCACCGGCGGCTTTCCGCTGATCGCCACCACCGCGAAGGCGCTGGAGCAGGCGCTGCTCGCCTTGCAGGAGCACGGCGCGCCCGTGCCCGCGAGCGCGCAGCCGGTGCTCGCGCGCGCCATCGCAGGGCTCACCGATTTCGCCGCCCGCGTGCGTGCGCGCTTCGGGTTCATGAGCGCGCACGACCAGGAAGGTGCTGCGATCCAGCGCGAGCTCGAGAACCTGCGGCAGGATGCAACGGCCGGGGCGCCCGACGATGCCGAGACCGCTGCCGCGCAAGCGGCCGCGCGTGAAGAAGCGCCCGACGCCGAGGCCATCGCGGCGGCGTCCGAGCCGCAAGCGAGCGCCGCGGCGCCCGAGCTCGAAAAACCGTCGGTTCCGCGCATCGCCCCGCTGCCGCCGCTGAAAGCCGTTCCACCGCTCGCGCCGGTCGAGCTCGTCATTCCCAGGCCGTTCGAGCCGGAGCACGATCCGCTCATCGATCTCAAGGACGAGGTCGACGAAGCGGTGCTCGCGATCTTCCTCGAAGAGGCCGGCGACCTGTTCCCGCAGGCGGGCGAGCAGGTGCGCACCTGGCGCCGCACGCCCACGGACAATACGGTGGCGCAGCGCTTGCGGCGCACGCTCCACACGTTCAAGGGCAGTGCGCGCATGGCGGGCGCGATGCGCCTGGGCGAACTCACGCACCGCATGGAATCGCGCCTGATGGACGGCGATTCGCTGGCGCCTGCCACTCCGGCGCTCTTCGAAGCGCTGGAAACGGATCTCGACCACGTCGCGTACGTGCTCGACGCATTGCGCGAAGGCCGCAGCAACGTCGCGCTGCCGTGGCTGCAGCCGGTCCCGGACGAACCCGCGCCTGCGGTGACGCCCGTCGCGCCGGCGACGACGCACGCCGCGTCCGCACAACCCGCAACGTCCGCCGCAGCAGCGCCGCCGCAGGCCGAGCGTCCGATCGTGCTTCCGCTGCCGGGCGCGCCCGCGGTCGTTGCGCCGCCGCCCGCCGCAGCGCCGCCGGTCCGCACCGAGGCAGGCGAAGGCGAGGCCGGCGCGCGCGCCATGCTGCGCGTGCGCGCCGACACGGTCGACCGGCTGGTGAACGAAGCGGGCGAAGTCGCGATCGCGCGAGCGCGCGTCGAAGGCGAGCTGCGCACGCTGAAGGCCAACCTCCTCGAGCTCACGAGCAGCGTCATTCGCCTGCGTGGCCAGGTGCGCGAGATCGAGCTGCAGGCCGAAACGCAGATCCAGTCGCGCATGTCGGCGCTGCATCCGACCAGCGACGAATTCGATCCGCTCGAGCTCGACCGCTACACCCGCTTCCAGGAGCTCACGCGCTCGCTCGCAGAAGGCGTGAACGACGTTTCGACGGTGCAGCAGTCGCTGCTGCGCAACCTCGACGACGCCGACGCCGCGCTGCTCGCCCAGGCGCGGCTGTCGCGCGACGTGCAGCAGCGCCTGTTCGCGATCCGCACCGTGCCCTTCGGCAGCCTGTCCGAGCGCCTCTACCGCATCCTGCGCACCACCGCGCGCGAGCTCGACAAGCGGGCGAACCTGGAAATACACGGCGCGCAGACCGAGCTCGATCGCTCGGTGCTGGAAAAGCTCGTCGGTCCGCTCGAGCATCTGTTGCGCAATTCGCTCGACCACGGTCTCGAGTCGCGCGACGCGCGCCAGCAGGCGGGCAAGCCCGAGACGGGCGAGATCGCGCTGACGGTGAAGCAGGTCGGCAACGAAATCCTGATCGAGCTTTCCGACGACGGTGCCGGGGTGGATCTCGCGCGCGTGAAAGAGCGCGCACGCGCAGTCGGGCTCATCGCGGCCGACGCCGAGCCGACGGACCAGCAGCTCATCGAATGCCTGTTCCAGCCGGGCTTTTCCACCGCGTCGAAAGTCACGCAGATCTCCGGCCGCGGCATCGGCATGGACGTCGTGCGCAGCGAGATCGCGGCCCTGGGCGGACGCGTGGAGGTGCAGACGTCGCCGGGCAAGGGCAGCCAGTTCAATCTGTACCTGCCGCTCACGCTGGCGGTTGCGCAGGCCGTGCTCGTGCGCGCAGGCGGACGCCTGTGGGCGCTGCCGGCACCGATGGTCGAGCAGGTCCAGCAGGTCAAGGCCGACGCGCTCCTCAACCTGTACGTCGCGCGCGCGGTGGAGTGGCAGGGACGCAGCTATCCGTTCCATTACCTCCCGCGCCTGCTCGGCGACACCGCGCACAACCCGGAGACGATGCGCTACAACGCCGTCCTGCTGGTGCGCAGCGGGCAGGGCGTCGCCGGCATCCACGTCGACGAGATGGTCGGCAACCAGGAAGTCGTGGTGAAGAACATCGGGCCGCAGCTTGCGCGCGTGTCCGGCATCTCGGGCGCCACGGTGCTCGGCACGGGCGAGATCGTGCTGATCATCAACCCGGTGCAGCTCGCCCAGCGCGCCGACGTGCAGGCATTCGATCCGCACGCCGAGCAGCGCGTTGCGCCCACCGCGCACAAGGCCGCGCACGACAATCGCCCGCTGGTCATGATCGTCGACGACTCGCTCACCGTGCGCAAGATCACGAGCCGCCTGCTCGCGCGCGAGGGCTTCGACGTGCTGACGGCGAAGGACGGCGTCGATGCGCTGCAGGTGCTGGGCGCCCATACGCCCGACGTCATCCTGCTCGACATCGAGATGCCCCGCATGGACGGCTTCGAGTTCACCAAGACCATCAAGGGCGACGCCAAGAACGCGCACATCCCGATCATCATGATCACGTCGCGCACCGCGGAAAAGCATCGCAATCGCGCGGCGGAGCTGGGCGTCGACCTGTATCTCGGCAAGCCCTATCAGGAAGACGAGCTGTTGCGCCATCTGCGCGACATGCTGAGCATCGCCGCACCGGCCTGATCGTCCTTGAGCGGCCTGCCGCCCCGCTTTGCCGTTCCGCGGCGCGAGTTCCTGCGCCGTTTGCTCGCACTGGCGGGCACCGGCGCTGCGCAGGCCGCGTTGCCTGCGCTCGCCGCTACGCCCGATCCCGCGCGTCCGCTGTCCGTCGTGGTGGTCGGAGCCGGATTGGCCGGCCTCGTGACGGCGTACGAGCTCGAGCAGCGGGGTCATCGCGTCACGCTGCTCGAAGCCGACGAGCGCCATATCGGCGGACGTGCGCGCACGCTGCGTTTCGCGGACGGCCGCTACGGCGAGGCGGGGGCGATGCGCATCCCGAAGGGCCACGAACTGACGCGCCGCTATCTGACGCTGTTCGGCGTGCCGATCCGCCCGTTCGTGCACGGCAATCCGCAGTCCTACTATTTCGCGCGCGGCCAGCGCGTGCGCATCGCCGACGCAAAGGCCCTGTATCCGCGCTACCGCCTCACGCCCGAGGAAGCGGCGACCGCGTCGCCGGACGACTTCTGGGCGTCGGCCGTCAGCAAGGTGGCCGATGCGCTCACCCCCGACGAGCGCCGGGAGCTGCGCGCCGATGCGCTGTCCAGCGCGCGCCTGCGCCGGTTCGACGAGCAGACGCTCGTCGAGCTGTGCGAAGCGGCGGGCCTTTCGACCGAAGCGATCGAGCTGATGGCCGTGACGAGCGGCGAGGAAACACTGCTGTACAGCGCGGCCACGGAGACGCTGCGCGAGGAGTTCGAGCAGGTATGGACTCAGGGCTTCGACGAAGTGGTCGGCGGCACCGACCGGCTCGCGAGCGCGTTCGCGGCGCGGTTGCGCGCGCGGCCGCGCCAGGGCGCCGTCGTTACGCGCCTGACACAGGGCGCCGCGGGTGTCACGGCGTCGTATCGCATGCAGGGGCGCGACATGCAGGTGAGCGCCGACTACCTGGTGTGCACCCTGCCGTGCCCGGTGCTCTCGCGCATCGAGATCGAGCCGGCTCTCGGGGGCGAGAAGGCTCGCGCGATTCGTATGCTCACTTACGATTCGTCGACCAAGGTGCTCGCCGTCACCGCGCGGCGCTTCTGGGAGGCGGACGATGGCATCTTCGGCGGCGGCACGTTCACCGACCTGCCGACGGGCACCACGTACTATCCCTCGGACAATGCGCAGGCGAAGGATCCGCGCGTCTCGGCGGGGCCGGGCGTGATGCTGGCGTCTTACTCATGGGGCCAGCCGGCGCGCCGCCTGGCCAGCCTCGCACCGGCGGAGCGCGCAGCCGTCACGCTGCGCCATGTCGCCCGCGTACATCCGCAACTCATGACGCCGGGGATGGTGCGCAGCACGGCGAGCTGGAGCTGGGACAACCATCCGTACAGCAGCGGCGCGTTCGCGTGGTTCTCCCCGGGCCAGCACACCACGCTGCATCGGCACATCGTGGCGCCGGAAGGACGCATCTTCTTCGCGGGCGAGCACGCGTCGCTCACGCATACGTGGATGCAGGGGGCGCTCGAGTCGGGCCTGCGTGCCACGCGAGAATTGCTCGAGGCTGCGCAGCGTTCCTGATGTGTGGCCGCGTTGCGCGGCCAGCCGGTTGTGCGGGTCGCTCGCTCGTCGTCGCCCGCCGCTACGTCGCCTTCGGCGTGCGCATTCCCTCGGGTTTCTTTTCGATCGGCTCGTCGCCGATCCGCTCGTATTCGGCGATCACCTGCGCGCCGAACAGCAGCACGATCGCCGCGATTTCGAGGCTCAGCAGCACGACGATGGCGGTGGTGAGCGAGCCGTACACGGTGCGCACCTGCGACAACGTCGCGAAGTACCACACGAGCACGTGGCGCGAGATCTCCCACAGCACCGTGGCGGCGACGCCGCCGACCAACGCATGGCGCCATGACAGGCGCCCGACGGGCATCACGAGGTAGATCGTCGCGAGCAGCAGCACTTCGCCCACCACCCCGATGAGGTACAGCAGCACGGACGAGAGGCGGCCGAGCGACCATTCATGCCCGTCGACCAGGATGGATTCGGCGGCCATGTTCTGCAGGGCGCTCGCAACGACGGTCACGACGAGCAGCCCGATGCCGAGCAACAGGATGTACAGATAGGGCAGCAGCGCCGACATGACGAAATGGCGCCGGCGAATCGCCACGCGATGGTAGAAGATGACGGACATCGCGTTCTCGAGCACGGTGAAGGCGAGCGAGCTGAAGAACACCAGCGTCACGGCGAGGGTCCAGCCGATCACCCCGCGGTTGGCGACGAACGCTCGCATGTCGTCCATGATGGGGCCGGACTGGCCCGGTGCCACCAGCTGCAGGTAGCGGGCGACGGTGGCCAGCAGCTGCTCCGTGTCGACCACGTGCGACAGCACGATCACGAGCAGGATCAGCAGCGGGACGATCGACAGCAGCGTGTAATACGCGACGCCCCCGGCGAGCAGCAGGCCCTGGTTGGCCTTGAACGCCTTGAGCACCTGGAGTGCGAACCCGAGCGGGTTCGCCAGCACCTTGCGGGCGGAGCGGCGAAACGAGCGCATGTGGAGCTTCGTTGCGATCGGCCCAGTCTAGCATCGCGGCCCGGCGCGGAAGGTGTAGCATCGTCACTGCTGCCCGGCGATCCTTGGTCCGGCGGCTTCCGACGTCCGCGTGCTGGATCCGCCCGCTCATGCCGTCGCCGCACTTCCCTCTGCTGCTACCGCCAGGCGTGTCCGGAGACGCGCGCCCTCTGCGCGCGCGGAGCGCACGCCCGGCTGCACCGAACGCGAGCGCATCGCCTTGGCCGATGCGCCGCACGACGAAGCTCATCACACCCGCGTCAACCAGGACAAGGAGGCAACGATGGCGCAATTCGCCACGGAGAATATTCGTACCGTAGCGCTGGTCGGTGACGGTGCGGCAGGCAAGACGACGCTCGCCGAAGCGCTCCTCGCGAAGTCCGGCGCCATCCCGGCGGCCGGCAGCGTCGAGCGCGGCACCACCGTCAGCGACCACGACCCCCTGGAGAAGACCTACCAGCATTCCCTCCGCGCGTCGCTGCTGCATTTCGAGACCGCGGGCACGCGCATCCATCTCATCGACACGCCTGGCTTCCCCGATTTCATCGGGCAGTCGATCGGTGCGCTCGATGCCGTCGAGACGGCAGCCGTCGTCATCAACGCGGCGAGCGGCGTGCAGATGATCGGCTCGCGCATGATGGAGTGGGCCGCCAAGCGCGGGCTGTGCCGGCTGATCGTGGTGAACCGCATCGACGCGGAGAACGTCGATCTGCCGGGCGTGCTTGCAGCGATCCGCGATGCGTTCGGCAAGGAATGCCTGCCGATCAATCTGCCGGCGGGCCGCGGCACACGCGTCGTCGACTGTTTTTTCAATCCTTCGGGCGAGAGCGATTTCTCCTCGGTGGAGGATGCGCATCGCGCGCTGGTGGACCAGGTCGTGGAAGTCGACGAAGACCTGATGGCCCTGTATCTCGAGCAGGGCGACATCGAGCCGAACCAGCTGCACGCGCCGTTCGAGAAGGCGCTGCGCGAAGGCCATCTCGTGCCGGTGTGCTTCGTCTCGGCGCGCACCGGCGCCGGTGTCGGGGAGCTGATCGACGTGCTCGTCAAGCTCGCGCCCAATCCAACGGAAGGCAATCCGCCACTCTTCTACAAAGGCGAAGGGGATGGCGCGACGGAATTCCGCTCGGTGCCCGATCCGCACCGGCATGTGCTCGCGCACGTCTTCAAGGTCGTCGTCGATCCGTTCGTGGGCAAGCTCGGCATCTTCCGCGTGCACCAAGGCACGATCACCCGCGATACGCAGCTCTTCGTCGGCGACGGCCGCAAGGCGTTCAAGGTGGGCCATCTGTTCATGCTGCAGGGGGCCAAGTACGTCGAAGTCGATGCCGTGGTCCCGGGCGACCTCGCCGCGGTCTCGAAAGTCGAGGAGATCGAGTTCGACCGCGTCCTGCACGACTCGCATGACGAGGATCACATCCACATGCGCCCGCTCGAGTTTCCAGTGCCGATGCATGGCTTCGCCATCACGCCCAAGCGGCGCGGCGACGAGCAGCGCATCTCCGACGTCCTGCACAAGATGATGGCGGAAGACCCGACGCTCGTCGTCACGCACGACCCCGTGGTCAACGAGACGGTGCTGCGCGGCCTGGGCGACTTGCATCTGCGCTCGGTGTTCGAACGCATGGCAACCCAGTTCAAGCTCGAGGTGGACACCCGACCGCCGCGCGTGCCGTATCGCGAGACGATCACCTCGAAAGCCGAGGGCCATCACCGGCACAAGAAGCAGACCGGTGGTGCAGGCCAGTTCGGCGAAGTGTTCCTGCGCGTCGAGCCGCTGCCACGCGGCAGCGGCTTCGAGTTCGTCGATCAGGTGAAGGGCGGCGCCATCCCGAACACGCTCATCCCCGCGGTGCAGAAGGGCGTGGAGCAGGTGCTCGGTGCCGGCCCCGTGGCGGGATTTCCCATCCAGGACGTGCGCGTCATCGTCTACGACGGCAAATACCATCCCGTCGATTCGAAGGAAGTCGCGTTCGTGTCGGCGGGCCGCAAGGCATTCCTCGATGCCATCGCCAAGGCGCGTCCGATCGTGCTCGAGCCGATCGTCGGCGTGGAGATCAACTGTCCGTCGCAGACGATGGGCGACGTGACGGGCGACCTGTCCTCGCGGCGCGGCCAGGTCACGGGGACGCAGACGCTCACGGCGGACATGTTGGCGGTGAACGGACTCGCGCCCTTGTCGGAGCTCGACGGCTACGCGGCGCGGCTCAAGTCGATGACCGGCGGCCACGGCGCGTGGACCATGTCACTGTCGCACTATGAGCAGGCGCCGCCGAATCTGCAGCAGCAGCTCGCCACCGACTACGCCAAGCATCGCAAGCATGAGGAGGAGTGAGGCCGCCGGGGCGCAGCCAAGACCCGCAGGGCCGTCGGCGGCCGAGCGACTGGAGGCCGACACGCGACGGTGCGTGTTGCGGTGAGCGTTCAAGGAGGCCGAGGAGTGAGGCCGCCG
>Ga0308174_10000826_pt1 | contig 13759 bp, 10 predicted proteins | sample PhyPR2_FD_203894 | JGI IMG/M metagenome (GOLD analysis project Ga0308174, IMG submission 203894) | Soil microbial communities from UC Gill Tract Community Farm, Albany, California, United States - DLSLS.P.R2 | ecosystem: Environmental > Terrestrial > Soil > Agricultural land | place: USA...
CCTTGATGCCGGGGCCGTCCAGCGGGCTAACCCGCCAGAGCCAGCCGGAGCCCGTCTGGCCGACGGCGACCAGACCGGGGACCGCGTCCACGCGGCTGGCCGTCAGCTCGGCGGAGGAATCGGCAGCGCGGAGCACCACGAACCCGACGCCGAGCCGCTCGAGGTCTGTCCGCGGGTCCACGCCTTCGCCGGCCACAATCGTCGCCACAGCGCTCCTGAGCGATCCGGCAACGGCGTCGTCATCGCGAACCGTCTCGTGGCCCGGCTCCCCCATGATGCTGCGGGCCGCAGTGATCGTGGACAGGGCGTCCAAGGTGGTGCCGGCGCCGCGCATGAGCGAGGCGTCGAAGCTTCCGTCCTCGTTGCTGGAGATCAGGAGGGTCCTGGACTGCTCCGGCCCCTCGCCACGGTCGACCGCCGTCGCGGGCAAGGTGCGGGCCTGGGCCGGCTGGATGAGCCTGGGGGTGCCGAGCCCGGCGGAAACCTCAGCCCCGGCTGCCGGGGGCGCGGGCTGCAGCAGGTTCTGCGCGGTCCACACGGCGAACCCGGCAAGCGGAGCGGCCAGCAGCAGGGCCACGGCGGCCACGGCGGTGCCGCGGATCAGGACCCGCCGGGCCCGTCCCGTACCGGCCGCCCGGTCGGCGGCGTCCAGCAGTCCTTCCGCCGCGATGAGTGCGGCTCCCAGCAGACCGAAGGCGGCAGCCGAGACGGCGGGGCCTGGAAACGGCGTGACCAGGACGTCGGCGCTGGCACCGGAGGCGACATGCCCGGTGAGCCAGCCGCCGGCCAGCATCAGGACGGCCGCTGCCCACAGGTAGCGTGCCGTCCAGGCGCGGCTCGTGAGGACAAGCCTGCGCGGCATGAACAGCGCGGTGAGGGCCAGCAGCAGCACCGGCAGCCCGAGCAGCAGGGCCAGCACCAGGGCCCACGGCACTCCGGCGGGGCTGGTCGAGCCCGTGGCAGAGCCGCCGAAGGCGCTGAGTCCGGAGAGCCCGGCGCCGGCGTCGAAGTTTAGCGGCTGGCCCAGAGCCTGCTGCCACAGCGGGGCGGCGTCAAAACGGAGCGGTATGCCCGGGTCGGCCAAGAGCGCCCGTGGCCGGTCCAGAACCGAGAGGGCGAGCGGCAGGAACAATGCCAGGCTGGGCAGGAGCGCCCACCACACCGTGCGCCCGCGGCGGCCCAGGAGCACGCCGCACCCTGCAATGACGATCATGGATGGCACCAACAGCGACGGCGCCGCCGCGGTCACCACTGCCAGCGCGAGGCCCGCCGCCGCAGCAGCTGTCCACGAGGGCGTTCCGTTCATGCCCGGGCGTGCGGCCGGTGTGGGCGTGAGCCGGCGCTGGCCCGGAGCCGGGACGGCATGGACGCCATGGCCGGCGGCCGTGCCGGTCGCCCGGAGCAACGCCAGGACGAGCACCGGGATCATGACGTGGGCCAGCAGGGCCCCCAGCCGGCCCTGGTTAAGGGCCACTTGCAGCGCCGGTGCCCCGGCCCACACCAAGGCCGCCGCCAGGCGCAGTCTCCGGCGCTGGGTCAGGGCGCCGGCAGCGAACCAGGCGAACAGCGCGGAGAGCGGCATGGCCAGGATCAGCAGCCAGCCGACGGCGCCGTTGGCGTCGCCGGCTCCGAACACTCCCAGCACCCACAGGAGGTAGCCGAAGGGATCGCCGTGACCCGGAAGCCCGGCACCGAGGCTGATCCACCAGTTGGAGGCGTGGTTCCAGATCGCGGACAGGTGCAGGGAAACGGGGATGAGTGCGCCGCCGGTAACTGCCGGAGCCTGCACGAGGCCCAGGAGTCCGGCCAGCGAGACCGCCGTGGTGATGACGATGGCGAGCAGGGCGCCGCCGCCCACCCAACCGCGATCCGAAGTGGCGATCGCGGCGAAGTCGTCGGTGTCGCCGGTGGGCTGATCCGCCAGCGGATCGGGGCCGGCAAGGCCGCTGCCAAAGTCGTCGGCGCCTAGCGCTTCGACCAGGGAGCGCCGGTGGGCCCAGACCTCGCGGCGCGGCGTCTGCAGTCCCTTCATGACGGAGCGCCGGATCCGGCGGGTGCGCGCGGCGTTGCGCCGCCCGCGGACCACAGCTGCCGGGCGGGCCAGCGCCGCAAGAGTTGCCAGCAGTTGCGAGAACCCGTATCCCGGGTCCTTAACGGCAATGCTCAGGACAAACTTGAATAGGCTGCCCAGGAGGGCGCCCGCGGCGTGCAGCGGGACTTTCCAGGCGGCCGCGTGCTTGAGCCGCAGGTGGACCTGCGCCTTACGGGCGGCGGTCGCGTTGCCGAGGGCATGCGGACGGTGCGCGACGTGGAACATCTTTGCGCTGGGAACCACCACCACGCGGTGCCCGGCCAAGCGGTTGCGCCAGCAGAAGTCGACGTCGTCGCCGCTTCCGGGAAGGGCCGGATCGAAGCCCCGGAGCTGCTCCCACACGTCGCGACGGACCAGCATGCCGGCGGAATTGACGGCAAAAGTATCGCTCCGGCCGTCGTATTGGCCCTGGTCGAGCTCGTCGGCCTCAATCAGCGTCAGCCGCTCGGCCCAGCGGCTCGTGGAGAGACCGACGTCGATCAGACGCCGTTCGGCGTGCCAGTCCAGCTGCTTGCAGCCCGCCACCGTGACCGACGGCGCGCGTTCGACGGCATGGAGGAGTTCAGCGAGTGCCTCGGGCGCCGGTGCGGCGTCGTCGTGCAGCAGCCAGATCCAGTCCGAGCAATGCCCGGGGACAGTGTCCCTCTCCCCGCCTGCATCGCTTTTCGGGCCGTCGGCGCCGTCTGCACCGACTGCGCTGTTTGTTCCGCCGACGCGGACTGCGCCGTCCGCGGGCCACGGCGCGAGGGCCTTGAGGCCAGCCAGGACCGCCGCACCCAGGCCCGGCCGGGGCTGGTCGAAGACCGTGACGTTGCCCTTGCCCAGTGCCTGTTCGAGCAGGGCCGCAGAGTGGTCGCGGGAACCGGTATCGACACCAATGACGGCGTCGGCCGGCCGGGACTGGGCCGCGACCGCGGCAAGGGTCCTAGGGAGAAAATCACCGCCGTCGTGGGAGACCACGACGGCGGTGACTCGTGCTACTTGAAGAATTAGACTGCTCGCTTCCTAAGCCGGCGCCGCTCGCGCTCGGAGAGGCCTCCCCAGATCCCGAAGCGCTCGTCGTTGGACAAGGCGTATTCAAGGCATTGGGAACGCACGTTGCAGGCGCCGCAGACTTTCTTGGCGTCGCGGGTGGAGCCGCCCTTTTCCGGGAAGAAGGCCTCGGGATCGGTCTGGGCGCACAGGGCATCGGTCTGCCAGCCGAGCTCGCCCTCATCGTCGAAGTCCTGCCGGGACGGCAGTCCGATCCAGACGGGCTGTGCGAGGGTATCGGTGCCGGTTGACTGGAGCTCCATGGGCGGGTCGAGGGGATCGTTGTCATGATCCGGGCCGGCGAGGAGTTCATCGTGCGCTGCGAGGAAGGCCGTGGCCGCGTCCTGCAGTGAATCCTGGGTGTGTTCGTTGTACCGGTCGGCTGCGTCCGGATCGGCCGGATCTACATACCAGTCACTCGGCACCCCGCGTGAGTGGTATTTCGCCGTGGCCTGGCCGGCAACTACGGCATCTTCATGAATACGCTCTGCTAGCCCCATGGCGTCCCCCTTCTGATTTGCAGCCACTGCGAGTCCCCATGGGCCCCGGTCAAGTGCCGGTTTTGTGCAGTGGCTTTAGATACCTAATTACACGTGTGTAAGTATCCGGGAGTCAAGCCACGGCGGAGATAATAATCAACCAGAAACACAAAGTGGGGACACGCCACGCCCGGATTTTTTGGGGCAGCGCCCGCAAGAACCCGGGAAATAATCAGGGTACTGAGTACTTTGCGGAGTCTTCGTTGAATACTAGGGAAATTTTTTGCGGCTTCGTCCGGACCCGGCCGGCTATCGCCGCCGAAGGGCATGACGGACATCACATCCGGGGGTGTGGGGCGTGCCGTGGCAAGATGTTCACATGAGCATCCCGGCACTCGAACTGATGGCGGCCCTGCGGTCGGGCCAGTCCACCGCGCCCCGGCTGACATGGTACGGCCCCGATTCCGAGCGGGTTGAACTGTCCGGCCGGGTGTTGGATAACTGGGTGGCAAAGACGAGCAACCTGCTCCAGGACGAACTCGACGCGGAACCCGGGATGCGGCTGCGGCTGGATTTGCCGGCCCACTGGAAGTCAGTGATTTTGGCGCTGGCGGCCTGGCAGCTTGGCATGGAAGTGGTCTTCGGGGACGCGGCCGCAGACCTGCTGGCCACTACCGACCCCGCAGCAGGTGCCGCGGCGGGGGGATTCGACGCGGTTCTCGCGGTGTCGTTGCCGGCCCTGGCCATGCGGTGGCCGGGCGAACTGCCCACCGGGGTCCTCGACTATGCCGCCGAAGTCCGCTCCCACGGCGACATCTTCATGCCGCACGTCGACCCGGAGGCGCAACGCCTGGCCCTCCGTAGCGCGGATGGAGCAGCCCACGCACACGGCGCGCTCCTGGACGATTTTGCCGAGTCCCACGACGCTGGCCTGCGGCTGCTCGTGCGGGCGGAGGGCGGCCTGGAGACGGCCCTCGCGCAGTCGCTGGGGGCCTGGAACGCCGACGGTTCTGTCGTCCTCGTGCACCCCGACGTCGAGGTGACCGGCAAGCTGCGGGCAGCCGAGCGCATCAGCGGAAACTGACCGTCAGGCCGACGGGCCGGGCAAGTCCGGATCCTTGACCGCCGCACTGGCAACGCTGGCGCTGGTCTTCTGGTCATGCTCCGCGTGCGGGTGCAGCTCGATGATCTCGTGGTCGTGGGAGAACTCCGGCTCGGCGTCGAGTTCCTGGTTGAATACCAGGAAGCGGTAGGCGAAGAATCTGACCACGGTGGCGACCAGGATGCCGACGACGCCGGCCAGGAAGAGCATGTTCTTATCGCTAATGCCCAGCCAGTACTTCGCAAGGGCCGTGAAACCGGTGGAGATGCCGATCCCGATCCCGTTGATGATGATGAACATCACGAATTCGCGCAGCACATTGGCCTGCCGGCGGTGCCGGAACGTCCAAAATCGGTTCGCAACCCAGGAGAAGACCGTCGCCACACTGGCCCCGAAGAAGCGTGCCTTGGCCTCGCTGTCGGTCATGGGACCGTGCATCAGGTAATAGGTAAGTCCATTGTCGATGACGAAAGCGATGCCGCCGACGGCGCCGAATTTGGCCACCTCGCGCCAGAACAGCGAGACAAGCCCGCTCATGCGCTCGGTAAGTGTAGTAATCATGACCCTCCACGGCCTTTTGGAACTGTAGGCCATTGGGCCAAACTCCCATTTTAGCGCCGTTTCCCGAGAGTCCTCCCCCGCCATCGGCCGCGACTCCGCCCTATTCAGGGGCCTGCGGACGCCAAAAGCCGGGTTCTCGTGAGGTTTTCGGTAGGCTGGGACTTGTGACTTTTCCTGTAATCGGTGTTGTTGGCGGCGGCCAACTTGCCCGCATGATGGCCCCCGCCGCCACCGCCCTGGGCTTCGAGCTCCGTGTTCTTGCCGAAGGCGAGGACGTCTCTGCAGTCTCTGCCGTGGCTAACGCCCCGGTCGGCGACTACAAGGACCTTAACCACCTGCTCGAGTTCTCCCGCGGCGTGGATGTCCTGACGTTCGACCACGAACACGTGCCCACGGCGCACCTGAGGTCCCTGATCGAAGCCGGTGTCAACGTCCACCCCGGACCGGACGCCCTGGTCAACGCCCAGGACAAGCTGGTTATGCGCGCCGCGATCGACCGGCTCGAACTGCCCAACCCCCGCTGGGCCGCCGTCGCCGATGTTGCGGACCTCGTCGCCTTTGGCGAGGAGACCGGTTGGCCGGTGGTCTTGAAGATGCCACGGGGCGGATATGACGGCAAGGGCGTGCGGATCGTAGCCTCCGCCGACGACGCTGCCGCTTCCGCCGGCTGGTTCGAGGCCATGTCCCCGCTGCTGGCCGAGGCCAAGGTGGAATTCAGCCGCGAGCTCTCGGCCATGGTCGCCCGGACCCCGGACGGCGAATCACGGGCCTGGCCGGTGGTGCACACCATCCAGGTGGACGGCGTGTGCGACGAAGTGATCGCGCCCGCCCTGGAGATTTCCCTCGATGTGGCCGCGGCCGCGGAAAACGCCGCCCTCCGGATCGCCAGCGAACTCGGCGTGACAGGCGTCATGGCCGTCGAGCTCTTCGAGACCCCGGGCGTGGGCGCCGGATTCCTGATCAACGAGCTCGCCATGCGCCCGCACAACACCGGACACTGGACCCAGGACGGCTCGGTGACAAGCCAGTTCGAGCAGCACCTCCGGGCCATCCTGAACCTGCCGCTCGGCGCCACGGACCTGCTGGGCCCCGTCGTCGTCATGAAGAACTTCCTCGGCGGCGGCAACCAGGACCTCTTTTCCGCGTATCCGGCCGCCCTCTCCAGCGAACCAGCGGCGAAGGTGCACTGCTACGGCAAGGCCGTCCGGCCCGGCCGGAAGATCGGCCACGTCAACCTCGTCGGGACCTCGGCCGCCGACGTCGATTCCGTCCGACAGCGGGCCACCACCGTGGCCGACATCATCCGGAACGGCCAGGCCCAATCCGGCACAACGAGGGCAACCTCCGAGGAGACCGCATGAGCACCCCCTCCCCTAACCCGGCAACCCCGACCGCCGGCGGTTCGGACGCCCCCGTCGTGGGCCTCGTCATGGGCTCGGACTCGGACTGGCCGGTCATGGAGGCCGCGGCCGAAGCCCTGGCCGAGTTCGGCATCCCGTTCGAGGCCGACGTCGTCTCCGCCCACCGCATGCCGACGGAAATGATCCGCTACGGCCAGAGCGCCCACGCGCGCGGCCTTCGCCTCATCATCGCCGGCGCCGGCGGCGCGGCGCACCTTCCCGGCATGCTCGCCTCGGTCACGCCGCTGCCCGTCATCGGCGTCCCCGTGCCCTTGAAGACCCTTGACGGCATGGATTCGCTGCTGTCCATCGTGCAGATGCCCGCGGGCGTCCCGGTCGCCACCGTCTCGATCGGCGGGGCGCGCAATGCCGGTCTCCTGGCCGTTCGCATACTGGCATCGGGCACGGACGAACTCGCGCTCCAGCTCCGGGCCGACCTGGTGGACTTCGCCCAGGAACTCAACGACGTCGCGACCCGGAAGGGCGCGAGCCTGCGGCAAAAGGTCAGCGAAGTGTTCGCCGACGGAAACATCACCCCGCGTAGCAGCCATTAAGGAAGCCATTAAGGATCCCGCATGAGTAACAGCTACGCCCCCACGCACCGCCCGGACCAGTCCCTGGCGGCGCCGGGCGACCCGGTCCGGTACCCGTCAGGCGCTCCGGCGCCCGTGCTGACCAAGCGGGCCTTCATGCTGGTCCTCATGACGCTGCTGGTTCCCGGCAGCGCCCAGGTCGTCGCCGGCAACCGCCGGCTGGGGCGGGCGGCGTTGCGGGTGACCGGAACGGTGTGGGTGCTGGCCCTGCTTGCCGTGCTGCTCCTGGTCGTGTCCCGCTCCACGCTGATCAACATCCTCGCCGGCCAGATCCCCTCGCTCCTGCTGGTGCTTGGCCTCGCGCTGCTGGCCCTCGGCTGGGCCGGCCTGTTCCTGAACACCCTGCGGCTGATCCGGCCCGGGACGCTAGCCCCCCGGATCCGTCCCGCAGTGGTGCTCGCGCTCGTGCTGGCCATGATCCTCAGCAGCGGTTCCCTGGGCTACGCCGCCTACCTGCTCAACGTCGGCCGCGGCGCCATCGGCAGCATCTTCGGTTCCGGCCCCACCCTCGAGCCCTCCGACGGGCGGTACAACTTCCTGATGATGGGCGGCGACGCCGGAGCGGACCGCACGGGCCGCCGCCCGGACAGCCTCTCCGTGATCAGCGTGGACGCCAAGACCGGCAGCACGGCTATCATCTCTGTGCCCCGCAACCTCCAGAACGCCCAGTTCAGCGCCGAATCGCCGATGCGCCAGGTGTATCCGGACGGGTACAACTGCGGCGACGAATGCCTGATCAACGCGGTCAACACCGAGGTCACCAACGAGCACAAGGACCTGTACCCCGGGGTGGCCGATCCCGGTGCGCAGGCAACCCTCGAAGCGGTGTCCGGAACGCTCGGCATCAAGGTCCAGGCGTACGTGCTGGTGGACATGGACGGTTTTTCCAAGCTCATCGACGCCATGGGCGGCATCCGGATCAAGGCCGGCGGCTGGGTTCCCATCAGCGGGCCGATGGTGGATGAAGCCCACGGCATCCACGGCATGCCGGACGGCTGGATCCCGGCGGGCGACCAGAAGCTGGACGGCTTCCACGCCCTCTGGTACGGCCGGTCCCGCGAATTCGTGGATGACTACGCCCGCATCCAGCGGCAGCAGTGCGTTCAGCAGGCCATGCTGAAACAGCTCGACCCGGCAACCCTGCTGGCAAAGTTCGAGGACATCGCCAAGGCCGGCACCAAAGTGGTCGAATCCAATATCTCCGCCGGCCAGCTCGGCAGCTTCGTCGACCTTGCCATGAAGGCCAAAGGCCAGAACGTCAACCGCCTTACCATCGGTCCCCCTGACTTCGACGCCGCCTTCTCCACCTCCCCGGACTTCAACATCATCCATGCCAAGGTCGCCGCGCTGTTGGCCCACCCGTCCGCCGCCGCGGCCGATGACACCCTCCGCCAGCCCGGAACCGCCGCCGGACCGATCTCAGCGGCAGGACCGATCTCCGCGGCGGGGGCGCCGGCCGCCGAGGCTTCCCCGCCCTCGCCGTCGGACTTCACTCCGGTGACCACCACGCCGGAGGGCGAGCCGATCACCGAAGAGATGCTCAACCAGTTCAAGCGCAACGGCGACGAGCAATCCATCCGGGACCTCGTCGCCACCAACGGCCAGTGCGCACCGCTCTAGGCCCGAGGGGCCCGGCTTCATTGACCCAGACAGGCTCCATTGACCAGACCACGCTTCATTGACCAGACAGCGCCTAGTGAACAGACAGCGCTTAGTGAACAGACAGGGACCGGCAATGTACGAACTTGAAAACGTCCTCCGGCCCTACGCCTGGGGCTCGCCCACGGCCATCGCCGACCTGCTGGGCCGCCCGGCCTCCGGCGGTCCGGAAGCGGAGCTTTGGATCGGTGCCCACCCGGACTCCCCGTCCGTCGCCCTGACGCCGGCGGCCGCCGGGGCCGGCCGGCACTCGGCCGAAGCGCACGACGGCGGACGGCTGGCACTGGACGCACTGATCGCCGAGGACCCGGAGCACTGCCTGGGCGCCCGGAGCGTGGCCGAATTCGGTCCGCGGTTGCCGTTCCTGCTCAAGGTCCTCGCGGCCGAGACGCCCTTGTCCCTGCAGGTCCACCCCACAGCCGCCCAGGCCCGGGAGGGCTTCGCGCGTGAGGAAGCCGCCGGCGTCGGCCGCACCGCGCAGGACCGCAACTACAAGGATGCCTTCCACAAGCCGGAAATGATCCTGGCGCTGACCCCCTTCGAGGCGCTCTGCGGGTTCCGGCCCGCCGCCAAATCCCGTGCGGTGTTCGAGCATCTGGCGGCGTGCTTCGATCTTGCCGGGCTGGAGCTTCCGCCGCTGGTTCCGCAGCTGCTCAAGGACCTGGCGCAGCCCGACGAACCGGCGGCCCTCCGCGCCGCGTTTGAGCGGCTGATCGCCGGCGGCCCGGAGGTCTCCGACGCGACGGCCGTGATGGTCACCGCACTGGCCTCTGGTGCGCCCATGGCCGGGTACGAGGCCGAGCTCTCCACCGTGGCCGCGCTCAATGACCAGTACCCGGGAGATCCGGGCGTCCTGATCTCGCTGCTGCTGAACCGGATCTCGCTCGCGCCGGGTGAGGCCGTCTACCTGCCGGCCGGAAACGTCCATGCCTACCTGCACGGCCTCGGCATCGAGGTCATGGCGTCCTCGGACAACGTGCTCCGCGGCGGACTCACCCCGAAATTCGTGGACGTGCCTGAGCTGCTCAAAACGGTCTCGTTCGAAGCAGTCGCCGTGCCGATGCTTGCGGCCGAAACCACGATGTTGGACCAGGAGCTCTTCCGGCCACCGTTCCGGGAATTCCAGCTCCAGCGGATCGAACTTGCGCCGGGGGCCGAGCCCGTGCCGCTGGCGCAGTCCGGTCCCGCCGTCATCATCGTCACCGGCGGCGCTGTCCGCCTCGACTCCCCGAAGGGCGAGCTGCGATTGGAACGGGGCGCCAGCGCCTTCCTGCCCGCCGCCGAGGCCCCGGTCAACGTTCACCCCATCTCCGGCGCCACGGGCCCAGCCCTGGCATTTGCCGTCACCACCGCATTGGAAGCCTGACACCATGGACTATTTCCTGCAGAGCCCGTCGTGGGCACAGTTCCAGCGTGCGCAGGGGCGCACGGTCCACGAACAGTCCGGACCCGGGTGGAGTTTCCTCGCGGTCGAGGAATCCAATCCCGCCGGCAAACTGCTGTACTCCCCTTACGGGCCGGTCGCCGAATCGCTGGACGCCTTCGACGCCGCACTGGCGGCCCTGACGGACCTCGCCCGGAACAGCGGCGCCGTGTTTGTCCGGATTGAGCCGGTCACGGCAGGGTTCGCGTCCGCCGACGCCGACGCCGTACTGCGCAGCCGCGGCCTGCAGCCGGCGCCGGCCAGCCAGCAGCCGGAGCTTAGCTGGATTGTGGACCTCGACCGGGATTTCAAGGACGTCCTGGCGGACATGAAGCCGGTGAACCGGAACCTCTACCGCAACATCCACAAGAAGGGCGTGACCTTCCGCTCCAGCCAGGATCCGGCGGAGATCAGCGTCCTCCTGGAGTTCCTGCACATGACGGCGGCCCGCAACGGCTTCAAGCCGCAAAGTGACGAATACCTGAGCCAGGTGGCCCGTGTGCTGATGCCGGCCGGTGCCGCGACGCTGTTCATCGCCGAGCTCGACGGCCACCCCATCGCCGCCGCCCTGGCCTACGATTCGGCTGACACGCGAACCTACGCCCACGCGGCCCTGGACGACACGCACCGCAAGCTCAGTGCGGGCATCCCCCTGCTGGTCACGCTGATCGCGGACGCCCAGACGAAGGGCCTCAAGCACGTGGACCTCTGGGGCGTGGCGCCCGCAGACCAGCCCGACCACAAATGGGCCGGCTTCACGGCCTTCAAGAAGTCGTTCGGCGGCCGCGAGATCGCCTACCCCGGAACCTGGGACCTGCCGGTCCGGAAGGTCCGCTACGGCAGCTACCAGCTGGCCCGCAAGGGCGCCCAGCTCGCGAAGAGGCTGCGCTCCCGGTCCCGGGTCCTCGCCAACCGCTGACCGGCGTCCGGGATTAAGACAGCGAATCCCGGGACGCGAGGGCGTCCCGGGATTCGTGGTGCAGGGTAACTGCTGCAGCGGCTAGCTCTTGCGGGCGTAGCCTTCCCACTTGCTGGCCTGGTGCTCGCCGTCGACGAAGCGGATGGTGCCGGACTTGGAACGCATCACGATGGACTGGGTGAGGACCTTGTCCTTGGAGTAGCGGACGCCCTTGAGGAGATCGCCGTCCGTGATGCCCGTGGCGGCGAAGTAGCAGTTGTCGCTGGAGACGAGGTCATTCGTGGACAGGACCCGGTCGAGGTCGTGCCCTGCGTCGATCGCCTTCTGCTTCTCGTCGTCGCTCGTCGGCCACAGCCGGCCCTGGATCACGCCGCCCAGGGACTTGATGGCGCAGGCCGCCACGATGCCTTCCGGGGTTCCGCCGATGCCCATCAGGGCGTCGACGCCGGTCCCGGCGCGCGTGGCGGCGATGGCCCCGGCAACATCGCCGTCCATGATGAACTTCGTGCGGGCACCGGCCTCGCGGATTTCCTCGACGAGGGGGCGGTGCCGGTCGCGGTCCAGGATCATGACGTTGAGCTGGTTGACCTTGACGCCCTTGGCCTTGGCGATCAGGTGCAGGTTCTGCTTGACCGGCAGGCGCAGGTCAACCATGTCGGCCGCTTCCGGACCGGTGACGAGCTTCTCCATGTAAAACACGGCGGACGGGTCGAACATGGACCCGCGTTCGGCCACGGCGAGCACGGCGAGGGCGTTGTTGATGCCGAGGGCCGTCAGGCGGGTGCCGTCGATGGGGTCGACGGCGACGTCAACCTCCGGACCGGTGCCGTCGCCGACACGTTCCCCGTTGAAGAGCATGGGGGCTTCGTCCTTCTCACCCTCGCCGATGACCACCACGCCGTTGAAGTGCACGGTCTGCAGGAAGGACCGCATGGCGTCAACGGCGGCGCCGTCGGCCTTGTTCTTGTCGCCGAATCCGACCCAGTGGCCGCCGGCGATGGCCGCGGCCTCGGTGACGCGGACAAGTTCCAGTGCGAGGTTGCGGTCAGGCTCGTCAATCCCGACGGCGAGCGAGGGGGAAAGCGTGGAGTACTTCTGGGGCAGGGGCGCTGGTGTCACGTGAACCTCTTCTTCGAGTGGCGGTCGTTGAACCCGTACGGCCAGGATCGATCCGTCGCGGTGATTCGTCTGTTACTGATCATAGTCGTGGCGACGCGCGCAGGTCATGGGATGACCGGTGCGTGACGCACTGCACGTCCGTGCGGCTGCTTGCGCCGAGAATGTGAGATCGGCCGGATATGGGCGACTATAGAGGGGTGAGTGAATTGCAGGACACTTCCCCCGCGGCCCCCGGCTCTCCGGCTGGCAGCACCCCCGCGGCAGCCCCGGATGCTTCCGGAGAGCCACCGGTAAAGCCCGTCATCGCCGCCGCGGCGGCCAAACGCGCCAACGCCTCCGTGATGGGCATGATCATCGCCCTGGTGGTGAGCATCGCCGCGTTCCTGCCGATTGTCCTCATGAACCCGGCGCCCAAGAGCGACGGCTACCGGCCGAACATCAACGTCAGCGCCGTCGCGCAGAACGCGGCAGGTGTGGCGGGATTCACACCCGTAGCGGCCAATACCGGCGACACATTTCACGCCAACTACGCCCGCTGGGAGTCCGGCGCGGGCAGCGGCGTGCCCGCCTGGGAGGTTGGCTACCTGACCCCCAAGGAATCCTTCATCGGCCTAGTGCAGACCCGGCAGGCCAACCCCACCTGGCTCCTGCAGCAGACCAAGAGCGCGCCCGTGACCGGCACCCGCAACGCAGGCGGCCGGGACTGGGAACTGCACGACGCCGGCAAGGGCGAAAAATCCATGGTGCTGGCCGAACGCGGCACCACCGTCATCCTGTCCGGGTCCGCGACGCTGGACGAGTTCTCCACCCTGGCAACGGCGGTGGTCAAGTCGCTGGAAAGCAACCCTCCCGCCGGGGCACCGTCCAGGACTCCGGCAGTCACCCCGGGCGCAACAGTTTCCCCCTCGGCCGCTTCGACACAGTAAAGTCGGGGCGTGGCTACTTATCTAACTCCCGCACTCGCCTGGCAGCGCCTCCGTGAAGGCAACAAGCGTTTTGTCGCCGGCACGGCCTCACACCCCAACCAGGACGCGTCGCGGCGCTCGTCGCTGGTAGAAAACCAGCATCCCTTCGCCGTGATCTTCGGCTGCGCCGACTCCCGCCTCGCCGCCGAGATCATCTTCGACCTCGGCCTCGGGGACGCATTCGTCGTCCGCACCGCGGGCCAGGTGATTGACGACGCCGTGCTCGGCTCGCTGGAATACAGCGTCAGCGAACTGGACGTCCCGCTGATCGTCGTGTTGGGACACGACAGCTGCGGTGCCGTCACCGCCACCAAAGCAGCCGTCGAGACCGGCCAGATGCCGGTCGGTTTTATACGCAGCCTGGTGGAGCGGATCACCCCGTCCGTGCTGACGTCCCTGCGTAACAATCAGACCG
>Ga0308174_10000827_pt1 | contig 13753 bp, 12 predicted proteins | sample PhyPR2_FD_203894 | JGI IMG/M metagenome (GOLD analysis project Ga0308174, IMG submission 203894) | Soil microbial communities from UC Gill Tract Community Farm, Albany, California, United States - DLSLS.P.R2 | ecosystem: Environmental > Terrestrial > Soil > Agricultural land | place: USA...
CCGGTCCTCGCGCGCGGTCCGCACCGGCCGTTCCGACCCCGGGAGCTCGCGGGCGGCGGAGCGGGGTACTAGAGGCGTTCGCCCGGACCGGCTACCCTCTCGGCACGTTCTGTGGTCCCCCACAGCCGCCGAGGCCCTCGAGGAGGCCCGACATGGCTCGCAGCACCAGGAAGTCCCTCGCGACGAAGGACACGCCGGCCAAGGTGGCCGCCACCAGGGCCGCCGACGAGGCCGCGACCGAGGCCGCCAGCGAGGCCGCCGGGTCCACCGGCAGCAAGGCGGCGCAGGGCACCACCCCCCGCATCGCCACCAAGACCGCGTCGGCCACCGAGAAGGTCACCGAGCCGGTGCCGGCCGCCGAGAACCCCCCGGTCGCCGAGAAGCCCGCCCCCGCCAAGAAGGCGGCATCGACGACCAAGAGGGCGGCGGCCCCCGCGGCGGCCTCCGGCACCACGAACGCCACGGCGGCGGTGAAGGCGCCCGCGACCCGGAAGGCCGCGCCGTCCAGGGGCTCGGCCGCGGCGAAGAAGTCCGCGACCAGGAAGTCGCCCGCGAGGAAGGCGCCGGTCAGCTCGCTGGTCGTCCAGGAGGGGGAGGACGCCTGGACCAAGGCGGAGCTGTCCGAGGTGCTCGGCGAGCTCAACGAGCAGCGGGAGCACAGCCATGCGGTGCTGCGCAGCCAGGAGTCCGAGCTCACCGGCCTGATGCGCGACTCCGGCGACGGCGCCGGTCAGGACCAGGCGGACCTCGGTGCGACCAGCTTCGAGCGCGACCACGAGCTCACCGTCGTGAACAGCGAGCGCGACAAGCTCGCCCAGATCGAGCGGGCGCTGGGCCGCATCGACGACGGCAGCTACGGGGTCTGCGAGTCCTGCGGTGCCCCGATCGGCAAGATGCGCCTGATGGCGTTTCCGCGTGCGACACTGTGCATGAGATGCAAGCAGCGCGAGGAGCGTCGCTGACCGGCGACCACGACGGACCCAGCCCCGACCACCCCGCGACCGCGAACCGGCGCCCGGCGCGCCCGGGGGCGTTGCTGGTCTTCACGGTGGTCGCGCTGGCGGCGTACGCCGTCGACCTCACCACCAAGGTCCTGGCCGTCGCCCACCTGAGCGGGCGCCCCGACGTCCGCGTGGTGGGCGACCTGCTGGTCCTGCACCTCGTGCGCAACCCCGGGGCGGCGTTCAGCACCGGCACCGCCTACACCGAGGTCTTCAGCTGCGTGGCGATCGCCGCGGTGCTCGCGGTGCTGTGGTTCGCGCGGCGCGTCGGCAGCACGCTCTGGGCGGTCGGCCTCGGCCTGCTGCTCGCGGGCGTCGCGGGCAACCTGACGGACCGGCTGGTCCGCGAGCCGGGCGTGCTGCGCGGCCACGTGATCGACTTCCTGATGCTGCCGCACTGGCCGATCTTCAACGTCGCCGACATGTGCATCGACGTGGCCGCCGTGCTCGTGCTGCTGCAGGTCTATCGCGGCGTCCGGCTCGACGGGACCCGCAGCGAGCGGGACGGCGGCGCCGGGAGCAGCGAGGCGGGCGCCGCGTGAGCGGCGCAGCCGACCACCGGATCCTGCACGTGCCGGAGGGTCTGGACGGCGAGCGCGTGGACGCCGCGATGGCGCGGTTGTTCGGCCTCTCCCGGACGCGGGCGGCCGACCTGGCCGCGCAGGGGCTCGTGGAGGTCGACGGCCGCGCGGTCGGCAAGAGCGACCGCGTGGAGGCCGGCGCGGTCCTCGACGTCCGGATCCCGGTGGAGACCGACCCGCTGGAGGTCGTGCCCGAGGTCGTCGAGGGCATCGGGATCATCCACGACGACGACGCCATCGTGGTCATCGACAAGCCGGTCGGGGTCGCCGTCCACCCGTCGCCGGGCTGGTCCGGGCCGACGGTCGTCGGGCACCTCGCCGGTGCCGGGTTCCGGATCGCGACCAGCGGCGCCTCCGAGCGCCAGGGCATCGTGCAGCGGCTGGACGTCGGCACCTCGGGCGTGATGGTGATCGCGAAGTCGGAGCACGCCTACTCGGTGCTCAAGAACGCGTTCCGCCACCGCACGGTCGACAAGACCTACCACGCGCTGGTGCAGGGACACCCCGACCCGCTCGAGGGCACCGTCGACGCCCCCATCGGGCGGCACCCGAGGGCCGACTACAAGTTCGCGGTGATGGCGGACGGCCGCCACAGCGTCACCCACTACGAGACGCTCGAGGCGCACCGGTTCGCCAGCCTCGTGGAGATCCACCTCGAGACCGGCCGCACCCACCAGATCCGGGTGCACATGGCGGCGCTGAAGCACCCGTGCGTCGGCGACCTCACCTACGGCGCGGACCCGACGCTCGCCCACCGCGTCGGCCTCCAGCGCCAGTGGTTGCACGCGGTGCGGCTCGGCTTCGAGCACCCCGAGACGGGGGAGCACGTCGAGTTCGAGTCGCCCTATCCCGACGACCTCGCCGCCGCCCTCGAGGTGGTCCGTGAGGCCCACTGAGCCCGGGGCCACCGACCTCGTGCTGCGGCCCGCCGCGGTCGGGGACGCCGTCGCGATCGCCGACCTCTACACCGCCGCCCGCGTCGCCGCGGTGCCGCAGATGCCGCCGGCAAGGCACACGAACGCCGAGGACCGGCAGTGGATGGCCGCCCGGCTCGCCGACGGCGACCACGAGGCCTGGGTGGCCGCGCTAACGGACGGCCGGATCGTCGGCTACGCGCTGCTGACGCCGGTCTGGCTCGACCACCTGTTCATCGCGCCGGACCGGTGCGGCTCGGGCATCGGGACGGTGCTGCTCGACCTGGTGAAGTCGCTGCGCCCCGACGGCTTCTCGCTGTGGGTCTTCGAGAGCAACGCCGGAGCGCGCCGGTTCTACGCCCGGCACGGCCTGGTGGAGCTCGAGCGCACCGACGGCTCGGGCAACGAGGAGCGGGCGCCCGACGTCCGCATGGCGTGGCCCGGGGCCGCTCCGCTCGCGTTCCTCCGCGGGCTCATCGACGAGGTCGACGACCAGCTCGGTGACCTGCTGGCCCGGCGGGCGGCGCTCACGCGGGTGGTCCAGGACCACAAGCGTCGCCACCCCGAGGGGGACGCGCGCGACCTCGAGCGGGAGGCGCGGATCGTGGCGGCCGTCGCCGCGCGGGTCCCCGAGCTCGGCGCCGAGCGGGTCGCCCGGATCGTCCACACCGTCATCAGCGAGAGCCTGGACGCCGCGCGCGAGCGCTGAGCCCCGCGCCCCCACGGGTTGTCGGTGGTCACGGCGATGATCGACGGGAGAGGGGGTGGCGGGCGTTAGAGTGACGTCCTTCCCCTCGAACCCACCCGGTGGGCGCCGCGGCTCCCGCTGAGGCCGGTTCCGCATGCCCACATCCCACCCGCAACGCGAGGAGCTGCCGGCGACGATGGCGACCAGCCTCCAGGACCCTGACCCGTCCTTCGTCCACCTCCACGTCCACACCGAGTACTCCATGCTGGACGGGGCCTCGCTGCTGGACGGGCTCTTCACGCGCGTGGCCGACCAGCAGATGCCGGCCATCGCGATGACCGACCACGGCAACCTGCACGGCGCCTTCGACTTCTACTCCAAGGCCCGCAAGTACGGCGTGAAGCCGATCATCGGCATCGAGGCCTACATCACCCCGGGCACGCCGCGCGGGGAGCGCAAGCGGGTCCGCTGGGGCAAGGGCGACCTCGCGGAGGAGGGCGGCAACGACGTCGCGGGCGGCGGCGCCTACACCCACATGACGATGTGGGCGGAGAGCACCGAGGGCATGCACAACCTGTTCCGGCTCTCGTCCCGGTCCAGCCTCGAGGGCTACTTCTACAAGCCCCGGATGGACCGGGAGCTGCTGCAGACCCACAGCAAGGGCATCATCGTCAGCACCGGCTGCCCCAGCGGCGCGATCCAGACCCGCCTCCGGCTCGGCCAGTGGGACGAGGCGGTCCGCGAGGCCGGCGAGCTGCAGGACATCTTCGGCCGCGACAACGTCTTCCTCGAGCTGATGGACCACGACATCGCGATCGAGAAGCGGGTCCGCGACGACCTGCTGCGTCTCGGGCGCGAGCTCGGCATCCCGCCGCTCGCCACCAACGACTCCCACTACAACAACCCCGACGACGCCGCCGCGCACGACGCGCTCATCTGCGTCGCCTCCGGCAAGCGGCTCTCCGACACCAACCGGCTGAAGTTCGACGGCGGCGGCTACTACATCAAGTCCGCCGCGGAGATGCGCCGGCTGTGGGCCGAGCAGCACGGCATGCCCGAGGCGTGCGACAACACCCTGGCCATCGCCGAGCGCTGCGAGGTGGAGTTCGTCGAGTCCACCGGCGGCTACATGGCCCGCGCCGAGATCCCCGCCGGCGAGACCGAGGAGAGCTGGTTCCGCAAGGAGGTCTGGCGCGGCATCGAGTCGCGCTACCCCGGCGACCGGCTGACCCAGGCCGTCAAGGACCGGGTCGAGATGGAGCTCGGGGTCATCTCCCAGAAGGGCTACTGCGGCTACTACCTCGTGGTCGCCGACTTCATCCAGTGGTCGAAGGACAACGGCATCCGGGTCGGGCCGGGCCGTGGCTCCGGCGCGGGCTCGATCGCGGCCTACGCGCTCCGGATCACCGACCTGTGCCCGCTCGAGCACGGCCTGTTCTTCGAGCGCTTCCTCAACCCCGAGCGTCCGTCGATGCCCGACTTCGACATCGACTTCGACGACCACCGCCGCGGCGAGGTGATCGCCTACGTCACGGAGAAGTACGGCGCGGACCGGGTCGCCCAGATCGCGACGTTCGGCCGGCTGAAGGCCAAGGCCGCGATCAAGGACGCCGCCCGCGTCCTCGACCACGGCTTCGCGATCTCCGACCGCATCACCAAGGCGCTGCCGGCCGACGTGATGGGCAAGGGCGTGCCGCTCTCCGCGATCTTCGACGCCAGCCACAAGCGCTACGGCGAGGGCGGCGAGTTCCGCGCCCTCCACGACTCCGACCACGACGTCCGCACGATCTACCAGACCGCGCTCGGCCTCGAGGGCCAGATCCGCAACTGGGGCGTCCACGCCGCCGGCGTGATCATGTCGAGCGAGCCGCTGATCGACATCGTCCCGATCATGGCCCGCCCGCAGGACGGCGCCATCATCACCCAGTTCGACTACCCGATGTGTGAGGCGCTCGGGCTGGTCAAGATGGACTTCCTGGGGCTGAGCAACCTCCACATCCTCGACAACGCCCTGGTCAACATCGCGGCCAACCGCGACGAGAAGGTCGTCCTCGAGGAGCTGCCGTTCGACGACCGGGCCACCTACGAGCTGATGGGCCGGGGCGACACCCTGGGCGTGTTCCAGCTCGACGGCGGCGGCATGCGCGCCCTGCTGCGCTCCATGCAGCCCGACCAGTTCGCCGACATCACCGCGGTCAGCGCGCTCTACCGACCGGGACCGATGGGCGCGGACTCCCACAACAAGTACGCCCGCCGCAAGAACGGCCGCGAGCCGATCGAGCCGATCCACCCCGCGCTCGCCGAGGCGCTCGAGCCGGTGCTGGGGGAGACCTACGGCCTGATCGTCTACCAGGAGCAGGTGATGGCGATCGCCCAGGCCCTGGCGGGGTTCACGCTCGGCGCCGCGGACAACCTGCGCCGCGCGATGGGCAAGAAGAAGAAGGAGGAGCTCGACAAGCAGTACGCCGGCTTCCAGGCGGGCATGCTCGAGCGCGGCTACCCGCAGGCCGCGATCGACACGCTCTGGGCGATCCTGCTGCCGTTCTCCGACTACGCCTTCAACAAGTCGCACTCCGCGGCGTACGGCGTCATCACCTACTGGACCGCCTACCTCAAGGCCAACTACCCCGCCGAGTACATGGCGGCGCTGCTGACGTCGGCCAAGGACGACAAGGACAAGCTGGCGATCTACCTCAACGAGTGCCGCCGGATGAAGATCCAGGTGCTCCCGCCCGACGTCAACGAGTCGTCCCACGACTTCACCCCGGTCGGCAACGACATCCGCTTCGGCCTCACCGCCGTGCGCAACGTGGGCGCCAACGTGGTCGACGGCATCGTCGCGGCCCGCACCGAGCACGGCCGCTACGAGACCTTCAACGACTTCCTGGAGAAGGTGCCGGCCCAGGTCTGCAACAAGCGGGTCATCGAGTCGCTGATCAAGGCCGGCGCGTTCGACGACATGAAGCACAAGCGGCGGGCGCTGGTGGCCATCCACGAGACCGCGGTCGACCAGTTCGTCGACATCAAGCGCAACGAGGCGATCGGGCAGGACTCGCTGTTCGGCGGGCTGGAGGACGGCGCCGGGTTCGGCGTGTCCGTCGCCATCCCCGACATCGACGACTGGGACAAGATGACGCTGCTCGGCCACGAGCGCGAGATGCTCGGCCTCTACGTCTCCGACCACCCGCTGCTCGGTCTCGAGCACGTGCTGTCCAGCGGCACCGACTGCACCATCGGCCAGCTGATGCTCGACGAGGACCGCCCCGACGGCTCGCCGATCACGATCTGCGGTCTGGTGACCACCGTGCAGCGCAAGATCACCAAGCGGGGCGACGCGTGGGCGATGGTGACCCTCGAGGACCTCGACGGCGCCATCGACGTGCTGCTGTTCCCGAGCGCCTACCAGCTGGCCGGCCCGCACCTGGTGGAGGACGCGATCATCACGGTCAAGGGCCGGCTGTCGCGCCAGAAGGACCAGCCGGAGATCCACGGCCAGGAGATCACCGTGCCGGACCTCTCCGACGGCCCGTCCGGGCCGGTGGTGATCAGCCTGCCCTCCACCCGGTGCACCCCGCCGGTGGTCGAGCAGCTGCGCGACGTCCTCGGCACGCATCCGGGCATGACCGAGGTCCGCCTGCGACTCTTGACGCGTGAGCAGACGATGGTCATGCGCCTCGACGACCGGCTGCGGGTCACGCCCAGCCCCGCGCTGTTCGCCGACCTCAAGCAGCTGCTGGGGCCCGGATGCCTGACGGGGTGACCGGTCCGCGCCGCCCCGTCCTCCCGGTCCTGCTCCAAGCGCTGCTCGTCGTGGTGCTCGTCGCCGCCGTCGGTGCCCTCGCCGGGGTCGTCTGGGAGCGGGTGTGGAGCCCGCCGACCGGCGTCGTCGTCCACCACCAGTGGGTCGCCTCCAGCGAAGCGGGGCTGCGCGGGGAGTTCACCGGCACGGGCTGGTACGTCGTCGTGGCCGCCGTCACCGGGCTGCTGGTCGGGGCGGTGGTGGCCCTCGTGGCCGACCGTCGGCCGCTGGTGACCCTGGGAGCGTTGGTCGTGGGGACGCTGACCGGCGCCTGGCTGATGCGGGTGGTCGGGGTCGCGCTCGGCCCGGACGACCCGGCGGGCGTCGCGGGCACCGCCAAGCAGGGCGCCCACCTGCCCGACATGCTGCGCGTCTCGGGGGCCAGCCCCTACGTCGCCTACCCCACCGGTGCGCTCGTCGCGCTCGCTCTGGTGTTCCTGTGCCTGTCGGGTCTGCGCGATCGGGGTTTGCGCAATCGCAGCCCACGGGCGCTGGAGCGCCGCTAGCCTGCTGAGGTGTCCAGCTCCGAGCACCTCGACAGCCGCGACGGGCGCGGCGAGGGCGGCGGGGGCGCCGCGACGACGGGGCCCCGCGGTGGCCGCTCCGGCCGACGCACGGCGTGGGTCGTCGGGGGTGCCGCGGCCGTGCTCGGCGTCGTCGGTGCCGGCGCCTGGGCCGCCCTGTCGTTCCTGTCCTCCGGTCCGCAGGCCGCCGAGGCGCTGCCGTCCTCGACGCTCGCCTACGCGAGCATCGACCTCGACCCCAGCGGTGGCCAGAAGATCGAGGCCCTCCGCACGCTGCGCAAGTTCCCCGCCCTGCGCGACGAGCTCGACCTGCACAGCACCGACGACGTGCGCCGACTGGTCTTCCAGGAGATGCGGAGCTCCGGGACGTGCCCCGACCTCGACTACGGGCACGACGTCGCGCCGTGGCTCGGGGACACCATGGCCGTCGCCGCCGTGGGCCTGAGCGGCAGTGACGCCCCCGCGCCGGTCGTCGTGCTGCAGGTCTCCGACGAGGGAGCCGCGCGGACCGGACTGACGAAGCTGGTCGACTGCTTGGCGCCGGACTTCCAGACCGACGACGACAACGGCGCCGACCCCGGGCCCAGCAGCCACGGCCGCGCCGCGTTCGCGATCTCCGACGGGTGGGCGCTGATCGGCGCCGACCAGCACGTCGTCGACCGGATCGAGCGGGACGCGGCGGACTCGTCCCTGTCCGACGACGGCGACTACCAGCACTGGACGCAGGCGGCCGGTGACCCGGGGATCGCGACGTTCTACGTCAGCGCCGCGGCGGGGGACGTGCTCGCCCAGGAGCTCGGCGGCCTGGGGTCCTTCGGCGGCGCCCTCGCCTCCGGGCCCACGGCGGTGGTGTCCGCCAGCGCGGCTCCCGCCGCCTACGCCCGGTCCGGGGCCGGGTCGAGCTCCGGCGCGCAGGCGCTCAGGGACTTCGGCGGCCTGGGCGCGACGCTCCGCTTCGACGACGGCTCCTTGGAGCTGGAGATGGCCGCGGCCGCCGGCCACCAGGCCGACGCGTTCGCGGCGTCCGAGCACGGCACCGACATGGTCAGGTCGCTGCCGGCCGACACGGTCGCGGCGGCCGGGTTCGGTCTCCGGGACGGCTGGTTCAGCGCCCTCGTGGACCAGATGGCCTCCTCCTCGGGCTCGAGCTCCGACGACCTGATGGCGAAGCTGGCGAAGGAGTCCGGCCTCGACCTGCCCGCGGACGCGGAGACGCTCGCCGGCGACTCGCTCGCGCTGGCGGTCGGTCCCGGGCTCGACCCGTCGGCGTTCCTCGGCCCCGACTCGGCGGCGAAGGTGCCGGTCGGCGTCAAGGTGCACGGCGACGCCGCCGGCATCGAGCGGGTGCTCGCCGAGGCCCGCGACCGGATGGGCCCCGACGGTGATCTGCTGGGCAGCTCGAGCGCGGGCGACGTGGTCGCGATCGGACCGTCGGAGGACTACCGCAAGCAGCTGCTCGCGGACGGCCGGCTCGGCGACTCCGAGGTCTACCGCAACGTGGTCCGGGAGAGCGACCGGGCGGCCGGCGTGCTGTTCGTGGACTTCGACGCCGCGGACTGGCTGGACTCGCTGGCCGGCGACGACCGGGAGGTCGCCGACAACCTGGAGCCGCTGCAGGGCCTCGGGGTGTCGACGTGGGTCGAGGGCAGCACCAGCCACGCGGTGCTGCGGATCACGACCGACTGATCGGCGCCACGACCGCACCGGTGGCCCGCACCAGGTCCGCCGGCGCGATCCCGAGGTCGAGCCCGCGCCGGCCCCCCGAGACGTAGACCGTCCCGTGCGCCGCGGCAGACGCGTCGAGGACGGTCGGGTGGCGCCGCTTCTGCCCGACCGGTGAGATGCCACCGGCGACGTACCCGGTCGCCCGCTCCGCGCCCGCGACGTCCGCCATCGCGGCCCGGCTGCCGCCGAGCACCCGGGCCAGCGCCTTGAGGTCGAGCTGTCCGGACACCGGGACGATCCCGACGACCAGCCCGCCGCGCCGCGCCGCACCGGGCGCGACCTCCAGGGATGCCACGAGGGTCTTGAAGACGCACGCCGGGTCCAGACCCAGCGCCTCGGCCGCCTCCAGCCCGAAGGACGCCGCGCGCGGATCGTGGGTGTACTCGTGCACCGTGAACCCGATGCCCGCGCGGGTCAGCGCCACCGTGGCGGGCGTCCCGCCGGGTCCCTTCCTCCTCGCCATGGCGGGCTCAGTTCGGCGACCAGCGGGTCCGGGCCACCTCGGTAGCCGGCAGCGACGGGATGACGTTCATGGCCCGCAGCTCGGCGCGGAGCAGGTCGGTCACCATCGCGAGCCGGACGCCGGCGTCCGGGGCCTCCAGCAGCGACTGCCGCTCGGGCATCGGCAGGGGAGCGACGGCCGCGAGCGTCCACGACAGCCACGCGGGGTCCCGCGGCAGCGTGCCGCTGTAGGGGTCGCCGCGGATGTCGGCCAGCGCCGCGCGGTAGGCGGTGAACGCGACCCGCGCCTGTTCGAGCAGCTTATCCGGGACCGGCTCCTCGGTGTCCGGCAGGGCCGTGACGTGGCCGACCGGGAACGGGCCGGACGTCTCGAGGCGGTCCAGCCGCACCCGGTCGTGGCCCACCGCGACGACATCGAAGGTGCCGTCCGGGTTGGCCTCGACCTCGGTCAGCTGCAGGCGGCACCCGACGCGGTAGAGCGACTGCGCCCCGTGGTCGCCGATCTCGTAGCCCTCCCGGATCCCCACCGAGGCGAACATCCGCTCGGCCGGGTCCTCCACCCGCAGCAGGTGGTGGACCATCGCGCGGTAGCGGTCCTCGAAGACCGTCAGCGGCACGCTCATGCCCGGGAAGAGCACCGCGTTGAGCGGGAACATCGGCAGTGCGTCGACCACGCCGCCAACCTAGAGCATGATCGTCCGGCAGGCGTCGCGGTTCGGCCCCACCCGGCCGCGATCCGTAGACTGGCGGCCATGACCTCCACGGGCTCGATCTCCCGGATCCGCCGGATCGACCTCCGCGGCCGGGGGACGAGCGAGGGGCCGCAGGTCGACTACCGGACCGCCCTGCCGCGCGCCGACTTCGACGTGGCGGCCGCGGTCCCGGCGGTGCAGGCGATCTGCGAGCGGGTCCGCACCGGCGGCGTCGCCGCGATCAAGGAGCTGTCGGAGAAGTACGACGGCGTGGCGGTCGACGACCTCCGGGTCGCGCCGGAGGCGCTGCGGGCGGCCCTCGAGCGGCTCGACCCGGACATCCGGGCCGGGCTGGAGGAGTCGATCCGCCGGCTCCGGGCCACCTGTGCCGCGGAGCTCGAGCACGACGTCGTCACCGACCTCGCGCCGGGCGCCCGGGTCACCCACCGCAAGGTGCCGGTCGGGCGGGTGGGCCTCTACGTCCCCGGCGGGCTCGCGCCCCTGGTCTCCAGCGTGCTGATGAACGTCGTCCCCGCGCAGACCGCCGGTGTCGCCTCGATCGCCCTCGCCAGCCCGCCGCAGCGCGAGTTCGGGGGATCGGTGCACCCGACGATCCTGGCCGCCTGCGCGCTGCTGGGCGTCGAGGAGGTCTACGCCGTGGGCGGCGCGCAGGCCATCGCGATGTTCGCCTACGGCACCGGGCCGTGCGCGAAGGTCGACCTGGTGACCGGGCCCGGCAACATCTACACCGTCACCGCCAAACGGCTGCTGAAGGGCCTGGTCGGCATCGACGCCGAGGCCGGGCCGACCGAGATCGCGATCCTGGCCGACGACACGGCAGACCCGGCCCACGTCGCCGCCGACCTGCTCAGCCAGGCCGAGCACGACCCGCTGGCCGCCGCGGTCCTGGTCACCCCGTCCGAGGAGCTCGCGGACCGGGTCGGCGAGGCCCTCGAGGAGCAGGTCGCCGCGACCAAGCACAGCGAGCGCGTCCGCACCAGCCTGGGCGGCAGCCAGTCCGCCGTCGTGCTGGTCGACGACCTCGACCAGGGCCTGGCGGTCGTGGACGCGTACGCCGCCGAGCACCTCGAGATCCAGACCGCCGACGCCGCCGCGGTCGCGGCGCGGGTGCGCAACGCGGGAGCGATCTTCGTGGGTGCCTACGCGCCGGTGAGCCTCGGCGACTACTGCGCCGGCTCCAACCACGTGCTGCCGACCGGCGGGTGCGCCTGCCACTCCTCGGGCCTGTCGGTGCGCGCCTTCACCAAGTCCGTCCACGTCGTCGACTACTCACGCGACGCCCTCGCCGACGTCGCCCGGCACGTGGTCACCCTCGCCGAGGCCGAGGACCTGCCCGGCCACGGCGCCGCGGTCAGCGTGCGGTTCCGATGAGCTGGCCGCCGCTCCGGGAGGAGCTGCGGGGCATCGAGCCCTACGGCGCGCCGCAGCTGTCGCCCCGGCTGGTCCCTGTCCAGCTCAACGTCAACGAGAACCCCTACGGCCCGTCGCCGGCCTGTGCCGACGACATCGCCGCCGCCGTCCGCGCCGCCGCCACCACGCTCAACCGCTACCCCGACCGCGAGTTCACCGAGCTGCGCGAGGCCCTGGCGTCGTACCTCTCCCGCGACACCCCGCACGGCGTGCGCCCCGAGCAGGTGTGGGCCGCCAACGGCTCCAACGAGGTGATGCTGCAGCTGCTGCAGGCCTTCGGGGGACCGGGCCGCACCGCGATCAGCTTCGCGCCGACCTACTCCATGTATCCCGAGTACGCCCGCGACTCCGTCACCGACTGGGTCGTCGGCCACCGCCAGAGCGACTTCTCCCTCGACCTCGACCACGCCCGCGAGCTGGTGCGCGAGGTGCGCCCGAGCGTCGTGCTGCTGCCGAGCCCCAACAACCCGACCGGCACGGCGCTGCCGTTCGCCGCGGTCTCCGCGCTCTGCGAGGCGGCCGACGGAGGCGACGACGCCGGCGGCCCCGTTGGCGTGGTGGTCGTCGACGAGGCGTACGGCGAGTTCCGGCGCGACGGCACCCCGAGCGCGGTGGAGCTGCTGCCCCGTCACCGGAACCTGGTGGTCTCGCGCACCATGAGCAAGGCGTTCGCGCTGGCCGGGGCGCGGCTGGGCTACCTGGCCGCCGACCCGGCGATCTGCGACGCGATCCGCGTGGTCCGGCTGCCCTACCACCTCAGCGCGGTCACCCAGGCGGCGGCGCTGGCGGCGCTCAAGCACGCCCCCGAGCTGCTCGGCAAGGTCGACCAGCTGCGCGGGGAGCGGGACCGCACCGTCGAGTGGTTGCGCGGCCAAGGGCTGCAGGTGGCCGACTCGGACGCGAACTTCTGCCTGTTCGGGACGTTCGCCGACCGGCACGCCGTCTGGCAGGGCCTGGTCGACCGGGGCGTGCTGATCCGCGAGACCGGCCCGGACGGCTGGTTGCGGGTCTCGGTCGGGACGCCGGCCGAGATGGCGACGTTCCGCGAGGCTCTCACGGACGTGCTGGCGACGGATGCCGGTCGACGGATGCCGGTCGACGAATGCAGGGGAGAGTGACGGACATGAGCAGGACCGCCCGGATCGAGCGGCAGACGAACGAGTCGAAGGTGGTCGTCGAGGTCGACCTCGACGGATCCGGCCGCCACGACGTGTCCACCGGGGTCGGCTTCTATGACCACATGCTGATCGCCTTCGCCCGGCACGCGCTCGTCGACCTGACGGTGCAGACCGAGGGCGACACCCACATCGACGCCCACCACACGGTCGAGGACACCGCGATCGTGCTCGGCCAGGCGCTGCGCGAGGCGCTCGGCGCCAAGCGCGGCGTGCGCCGGTTCGGCGACGCCACCGTCCCGCTGGACGAGGCGCTGGTGCAGGCGGTCGTCGACGTCTCCGGGCGGCCCTACTGCGTCCACACCGGCGAGCCGGAGGGGCAGCAGTACGTCCAGCTCGGCGGCGGGCCCGGGCCGGCGTACCTCGGCTCCCTCACTCGCCACGTCTTCGAGACCATCGCGTTCCACGCCCACCTGGCGCTGCACGTGCGCGTGCTGGCCGGCCGGGAGCCGCACCACATCGTCGAGACGCAGTTCAAGGCGTTCGCCCGCGCGTTCCGCGACGCGATCGCCGTGGACCCGCGCGAGACCGGCGTGCCCTCGACCAAGGGCAGCCTGTGAGTGCCGGTGCCGGTGCCGGTGCCGGCGCCGCCTCCGGCCGTGGCTGAGCGCAAGCCCCGCGTCGTCGTCCTGGACTACGGCTCGGGGAACCTGCGCTCGGCGGTCCGTGCGGTCGAGCGCGCCGGCGCGGACGTCACCCTCACCGCCGACCGCGCCCGCGCGCAGGAGGCCGACGGCCTCCTGGTGCCCGGCGTGGGCGCG